>Ga0210122_1000096_pt1 | contig 24873 bp, 16 predicted proteins | sample Muzzi_CordB_D2_FD_185530 | JGI IMG/M metagenome (GOLD analysis project Ga0210122, IMG submission 185530) | Wetland microbial communities from San Francisco Bay, California, USA, that impact long-term carbon sequestration - Muzzi_CordB_D2 (SPAdes) | ecosystem: Environmental > Aquatic > Marine >... | reverse complement strand
CTTCCGACTCCGCTCTTCGAGCTACGACGGGACAAGACGACGGGACCAGGCAGCACAACCTATCGAGGCGTCAGTTAAACGGAACCAATAACTATCCAGTTAACGAAAACGGTCTTTATTGTCAATATTGATTTTTCGACTTGGAATTGAACAGATATAATCTTCTCAGGCCACAAGCCTTAAGTCACCGCAAAATCATTTGGTATCCGTCGGCATATCCATCAGCTCAATCAGCTCTTCGCGGGTAAAGCTCTTTAGCAGCCCCGGGTCGTCTTCTTTGACCACGCCGTTCATCAGCTTGCGCTTTTTAGCGATGAGGGCTGCAATCTTTTCCTCCAAGGTACCTTCGGTCACCAGCTTGAAGACCTGCACCCCGCGCCGCTGCCCGATGCGATGCACACGGTCGGTGGCCTGGTCTTCTCTGGCGGCGTTCCACCACCGGTCGTAATGGATGACCACCGAAGCGGCCACCAAATCGATTCCGGTGCCGCCGGCCCTCAGGCTGCCGACGTATACGCGGCAGTCGGGCGCCTCGTTAAAACGCTCAATGATCGACCCCCGGTTGCGGCTTTTGCCGGTCAGGCTGACATAGCCCACTTTCAGCTCCTGCAAAAAAGACTCGATGATATCGATCATGGCCAGATATTGGCTGTAGATCACCACTTTCTGGCCGCTGTCCAGGCTTTCGACCAAAAGCTCGCAGAAGAGATCCCACTTGCCGGAACGGTAGCGGTCATAGCCGTCGGTATCCTTTTGAACCACGGCCGGGTGATCGCAGATTTGCTTTAGCAGGTTCAGCAGGGCGAAGATATGCATATAGGGCACGGGCTGCCCTTCTCCTTTGAGTACCTCCCGCAAACCACGGCCACGCTTTTCGACCGCATCCCGGTAAAGCTTGACCTGGTCGTCGCTGAGCCGGCAGGTGCGCAAATCCTCTATTTTGGCAGGAAGCTCCGTGAGCACACTCTGCTTGAGACGTCTGAGGGTGAACGGTGATACCAGGCGGCTGAGTTCTCGGCGTCTGGCGGCGTTTTGCTCCGCTTCGATCGGCTTGACGTAGCGGTCAATGAACTCCGCGTCGGATCCCAGGTAACCCGGCGTGCTCAAGTCCATCAGGGCTTTGAGATCGGTGACTGAATTTTCGATGGGCGTGCCGGTAAGCCCCAGGTTCATCCGGGCGCGCACGGCTTTGGCGGCCTTGTAAGTCCGGGTAGCGGAATTTTTGATATACTGGATCTCGTCAAACACAGCCAGGCTAAAGGACACCTGGTTAATTTGTTCGATGTCGCGCAACAGGATGCCGTAAGACGTCAGCACCGTGTTGCACTCGCTGAGCAGACTGTCCAGGTTGCGCTCGCCGCCGTGATAAACTCCGGGCTTCAAAGCCGGGGCGTGTTCGGTAATTTTTTTCTGCCAGTGGCTGATCACCGTCGTGGGGCAGACCACCAGGAAGGGACCGGCTTTCTCACTGCCTGACAAAAGGGCCGTCATCAGCGCCATGACCTGGTGGGTCTTGCCCAGCCCCATATCGTCGCACAGCAGACCGCCGAAACCATTTTCAAATAAAAACCAGAGCCATTCGGCTCCCCGCGCCTGGTAGGTGCGCAGGGGCGTCAGCCGCTCTGTCATATCCGGCAGGGGCACAGCCGCCTTTAGATCAAGAAAATCTTGCAGCTCGGCCGCACGTCGGCTGTCGCCTTCAATTTGCAGCTGGTGTCCTTCGGCCGCATTTAAACGCAGCACATCGATCCGGCGCAGCCGGATGGTCTGTCCGTCTTCAGCCGGTTCCCGGTCTGCCGGGTCTTTTAGCAGCAGATCCAGCACATCGAATTGCGGGCTGTTGCAATCCACCCAGCCCGCATCCGTCGCCACGTAACGCTGCTTGGCCCGGCGCGCCTTCAGGATTTCAGCCAGCGCGATGGACTGGTTGCCGGCCCCATAGTTGACCGACAGCCACAACCAGTCACGCTCCAGCGCCCATGGTGTAACTTTAAGCCGGTCAAATTTTTTCAGGATTTTTAGCCGCCGAATGTTTTCGTCAACCTGAAATGTGGTGCTTTCCAGTTCAGTGGCGTGCGTATCCAGGAAGGCGGGTACCTGGCTTTTGTTAATGATTGTTTTAACCGGTTCGCCAAAAGATTCTGGCGGCGGCTCCGGGTAGCAGTCTTCCGCCAAAAGATTTAGCTCTTTGATATAATAGAGATTCCCATATTGAAAACGTTTGAGATCTTCGCGCTGGAAAAATTTGGCTTCACCCTTCTTGGAGATCAATCGTAAAAGGGGGCTAATTTCAAGATCCAGATTAGCCGTGAGCTTGACATCAAAAATCGCATCCAATGGAATGGGATTGATGGCCAGCCCATGCTGGTTGGAAAGCAACCCGCTGCATTCCTGCAGCAGTCGTTTGACCCGCTTGCGCGGAATTTCCATTGTGAACACGTCTCCATTCTTGGCCCTCGTTCCGGTAACCAGAAAAGCACCGCTGGATTCATCAATTGCCGGATGAAGGCAGCAGCCGTTTGAGCCGAACTCACGAAAACAGTGGTAGGCAAATTTGTACCAGAAGGTTTCCTCCAGCACCTGGCGCCGGGTTTTGAGCCCGCGGTCCATCAGCACCCTTTCATTATCAGTCAGGGTCAGCAGGGAAAGCCGGCGAACAACTTCGCCCCGGGTGGGCACATCGGCGTCCTCCGGCGGCGGCGTGCAGCGTTCCAGAAACCGCACCCGGTCAAGTTCCGCTGAAAGATAAATTAGAAGCGTGCGGTTAGCGCTACCGAGGACCTTGACCCTATTCTGGTGATCGGAGTGTATTGCGGCCAGACGGATGGTGGCCGGGGTTTCCCGCTCCTCTTCGGCCAGCACAGCCGCCAGTCGGTACCAGGGGCCGGTCTGAAAACAATCATCAAACGTTTGGTCGGCCGATACCTTTTGCCAGGCAGCCAGCACCCGTGAAAGCTCTTTTTGGTGGGAACAGGTGGCAGCGCCGGAGGTTCTGCAGCTGCAAAACTGTTGAGCCACCGTTTTGGGGCCTCCGTCAACCTGGAATGCAATTCCGGGCCGCCTGTCGGCCGGATCCGGCATCAGGGCTACGGCGTTGCGGTGAAATTCCAGCCGGTTAAAATCCGCCGGCGAGGTTACCGGCGTTGCGGCAACCGCTTTTTTAAATGGCCGGCGCCCGGCCTTAGTTCTGGTTTTTTGTTGTTTAGGCATAAAATCTGCTGCTGCTCCCTAACCGGCAATTATGGATTGGACCGAATCGTTAAATTCCCCATCAATTAGATGCTCAGTGCGATTCTGTCAAGGGGATAGACTGCCGTAGCATAATTGAATATCGGGTACCCTGGTGTATTTTTTTTGATTCCATCTTTCTGAAAGCACGGCCAAAAATCAGTAATGTTAAAATGTACGTAATCACATTTTCATATAAGCACCACCTCCGACCGCGAGCGTCCAGTCTGATCGGAAGAGAAACATTTTAGTTCACCGAAGATCGCTGATTACGCAGAGATTGTCTATGATTACGTTCTCGGCGTTCTCTGCGAGCTCTGCGGTGAGATGCTTCCTGAATCAGCTACGGTTTTTATGTAGTTTCATATGAGAATTCAAATCTGTTAATCAGAAAAATGATTGCATACCAGCGGGTGTTCGGATAAATCATTTCAGTACCGACCTGTCAATCGAAAAACAGGAGAACGATCTGGATTTGATTCATCGCCGTAACCTGCAAATCCGGATCAAACGATATGCCGGTTAAAGGGTAATCTTTTGCTGGAGAATGATTTTGTTGAATAAAAATGATTTATACGACGATCGATTGACAAGAATATTGAAAGCAGCCGCCCTGGAAGAACCCGACCGCATCCCGGTGGTGCTGGAATACTCCGGGTTTGCAGCGTATGTGACCGGCACGAAAATGTCCGATTTTCTGGGCTCGCCCGCCAAAAACCTGGCAACCATGATTGAGGCCTGGCGTATGGTCGACGGGGGGGATGCCATCAACTACGGATCATTTTGGCCCTACGGTCTGTGCTATGACTTTATGTCGCGGGTGGCCGTGCCGGGAGTCGATTTGCCGGATGATGAAATGTGGCAGGTGGTTGAGACCGATTTAATGACGCGACAAGATTATGACCGCATTTTAGATATGGGCTGGCCCGATTTTTTCAATCAATTTATGACCAATAAAGTGTTAAATGACGTCCCGCCCGCCTATCTGCCGCCTCAAAGAAAATCGACGGGTGTCAAAAAAGCCTGGCGCGCCGAAGGGGTGCCGGTTTTAAGCGGCGGGGATGTCACCACGCCTTTTGAATTACTCTGCGGTTCGCGCTCTTTAATGAAATTTTCCATGGATTTGATGGAAATCCCGGATAAGGTGATCGCAGCCATGGAGGCAATAGCGCCCCACATGGCCGGCGATACGATTAAAACGGCCAGTAAGCATGGCTGCCCGCTGGTATGGGTCGGCGGCTGGCGCACGGCACCCATGATGTTGTCGCCTGACATGTGGCAGCGTTTCGTGTGGCCGTACTTCAGCAGATTGGTCCACGAGGTCGTTGACGGCGGTTTGATTGCGCTGCTGCATCTGGATTCCGACTGGACCCGGGAGCTCGAGTGTTTCAAAGAGCTTCCCAGGGCCAGATGCATCATGGCCCTTGACGGCGAAACCGATATTTTCAAGGCCAAGGAAATCCTGGGCGATCACATGTGTATCATGGGAGATGTGCCGGCCGCCATGCTGTTTTTGGACACACCGGAAACGGTCTACAAATATTGCACCAGACTGATTCGCGAACTGGGACCCAACGGATTCATTCTGCAGTCGGGCTGCGACATACCGGCCAACGCCAAACTGGAGAATGTGAAAGCGATGGTCGCTGCCGCAATGGAAACTAAAGCATAGCGCAAGGCGCATCGGATGTAATCATAGCCGATTCCAAGGCGGCTTTTACCCCCTCCTTTATAAACATCGGTTTATCCGGCGGCGAATTGGGAAGCTCATATTTTCTGCCAAAACTCGTCGGCAACGCCCGGGCAGCCGATATTTTGCTGACCGGAAGGACGGTGGATGCAGCCGAGGCGGATAAAATCGGACTCATCAGCCGCCTGGTCGATGAAAAGAAATTGATGGCGGTGGCGCTTGAGATTGCCGGCGACATGCTGGATAAAACACCATTGGGGCTGCGGTTTACCAAGGAGGTTTTAATTCAAAACCAGCACGCCCCGTCACTGGAAAATGCTATGGAACTGGAAAACCGCAACCAGAGCATCCTTTGCATAACCCCCGATTTCTTCAAAGCCGTCGAAAAATTCAGCCAACGGAAAAAAAGTTCATAGAAGCTGGTAAGTTCATAAGTTGGTGAGCTCATGAGCTTGTAACCCGATAAAAGGGATTAATTCTTTTGGATGAATTTAGCTTCCTAAAGACTAATTCGCCACGAATTGACACGAATAACCACGAATAATTTCAATAGTCAAAAGCTGATTCACTTATAACGAAAAGATTGGGTTCGTGAAAATTCGTGCTAATTTGTGGCATCTTCTAAAAAAATAAAAATTTTCACATTCTTTGTTGCTCACCAGCTTACGAGCTTACCAGCTCACCAGCTTACGAACTTACCAACTTATGAGCTTTCAGAACTTAACCCATCTGGGAGCGGGTTGCACCCACCGATTCATCCCGCCGTCGTAAAACCATTTATCCGGAAAACCGCGCCGCCGGACATAAATAGGGTTTTCCGACCACCTGATCATCTGTTCGTAAGCCGCGTGAAGCCTTCTAAAGGCGTTTGCATCGCCCCCCAGGTCCGGATGGTGCTGCATCGCCTGTTTGCGGTATGCAGACTTAATCATTTTTTGAAGACCCGGTAAATTCAGATCCGATTTTTTAAGCTTTAAAAACGTCAGCGAGTTGGCCAGCCGGGCTGGTTCCTTCACCTCAAGCGGTCGAATGGGAACCGAATCGGCGTCTTTGACTTCTGCTTTTTCCAGCAGGTGCCGGGTGGCTATGTAGCGTTTATTGGTACGATTTCGCTCCGCCCACCAGGCATTACCTAAAATATTGGACATCGTGCAATAATCTTCAAAGGGCTTCCGACCCCGGGTTCGCGGAAACATATAACTGTATAATTCCCCGGAACCATAGGGTAAAACATCTAAAATGATTATGGACTCGGAAAAGTAAAACGTCGCATATCGGGTGTTCAAAGCTTTCAGCAACCCGGTTCTGAGATTCAAGTGGTAACGCAGCTTCTGCCGGCATTCGACGGAACAGTATTTGCGGCGTCCCATATTTTCAGATGTGCCACAGGACAAACAGCGGTATTTGGCGTTGCCTTTGGAAGCGGACAGGCTTTTTTTATTATCGAAATTCATTGGACCATTTAAAATAGCAAAAACCCAAAAATTTGCAAAGGAGTCTATCATATCATGTCTGGAAACTTAAGGTCAAAGGACAACCGTTAATTACTCCGCCCTGAAAAATAACGATACCCGATGAAGCGTAACATAATTGTGCTTTAAAATCTGATGAAACGTTTTGATAATGACCCGGGCGGATTAATTAATCATTAGAAAAAAGCGGATAAATTATTCTTTAGACTTGCTAAATCGAAAAACAGAAAATATTATGAAAAAAATCTACTGCTATCTGAGGAGGATAACAAAATGATTGAAACCGCCATAAGGAATAAAATCAAACTTAGCTGGATTCTGCTGCCGGCCGTTATTTTATCTTTGCTTGCCTGTGCCGGACATCAACTCGAAGTTAAACCGATTTCTAAATCCGAAAGCCCCCAGGAACTCATCAATAAATTGGATAATGACATCGCCCTGGCGCGAAAAAATCAACTCAACGTGCTGGCACCGAACTGGTTTGAAAGGGCTGAGTCCTCTTTGAATGCGGCTAAAAAAGGCCTGGAAGAAGGGGATCTGCTGGCTGATATTCTTGATAATATTGCAACCGGGCGCGCCCAGCTGCAGCGCGCCGAGGAAATTGCCAAAGTTTCACGAACCACGTTGCCGAATGCCATCAAAGCCCGCAACATGGCGCGCGAGGCAGGGGCTACCACTCTGGGGGAAGCCTATGCCGATGCGGAAGACCAATTTATCGGGCTAACCCAGGCGATCGAGAACAATAACCTGAATTACGCCCAGCGAAGTCAGGCCCGGGTCGCAGAACGTTTTCGCGTCCTCGAATTAAGAGCCATAAAAGTTCGAACCATCGGTGAGGTCCGCCGGCTCATCCAGTCGGCGAAGAAACAGGGCATGCACAAAATTGCCCCGGAATCTTATGCTTTGGCGGAGAAAAAACTGGCCGAAGCGGATGCATTTATAACCCAAAATCCTTATCAAAAGGAACAAATGCATAAAATGGCGGCCGAGGCGCTTTTCATGGCCCAACGATTGCATGTAGTTGCCCAACAAAGCGAAAAGATTGAAAATATGGAACCCGAGCAGATTACCCTGTGGTCCGAAGGGCTCCTGTATCAGACTTCCGATAAACTGGGGGCCCAGGACATGCGCAATCAGCCCTTCAACAAGCAGCTTGAGAACATTCTGGCCACTGTCTCGGCGCAACAGGCTGATCATAAATTTGTGGTTGAAAACACCAAAAAGCAACAGGACGAAATCGAACAACTTCAACAGCAAATTGCCAGCCTGGAAGGTCAATCCCTCAAAGAACAGCAGGAAAAAGAGCGGTTGTTGGCTGAAAAACAGTTTAATCAAAAACTCAGCAGTATCCAGGACTATTTTAAACCCCAGGAAGCGGAAGTTTATAAAAAGCAAAATCAGGTCATCATCCGGCTCAAGGCCATGCAGTTTCCCGTGGGACAAAGCGTAATCATGCCGGAAAATTACGGACTGCTCAGCAAAGTCCAGCGCGCCATCCGCACTTTCGGTGAGCCGGACGTCATTATCGGCGGCCATACGGACAGCACGGGTTCGGAAGAATTAAACGAACATCTGTCGCAAAAAAGAGCGGACGCCGTACGGCAGTATTTTGTCGCGAACGGAACTCTGCCCTACGAGAAGATAATCGCCGTCGGTTACGGTTCCATGCGCCCGCTGGCATCCAATGCCACCGAAAGCGGCCGCGCCATGAACCGGCGCATTGATGTCATCATCGCACCCGAAGCCAAACCGAACTAAGCCAATGGATTCCATCTATTACAACGGCAGGATCAATACCCTGGACGATACGTCAACCGTGTGCACCGCGGTAGGCGTTACCGGCGGCTTTATCACCGCCCTCGGTTCAGACGAAGCAGTAAGCCGCCTGAGGGACTCCGCAACCGAAATGATCGATTTGAAAGGTACGGTGATGTTTCCCGGTTTCATGGAGGCCCACAATCATTTGATGATTTACGCTTATCTGATCGACGGAATCGACCTGTCGCCATCGAAAGCCGCAAAGATGGATGATGTCCTGAATCTGGTCAAATCCGAAACTGAAAAAAATCCGCCCGGCACCTGGATCAAAGGCTCGCGCTATGCCGAGTATTTTCTGGCCGAAAACAGGCACCCCACCCGGTCGGATCTGGATCAGGTCAGCCCGCAGCATCCGGTCATCCTGTATCACACGTCGTTTCATGCCTGTGTTTTAAACAGCCTGGCTTTAGAGAAGATGGGCATCGACCGTGGGACCGAACCCCAGCAGGGCGGCATCATTGAAAAAAATCCGGCCGACGGCGAACCCACCGGCGTGCTCCATGATAACGCCATGACGGATGTATTTAACACGCTGTTTTTTGATGATCTGGCAGCCATGACCCGGCAGCAGCGCATCGCTCTGTGTGCCGGGGCCACGGAATCATTTGCCGGCAAAGGTTTTGTGTTTGCAGCCGATGCCATGGTCTACCCGCAGACATTGGAAATTTACCAGGAGACCCGGGCTGCCGGCAGGCTTAAAATACGGATTTACACCATGAATCACGATATCATGGCGGAATCTCTGGTGGGTTCAGGGATCAGGACCGGATTCGGCTGCCCGCACCTGCGTATCGGCCCCATCAAAATCTTTGCCGACGGCGGCATGTCCAATCGCACGGCTGCAGTCAGCAATCCCTATCTGACACCCCCCCACGACAGGGGGCTTAAAATTCAAAGCCGGCAGGAGTTGATCGAAAGGGTCAAATCTTACAGCGCTCTCGGCTTTCAAATCGCCATCCACGCCCAGGGCGATGAGGGCATCAGCGATACCCTGGATGCTTTTGAAGCAGTTTTAGGTCCGCGATCATCAAATCCCCAGCGCCATCGTATCGAGCACGGCGGCTGCCTGTATCCGGATCTGTTAAAACGCGCAGCGGCTATGAATATTCCCGTGGCGGTTCAGCCTGTTTTTTTTAGTGAACTGGGTGACGGCTTTGTCGAAGCTTTTGGCAAGGATTTAGCCCATCAGCTCTATCCCTTTAAAAGCATGCTGAACGCCGGCATCCGGATCGGCGGCAGCTCGGATTGTCCGGTTGCAACCGTTGACCCCCGCATAGGACTGCGTGACGCGATCATGCGACAAACACCATCCGGCATAAAGCTGGGTCCGCAACAAGCCCTGACCGCAGATGAAGCCCTGCACACTTATACCCGCGGGGCAGCGTATCTGTCCTTTGATGAGACTCGCAATGGTACCATCGAATTGGGTAAACGGGCTGATTTTACCGTGATGGGTGAAGATCCCAGGCGGGTATCACCCCAGGACATCCCGCAGATTCCGTTTACCATGACGGTGGTCGACGGTAAAATCGTGTGGTCGGAGTAATGCGCAGCTGCGTCTGGCCGTTTGAGATTATTTATTATAAATTTTAGCCGCAAACCAGACTGCCCTTTTCGTTGCGACATGGCAGGCCCATACAGAAATTAAACAGGCTGTAAAGTCTTTTTTCCCGGGCAACCTGTCATTGCGAGCGAAACCTGAACCCTGGCGGGGGACGATCAATGATTTGAACAATCAACGCCCTGTTTTCCTATTGGATAAGCAGGGCTTTTTTATGGGATGGGAATATATGGCCGGCAAATTTCATGGTGTCTTCAGTTTGATTTTAATCTTAATATCGATCGTTATTGCCTTAATTTACTTGCTTCGCAATTCTACCGGCTGGGGGCTTGTCTATCTATGCATTATTGTAATTGTAAACCCAATTGTTCTGTATTCATATTGTGCGAAGTGTCTTTGCCGGGATGATGCCTGCAGTCATGTGATTCCCGGCAAACTGACCCGTCTTCTGCCGGCCAGGAAACCGGGCCCCTATTCTCAAATGGACTACTATAGCACCGCATTGTCATTAACCGTATTATTCGGATTCCCCCAGGCCTGGTTGTGGCAAAAGCTGGCAATTCTTATTGCTTTTTGGATGCTGTTGATTGTCGGCCTGGTTGAAATTCTACTTTTTGTCTGCCGAACCTGCAGCAATGACAATTGTCCCATGAATGGATCGGTTCAAATAGAATAGATAAGGATATGACAAGGTCCGGGCTGTTACAAACTGATACAAACTATTATTTGACATTTTCCGATAAAGGCGCAAATTACAGGCAAATCGGCTAATTTTTGGTCATAGATGAAAACGCCGGTCAGATTTCAATATCCAATTCCGGGTTGGGTGACCGCAATGAAAACCATAGAACATGTTAAATGCTTTTGTTCTTTCTGGCGTCCTTCGGTGGCAAGACGCATTACGCTGTATTTTCTGCTATTTGGGCTGATCGTCTTTTTTGTTACGGCACTGTTGTTTACCGTCAGCGGCAGAAAGCACTTCATGGAGTCAACCAGCCAGATCATCAATCACCAGCTGTCACAGCTGGAAGGCAGCAAAGAAGCGGATTTTATCTGGAATGGTATCAATAAATCAGAGCCGGAATTGTATCGCTTACTGGAAATTCTGGCCAACCTGTCTTCAACTTTTTATACGGTTAAAGATATTTCAATTTACAGCAAGGCGGTGGATGACACATCCTGGCACCGTCTGTATTTTCCCGATGGCCCGACACTGCAGTCTGATCGAATCCTGGAAGATCCCTATACCAGCAGCCTGGACAGTTGGCTCGGCCATCACTTTCGACCGGCCAAAGCCAAAATTATGTCGGCCAATGGCCTGCATTCCATGTTTGTCAATATTACCGGCCCCAAAGATGCGAATTTCTACTTTCTCAAAATCGGCGTGGACAGCGAAGGCATGACCGGCTTTATGCACAGGCAGATGAAGCAGTTGATTATTTTCTTTCTGATCGCCCTGATCTTCCTGCGCTTTATCGGGTACTATTTTGCACGCAAGATTGCCGCGCCGATCGAAAAGCTGTCTGAACTATCCGGCGATGTCGCCAGAGGGGATTTGTCAAAGACGGCGCCCATAACCACCCATGATGAAATCGGAGAATTGGCAAAAAATTTCAACCAAATGATTGAAGGCCTGCGGGAATGGGAGCGCATCAAAATGATTGAGTTTGAAATGGAAAAGGGTCAAAAAATCCAACGGGATTTTTTACCCAGCACCATTCCCAGTTTAACCGACTGGAACATAGCAACCGCTTTCTTTCCTGCCGGCAAAGTCTCAGGGGATTTTTACGATGTGTTCAAACTTTCCGACGGCAACATTGGCCTGGTGATTGCCGATGTCTGTGACAAAGGCGTCGGCTCCGCCCTTTACATGGCACTGTTCCGCAGCCTGATCCGGGTATTTGCCGAACAGGCCGCCTATTGCGATTCTTCAGCCGTTAATCAGCTCGGACAACCCTGGGAGACGAATCCCAAGGCCCCGTCCGCTGAAGATTTGCAAAAGGTTCGCCTGAGAGCCGTGCCGTTTACCAATAACTACATCGCCCAGACCCATGGCGAAGAGGGTATGTTCGCCACGTTGTTTTTTGGCGTGCTGAATCCGGCGACCGGAAAACTGTTTTATATTAACGGCGGCCATGAACCGTTGTATCTGATCAACTGCGAAGGCGTAAAGCAGAAAATCGATCCAACCGGACCTGCCGTGGGGCTCTGGCCGGATACGACCTACGATATCGGACAGATCAGGATGGAGCCGGGCGACATGTTGATCGGCTATACAGACGGCGTTACCGAGGCCCGCTCGCCGGCGGATGAATTATTTACCAGAAACCGGCTGCGTTCACTTATTGAACAGCCGTTTACCACCGCGGCTGAAATGCTGGAACGCGTCAGGGCCAACCTGTTCAACTTCATCGATATTGCCCCGCGAAGTGATGATGTAACCATGCTGGCGGTTGAGCGGATTGTTAATGCGGGATAAAGAGAGGAATTGACTGATTTTAACAAAATTACCTGTTTACCAATAATCGTAAAAATTCCAAGCACCAAAATCCAATCTACAAATAAATCCGAATGATCCAAATTCAAAAAAAATGAGGAGTACAGATGGCTAAAAAAGATCCGTTTCTGACCACCGGCGAATTTGCATCAAAGGCTGGAATCCCAACCTCATCGGTCACCAAATTGATCAAGGAAGGCAAAATCAAGGCTGAAAAAAAATCAGGCAAATGGAAAATTTCACCGGATCAGCTAAAGGCACAGACTGTGAAGGACGCCATCGCGCCGCCCGGAAAGGCAGGAGGCAAAAAAGCCGTCAAACCTGCCAGGGAAAAGACAGCAGCCCAAAAACCGGCACCGACCAAAAGGGATAAACCAACTAAAGTAATGGCAACCGGAGGGAAAACGTTCACCGTAGCCGAATTTGCCGCCATGACATACTTAACTGAATTGGGTGTCCGGCAATGGTTAAAGCAAGGTCGTCTTACCGGTCATCAGGGTGCCGGCGGAGAATGGGAAATCGACCCCGCCAACCTTGAATTGCCGGATTTAAAACGGTTGGTAAGATAAGATTGAACGTCTTAAGGTTGAACTGGCAGGATTGTATAAACCCAGAAAACCAGGGACACAAAAAAATATAAATAGGCAGGGTCGACTCTGACGCTGCCTATTTATTTGGGCTTCCTGGAATGCCGTTATTTTCACAAGGCTGGTTTCTCATTCTGGAAGAAACGGAAACCCTCCGGAAAAGATGCACGCGCACCCGGGAAGCCGCAAACGCATAATTTTTATCGCTATTTAAATGCTCGAATTCGAATAAATTTACTTGACCATCGACTGAGACCTGTGTATTGGTTTTCGCCTGTTTATGCAATCATCATTTTATAAAAAATTGTACGTCTTCATCCCGTTTGCCCTGGGATATTTTCTCTCCTACCTCTTTCGGGTTGTCAATGCCGTGCTGGCCCCGAATCTGGCATCAGACCTCGGGGTGGGTCCCTCCGAGCTCGGGTTGCTCACCGCCACCTATTTTATTACCTTTGCAGCTTCCCAGTTACCCCTGGGCGTATTGCTCGATCGATTCGGACCACGTAAAATTGAAGCCTTCCTGCTGATCTTTGCGGCTGTCGGTGCATTTATCTTCTCTCGAGCCCAAAGCGTTTCGGGACTGGTTGTCGGACGGGCGTTAATTGGCTTCGGAGTATCTGCCTGTCTCATGGCGGCCTTTAAAGCGTTTGTAATCTGGTTTGACCGGCAGCAACTGCCCCTTATCAACGGTTTTCAAATGGCCGCCGGTGGTTTTGGGGCCCTCACTGCCACAGCGCCCGTCGAAGCTGCTTTAGGCGTCACCGATTGGCGGGGCGTGTTTTTTATTCTGGCAATAATTACCCTGGCGGTTGCAGCGGCGGTATTTTTTGTCGTACCCGAAAAAAAGACCGAAACCAATCACGACAGCATTAAAGATCAACTAAACGGCATCGTCAGCGTCTTTTCCAGCCTGACGTTTTGGCGCATCGCCCCCTTAACCGTTATGTCCCAGGCTGCATTTTTAGCCATCCAGGGCCTTTGGTCCGGTCCATGGCTGCGGGATGTGGCCGGTTTCGAAAGGGCAACGATCGCCCGGGTGCTGCTGGCCATTGCGGTGGCCATGGTCGCAGGATTCATTTTTAGCGGAGCGGCAGCCGAACGCCTGAGCCGGAGGGGCATCAAACCGATCGCCGTGGCGGTAGCAGGATTGAGTGCCTTTATTGTTGTTCAAGCTCTGCTCATCTTAGAAGTAACGTCATGGACGCATATATTGTGGGTCTTGTTCGGAGTTTTCGGCACAACCGGAATTCTGCCCTATGCGGTGCTGTCACAAAGCTTTCCCCTGCATCTGTCCGGCCGGGTCAATACCGCCTTGAACCTCCTTGTTTTTGTAGCGGCCTTTGCCGCCCAATGGGGAATCGGCGCCATTATTAACCTGTGGCCGGAAACTGCCGGCGGCGGATATGCACCACCCGGCTATCAGGCGGCATTTGCCATGATGCTGTTGCTGCAGCTCCTATCCTTGCTGTGGTTTGGCATAATTAGCCGGATCCTCCATCGTCGTAATCGAATCGATTAAATTAGTCAAGATGCAGTTAGGCTGAGATGGGATTTTTCTGAAGGAAGGATGCACTTAAAAATTCATGTATTATTATTCAACCTTAATTTTAGTCATCTTTTGACCCGCCTTTTGGGAAGCTTTTTTCTCGTAATGGTTGATTCGTTCATCCAGCAAGGAACGGATGCCCTTTAAAAATTCGACCCGCGAACGGGTCATGTGTTCAAAAAATTTTGACTTTTTGCCCATGACCGCTTCCAGGTCCATGAAAAATTTTCCGACCGGGCATACAATCATCTGCTCTTTATTTTTTTTCGCCGCCATTTGCATCTCCTTTGAACATAACATTTAAATATTCACCATCCAATTTGGCCTTAACCACGTTTAAGGATGCGACCTGCCTTGGGAGCATGATATGCCTTTTAAATCCCCCAATTCGAATGATTAATTCTTCATGCAGTTTATTGAGCTCCACATCTTGTTTTGAGATAAAAGGGAGCTTTAATTTAAGGCTGTAGTTGCCGTCTCGTTTGGTCAAACGATACGGTTCATCTTTAAAAAAGCGCTGCAGGGGGTTTGAATCTTTGTAGATTTTATCCGCTAATTGTTTTAGATCGTTGTATCCGATAACCTCTCCGCCAAAAAGATCCACCGGAAAGATGGGCACCGGGCTGAAAAAGTCTTTGGCCTCCGCCAGATGATTATGCTGTTCTTTAATCCAGCCTTTGAAATAATCATCTTTTATATTATCGGGCAGCACACGATTCATAATAATGGCATCGATACTCATTTTATACAAACAAAAGTACATAAATGCCCGCTGGGTTTCTTTCAAGACAACTTTTTCGGGGTTGGTAACCAGGCGAACCGTGGTTATCTTGGGATCCACCAGAATTTGATCCACCCCTTTGAGCTTTGTAAATAGATCCTCGATGGCCTGAAAATAGTCGTCACCGGGCAAGGGAACATCATAAACCTTTTTGGCTAGCGGCCGCACATATTTGACGATTGTCCGCTCCAGCTTAAATACTTTGTTCATATACCACTCTAAGGTGGTGGGGATACTGATGAATCGGAGCGATTCTCCGGTGGGCGCGCAATCGAGCAGGATGACATCATATTCCTTCTCTTTGACGTATTTATTGATGTAAAGCAGCAGGCTGATTTCCTCCATGCCCGGCAATACCGCCAGCTCTTCAGCCAGGACTTCGTCCAACCCGGTGGTATACAATATACTGGAGAGGTATTTATGAATATCTCCCCAGTAGCGCTGGATTTCTTCCTGGATATCCAATTCCTGTATGTACAGTTTTTCGTTGATCTGAATCGGCTCGCCCTTATTCTTATCCAAAAGATGCCGGTCAAGGTCAAAGATATCTGCCAGACTATGGGCCACATCCAGGGACATGACCACGGTCTTGTGACCCATTTCGGCTGCTCTGATCCCGGTGGCCGCCGAAACCGATGTTTTCCCAACCCCGCCCTTGCCGGCAAAGAATATAATTCTCAAAATTTTCTTCCTTCGGAAAAAATTTAATTTATTTTATAAGATTTAAGCCAGTTTAAGGTCTTAAAATTAAAAGGTTTGCATTTTGGGATAAAAAAATTTTTCTCGCAAAGGCGCAAAGCTCGCAAAGGAATTTTTTTAATTTAAACTTGGCGTCTTGGCGAAAGACCTTGTCGATATCGGTTCATCCGGGTTAGGTTAAAGAAATTACTGGGATATAAATAATGACAGAGCGCAGCGACCTCCATAAATATTCAATCTTCAATTTTCAATATTCAATTCTTCAGGGTGCGCCCAGGTAATGCTCCATCCTCTCCCGCCATCGCTGCTGATCGATAACGCAGACATCGCCGTTATCATCCCGCGTGGCAATTACAACACCGAAATCTTCCGGGGAAACCAAACCGCAGACATCTCCCGGCCAGCTTGCAAACATAGGATCCACGGAGATAAATGACTCCAACCGTTCCCTGTCCACGGGTACGGTACACTCCCGATTTGGTATGACGATGACATCATCTTCCTTCTTATGGTCATAAACATAATATGCGATCATAGTTCTTCCTCAGCCTTTGGAATCCTTAATTGTAGATAAGCCCGTTGTTTTTTGACACTCCACGACGGCCTGCGGTTAATATAAAACACCTTTTAGTGGATATCGAGACATTTTTGACATGAAATCAGCCTGGCTGATTTCATATTGATTTAAATTTTCAAATATGCAAATAAATTATACCCCTATTCCGGTAAGGAATCGGGGTTAATTTTACTGACACCGAATCTCTCCGGGGTAAAATTAAGACCTGATTGCCAGCTCAAATAATTGGAGGATAATTATGCCGGTTGCTCATAAAATGGTAGAGATGATCGAAAAGTCGTCCCTGATTAGAAAGATGTTCGAAGAAGGCGCCAAACTAAAGGCTCAGCATGGACCCGAGAATGTCTATGATTTTTCCCTGGGCAACCCGGATGTGCCGCCTCCGCCTGAATTTAAAAAAGTACTCCAGGATTTGGTGAACGATGACAACTTAAATCACGGGTACACGCCAAGTCCGGGCCTGCCCCAGGTACGCAAGGCCGTGGCCGATTTTGTCAGCAGCGAGCATGGGATCAACCTCCCGCCGGAGATGGTCATCATGACGGTCGGTGCCGCCGGCGCCTTAAATAATATTTTTAAAGCGCTGATCAATCCCGGCGATGAGATTTTGACGCCATCGCCTTATTTTGTCGGCTACAATCAATATTCATTCATCGCCGGCGCTCCGCTTAAAACCGTACCCACCGATGCCAATTTCCATCTGGATCCGGCCGCGATCGAGGCGGCCATTACCGAAAATACCCGGGTGATGCTGATCAACTCCCCCAACAACCCCACCGGGGCCGTATACTCGGCCGGCGAGATAACCCAATTGGCAGATATCCTGCATCGTGCCAGCAGCAAATTCGGCCGGCGTATATATCTTGTCTCGGATGAACCCTACTGCAAAATCACCTATGACGTCCAGGTGCCCTCCATATTTCAGGCTTACCCCCACAGCATCTTGATCAATTCCTATTCCAAAGCCCTGTCCCTGGCCGGCGAACGCATCGGCTATCTGGCGGTTCACCCGGAGGCAGAAGAAGCCCCATTGGTGTTCGGTGCGGCAGCGGTGGCCAACACCATGTACTGTGTCAACGCACCCAGCCTGATTCAGATGGCAGTCGGCAAATTACAGGGAGTTACGGTGGATGTATCCATCTACCGGCGCCGCCGGGATATTCTCTGTGCCGGGCTTTCCGAGGCCGGTTATGAGTTTAACATCCCGGAAGGGGCCTTTTACCTTTTCCCCAAAAGCCCGATTCCGGATGATATGAAATTCATAAACTACTTGAAAGATGAGCTGGTTCTGGCTGTACCGGGCGTTGGCTTTGGCGCTCCGGGTTACTTCCGCCTGTCCTATGCCGTGCCGGATGCAACGATTATCGCTTCTCTGGCAGGGTTTAAGCGCGCACTTGAGAAAGCATTGGCTTAGACGGTGCCGACCGCCAAGAAAAGTCAGAGAGTTTAAAAGTGGGTCAGTGTTTCACAAGTTGAACTTGCAATCGAGACGCGGCTGGGGGATTTGGCAAGGATCACAAAAATCTGCTCTATTCAACAAATTTTAATACCAGTTTTCCCACCGTCTTCCCGGATTCAAGCGCCCGATGCGCATCAGCGACGCTTTCAAACGGGTAAGTTTGAACCGGCGGAGCTTTTATCCGGCCTTCTTCAACCCATCTGCAGAGGGATTGCATGGCGTCATTGAATAGATCGATCCGGTGAAAAAGATATGACAGATTAAAAGCAACCAGGCTTTTATTATCCTGGGTCATGTTCAAGGGATTGAATCTGGGTACCCGCAAATACTCATATAACAGTTTGAAGTAATTGGGAACACCCCTGCGGGTTGACAGCATGGCGTGAAAACCATAGGCCACCAGCTTGCCGCTCGGTGCCAGGTGCCGGTAGCTCTGCTTCAACGTTGCCGGACCATTGGCATCAAACACGATATCAAAACCGTCCGGGCAGATTTCTTCGGCTTTGGCCCACAGATCTTCTTTGCTTTTGTCGATGACGGCGTCGGCTCCACAGGTGAGGGCCGTATCGATTTTGTGACTGGATCCGACCACACCGATCATGCGGCAGCCGGCGATTTTCCCCAGCTGCAGTAAAGCGCCCCCGACACCACCGGCGGCCGAGTGCACCAGCATGGTCATTTGCGGACGCAGCACAATGTTGTGGAAAAGACCGTGATAGGCCGTCAGAAATACCGCCGGAAAAGCGGCCCATTGATCGGAAGTAAACTTTGAATTCTGCGGTATGGCATATACCTGGTGCTCGGGAATACAAAGATGAGAAGCATATGCGCCGAAACGCGTGACGCCAAAGACCGGGCTGCCGGCAGTCAGTGGGACCGCGTCCGGACCGCATTGCACAACTTTGCCTGAAAATTCAAATCCCGGGGTAATCGGCCAGCCCACAAACTCTTTGCCGGATTTATAAAGCCCCAGGCGAACAAACACATCGGCAAAATTTACCCCGGCCGCAGAGACTTCGATCAGGACTTCATTTTTTTGAGGAATCGGTGTCGCAAACTCTTTAGCTTTAAGCCGATGATAGCCGCCGGGACGTTCAATGACAATTTTCTTCATTTTAAAATCCTTTAATGAAAGAAACGGTCTAAAATCATTGCAAAAAGATTGACTGTATGAATCGTGCCTGATAGGAAATATCTTATAAGTTAATGCAAGTTAACCATATTATAGTGGGAAATCAAATGACTTATTATCTGAATTTTTTCCAGCAAACTTCACCCGGGAGAACTAATAGATGCATACACGCTTGCATTGCTGTTAAGGATACGTCCGAAATTCAGGTAGTAACCGCCAAACTCCGTTTACAATTTGAAAACGAAGTCTTATAGTTTTTTAAGCGATTAAAATCTAAAGATTCTGCACCTTTTATCTATCAAGCACTTCCAAAGTTCTTCCGTTGTCTCGCGCACCTGTGCTGTAAACGGCTGGGCGACAACCCGCTCAGCAAGCGGAGGGTAAATGAGCAATATCTTTATCAGTTACTCAAGTGAAGACCGTGATTCGGCCCGGCGTCTGGCGCAGGCCCTCGAGCAGGAAGGCTGGTCCGTCTGGTGGGACCGTAAAATTGCAGCCGGCAAGTCATATCAGCGCGTCATTGAAGCGGAACTCGAAGCGGCGGACTGCGTGATCGTCATCTGGTCCGTGCATTCGGTTGCCTCCGACTGGGTCGTGGCCGAAGCGGCCGAAGGTCGCGAACGCAATCTTCTGGTGCCGGTCGCCATTGATGACGCCAAACCACCGCTGGTATTCCGGCAGATCCAAACCGCCGATCTCAGCAAATGGAACGGCAATTCTGCATCACCTGTTTTTCGCCAGCTGGCAAATGACATTCATCCGTTAATTGCCGAGTCTAAGCGGGACGAAACACCCGCGCCACCGTCACCGCAAACGGTAGCCCCTTCACAGCCCGCACCAACCAGCGGAAAACATTTCAAATGGTATGCTTCGGCGGCAGTCGTCCTGATAGCGATCGGTCTTTTGGTTGCCTGGCCGAATATAAAGCCATGGTTTATTTCCGGGCAACCGCCAACTCCGCCTGCTCAAGTTACAGATTTCACGGCCGATCCCCTGCAAATCGAAGCAGGCGGATCCACCACTCTCAGCTGGAAAACGGAAAATGCGCAGCAGGTAACCCTGAGCACGGAAGAAGATGCAACGGGAGAAAGCATCGAACCGGCAGGCACCAAGATCGTGCGCCCGCAGGGTACCACGGTTTTTTTCCTGAAAGCACAGGGAGCAGATCCGGAAAAAAAAGGAGATGTCGCGCGCATAACCGTCACGGTTACGCCGCCGGCAGCCGAGCCGAATCCTCAAATTGTCGTATTCGAGGCTGACCGCAAGGTTCTTACCCGGGGCGACAGCACGGCGTTGCACTGGGAAACTTCCCATGCCTCCCGCATCGAGCTGGACGATGCGACCGTAAACCCCAGCGGCGCAATAAAAATAAGGCCTGATCAAACCACGACCTATCGGCTGCTGGCGGTCAATGAATCCGGTAAATCAGACAGTCAGTCCTTCACCATAACGGTCGAAGACCTGCCCCGGGACGAAATCGCCGAAATTCAGGAATTGCTTGGATCGCTGGGCTATGACGCCGGTACCCCGGATGGACTTCCGGGCCCGCGCACCCGGGCTGCCATTGAAGCTTTTGAAAACGAAACCGGGATACCGGTAACCGGCCTGCCGTCGCGGTATCTTGCCGAAAAGCTGCGGGATGTGCATGGGGCTGTCCCCACTCCGGAAATTTTAGTTTTCAAATCCGAGCGGCAAAAAATTTCCCGCGGTGAGACGCTGAATTTGCGGTGGGAAACTGCCAACGCCGTTAAGGTAAGCCTGAATCCGCTGGGAAGCGTCGAAGTGTCCGGTGAGCGTCCGGTTCGACCTGCAGACACCACGGAATATGAGCTGGTGGCGACCAACCGGGTCGGAAAATCGGTCCGAAAAACCATAGCGGTCCAAGTTGAAGTCTCCCTGGAGATTGAATCTCTGAAGGCCGACCGGCAGCGCATCGGTCCGAAAGATAAAACTGCCATTCATTGGCGGACATCCGGCGCCGAGAGGGTTGAGTTGATGCCTTTCGGCGAAGTCGATCTCTCCGGCAGCAAATCCGTGTCGCCGGACAAGACAACCACTTATGAGCTGGTGGCGACCAGCTCCGCCGGTGCCAAGATCAACCGCTCGGTCACCATCGAAGTTGGTTGCCCGCCAAATATCGATAAATTTTGGGCGGACAGCGACAGGATAAAACAGGGCGCAGCCACTTATCTGCGCTGGAACACCTCTTGCGCCGACGGCGTCGCCATCGATCCTCTAGACAAAAATTTGAAACCAGACGGAAGCCGCATGGTTTCTCCCGATAAAACAACAAGCTATATCCTCATAGCCTGGAACTCCGAAAAGCAGGTAATCCGTCAAAAAGTTACCATTACCGTCGATACTGCGACCGTGTCCGGCGGGACGATAATTCTGGCAGGCGGCGGGAAATATCTGGATGACAAACGGGTGATCTATGCGATCTTATATGGTGTTCCTTTAGACGGCATCGCAACCAAACTATTCGGCAAGGTGCAGACAATTTTTGAGTTTCCCCTGGGAAAGAATAAGACAGACGCCGCTAAATACAATTACGATGTAAAAAGGTCCAAAACGCTCATGGCGGAAGCCGGTCTTGTCAATGGCCTGGGTGCTTACATGCTGTATACCGAAGACCTGTTGAAAATGGCCGAGGTCGTTGAAAATTATCTCAACCGCATTGGGATTCAGGTTAAATCAAAAGCCATCAGTTCGAACGCAGCCCGACAAGCCGCCGAAAAGTATGTAAAAGGCGGACGACCGACGTTATTGCTGGAGTCTTTAAAATAAAACAAATGACTGTGCGGTAAAATTGTTTCCAACGGTGAAATTTTTACAGCGAGGCCATGGAGTATGTCGATTAAATCTTGCTCAGTTCATAAACCCGGCGGATCAGAGAATAGCTTGCCAGGCTGTTTTGAAGCTCGGGATGTTGCAGGCCCTTTTTGACGTGATCGATGATATCGCGTGCGGCTAGATAAGAAACTCTCGCTTTTTCCTGCTTTGCGGCTGCGGCATAAAGCTTTCCCATGGCAAAGTGTGTTTTCCACAACTGAGTAGGATTGGAAATAACTTCAGCAAAGTTTAAAGCCTGTTGGAACGCCGCTTGCGCTTCATCCCATTGTTTGCGTGCAGCGGCAATCTCACCCTTCAGTCGCCATCCCTTGACCAGATATTTGCGGGAGTTCGTGCGGCCGGCTCTATCCAGACATTGGTCGGCAAACTTTTGCGCCTGGTTTAAATCCCCGCGTGCCAGCCAGAATTCCCCGAAGCTGGCAAAAAGGTGGGTGGTGTAGCGCCACTTCATCCAGTCGCTGGTGGTTGAATCATCGGCCAGACGACGAACGCTTTCGAGATAGTCCAACGCCGAATTAAAATCTTCTTTGAGAATCAGAATATCGCTTAGATTGAGCTCGGCATTGGCAACGATTTCAGGATCACCTCGTTTTTTGGCTCTTTCGGCCGTTTGAAAATTCAAGACGAAGGACCGTTCAAAATCACCGCATTCCAGATACAGCCATCCCAGAGAATTCATGACGCGCAGGTGAAAAATCTCATCACCGACCTTCTCGGTCAAGGCAAGCCCTTCCTTAAAAATTTCTACTGCCCGGTCATACTCGCCTTTGCCGGTCAATGCGATCCCGTAAGCGAACAGAATATCGAAAAGCGGCGCCAGCAGATTATTATCTTTAGCAATTCTGTACCCCTCGTAGAGCAGGCCGGATGCTTGAGTGTACTCTCCTTGCCAGTTTTTAGAAAGTCCCAGGAGTCCTAGTGACAGGGATTCATACCTAAGATCTCCGGCCGACAGACTGATATTGAGCGCCCGCTCTACCTTTTCTTTGGCTTCCTCAAGCCGGCCGGTCAACGCATCAACCTCCCCCAGAATAAAGTGACCGCCCGCCAAAACGGACTTTTCTCCCAGTTTCTCAGCAACCCGGATTGCCTCACGGGCATAATTATTTGCCTGATCGAAATTATGGTGCCACAGTGATGCATATCCCATCGCCGTCAGTGCTTTGCTCTCACTGACACGATCACCTTTCTGGCGCGCAACTGCCAGGAGATTTTCACCTTCACGTATCGAGAGTTGAAACTCATTTAAAACCAGGTAAAGATCTGCTCGCGCCTCGTATATCGACATGAGCGTTGAGACATCGACTGCGCTGCCGGCTTTTTCTGTAATTTCAAGGGCTTGATCAAAGTATGCGAGGGCCTCGCGATTCGCAAAAGACTGGTTGGCTTTTTCCGCTGCCTTGAGATTAAATTCAAGCGCCTTGTTCCAATCTTCTCCTTTGGCGTAGTGATAGGCAATAATCTCGTAATATTCCTGCAACCGATCCGCATACAATTCTTCCATGACCTGGCCGATGATGCAGTGCAGTTCTCGCCGCCGTTTCACCAGCAACGAATTATAGGCCACATCCTGGGTCAGGGCGTGTTTGAACATGTAGGCCAATTCCGGGTAAACATCTTTTTCGTAAATCAGCTCGAGGGCCTTGAGCTCCTGCAAATTGGCCTCAGTTTGTCCCCCGATGTCAGCCAGGCGGTCCAAAAGACGGTGGGTAAATTTGCGCCCGATAACCGAAGCCAGCTGCAATGTTTTTTTGGGCGCCTCGTCCAACCGGTCAATTCGGGCCTGAATGACGTCCTGAATTTTATCCGGAATGAACACGTCATCAAGTGACCCGGTTAAGAGAAATCTGTCTTCCGAACGCCGAATGGCGCCGATCTCTTTGAGAGATTTGATAACCTCTTCGACAAAAAAGGGATTGCCCTCGGCTTTGTGGACTATCATGGCCTGCAATTCTTGCGGCAGGCTGTCCACAGCCAGTAGGGATCGGGTCATGGCAATGCTGTCGGCCGATGACAGCGAACCCAGGGCCATCCGGGTTTGAAAGGTTCTCTCCTCGACGGGATTGATGTAGCCGGGACGATAGGTGAGTATTAATAACAGCCGGCCGGCCGGAATACTGTCGGTGATGAATCTTAGATAGAATTCGGTGGCCTGATCCATCCAATGCAAATCTTCGAAAACAACCACCTGGGGGCGGATTTCAGCAGCCCGCAGCGTCAAGCGCCGCAACCCATCAAAAATCTCGGCCCGACGCAGCTGAGGCTCCATCGACTTGACGGTCGGGTCAGCGGGATTTAGGGCCAGCAGATATTTGAGGTAGGGTAAAATTGGTTTTAAATCATCACCCAGACGCAGGACACCGCGCGCGATCTTTTCAACAATGACTTTTTCGGAATCATTTTCTTCAATTCGAAAGTTGCGTTTAAGCAGGTCTATCAGGGGGTGGTAGGCAATGGACCACCCGAAAGACACCGAATGTCCTTCACACCAAGTGGCGTCACTGCCAAGCCGCCGGTGAAATTCCAATAGCAGGCGGGACTTTCCGATACCCGGTTCCCCGACGATAAAGACCATCTGCCCCTGCCCGGAGCGGGCTTTTTCATAGCACTGCTCAAGCAGCATGATTTCATGTTTACGACCGACAAACGGCGTCAATCCGCTTTCGGCCTCGATTTCCAGTCTCGTCCGAGCGCCGCGGTCGGCAACCACCTCCCAGGCGGGTACCGGCTCATGCATGCCCTTGAGGGAAAAATCACCAAGAAAATTCAGCTTGCAGTAGCCTTCCACCGCCTGTCGGGTCGAATCGGATGTGACAATCTGTCCCTCCTCGGCCAGCTGCTGCAGACGAGCTGCCAGGTTGGTTGTATCCCCGACAGCGGTGTAGTCCATCCGTAAATTGTCACCGATACCGCCGATCACGACCAGACCGGTATTAAGACCCATGCGGACCTGAACCGTGTCTTTGAACTGGC
>Ga0210122_1000094_pt1 | contig 25066 bp, 22 predicted proteins | sample Muzzi_CordB_D2_FD_185530 | JGI IMG/M metagenome (GOLD analysis project Ga0210122, IMG submission 185530) | Wetland microbial communities from San Francisco Bay, California, USA, that impact long-term carbon sequestration - Muzzi_CordB_D2 (SPAdes) | ecosystem: Environmental > Aquatic > Marine >... | reverse complement strand
TCATTTCCATGCGGTTGTTGGTGGTCTGGCGAGAACCTCCCGACAGTTCCTTGCGGTGCTTGCCGGCGATAAGGACCGCGCCCCAGCCGCCTGGTCCCGGATTGCCGCTGCAGGCGCCGTCGGTGTACATGACGACACGGTTCACGACGCGGTCACACGGTTGCTGCAGGACTCGAACGCGACCGAAGTGGCGCCGGTCGCCCGGACCCGTTGGAATCGCGGGACATTGCCGTCGGTCGAGCCACAGTGGTGATGCGCGTGCAATACGATGTGATCCGCACAGGGCAGCACCAGCCCGTGCCAGTCACACGGAAGTATGGGTTCCGAGAGACCCATCAGGCCGGCCCGCAGGCAGCGCACCACGACGAAAGACCTGGATTTCAAACGACCGATAACCTTGTGCATCCGTATTCCCGGAAAACGCTCCGCTCTGTTGCCCAGGCGATAGCGCATTCCGTTTGCATTCAATCCGCTGACGACCAGTTCCCCGCCGGGCAACAGCACCCGCAGCGCCTCGTCGAAAACCGCTTCGCTGCCATCGCCGACCAGGTGCAGCAAAACGACCAGGTCGAATAGACCAGCCTCGAACGGCAGGGCCGCGAGGCTGCAGCGCAACGGCCTATCCGCCGGGCCGTCCCCGTCTCCCAGCCGGATGACCTGCATCGGCCAGGACGATTCCAGCGTCATATCCGCCGCCAGCGCGTGCCTGAGCAGCAAAACCCGTCGGGGTCTGCGCCGCTCCACCAGGGGCTGTAATACTTCCGCCTTCAGCAAGCGCTGGGCTGATTGACCTGGAGGTCCAAAGGCGGTAACGGTCATGTTTTCCCGGTTGACTTGGCAAGCTGCTGGCATAAGCATAAGCTCTAACCTGCGTACTGCACCAGTATCCTGGATGCCGGTGCGATACGGCCGCGCCCGGACACCGGGCTGGGCCGAGGGCCATAGCCATGGGTGTCACGCAGCCCGGCGCCCGGCGTGGCTGCACAGACCGGGGCCAGGACAGGTAGCGAACCGAGTACGAATCGTGCTTTTGGATCAACCATCGAAAAAGTGTTTAACCCTCTGTTGGTTCATGCAAATACGAGCAGGCTTGCGACCGACCGGTGCAATATGCAGGCTGAAAGTCAACCTGTTCGACCATTGTAGACAAGGATGAAAGAATGCGCGACGGTCATGTTCAAATCGAGGCTATTCCGGCCTTTTCGGACAACTACATCTGGTTGTTGACGGTCGCCGGTTCGCGTGACTGCGCGGTCGTCGACCCCGGTGACGCACAGCCGGTGCTGGAACGGCTCCGCGCGCGGGACCTGCATCTTCGTTATATCCTGCTCACCCACCACCACGCCGACCACACCGGCGGCGTGGGCCCCCTGTTGCAGGCGTATGACGCAACCGTTTTCGGACCCGACGATCCGCGCATCGGAACGGCACACACCATTTGCCGGCAGGATGACGTCGTCGATCTCCCGGAACTGGGTTTGACGCTGCGGGTTCTCGAAGTGCCGGCCCATACGCGCAGCCACATCGCGTATTACGGCGATAACGTGCTGTTCCCGGGTGACACATTGTTCAGCATCGGCTGTGGGCGCTTTTTCGAAGGCACGCCGGCCGATATGCAGACGTCGCTGGACAAACTGTCAAAGCTGCCGGGCGCGACCCGGATATACTGTGCGCACGAATACACCCAATCCAACTGCGCCTTTGCGCTCGCGGTCGAACCGGGTAACGCCGCGCTGCGCAAGCGGGCCGGCGAAGTCGACGCCTTGCGCGCGGCCGGCAAAATCACGCTGCCTTCGACCCTCGGCGACGAGCTCGCAGCCAACCCGTTTTTGCGTACACGCGAGCGAAGCGTCGTCGAAGCCGCCCGCGAAATCGACCCGCGAACGGCGCCCGGAACCGCGACGATGGCCGTCATACGCGCCTGGAAGGACCGGTTCTAGCGTGGCCCGTTGACGTGCCGTCGATGAATATTCGCATAGCGTTGACAGGCCCCAGCTTGACCCGCGGGTCACAAACCGCATAATAGCCAACGTTTGTGGAGTCCACCGGAGACATTGTGAATCAACGCCTGTTACCAGTGCCCTGTAGCACATCATATGACACTCTCAGAGCCCTGCATTCGCGCCAAGACAAGGCGTGGTCCGCAGGGAATGGCCAGCCCTTGCCAAGGACCGCAACGCAGTATTGGCGAGAGTGCGGGGCTCCCGGCGGGCAAGGCGAGAAGGGGCCAGATGCTTTGTTGTGCTCGCTTGAATTAGCGCGGCTAGTCCTGCGCTCGCACGCCGCGCATCTGGCCCCTTCTCGCCTTGCTGAGTGCGTCATATGATGTGTTACAGGGCACTAGCCTTGCTTTGCCTGGGTCTGGCCGGTTGCGCCACCACCGGCGGCACACCCCAGCCGGCATCGCCGCCCGCGGCAGCCAAGCCATCGAGCGAATCCCTGCCAAAGGGTTCCGGTGAAAGCATCGATGAACACCTGTTTGTACCACCCTGGCTCGCCGCCGAGGGCGCGGAAACAACGGACACCGAAGTCACGCAAGACTACGAGAACACGTGGAAGCGGCTGGTGGACCGTTTTGCGCTGCCCAACTGCGCCGAACACAAGACGGCGGTCAGCTGGGCCAACTGGTACGCGGAGCGGCCGGATTACATGGCACGCGTGATGAAACGGGCCCAGCCGTGGGTCTATTTCATCGCCGAGGAACTGGAAAGACGCGACCTGCCGGGAGAACTGGCCCTGCTGCCGGTGGTCGAGTCCGCCTATGACCCGTTCGCCTATTCCAGCGGCCGGGCCATGGGTACATGGCAATTCATCAGTTCCACGGGCCGTACCTATGGTCTGAAGCAGAACTGGTGGTACGACGGCCGCCGCGACGTCTGGGCCTCCACGATGGCGGCGTTCGACTACCTCACATACCTCGACAAGATGTTCGACGGCGACTGGCTGCTGGCGCTGGCCGGTTACAACTCCGGTGAAAACCGCATCGCCCGTCTCGTCAGGCGCAACCTGAAAAGGGGCAAGCCGGCGGACTTCTGGAACCTGAAACTACCCAGGGAAACGGCCGGTTACGTCCCCAAGCTGCTCGGTTTGACCTGTTTGTTCAAAAACCCGGCCGAATACGGGTTCGAACTGCCGTTCACGCCGAACGAACCGGTCGTCGAGGCCGTCGAGATGCAATCGCAGACCGACCTTGTCCTGATTTCCCAGCTCACGGGGGTCGGAATAGACGTGCTGTTCAGCCTGAACCCCGGCTACAACCGCTGGGCAACCTCGCCCGATGGGCCGTGGCACGTGATCCTGCCCGTTGATGCCGCCGCCACGCTGAAGAAGAAACTGCAAGCGGAAGCCGCACCCAACCTGATGAAATGGGACCAGGTCATCGTTCAGAACGGCGACACGCTGTCCGCGCTGGCGGCTCGGCACCACGTCCCGGTCTCCGTGCTGCGCAGCAGCAACGGGCTTTCGGGAGACCTGATCAGGGCCGGGCAAAGGCTGCGTCTGCCGCGCGACGAGCAGTTGCTGGTGGATCCGCTCTACGTGCAAGCCGCACGGGAACTGCAAAAGCTGCAGGCCGGTCTGATCGCCTCGCAGCGGGTCACGCACAAGGTGCGCCCGGGCGAGAGCCTCTCGGTCATCGCGCGGCGCTACAAGGTCTCGGTCAGGGAATTGCAGAACTGGAACCACATCACCGACCCGCACCGGCTGCGCGCCGGCCGGACCCTGACCCTGTTCCAGAGCCCGGTACCCAGGGCGGCGCAGAGCGGCAGAATCAAGCACACGGTGCGGCGCGGGGATTCCCTGTGGAGCATTTCGAGGCATTACAAGGTCAAGGTCAGTGACCTCCTGCGCTGGAACGATCTGAGCAGGGACGCGGTCATCCGGCCCGGCCAGTCCATCACGATCGAGCTCTAAGCCCACGCTTGCATGTCCAGGGCGACCGCCTGTTTTCTGCTTCTGGCGATGTGCTTCGGCAGCGGCCCCGCCCGCGCCGTCGAACTCGATGGCCACGCCGTGCAAGGCGGTCTGATATTCGGTCTGGCGGCACCCGGCAGCAAAGTGACGCTGGACGGCAAGCCGGTCATCGTTTCCGCCGGCGGCCGCTTCGTGATCGGTTTCGGCCGCGATGAGACAGGGACGCGCCGTTTGCGTGTCAGCGAACCCGGAAAAACGTTATTCAGACGCGACCTCGAAGTGCAGCGGCGCCAATACGCGCTGGAGAAGGTGGACGGCCTGCCGCCCAAGACCGTGACACCGGACCCGGCGGCGGCCAGGCGCATCGAACAGGACGCCCGCATGGTGGCCACGGCGCGCCGGCGCAGGGAAACGCGTGCCTGGTATGCGGACGGGGGATTCAAATGGCCGGCGCAGGGCCGGATCAGCGGCGTCTACGGCAGCCAGCGCATCCTCAACGGTAAACCCCGCAGGCCGCATTACGGTGTCGATATCGCCGCGCCGCCGGGCGCACCCGTTTACGCGCCCGCCGACGGTCTCGTCACGATGGCCCATCCCGACATGTACTTTTCCGGCGGCACGCTCATACTCGACCACGGTCAGGGGCTGTCTTCGACCTTCCTGCACCTGAGCAAAATCCTGGTGGAGGCCGGCACCTTCGTGCGGCAGGGCGACCTGATCGCCAGGGTCGGCGCGACCGGGCGCGCCAGTGGACCGCACCTTGACTGGCGTATGAACTGGCTCGACCGCCGCGTCGATCCGCAGCAGTTGCCGCAACTGAAACCGCGATAAAAGGATAAAAAGGGGTCAGATAAAACGAGTCAGGTTCATTTTCTGCATTTTTCAGAAAATGAACCTGACCGGTTTTATCGTATTTTATTTACTTGATCGAGTGACCGAGACGCACCGGCGCGCCGGCGCCGGCGACGTAACCGCCCTGCACACCCTTGGTCACCACCGAAACGGCATTGTGGGGATGCAGGCTTTCGTAATGCGTGCAACGTGCCCAGAAGTCGAGGATCCGCTCATCGCTGTTCAACGCCGTCTGAATGCGGCGCCCGGCATCTTCACAGAACATCAGGTTGCTGCCGTTGAGCAGGGCAAAGGCCTGCTCGTCCTCACGCTTGACGGTCGCCTGCACCGGTGTTTTGAGTGCATTTTCCACCTCGTCGATCAACTCGATGATCGGGAACATCTGGAAGGTCGGTGTCAGCCGGACCCGCAGTTCCGCCGCGCTGCGCTGGCTGTGGGGCGTGGCCACGATGCCCTCCTCCGAGCCCAGCCATTCCCGCACCTGCCGGTAATCCAGTTCCCCGGCGCCGCCGAAATCCTTGTCGAACTGGTCCTGGATGAGCTGCCGCGCCAGTGCCGCGGAGCATGGACAGGTGCTGGAATACAGGACTTCGAGCCCCATTTCCATGCTGAATTCCTGCCCCTCGAGTATGCCGATCATCGACACCGGGTAACGGCGCCAGCCGACGTTGTCGCTTTTCAGGGCCTTGCGCCGGATCACGTAGTCGAAGTCGACCCTGACCAGGGCCCGGTCGCTCAGGCCCTCGTGCGAGTCCAGGAACGAACGCAGCATCTGCCGCATAGCGCACGGTGTCAGCGGGCGGTCCTGGAAGGCCTGGTCCAGGTGCAGGTAAAGACGGGACATGTGGATACCGCGCACTTCGGGGTCCACCAGGTTGACGTAGGCGGTGACACGGGCGGTCGACTGGATCAGGTTGCCGTGGTCGTCCTCGATGCGCACCGGCAATTCGATGTCGTTCATTCCGACCCATTCGAGTTTACCGCTTACTGACGGGCGCGCCTCGTTGGCGATATCCGGCATTTCGCGCAAGACATTATCAAACAGCTTCATACGTCAATTTCCACAATCCGAACCAAGCATATCTGTTTCAATTCATCCAAATTCAAGCAATGCCGGGGAGGCACCGTCCAATTATCGTTGAAAAGCAGGTGCAATGGCAAAAAAAACGCACCAGGGCCCGGCCACCCGGCGCACGCCTGGGCCGCATGTTGCACCGGTATCCCGGAAGTTGGCGCGGGCCGGGCGCGGCTGCATGCAGGATTGGACAGAAACCCCTACTCGTCACCATGGGTCAAGGGAAGCCCGGGTGCCGGCGCAAATGAACGAGCCCGGGCCGGGATAGGGGCAGAGCCATTTACGAAAAGCGCTTATGGAAATCGCATGGAAATAGTTTGATTGCCTGGCATCTTCGAAGATCAAACAACAGGCCAGCCACCGACTGGGGCGACGCGCGGGCTAACGCGGCATGCAGCCTCCCCCGCAAAAAAAAAAGGCCGGCATGAGCCGGCCCGTCGATTCCTCGTCGCGGGGAAAGGCAATGGCCGTCCCCGCCTTGTATTTGTTATTGGTCGGGGCGAGAGGATTTGAACCTCCGACCCCTACAACCCCATTGTAGTGCGCTACCAGACTGCGCCACGCCCCGACACTGTGCCTGCCAGAGTATATCTCATGGCGGCGGCGGCATGTTACCCGAAAACCACCGGACGTAAAAGGATTATCGAAACTGTTGGGGTCTGGCCGGGCGGCCGGGGGCGCCGGGCAATGCGGTTCGCATTTCCGGCAGGACAGTGTCCAAGGTCAGCGCTTCAGGACCTGCAGGACCTGCTCAAGCTCCATACGCACCTGGCGAATAATCTGGTGACTGCGGCTGACATCGTCTTGGGCGATATCACCCAAAAGCTGCTGCCGGGCGCCGCCGATGGTGAAGCCCTGTTCATACAGCAAGCTGCGGATCTGGCGGATCATGATGACATCGCCGCGCTGGTAGTAACGGCGGTTGCCGCGGCGCTTGACCGGTTTGAGCTGTTCGAACTCCTGTTCCCAGTAGCGCAGCACGTGCGGTTTGACCGCACACAATTCGCTCACCTCGCCAATCGTGAAATACCGTTTGGCGGGAATGGGCGGCAGGTCTTTTTCAATCCCCGGGTTCAACATAAGCTTCGACCCTTGCTCGTAATTTCTGTCCGGGTCTGAAGGTGACCACGCGGCGTGCCGAAATCGGAATTTCCTCGCCGGTCTTGGGGTTTCTCCCCGGACGTTGATTTTTTTCGCGCAATTGAAAGTTCCCAAATCCCGATAGCTTGACGTTTTCGCCGTTTTCCAGGGCTTCCCGTATGATCTCAAAATACGCGTCTACAAATTCTTTGGCTTCACGCTTGTTCAGGCCAACTTCTTCGAACAAGCGGTTTGCCATGTCTGCTTTAGTCAGTGACATCATTAACCTCTGAGCTTAGCTTTCAGTCGATCCGCAAGGCCCTGGACGACTTTCCTGACCAATGCATCAACAACTTCATCTGTAAGAGTGCAAGAAACGTTCTGTAAAATCAAGCCAATAGCTAAACTTTTATAACCTTTTTCAACATTTTGGCCGGAATACAGATCAAATAATATCAAATTTGTAAGCAATTCACCTGATAAATCAACGACATTTCGACGCAGCTCGGCGAATGAAACATTTTCGGGGACCAGCAACGCCAGGTCTCTGCGTATCGAAGGAAAACGCGAAATTTCTTTCGTGTATGGTATTTCACGATTTTGAAACTTATCAAGATCGAACTCGAAAGCCAGCACGGGCCCCTTGATATCCATCTCCCGCAGGATCGAGGGGTGGATGCTGCCGGCCCAGCCGATGTCTTCGCCGTCGATGACGAACCGCGCCGCCTGCCCCGGATGCAGCCAGGCAATCTCCGCCGCGCGAAAGCCGACCTCGCCGGCCGGCCCGCGCAGCGCCAGCAGCAATTCGATGTCGCCCTTGAGGTCGAAAAAGTCCACGGGTCTCGATCCCGCACCCCACTGCTCGGGCAGCGGGCTGCCGCTGACCACGGCCGCCACGTGCGCCGATTCCCGCAGCGTGCGTTGCTGTTGAAACACGGTGCCGGTTTCAAACAGCCGCACACGTTCCTGCTGTCGCCTGAGGTTGCGCGCGAGGTTTTCCATCAGCCCCGGCAGCAGCGAGGTGCGCATGACCTCGAAATCGGCGTTCAGTGCATTGGCCAGCGGCAGAACGTCCTCGTCCATCGAGAATCTGCCGAGCTGCGCCCGGTTGGTAAAGCTGTAATTGATGACTTCCTGGTAACCGCAGGCGCACAGCGTTTGCTGCAGTGACTGCAGTGGCACACACGCTTCACTGACGACCGCGGGGTTCAATTCACCCGAAGGCAATGCCAGCGGGATGTTTTCATAGCCGTAGATCCGAGCCACTTCTTCGATCAGGTCCTCTTCGATGGCGATGTCGAACCGGTCCGAAGGCGCGGTGACGGTCCAGGCGCCGTCCCTGAATTGAGGCTGCATGCGCAGGTCGGTGAGGATCTTTTCGACCGCACCCCGGTCCAGCTCAACGCCGAGCACGCGGTTCAGCCTGGCATGCCGCAGAACGACCGTGTTGCGCGCCGGGATATGCTCCTCCGCAACCGCGTGGAGCAGCGGTCCGGCCTCGCCGCCCACGATTTCGAGCAGCAGCGCGGTGATGCGCTCGATGGCGTCGACCTGGCCGCGCGGGTCGACACCGCGTTCGAAGCGGTGGGACGCATCGGTGTGTAAACCCAGGTCGCGGGCCTTGCCCGATATCGTGGCGGGATTGAAGTAGGCGCTTTCCAGCAGGATGTTCCTCGTGGTTGCGGTCACACCGGTAGCCAATCCGCCCATGATCCCGGCCAGCGCGACCGGCCCGCTTTCGTCGCAGATCGCCAGCAGACCCTCGTCGACCTCGATGCTTTTGCCGTCCAGCAACTCCAGCGTTTCCTTTTTGCGCCCCCGGCGCACGGTGATGTCGCCCTCGAGACGGTCGAGATCGAAAGCGTGCATCGGCTGGCCGAGTTCGAGCAGAACATAGTTGGTCGCATCGACCACGGCGCTGATGCTCCGGATACCGCTGCGGCGGAGCTTTTCGACCATCCACAACGGCGTTCGGGCCTGCGTGTCAATGCCGCGGACAATACGGCCGACATAACGCGGGCAGTCTTGCGGCGCCTCGAGATTGACGCCGATGGCGTCGGCGAGGGTCGGCCTGGCCGCGGTGATCTCCGGTGCTGTCAGAGTGCCGCCGCAACTGGCGGCGACGTCCTGCGCGATGCCGCGGATGCTCAGGCAATCCGCGCGGTTCGGGGTCAGGTCGATCTCGATGGCGTTGTCGTCGAGTTGCAGGTACTCGCCGAGCCCGGTCCCGAGCGGCGCATCGGGCGGCAACTCCAGTAAACCCGAATGATCATCGGACAGGCCCAGCTCGCGCGCCGAACAGGCCATGCCGAACGACTCCACGCCGCGCAGTTTAGCCTTGCGAATCTGGAAATTCTCACCGAGCACGGCGCCGACCTTCGCCAGCGGCACCTTGATGCCGGGGCGTGCGTTGGGGGCGCCGCAAACGACCTGCAGCGACTCCTCTGCGCCGATCGACAAGGTGCACACCTTGAGTTTGTCCGCGTTCGGATGCGGGCTGCACTCGGTAATCTGCGCGACCACGACATCCGCGCACGGCGCGGCGACGGCCTCCACTGCATCCACTTCGAGACCCGAGGACGTCAGTCTTTGCGCCAATGCCGCGGCGTCGAGATCGATCTCCACCCATTCCCGCAGCCAGTTGTAACTGAATCGCATCTTGCTTACCCCACCGAGCTTCGGCCGGCACTGGCCTGCATATTGCCCCAGCCTCCCGGGAGCCGGGGCCGGGACGGGTAGCGAACCCGTACGATCTGTTCCTTTAAATGCATGATCAGCATCTGCCTTTATCGTTCCTCTTTCATCATCATGCCCGCAGGCGTGTTTCCGGCTGGCGCCACGTGCAGGCTAATGAAACTGCCGCAGAAAGCGCACGTCGTTCTCGAAGAACTGGCGCAGATCGCTGACGCCGTAGCGCAACAGCGCCAGCCGCTCCACGCCCATGCCAAAGGCGTAACCGATGTATTTCTCGCTGTCGATGCCGCAAGCCTGGAGCACGTTGGGGTGGACCATGCCGCAACCCAGGATTTCCAGCCAGTCCCGATCCTGGCCCCCACCCCGATCCCAGCCGATATCGACCTCGGCCGACGGTTCGGTAAACGGAAAGTAGGAAGGGCGGAAACGCATTTCCAGCGCGGCTTCGAAAAACGCGTTGACGAATTCCTGCAACGTGCCCTTCAGGTCCGCCATCGTCACCGTCTCGCCGACCAGCAGGCCTTCGACCTGGTGGAACATCGGCGTGTGGGTCTGATCGTAATCGCTGCGGAACACCTTGCCCGGCGCGATGATACGCACCGGCGCGCCCTGGTCCTGCATCACGCGGATCTGGACCGGCGAGGTGTGTGTGCGCAACAGCCGCCCGTCACCGAAGTAAAAGGTGTCGTGCATGGCCCTGGCGGGGTGATGGGGCGGGAAGTTCAGCGCCTCGAAATTGTAGTAATCGTCTTCCACTTCGGGGCCGGTGGCAACGTCGTAGCCGAGCTTCGAGAAAATATTGATGACACGCTGCATGCTGTGCGTGACCGGGTGCAGACCACCAAGGCCCTGGCCCCGGCCCGGCAGGGTCACGTCGATGCGCTCGGCCGCGAGACGTGCGTCCAGGGCGGTCTTTTCCAGGGCCTGCCTGCGCACCGTCAGCGCATCGGCCAATTCCGTCTTGGCCTGGTTCACCGCCTGGCCGTAAGCCTTGCGCTGCCCCGCCTCCATGCCGCCCAGCGATTTCAACAGGGCGGTGATTTCGCCCTTCTTGCCCAGGTAGCGGACACGCATGTCCTCCAGCGCCGGCAAATCGCTGCAGGCTGCCACTTCAGCCAGCGCCTGCTCGAGAATTTGCTTTACCGATTCCACCGATACCATCCCCTGCCGTGCAAACGGCCAACTTCCTCACCGGCCGCGGCGGTTTCGCGGCGGCGCCGAACGCTCACGGGCACTCGCGCTGCGGTCCACCGTGGCACGGTAACCGCAATGCTCAGCCGAGGCTGGCTTTGGCTTTCTCGACCAAGGCGCCAAACGCCGCCGGGTCGTGCACGGCCAGGTCGGCCAATACCTTGCGGTCGATCTCGATGTCGGCCTTGTTCAGACCATCCATGAAACGGCTGTACGACAGGTCGAACTGGCGGGCGGCCGCGTTGATGCGGACGATCCAGAGACGCCTGAACTGGCGCTTGCGCTGCCGCCGGTCGCGGTAGGCATACTGGCCGGCTTTGGTGACGGCCTGCTTGGCAACCCGGAACACCTTGCGGCGGGCACCGTAGTAGCCCTTCGCCTGTTTCAATACTTTCTTGTGCCGCGCGTGCGCGACTACACCACGTTTTACTCTAGCCATTTTATGAGCCTCCCGTTACGAATATGGCAGCAAGCGTTTCACAACTTTCTGGTCCGCGGCGCTGATCGCGTCGGTCCCGCGCAAGTTGCGTTTCCGCTTCTGGCTCATCTTGGTCAGAATGTGGCTTTTGAATGCGTAGCCGCGCTTGAATTTGCCGGAGGCAGTTTTCCTGAAGCGCTTGGCCGCACCCCGGTTTGTCTTCATCTTGGGCATGGTTTACTCCTGAGGGCCCGTTTCGGGCCTGTTAATGTTACGTTACCCAAGCGGCCGGTGAAGGTTTTTCCGGCTCTTTCCTGTTTGCTCGGCAACGTTTCTATCAGCCGGCTGCACGCTGGCAGCCAGGCCAAATACTATCGATCAAGACCTCTTGCCATTGATCATCATTGTCATCTGGCGGCCTTCCATGGTCGGCATTTGCTCGACCACGGCCTCTTCCGCCAGGTCATCGCGCACCCGCGTAAGCATCCGGGCGCCGAGTTCCTGGTGGGCCATTTCACGGCCGCGGAACCGCAGCGTGATCTTGACCTTGTCCCCGGCGTCCAGGAAACGCCGGACATTTCGCATCTTCACTTCGTAGTCGGCCTGCTCGGTCCCGGGACGGAATTTGACTTCCTTCACATGGGTGACCTTCTGCTTCTTCTTGGCCGCCTGGCCCTTCTTGGCCTGTTCAAAGCGGTATTTGCCGTAATCCATGATGCGGCAGACAGGCGGTTCCGCGTTGGGTGCAATTTCCACCAGGTCCATGCTCTGCTGCGCTGCAAGTTCGAGCGCCTGCTCGACCGGCATGATCCCCGCCTGCTCCCCTTCCTGGTCAATCAGCCTGACCTGCGGCGCAGTTATCTCCCCGTTACGCCGCGTATCTTTTTTTGATGCGATGTTAAATTCTCCTATTCGTCCTGTTGCTTGTCCTGTCGGCCCCGCCGGGCCACGTCTTCCGCGAGGCGCCGGGCAAAGGACTCGACGCTCATGCTGCCGTGGTCCTCACCTTCCCGCGTACGCACCGCAACGGTGCCGTTTTCCACCTCGCGGTCGCCCGCGACGAGTAGATACGGAACCCTGCTCAAAGTGTGCTGGCGGATTTTAAAGCCGATCTTCTCATTTCTCAAGTCCAGATCGACCCGGAACCCTTGATTTTCAAGGGATTCGGCAACTTTTTTGCACCAATCGTCCTGACGGTCGGTAATATTGAGCACGACGGCCTGCACCGGCGCGAGCCAAACCGGCATCCTGCCGGCATAATTTTCGATCAGTATGCCGATGAACCGCTCGAGCGATCCGAGGATCGCCCGGTGCAGCATGACCGGCGTCTCGCGCGAGCCGTCCTCGGTGACGTATTCAGCGCCCAGGCGCCCGGGCATGTTGAAATCCAGCTGGAATGTACCGCACTGCCAGACCCGGCCGATCGTGTCCTTCAGCGAAAAATCGATTTTCGGGCCGTAAAACGCACCGTCACCGGGGTTTTCCCGGTAGCTGATCCCGGCGTCATCGAGCGCCGCCGCCAGCGCGCTTTCCGCCTGGTCCCAGAGGGCATCGTCACCGATACGCTTGGCCGGGCGGGTCGACAATTCGACCTGCACATCCTCAAAACCGAAATCCCGGTAGACACTGTACAGGAGTTGCACGAAAGAGCGGGCCTCGTCCTGCACCTGGCCCGGTGTACAAAAGATGTGGGCGTCGTCCTGGGTAAAGCCGCGCACGCGCATCAGCCCGTGCAACGCGCCGGAGGCTTCGTTGCGGTGACAGGAACCGAACTCGGCCATGCGCAGCGGCAGATCGCGGTAGCTGTGCAGGCCCTGGTTGAATATCTGCAGGTGGCAGGGGCAGTTCATCGGCTTGATCGCAAAATGACGGCTCTCGGAATCGGTCAGGAACATGTTCTCGATGAACTTGTCCGCGTGACCGGATTTCTGCCACAGGCTGATATCGACGATTTGCGGTGTATTGACCTCCTGGTACCCGGCCGCACGCAGGCGCTTGCGGATGTAGCCCTTGACCTGGTTGTAAATGATCCAGCCGTGGTCGTGCCAGAACACCATGCCGGGCGCTTCTTCCTGGAAGTGGAAAAGATCCAGCTGTTTGCCGATCCGCCGGTGGTCGCGTTTCTCGGCCTCCTCGAGGCGGTGCAGGTAGGCTTTCAGTTCCTTCTTCGTCGGCCAGGCCGTGCCGTAAATCCGCTGCAGCATCTCGTTGTCGCTGTCGCCGCGCCAGTAGGCGCCGGCCAGCTTGGTCAGCTTGAAGTGCCCGAGATGGGAGGTGTTCGGTACGTGCGGGCCGCGGCACAGGTCCGTGAACCCGCCCTGCTCGTACAATGACAGTTCCTCGTCTTGCGGGATCGACTCGATGATCCGCGCCTTGTATTCCTCTCCCTTGTCACGGAAAAAAGTGACGGCGTCGTCGCGCGGCATCACGATCCGCCGGACCGGGATGGCCTCTTCCACGAGACGCTGCATCTCGGCGCTGATCTTTTCCAGGTCCTCCGGCGTGAAGCCGGGCTCGTAGGCAAAGTCGTAGTAGAAGCCGTTCTCGATAACCGGGCCGATGGTCACCTGGGCATCCGGAAAAATGCGCTGCACCGCTTGCGCCAGCAAGTGCGCGCTGGAGTGGCGAATAATTTCAAGACCCTCCTCGTCCCTGGCGGTAATGATGCGCAAGGCGGCGTCGCGGTCCAGCACATGCGCTGCATCCACCAGGCGGCCGTCGACCTCGCCGGCCAGCGTCGCCCTGGCCAGGCCCGGTCCGATATCCGCCGCCACGTCCATGACGCTCAACGCTTGTTCATATTGTTTCTGGCTGCCATCGGGCAGCGTGATTACAGGCATTCAAACCTCTCGTACTTTTTTCGGCAGCGGGAAAGCGCCGCTCCAGAAAGAACAAGGGACGCATTGCGTCCCGGCACGGCAAACCCACCCGGTTATTGTAACCGCGACCGTGATTGTATCCTACTCTTTTGGAAGCATCGCGACCCGCGGGCCCCGTTGCCCTGAACCGTGCCCCGCCCCGATCCGCCGCTTCTGCCGGGTGATGGGACGGGCGGGTATTGTCGGGTTCGCTTCCAGGCGGAAATATGCGGGGAAAGGTGGTGGGCACGACTGGGATCGAACCAGTGACTCCTGCCATGTCAAGGCAGTGCTCTACCGCTGAGCTACGCGCCCGTTACACCGCCCCCGGAATTGCATATCCGGGGGCGCGCAAGATACCACATGCGCGAGGTTTTCCACAACTGTTGGAGATGGGCTGTCGCGGGGTCATAATGTCCGCCACCGTCCATGAACACGACCGATCACACTGAATCCATGCCGCAAACCTTCGTTCACCTCCACCTGCACACCGAATATTCACTGGTAGACAGTACGCTGCGGCTCAGGCAACTGGTGAAACGCACGCGCGAGCTGGGCATGCCGGCCGTCGCCGTGACCGACCAGTTCAACCTGTTTGCGCTGGTCAAGTTCTACCGCATGGCAATGGCCGCGGGTATCAAGCCGATCATCGGCGCGGATGTGTTCGTGTCTTACCCGGGAGAACCGGGGCCCACGCACCGCCTGGTGTTGTTGTGCCAGGACCGGACCGGTTACAGAAACCTGTGCCAGTTGCTCAGCAGGGGCTTCCAGGAGGGCCGGCACCACGGCGTGCCGCACCTCGAGCGCCGCTGGATCTCGCAACACGCCGACGGCCTGATCGCCCTGTCCGGCGCCCGCGAGGGGGACGTCGGCCAGGCACTGATCAACCGGCACCCGAACAAGGCCAGGCGGCACGCGCGGGAATGGATGCAGGATTTCCCCGGCCGCTATTATCTCGAGATACAGCGCACGGGGCGCGAACAGGAACAGCGCCACGAGCGCCATGCCCTGCAACTCGCCGCCGAACTCGGTCTTCCGGTCGTCGCTACGAACGACGTGCGTTTCCTGGAGCGCGGCGATTTTCCGGCCCACGAGGCACGTGTCTGCATCCACGACGGCCGCCTGCTGGCGGACAAGCGCCGCGAAATTCGGTATTCGGAAGAGCAGTACCTGAAAAGCCCGGCCGAAATGAACGAGCTGTTCGACGATCTCCCGGAGGTGCTCGAGAACGCGGGTGAACTGGCCAGACGCTGCAATCTCGACCTGCAGTTCGGCACTTATTACCTGCCGGATTTCCCGATACCGGCCGGCGCAAGCGTGGAAGACTATCTGAAAAAGGCCTCGCTGGAGGGTCTGAAGACACGTCTCGACACCCACGGGCCGGCCCATGATTTCAGCGTCAATGACTACCGGGACCGTCTGGAACTCGAACTGGGCGTCATCAACGACATGGGGTTTCCCGGCTACTTCCTTATCGTGGCCGACTTCATCCGCTGGGCCAAGAACAACGGCATACCGGTCGGGCCCGGGCGCGGTTCCGGCGCGGGCTCGCTGGTCGCCTATGCGCTGGAGATCACCGACCTCGATCCACTGCAGTTCGACCTGCTGTTCGAGCGGTTCCTGAACCCGGAACGGATATCCATGCCCGATTTCGATATCGATTTCTGCATGGAAAAACGCGACCTCGTCATCGACTATGTCGCAGAGCGCTACGGCCGCGACCAGGTCAGCCAGATCATCACCTTCGGAACCATGGCCGCCAAGGCAGTGGTCCGCGATTGCGGGCGCGTGCTGGGTCACGGCTACGGATTTGTCGACAGCATCGCCAAGCTCGTGCCGATGGAACTCGGCATGACGCTGAAAAAGGCCCTCGAGCAGGAACAGGAACTGAAACGGCGCTACGACGACGAGGAAGACACACGCGCGATCCTGGACCTGGCCATGTCGCTCGAGGGCCTCACCCGCAACGCCGGCAAGCACGCCGGCGGCGTCGTGATCGCCCCGTCCAGCTTGACGGACTTCACCGCGCTTTTCTCCGAACCCGGCGGCGGCAATGTCGTCACCCAGTTCGACAAGGACGATGTCGAAACGATCGGGCTGGTCAAATTCGACTTCCTCGGTCTACGCACGCTGACGATCATCGACTGGGCGCTGAAGGCGATCAACGAGCAACTCGGGCAGGAAGGCGGAGAACCCATCGCATTGGAAGAACTGCCGATGGATGACGAGAAGACCTTCAAACTGCTGCAGGACTGCCGCACGACGGCCGTGTTCCAGCTTGAATCGAGCGGCATGAAAGACCTGATCCGCAAACTGCAGCCGGATAGTTTCAACGAGATCATCGCGCTGGTGGCGCTGTTCCGGCCCGGTCCGCTGGAATCCGGCATGGTGGGAGACTACATCGACCGCAAACACGGCCGGGCCGTGGTCAGCTACCCGCACGACGACCTGGAGCCGATACTGCGCCCGACCTACGGCGTCATCCTCTACCAGGAACAGGTCATGCAGATCGCCCAGGTACTGGCCGGCTATTCACTCGGGGACGCGGATATCCTGCGTCGCGCCATGGGTAAGAAGAAGGCCGCGGAAATGGCGCGGCAGCGGCTGGTTTTCGTCGAGGGCGCCGCGGCCCGCGGCATCGGTGACGACCTCGCCAATTACATCTTCGACCAGATGGAAACTTTTGCCGGCTACGGCTTCAACAAGTCCCACTCGGCTGCCTACGCGCTGATCGCCTACCAGACGGCCTGGCTGAAAGCGCACCATCCGTCGGCCTTCATGGCCGCGGTCCTGTCCGCCGACATGGACAATACGGACAAGATTGCCGGCCTCATCGCCGAGTGCCGCCAAATGCAACTGGAGATCCAGCCACCGGACATCAACCATTCGCACTATGCCTTCAGGATGACCGGGCCGCGTTCGATCCGTTACGGGCTGGGCGCCGTCAAGGGGATCGGCAACGCTGCCATCGAACTGATCGAAACCGAACGCGCGGGCGGTGGACCGTTCACGAGCCTGGATGATTTCTGCAACCGCATGGATCTGAAGAAAGTCAACAGGCGGGCCCTGGAAACCCTGGTCGGGTCCGGCGCCATGGATGCACTCGAGGCCAGTCAGAACCGTGCGCAAATGCTGCACGACCTGCCCCGCTGCATACAGGCCGCAGAACAGGTGCAGCGTGACCGTGAAGCCGGCCAGACCGATATGTTCGGCGCGGTGCCGAAAGCCGCGCGGGAAAGCCCCGTCAAGACGGAGCCCGTGGCGGCGTGGCCCGAACTGCAAAAACTGCAGGCGGAAAAGGAGTCACTGGGCCTCTACCTGACCGGTCACCCGGTTGCGGTGCACCTTGACGACATCAAACATTTCACGACCTGTTCGCTGGGCGAGGTGCACCAACGGCTGCCGGCCGACAACAGCATGGGCAGACGCGGCGTGAACATGACACTGGCCTGCCTGGTGACCGCTTTGCGGCGGCGCAGCCCGCGCGGGCACTATATCGCCGTGGAAGACCACAGCGGCAGGATGGACGCTTTCGTGCCGAACGAGACCTACGCGGCCTTCGCCGACCTTCTCGGCAAGGACGAACTGGTGGTGCTCGAGGGCGGTGTCGTCGCCGACGAGTTCACCAGGGGCTACCGCATCAACGTCAACCGCGTTACCTCGCTGGCAGACGCCAAGGCGCGGTTCGCCACCGGTATCATGTTGTCGGTTTCCGGCCCTTCCTCCGAACTCTGCGCCCGGCTGGCCTCCGTTTTCAGCCCATACCGGGACGGGCGCTCGCCCGTGTTCGTCCACTACCGCAACCGGCGCGCACGTGTGAGCCTGGAATTGGGGCGGGAGTGGCACGTCAAGCCCTGCGTGGAACTGGTGGCGGCGCTCAGCGAACTCGATGTGGTCAGGCAGGCGGGGTTTCGTTACTAGCGGGTCCATTCCGGTGCGTCAGCCGCGGACGGTCCGCCCCGGATACCGCGCCGGCATCCCGGTTACGGGCTGGCTGTGAATTCCCGGGGGCGTGCCTGCGCGGCTCATCCGCATGTGTAACGGAATTGTTGCGTCGGGGAATCGCCACCCCCCATCCAACACGCGAGATTGAACGTCCGAACCGAAGCAAGCACCCCGCGGATAGGTGCGGTCTAAAAGCTCACGCTGTGTTACCGACCTCGCTGGAATTCACAGCTAGCTCTTGGCGTTGCGGTAGCGCCGGTACAGTATCTTGATGCGGCGGACATACTCCCGGGTCTCGGGGTATGGCGGAACACCGCCATACTCGCGAACCGCTGCCGGCCCGGCGTTGTAGGCGGCCGTTGCCAATTCGACGTCCTGGTGAAACTCGTCCAACAGGCGTGCCAGGTAACGCGTACCGCCCGCGATATTGCTGACCGGGTCAAACACGTTTTCGACCTGCAGGGCTCTCTGGGTTTCCGGCGTCAGTTGCATCAGGCCCTGTGCGCCGCGCGGTGAGCGCGCGTCCGGCTGGTAAGCGCTCTCCGCCTGGATGACCGCCCGGATCAGGGCCTCGTCCACATTGAACACCCGCGCGGCCGCGCGTATCTCGTCGGCGAACGCGTTGCGGTTCAGTGGAATGCGCTCCCAGTCGAGTTGGCGGCAACTGGGGTCCGAGGCGTAACAGGGAAACGTGAAGCGCTTGACGTCGCTCCGCCCGGCGGGTTTCTCGCTGGTGTAGTGAACCACGCCGTTCTCGTCGGTGAACTTGTAGATGTCGGCTGCCGAGTACGGAGCCGCTCCCACCAGCACGGCCGCCAGCACGGCCAGCGTGGAACGGCCATGCTCCATCACCTGTCACCTCCGGGGGCAGTCATGACTTCGAGCTGCATGTCGCAGGCTATATCCGGCAGGCGGCGAGCCCGTTCTTTTCAAGGTAGCGCTGGTGATACTCTTCCGCCCGCCAGAATTCACCGGCCGGCTCCACGCGTGTCACGATCGGTTGCTGCCAGCGCCCGGCCGCTTCGAGGTCCGCGATCGCTTCGCGGGCCATCCGCTCCTGCTCCGGGCCGTGGTAAAAAACGACCGAGCGGTACTGGTGCCCGATGTCCGGGCCTTGCCGGTTCAGCGTGGTCGGGTTGTGCATGTCGAAAAACCGCGCCAGCAGTTCCCTGTAAGTCACCTGCCCGGGGTCGAAGCGCAGCTGCACGACCTCCGCGTGACCGGTTTCGCCGCTACATACTGCCTTGTAAGTGGGCTGCTCGAGGTGGCCGCCCATATAACCCGCCGCGGCGTCTGCGACGCCCGGAACTTCCCGGAAACGCGCTTCGACACCCCAAAAGCAACCGGCGCCAAAGGTTGCGGTTTCAGTCGCCTGGCTCATGACGTTTTGCCCTCATCAGTAAGTTCATGCACCCGTATCATACCTTCCTGCGCCGCGCTGGCAACCAGTCGACCGCCACGGTCGAATATCTGCCCCCTGGCCAGACCGCGGCCGCCGCTGCTGCTGGGGCTGTCACAGGAATACAGCAGCCATTCGTCCACCCGTGCCGGGCGGTGAAACCACATCGCGTGGTCAAGGCTGGCCATCGTCACGTTGCTTTGCAAAAAGGATATCCCGTGCGGCAGCGTCGTTGTGCCGACCAGGTGAAAATCAGAGGCGTAGGCCATCAGGGCGCGGTGCATCCAGTCGGGCACGTCGATACGATCAGATATGCGAAACCAGATGTCCTGGTACGGCGGCTCCGGTTTCGGGTTCCGGCTGAACATATCGACATACTGGACGGGTCGAAAGTCGAAGGGGCCGGTGCGCGCGAACCAGCGCCGCATGAATTCCGGCATCTCGTCTAGACGGCTCCTGGAAAGCTCGAATTCGGACGACAGCTCCTCCGGCATGGGCACCTGCGGCATCTCGAACTGGTGTTCGGGGCCTCCCTGGCGCAACTGGAACGACGCCGCCATCGTGAAGATCGGCCGCCCGTGCTGGATCGCGACGACACGGCGCGCCATGAAGCTCCGCCCGTCCCGGTTGCGGTCGACGTCGTAGACGATGGCCGCTTCGGGGTCCCCCGGCCGCAGGAAATAGGCGTGCAGCGAATGCATATCGCCCTCCTCGACCGTGCGGCTGGCGGCAATGACCGACTGCGCCAGCACTTGCCCGCCGAACACGCGCGGCGTGCCGATATCCCGGCTTTCCCCCCGGAACAGGTTGTCTTCCAGCGTCTCCAGGTCCATCAGCTGGAGCAATTCTTGTGTCTTGTTGTTTGCGGCGTTCATGATTCTGCCAGTAAGCCGTCGCCCCACGCAGGGCAGTGGGCACTGTGCCACAATATGCCCACGATCAAAAGAAGCAGCCGTGGAAAAGAAAGCAAATCCGATGAAAGCAGAACCGACATTCCTCTGGCACGATTACGAAACATTCGGCACGCACCCGCAACTCGACCGCCCGGCCCAATTCGCCGCCCAGCGCACCGATCAGGAGCTGCGTCCCTGCGCGGAACCGGTCAGTTGGTATTGCCGGCCGGCCATCGACGTCCTGCCCCGGCCGGAAGCCTGTCTCGTCACCGGGATCACGCCGCAGGAGGCGGACGCGAAGGGACTGAGCGAGGCGGAGTTCGCCGCGAGAATCCACGCCGAGATGATGGAGCCCGGCACCTGCAGCGCCGGGTACAACAGCATCCGCTTCGACGACGAGTTCAGCCGCAACCTCTTTTACCGCAATTTCATCGACCCTTACGAACGTGAGTACAAGAACGGCAACACGCGCTGGGACCTGATCGACCTGACGAGGATGTGCTACGCCCTGCGTCCCGAAGGCGTCGAATGGCCATTGCGCGAGGACGGCACGCCGAGCTTCAGACTGGAGGACCTGAGCAGTGCAAACCGGATTTCACACGAAGGCGCACACGAGGCCCTGGCCGACGTCATGGCCACCATTGCCCTGGCGCAACGCATCCGCTCGGCACAGCCGCGCCTGTTCGACTGGGCCCTGCAGATGCGCGATCAGCGCCAGGTCATGCAAATGCTGGACCCGGTCAGGGCGGAGCCGGTACTGCACAGCAGTTCACGCATCCCCGCCAGCCGCGGCTGCACGAGCCTGGTCCTGCCGCTTGCGGTGTATCCTGACCGGGCAAAGTCGGTCATCGTCTTTGACCTGATGGGTGACCCGGCGCAATTGCTTGAGCTGGACGCCGATGAAATTGCGGAGCGGGTCTTCACACCCGCCGCGGACATGCCCGAAGAGATCGAGCGCATTCCGCTCAAGGCCATCCATACCAATCACGTACCGATGGTTGCACCGGCCGCCACGCTGAGGGACGCGGACTGCGGGCGCATCGGCCTGGACGCGAAGCGGTGCCTGGCCAACGCCGCAAAACTGAAAGCCGCGCTCAAGGCCGTGCGCGGCAAGGTCATGGAAGTTTTCAAACCGCGTGAATACGCAGCAGGCACGGACCCGGACCAGATGTTGTATTCGGGCGGGTTTTTCTCGCACCCGGACCGGCGCCTGATGGAGAAGGTCAGGCAGTCTCCGCCGGCGTCGCTCGCGGCCGCGGACTGGCCGTTCAGGGATCCGCGCCTGGCAGAGATGCTGTTTCGCTACCGTGCACGCAATTTTCCGGAGACGCTGAGCGCCCCGGAACAGGAAGAGTGGCGGCAGCAGCGCATGGAGAGACTGGCGCACCCCCTCGACGAGCGCCAACTGACGCCGGCCGCCTTTCATGCAGCCATTGCCGCGGCCAGGCGGACCCGTCCGGACGACGGCCGGGCACAGGTTATCCTCGACCAACTCGAGATCTGGGGCCGGGAAGTCTGCCGCGCGGACTGACTTGTCCGCCAGCGCCCCGATGAACCATAGGCGCGAACCCCAAATCAATAACTTAGTACGTTTATCTCGATTTAAATCGACTTATTTATACACAAGTCTCTGATTGTCTGTACGCCGCTTGCGCCGATCTTCAATGACCTGATCCGGTCTCGATTGCGTAATGTATGTCGTTGTAAACTATAAATAATTAACATTTGGTTAAAATTTGATCAATCCTGAGGCCGGGTATTGCTGGCTAAGCACCGGCGTTATTACCCACAGGGTTATCCACAGATTTTGTGGATAACCCTGTCAGGCGGCCGTGGCACCCATATCCGCGCGGCCCGCCAGCCGCCGCGGCTCCTTTTGCGGAGCGCCCGCAGCCCTGATCAAGCGCCGCCTGGCCGATGGCGAAACGAACTCCACGTGGCTGCCGTCGGAAAACTGCAACATCCAGATTCTGCCGGGCCCGTCGTCGTTGCCCGGCGTGGCGATGACACCGGTTATGGTTTTGCCGATCAATTGAAAATCCGAGTTCATGGGCTCTCTCCTTGCGTGTTGACGCCATTGAAGCAAAGCCGATTCTCAAATCATGAGAGCAGCCAAAACATTTTTCCGGCGCACGCACATTGCCTACGGGTTTTCCGGCAAAAGCCCTCTTCACCGCCGGCACACGGACGCCTAGCATGGTCCCCGACGCAGGGGTTTCTGCGCCATCAACCTAACCAATTCACCTCAAGGGGGAGTCATGAAGAGATTTACAGCATTGCTTGCCATGGTGCTCTTTTCGATCGTTGCCTGGTCTGGCCAGGCGGTCAATGTCAACACCGCCAGCGCGGAGGAGATCGCGGACGCACTCAAGGGCGTCGGTCTGAGCAAGGCCGAGGCGATCGTGAGCTACCGCCAGCAGAACGGCCAATTCAAGCACATCGACGAACTGGTCAACGTCAAGGGAATCGGGATACATACCGTCGATGTCAACCGTGAATTCATTCAGTTGACGAGGATCGACGACGCAACGACCCGGAAGTAGACACGGCCGGAACACGGGAGCGGGAAGTTCGACGGCCCGCTCCCGGGCCCGGTCCGCGCGGTGGTCCGGCAAGGCCGGTGGCGACAGGCGCGTGGCCTACGATTCCAGGAGTTGCCGGCTTCCGAACGCATGTGCCAGCGTGGATTGGTCGATGTACTCCAGTTCTCCGCCCAGCGGCACACCGTGGGCGATCCGGGTTGTGCGGATTGAATGTTTCTGCGCCATTTTTTGCAGATAGTAGGCGGTGGCCTCGCCCTCCACGGTGGGATTCGTGGCGATGATCAGCTCAGCCGGCGGGGTCTTTTCCAACCGCTCCGCCAGCCGGTCCAGACCCAGTTCACCCGGACCGATTCCGTCGAGCGGGGACAGGCGGCCGAGCAAGACGTAGTACAGTCCCTGGTAGGCGGTGGCCTGCTCGAGCGCCAGCACGTCCACGGGCGACTCCACGACGCAAAGCAACGATGGGTCGCGACGCGGGTTGGAGCAGACCGCACACAGCGTTTGCTCGGTCAGGTCGCGACACTGCTCGCAACGGCCGATGTTTTGCATCGCTTCCTGGAGAACCGAGGCCAGGTGCCGGCCACCTGCACGGTCCCGTTCCAGCAAATGCAGGGCCATGCGCTGGGCGGACTTCGGACCGACGCCCGGCAAACACCGCAGCGCCTCGATCAACTGGCTTAGCAGGGGTTCCGTGACCACCGAATTGCGTCAGAACGGCAATTTGAAGCCGGGCGGAAGCGGCATGCCTTGCGTCACCTGCGACATCTGCTGTTCCGTGCTTTCCCGGATGCGGTTGACCGCGTCGTTGACGGCAGCGGCGACAAGGTCTTCCAGCATTTCGATGTCATCGCTCAGGGCGGGGTCGATGGTGACGCGCTTGACCGCATGCTGACCCGTCATCAGCACGCTGACCATGCCGCCGCCCGCCTGGCCGGTCACTTCCATTTCCGCGAGCTTCTGCTGTGCTTTCTGCATTTCCTGCTGCATCTTCTGCGCCTGCTGCAGCAGGCCCGCGATATTTCCCTTCATAGCTGGATCCTCGTCTTGTAGCCGTGACGCCCTGTTTATTGCAAAGGCTGGATCGAATCCGGAACGATCTTGGCCCCGAATTTCTCACGCAATTCCTTGACCGTAGGGTCGTTCTCTATCGCCTGTTCGGCTTCGGTCATGCGCCGCACGCGCACCTTTTCCTCGCTCGCGGAGACCGATTGCACCGGTTCGCTGGACACTTTCAGATCCAGCATGACCGAGTGTCCCAGCCGTTCGGACAGCGCCGTCTGCAACGCCTCCACGTTACTGTTCGAGCCGAGGTGGCGCAGTGCATCGGGGACCAGAAACTTCCAGCGATCATTGTCGGTAGACTCGAGTTGCAGGTTGCGTGCGAGTTCGCGCGCGGCGCCGCTCAGGTTCAGACTTGCCTGCAGGTCGTGCCAATCCGGCTGCGGTGTGCCGCCCGCGGCTTCTTCCGCCACCGCGGCAGCCGCGGCAGTATCCCGCGCCTGCGAACCGGTAAACAGGTCGGGCTCATCCGCGCGGACCGCCGCTTCCGGCCCCCCGCCGTGCATGGCGTCAAACGCGGCCCTGGCGGCCCTTGCCGCCGCTGCCCTCTCCTCGCCGCCGGCCTCACCCGCCGGACCGGGCGCCACGGCGGATTCGGCGGAGCGCGCGGCCGCAGGTGCTTCGTTGCGCCCCACCGGCGTCTTGCCCGCACCGCGGCCGCCGGCCGCGCCCGCTTCTCCCGCGCCGCCGCCTTCCGCCGCGGGCCGGAACGCCAGCATCCGCAACAGCGTCATTTCCAGGCCGGTGCGCGGATCCGGCGCCATGCCGAGGTCACGTCGGCCGCCCACGGCAATCTGGTAATACAATTGGGCGTCTTCCGGGCTGACACGCCCGGCCCGGTCCACCAGTGAATCCCAGTCGGCCCTTTCCGGATCCCTGAAAGCCGGCGCCGCGTGAATCAGCGCGATACGGTGCATGCACCGGGCCAACTCGTCCAGCACGCCTTCCAGGTTGCGCGATTGCCGTGCCAGTTCGTTGACGATTTCGAGCAGTGCGCCGGCGTCGCCGGCGGCGAGCGCATCGATGATCGCCGCGATGTGCGCGTGTTCGATGCTGCCGAGCATGCTGGCGACATCCGCGTCCTTGAGGCTGCCGCCGCCAAACGCGATGGCCTGATCGAGCAGACTCAACCCGTCGCGCATGCTGC
>Ga0210122_1000093_pt1 | contig 25221 bp, 26 predicted proteins | sample Muzzi_CordB_D2_FD_185530 | JGI IMG/M metagenome (GOLD analysis project Ga0210122, IMG submission 185530) | Wetland microbial communities from San Francisco Bay, California, USA, that impact long-term carbon sequestration - Muzzi_CordB_D2 (SPAdes) | ecosystem: Environmental > Aquatic > Marine >... | reverse complement strand
CTCATCGCTGCGTCCGCCTCGCGCAGCAGCATTTCGGTGCCGAGGTAGTCGTTGCCGTCCTCGGAAAACACCTTGACCGGAACGGCCGGGTAGCCGAATTGCTCCGCTTTCAGGCAATGTGTGAAGTTGCTCGGTCCCGCGTTGAAGCAGAAGTAACCGGCCCGTTCCAGCTGGGCGGGCACGTGTCCGGCCCACGCGGTACCGGAAAAGGCCAGGGCCGCCAGCGTGACCAAGCAAGCCCGCAATGTCGTTTTGAGGTAATGCATCTGTGTGTCTCCTTTAGGTATTATCGTTTTGGCGCCCGGTGCAACGGACTTTGAAAATCCAATATGCGTCCGGGGGCCGTTTCTGCCGGACTCCGGCTCGCAAGGTCCTGCCGGCAATATCGGGGAGTCAACCCGGATCATGGCCGGAACCCCCGTTCCTAAAGGCTAGACAGGTCCATGCAACTTGTTTTGCAGGTTCCGCTAAAAATCCGCTAAAAAAAGGCGAAAGTGGCGTCTGTCACAGATTTGGAACAGAATGTGCCCGCCATGGAAGCATCCGATCCCGACCGCAAGGTCTACCAATTCGCCGGCTTTACGCTGGACCTCGGCAGCGGCACCCTGTCCGCCGGTGAAGCCGAGATAGCCTTAAGACCCAAGTCGTTCGAGGTCCTGAGGTACCTGGTCGAGCACGCCGGCCTGCTGGCGACCAAGGATGAAATGCTGCAGGCCGTCTGGGGTCACCACCACGTCAGCGATGGCTCGCTGGCCCAGTGCATCATCGACATCCGCAAGGCGCTCGGCGATTCCGGCCAGACCCTGGTACGCAACATTCCGCGCCGGGGCTACGTGCTGCACGCCGCGGTAACGGTGCGAGAACAGGACGGGGCGATGCCGCCGGACACCCACGGCGGCGGCGCCCCTTCCGGACAGACCCGGCCCGTGCGGCCGGGCCGGAACAGGCGCCTGGTCCGGGTCATGACCGTTACGGCACTGTTGCTGTTGATAGTTGCGGGCATAGAACTTTTTCTGGCCAATGGCAGTTCATCCAGCCCACACCGTTCCGAAGCGGCCGCCATGGCCCATGACAACTCGATTGCCGTGCTGCCATTCCTGGACCTGAGCGCAAACTCGGACCAAGCCTGGTTCGCCGAAGGCCTGTCGGAAGAAATCCTGAATTCGCTGAGCCAATATCCGGATTTGCGCGTGATCGCACGAACCTCATCATTCTCGTTCAAGGACAGCAAGCTGGACATACCGGCCATTGGCTCACGGCTCGGTGTCGCTTACGTGCTCGAAGGCAGCGTACGCAAAGCCAAGCAGACCGTCCGCATCACTGCGCAACTGGTCAGCGCCGGGGATGGTACACACCTGTGGTCGCAAACCTACGACCGGCAACTCGAGAACATCCTGCAACTGCAGTCGGAAATCGCCGCTGCGGTGGCCGATGCGCTGGAGGTGCAACTGGTGGAAAAAGCGCCGGCGGCAAAAGTTGAGCCGGTCGCCTATGAAGCCTTCCTGCAAGCCGAGTTTTTTTACAACCGCCGCATGCAGGGCGACATCCAACGGGCCGGCGATTATTACCGCCGGGCCGTCGCGATCGATCCTGGCTTTGCACGGGCCTGGGTTGGCGCGTCAGGTGCGGACGGCATACTGATCACGTCGGGTATCGATAACCGGAAGGAGGTCTACGATCGGGAGTTGGCTGCGGCGCGGAAGGGCGTGGAACTCGACCCAGGCAATGCCGTGGCCCATATGAGGCTGGCACAGGCCTACTACAACCGGGGGCAACGCGAAATGGCGGATACACAGTGGAGCGAGGCCATAGCGCTGGATTCCAATGATCCATTTATCCTGAGCGTACGGGCCGGCATCGCTTACGAATACTTGAATTTCGAGGAGGCGCTGCGGCTGCAGCGCCGCGCAGCGGCCACCGACCCCGTATCCTACGTAAAGCATGGCAACCTGGCCACTTTCCTGTTCAGTGCCGGCCACTACGAGGAGGCCCTGGCGGAATACGGGCGTACGATCGCGTTGAATCCGAGCAGCCGCGAGCATTTGCAGACCTACATGGTGCAGGCGCTGGTGCAGTTGGGGCGTTACCAGGAGGCGCTCGATCTCGCCGATTCAGTCACCGAACCCGCCTGGCGGGACCAGTTGCGCGCAATGGCCCTTGTCCGCCTGGGCCGGGTGCAACGGGCAGAGGACGCGCTGCAAGCCCTGAGATCCACATCAGGTCCTTTGAAAATCGTCCTGCTGGCGCAATACTACGCCTGGTCCGGTAACGCACAACAGGCGTTCAGCCTCATGGACCAGTGTCTTCGACAGTGTGAAGATCAATACCTGAGCGATGGCACGATGCCAATGTTGCTTGAACTGGCCTCGTCTCCGTTACTCGGCGATCTCCGCAACGACCCCCGCTGGCCGGGTTGGTACGAGAAATTCATGGCGGTTACGTCGGTACCCGGGCCCGAGCAGGACACCGCCGGCCAACGGGGCGACCCGTCGCCGCGAGGTGCTGATTAATCCCGTGGCCCTGGCGCGGGACTTTGGGCAGCCGACCGATTCCAGGCCAACTTCATGATTCCCGGAACTTGGCCCGTTGGGCTTTCGTTTTGACGGTCTGACTTGTAACCTGCAGTTTCTGGTCAGCTACGGAACAACCGGTAACAGGAGCGATACGGGCATCGATATCCGAAAACTAACGCAATTGTCATTCTCGGCCTTGCGGGCAGGCGACAGGCTGCAGGCAAAAAGCGGCTTTGAGCAAATCATCGCGTCCGGCAAATTCGAGGCCGTGCATTGGCTGGGCCTCGCGTTCGCCTGCTCCGGCCTGGACGACAGCACGGGGGCGGTCGCCGCGGTCGACAAAGCACTCGAACTGGAGCCGCGAAACCTCAGGGCAATACTGTTCAAGGCCGATTACCTGGGGCAGTTGGGCGACAAAGGACAGTCCATCGAGCATTACCGTTACGCCCTGCGGTTGGCCCAAAACATCGAAGCGGCCCCCGACGACATCCGCCAGGGTCTGGCCAGGGCGCAGCAAGCCTGCGCCGGTCACGAGCAGGAGTATCGCGCGTTTCTGCTGGACAGACTCGAGGCCCGGGGTCTTTCGGCGGGGCAGGCCCATCCCCGCTTTCAGCAGTCGCTGGATCTGATTTTCGGCGGCAAGGAAGTTTTCTACCAGCAACCGCGCAGGTATTACTATCCGGGACTTCCACAGATCCAGTTCTACCAACGGGACCAGTTCGATTGGGTGGGCGACATCGAAGCACAAACCCGCCAGATCCGTGCTGAACTGGAGGCCGTGCTGGACGACCGCTCCAGGTTTTCGCCATACGTCAAATCGGGCAATTCCGTCCTCGGCAGGGACGACCAGGGCTTGGCGGACAATGACGACTGGAGTGCACTGTACCTGTGGGAATACGGCAGGCTCGTGGAAGAGAACGCGGCGGTCTTTCGCAGCACGATCGCGGCGCTGGAAGCCGCGCCGCTGCCCGAAATAACCGCCCAGGCGCCAATGGCTTTGTTTTCCAAACTTGCCGCCAATACCCGGATACCGCCGCACAACGGCCTGCTGAATACCCGCCTGATATGCCACCTTCCGCTCATTGTCCCCGAGAATTGCGGTGCGCTGCGAGTGGGCAACGAAGAACGGGCTTGGGTCGAAGGCGAAATGCTCATTTTTGACGACAGCATCGAGCACGAAGCGTGGAACACGAGCGCCAGGCAGCGGGTGATCCTGCTGTTTGAAGTGTGGAGGCCGGAACTGGCCACAGAGGAGCGGCAGATGATCACGACCCTGCTGGAGGCGGTCGGGGAATACAACGCGAAGCACCACCAACCCACCGGGGAGCGATGATCTTCGGAGGGTTCTGCCGCCGCCTGGCGCCGGTCGCTCACGACGGGCCCGCCGACACTCTGGAAAAGGGTCCCGGATACCACGTATACTCACAAGCAACCATCGTTCCCGATCATGGTCCAAGCTCTCTCCTGGAAGGCATATACCCTTAAGGCCATGCGCAAACCGAGAAACATCCTCTTACGGAACCCGCTGGAAGGCATATCCGCAAACTGCCTCTGCCTGGCGGTGTGCCTGCTTTTCAGCGGCGCCGCGCAGGCGAACGAGGTTGTCAGGATACTGACGCTCAACGTGGCCGGTCTGCCGGATATGCTCACGGCGCAGGACAACCCGCGGGAGCGTATGCGCATCATCGCCGAACAGGCGAACCACTATGATGTCGTGGCCTACCAGGAGGATTTTTACGAATCCGCCCACCTCGACCAGTATTCCAAACAGACATTCCGCCTGCGCGGAACCGAGTTCAGATGGTGGGACTCGGTGCTGCCATGGATGAGAAAGTCGGGCTTGACGCTGGAGTCTCGCTGGCCGCTCGAATTGAAAAGTTTCCGCAGCTATTCGACCTGCTACGGCTATCTGCAATACAAGTCCGACTGCTGGGTGCCCAAGGGCATGATGTGCTCACGCACGATTACGGACAGCGGTGTCTTTCTGGACATCTGCACAACACATCTCGATGCGGGCCGCAGTCCCGGCGACAACGAGGCACGCGCCAAGCAACTGGCACAATACCAGACGGAATTGCCGCCGCCGGTGGTGGGGGCCCCGTGGCTGCGGGTCGAGACCGGGGATTTCAATATGAACCCCGACGACCCGCTGCTGCAGCCGTTGCTCGCCGAACGCGACGTATTCAACGTCAGCGTGGCCCACATCAGTCACTCGCGGGACTACATCATGCTGACCCACAACGACCGGGTCGACGTCGAGGTATTGCACATGGGCAGCGTGGAGAAATTCAACGGCCTGTCCGATCATCCCGCCATCGAGGCGGTTCTCCGTCTGCGGCCGAAACCCTACCCGTTCGCAGCCGCGTCCGCGGCCGCGCTGCCCTGAATGCCTGCAGACGCCGGCTCGGCCGATGAAAACCTGTCAGGCCGGGCCCTGGGGCCGAATGCCTGGTCACGCCAGTTCGGTCACCCTCTTCCCGAGCCAGCGCACAGCCGCTTCGGTGCGTTCGTCCCACGGATGGCCGAAACCGAGACGGGCGAAATTGGTATAGCAGCTGCACGGCGAAAAGATATGCCCGGGCGCAATACTGATACCGTGGCGAACGGCATCGTCAAACAGCCTTTCTGCATCCACCGCAACGGGTAATTCGACCCACAGCACCGAGCCCCCGGCGGGCTGTGAAGTACGGGTTTCAGCGGGAAAGTGCCTGGCCACGAGGGCGGCCATGCGTTCGGCGTTGCGCTTCAGCACCGGCCGCAGGGCCTGCAGGTGCCGGGCGAAGTCGCCAGAGGCGACAAAGTCCGCCAACGTCAGTTGCTGCAACAAGCCGGATGTGCACGAAAACGAGCGTTTGAAATGCGCGATGCGTTCCATGTACCGGTCGGTCACGACCCAGCCGATCCGGTATCCCGGAGCGGCGGTCTTCGAGAACGAACCGCAGGTAATGACCTTCGCCCCACCCCCCAGGAACTGGGCCGGCACTGGCCGTTCGCCGTCGTACCTGAGGTCGCCGTAGACATCGTCCTCGATCAATACGGTATCGTAACGTTCGAGCAATTCCGACAGACGCCGCCGGTTGCTTTCGGGCATCGTGACACCCAGCGGGTTGGACAACGTCGTGGAGAACATGCAGGCTCGAATATCACGACTGCCGAGCGCGCGTTCCAGTTCATCGAGGCTGACGCCTTCCTCCGGGCAGGTCTCGATCTCAATGGCGAGCATACCCAGGCTGTCGATCAGTTCCAACATGCCGTGGTAGGTCGGCGTCTCCACGGCGATGACATCCCCTTCGCCGGCCACGGCCCTGAGCGCCAGCAGCAACGCCTCCTGCCCGCCGTTGGTGATACCGATGTGTTCCGGGTCGACCTGCACGCCGGTGGTGTCCAGGTAGTGATAAGCGATCTGCCGCCGCAGCAAGGGCTCGCCCAGGGTCGCCGAGTAGTTCAGAATGCGCTCCTCGGCGCGCGCCATGACGCGCTTCATCGCCCGGTGCAGACCCTTGATGGCGGGCCTGGCCATGGTGGGGTTGGCGATGCCCAGCGGCACCAGTGCAGGATCGTTGATGCCGTTGTAGACGCGCTCCATCAGCGAACGGCAATTGAGCGGGATCGGCGCCTCCAGGCGCGAACGCGAAATATGCACGAGGTCGTTGCCGGCGACGTGGCGCACGTAAAAACCGGACTGTGGGCGCGCCTCGATGCGGCGTTGACGTTCGAGTTCGACGTAAGCCTGGCGCACCGTCGGTATGCTGACACCGGCCGCCCGGCTCATTTTTCTAAGGGAAGGCAGGCGGTCGCCCGGCCTCAGCGCACCCCGGCGGATACGCCTGTTGATCTGATCGATGACCTGGCGGTAAAGATAGTCCCCTTCCTGGAAGTTGAGTTGTTGCATAACTGTATAGGTTAAATTTTTCAATAACTGTATCTGTTATATATCCAGAATTGGTGTAAAGTCAACATCCAAGTGGAATCGGCTTGTTGCTGGAGGAATCGGAAATGAGTGCGCATCTTTCATGTCTGGGCTTTGTGGCTTGTGATTGCTACGCTGACCGCAACGGGCAGGCTGCGCGTCGCCAATGCAAGCGATTTCTGCGATCGCGGATCTTGTTGGAACTGCTGCTGGCGCCGGTCCGCCTGCACCACTACCACAGGCTGCGCGCGATGGCAGTGAGCGCGGCACTGACGGCAACCGCCAACAGACCGACGCAACCCAGCGGAGAAGGAAGATGAGTAACCACATACTATACGCCCTGACCGTTCTCATCTGGGGCTCGACTTGGATCGGCATCGAATTCCAACTCGGGGTCGTGCCGCCGGTCGTATCCGTCGTTTACCGCTTCAGCGGCGCGGCGCTCCTCTTGTTTGCCTGGAGCCGCTTGCGCGGCCTGCCGTTGCGTTTTTCGTTAAGCGCGCACGGATGGTTCGCGTTGCTCGGGCTGTCACTTTTCTGCCTCAACTACATATTGACTTACCACGCCCAGATTTACATTACATCAGCACTGACGGCGATCCTGTTCTCAGCCATGGTGTGGCTCAACATCCTCAATGCACGTCTGTTCTTCGGCATGCGCGCGGGTCCGAAGGTACAGATCGGCGCCTTGCTGGGAATGTCAGGTATCCTCGTTCTGTTCGTACCCAGGATCGGAGAACTGACGTTTTCCGACCAGATTTTCCACGGCGCGATACTGGCATTGGCGGGCGCGTTCATCGCCTCGCTCGGTAATATGGTTTCGCAGCAGACCCAGCGGCTGAAGTTGCCGGTCATCCAATCGAACGCCTGGGGTATGTTCTATGGCGCCCTGGCCTCCGGCGCGTTTACGCTCTACCAGGGTGAAGCGTTTGTTTTCGACTTTTCGCCCGGCTACGTGATCTCGCTACTCTATCTGATGGTCCTTGGTTCCATTGTCGCATTTGGAACCTACCTGACACTGCTTGGAAGAATCGGCGCCCACCGGGCGGGCTACGTCGTGGTCATGTTTCCAGTGGTTGCACTGGCGCTATCCGTCCTGTTCGAAGACCTGAAAGTCGACGCCCCGCTCCTGATCGGCGCCGGGCTGGTCGTGGCCGGCAACCTTTTCGTGCTCAGCCCCGCGCCGCGCGCGAGGCGCCTGCGCCGCACGGCGGCCGCCATGACGGCCGCGGACCACGAATAAGGCGGGTTTCCGGGCGAATGGGCCACTAAGCCCCGGTGGGGACCGCCAGCGCCTCCGCGCTGATTCTGCAGTTCTGCTGAACCGCGGCCAGAATTTTCCTGTCGATGACGTCCAGATCCACTGCCATGCCCCAATTACGCGCGCTGGCGGCGCCCAGCCGCGACCCGGTGCGCGCACGCCACTTGGCAGGCAACCCCGTTGCCGGGTTAAACTTTCCGCCCATCGCCAACAACAACAAGCAAGGAGGCGCCCGAGCCATGACCGATCCCGCGACCGACGTGGTCATCCAGACCACACCCCGAAACCGCACATTCCTGGGTCATCCGCCCGGCTTGGGCTACCTGGCATTTACCGAGGCCTGGGAACGGTTCTCTTTCTACGGCATGCAGTCGTTGCTCGTGCTCTACATGACCAAGAGCCTGCTGCTCCCCGGCCACGTCGAAAACGTCGCGCTGTTCGCCCAGTTCCGGCAGTTGTACGGCGGCATCGACGGGCAGGCGCTGGCCTCGGCCATTTTCGGAACCTATGCGGCCAGCGTCTACCTGACGCCGATACTGGGTGGCTTCCTCGCCGACCGCGTGCTCGGCAAGCGCAAGACCGTTCTGCTCGGTGCGATCACGATGGCTGCCGGCCATTTCCTGATGGCCTTCGAATCCAGCTTCCTGTTCGCGCTGCTGTGCCTGGTGCTGGGCAGCGGCATGTTCAAGGGCAATCTCGCCAGCCAGGTCGGTGCGCTCTACGGTCCGAAGGACCTGCGGCGCGCCGACGCCTTCCAGATCTACTATCTCGGTATCAATGCCGGCGTCATCGCTTCGCCGCTGGTGGTCGGTACGCTGGGAGAGGTCTATGGCTGGCACTACGGCTTCGGTGCGGCCGGTATCGGCATGCTGCTCGGGCTCGGCATCTATATCGCCGGCCAGAAGTATCTGCCCAGGGACCATCTGGCGCCGCAAAAGGGCGGCCTCCACGTCAGGGCGCCCCGGCTGCAGCCGGGCGAATGGCCGACGGTGATCGCGCTGCTGGCGCTGGTACCGGTGCTGGCCATCGCGATCGTCCCCAACAACCAGATCTTCAATGCCTACCTGGTGTGGGGCGATGCCCGGTTCGATCTCTTCTGGGCCGGTCAGAAGTTGCCGACGACCTGGTTGGTGACCCTCGACTCCATCGTCAGCGTCAGTTTCCTGGCCATCGTGGCCGCGTTCTATCGCTGGTACTCCAGGCATTGGCGCGAACCCGACGAGATCAGCAAGATCATCATCGGTTCGGTTTTTTCGGTCGGCGGCATGCTATGCCTGTACATGGCCGCAGCGACCCAGGGACCGGACGAAAGAATCGGCCTCGCCTGGCCGGTGGCCTTCCACGTCGTCAACAGCATCGGCTTCGCCCATATTCTGCCGGTCAGCCTGGCCCTGTTCGCCAAGGCGGCGCCAAAGGCGGTCAACGCCATGATGCTCGGCATCTACTTCCTCGCGTTTTTCGTCGGTAACGCTCTGGTCGGCTGGGTCGGCGGCTTTTACGCAATCATGCCGACAACCCGTTTCTGGCTGATGCACGCCGGGTTTGCCGCCTTCGCAGGGCTCTGCTTCGTTTTTTTCAAATTTTTCGTCGGCAACCATATGCGCGGCGCCGCGCACAAGGACTGAACGGCAGAACTGCGCTGGCAGCCTCCCGCTCGGCTCTTCGGAGACCTGGACCATGGATGTAGTGCGGCTGCAGTAGCCTGGTCGAAGCGGCGATCCCAAACCTTGCGGTCGGCATCTCGCCGACCGCCGTTCTTTTTTCTACGCTGGAATCCGCTACCGCGGCGTTAGCTCAAGAAGAGAGTTCGGCGCGCACGACACCGGCCAACTCAGAAGCCAGCTGATCGACCTGGGCGGCATCGGCGCCCTCCAGCGTCACGCGCACCAGCGGTTCCGTACCGGACGGGCGCAGGATGACGCGGCCGCTGTCACCGAGGCGTTTTTGCACGGACTCGACCGCCTGCCTGATTTTTCTAGAATCTCCCAGTGCCTGCGCGCCATTGAGCGGAACCGGCACATTGATCATCGTCTGCGGCAGGCGCTGCACGCCGGCAATTAGCTCATCCAGACCCTTGCCATCATTGACCATGATCTCGAGCACCTGCAGGGCGCTGACGATACCGTCGCCGGTGCTGGTGCGGTCCAGGCACAGCAAATGGCCTGAAGTCTCGCCGCCCAGGGTCCAGCCGTGCTCGACCAGCGCGCGGTGGACGTGGCGGTCGCCCACCGGTGTACGCATAAACGGGATGCCGCGTGCCTTGAGCGCCAACTCAAGGCCAAGATTCGTCATGACCGTCCCGGCCACGCCACCTTGCAGCGTACCCCTGTCCTGTCTTGCCGCGGCCATGACGTACAACAGTTCATCGCCATTCACGACACGGCCGTCTGCTGCGACCATGATGACCCGGTCGCCATCACCGTCGAGGGCGATGCCCACGTCGGCAGAATGCTCGACTACCGCGGCGCTGACGAATTCGGGACAGGTCGAACCGCAACCGGCGTTGATGTTCAGACCATCGGGCTGGTTCGCGATGGCGACGACATCGGCGCCGAGTTCCCTCAGCACGGCCGGCGCAACACGGTAGGTCGAGCCATTGGCGCAATCAATCACGATTTTAAGCCCCGCGAGGTGGGTTCCGAACGGGACCGTTCCCTTGCAGAACTCGATATAGCGGCCGGCGGCGTCCTCGATACGAACGGCCTTGCCCATATCGGCGGATATGACCGTCGAGAACGGTTGCTCCAGTTCGGCTTCGATCGCCTGCTCCACTTCGTCCGGCAGTTTTTCGCCCTCGGCGGAAAAGAACTTGATGCCGTTGTCCTGGAACGGGTTGTGCGAGGCGGAGATCACGATGCCGGCGCAGGCATACAGCGTGCGCGTCAGGTAGGCCACCGCCGGCGTCGGCATCGGCCCCAGCAGGGCCACGTTGGCGCCGGCAGCCGCAAGACCGGCCTCCAGCGCGGACTCGAACATGTAACCGGAAATGCGGGTGTCCTTGCCGATCACGACAGAACGCGGGTCACCCGCAGCCAGCACCTTGCCGGCCGCGCACCCCAGGCGCAGCATGAAATCCGCCGTCACCGGCGCCTCACCCACATGGCCCCTGATACCGTCGGTTCCGAAGTATTTATTGTTCATGCCGGTTATTTTACGCGCTCGCTGGCGCGAGTGCAGCGGCGACGCGCAACGCATCGCGGCTCGCGGCCACGTCATGGACACGCAGAATGGCTGCGCCGTTGAGCGCCGCCAACGCCGCGGCCACGACGGAACCCGGCAGCCGCTGGCCGACGCCCCTGCCGGTCAGTTGTCCGATCATCGTTTTCCGGGATACACCCACCAACAGCGGATAACCGCAGGCCGCCATCTCCGGCAGTGCCCGGAACAAGGCGATATTGTGCTCAAGGGTCTTGCCAAATCCAAAACCGGGGTCCAGGACGATGTTTTCAGCACGAATCCCGTGCTCCATGCACAGGCTGGCCCGCTGCAGCAAGAACGCCCTGACTTCGGCGACGACATCGCCATAGGCCGGCTTGTCCTGCATTTCCCGCGGCCTTCCCTGCATATGCATCAGGCAAACGGGTACGCCCAGCCCGGCAGCGGCCTCCACGGCGCCATCGAGACGCAGGGCATATACGTCGTTGATCATCGACGCGCCGGCCGCCACGGCCGCGCGCATGACTTCGGGTTTGCCGGTATCGACCGACACGGGGACCGACAACCTGGGGGCGATGGCTTCGATCACGGGTATGACGCGTTCGAGTTCCTCGGTCGCAGCTACTGCCTGCGCCCCGGGCCGGGTGGACTCACCGCCCACGTCGATGATATCGGCGCCCGCTTCCTCCATCGCCATTGCCTGCGCGATGGCATCGGCGGGGCGCAGAAACCGCCCGCCGTCCGAGAACGAATCCGGGGTAACATTGAGCACCCCCATCAACCGCGGTTGGTCGAGAAGGATGCTGTGCCCCGCAAAGTCCAGTTGCATGCAACCCATTGCTTACGACCCCCAGGGTATGGCGGCGCCCGAAGCCGGCGCCGGTCAGCGTTGTTCTGTCGGTGGGTGTCTGGTTTTCAGTGCTGTTCGACAGGACCGCCGATGGATGTATTGTCATCCTTCGCAGCTTTGGCTTCGCCGGCCGTCTTCTTGTGTCCGTCCGCGCCCGGGTCGTCCCAGTCCTGTGGCGGGTCCGGGACCTCGCCGGCCATGATCTGGTCGATCTGATCCGAACCGATGGTTTCGTACTTCAGCAGCGCCTCGGCCATGATCTCCAACTTGTCACGGTTTTCTTCCAGCAGTTTGAGCGCTGTCGCGTGCGCCGTCTCGACAATCGAACGAACCTCGATGTCGATTTTCCGCGCCGTTTCATCGGACACGTGCTTGTGCTGCGTTACCGACCGGCCGAGGAAGACCTCCTCTTCGTCTTCAGCGTAAGCCAGCGGCCCGAGCGCCTCGGTCAAACCCCAGCGGGTCACCATGTTGCGCGCGATCTGGGTCGCCCGTTCGATGTCGTTCGATGCCCCGGTGGTGACGTTCTCCTTGCCGAAGGTCAACTCCTCGGCCACCCGCCCGCCGAAGAGGCTGGCCATTTGTGAACTCAGCTGCTTGTGCGAGACGCTGTACTTGTCCTGCTCCGGCAGGAACATCGTCACGCCCAGCGCCCGGCCGCGCGGAATGATCGTAACCTTGTAAACCGGGTCGTGGTCGGGCACCAGTCGTCCGACCACGGCATGACCGGCCTCGTGGTAGGCGGTCAGTTTCTTTTCCTTGTCGGACATGACCATCGAGCGCCGTTCGGAGCCCATCATGATCTTGTCCTTGGCCCGCTCGAAGTGCTCCATCGAGACGTCCTTGGCACTGTCCCTGGCGGCAAACAACGCCGCCTCGTTGACGAGGTTGGCCAGGTCGGCCCCGGAAAAGCCGGGCGTGCCGCGCGCTATCGTGCGCGGCATGACGTCGTCCGCCAGCGGAACCTTGCGCATGTGCACCTTCAGGATCGCCTCACGGCCGCGGATGTCGGGCAGCGGCACGACAACCTGCCGGTCAAAGCGCCCCGGACGCAGCAAAGCGGGATCCAGCACATCGGGCCGGTTGGTTGCGGCAATGACGATGACCCCCTCCCCGCCCTCGAAGCCGTCCATTTCGACGAGCAGTTGGTTCAACGTCTGTTCACGCTCGTCGTGACCGCCGCCCAGGCCCGCTCCACGATGACGCCCAACGGCGTCGATTTCATCGATGAAGATGATGCAGGGAGCGTGTTTCTTGGCCTGATCGAACATGTCGCGAACACGCGAGGCGCCAACGCCGACGAACATCTCGACGAAATCGGAACCCGATATCGAGAAGAACGGCACCTTGGCCTCGCCGGCGATGGCCCGTGCAAGCAATGTCTTACCCGTACCCGGCGACCCCACCATCAGCACGCCGCGCGGGATGTGCCCGCCCAGTTTCTGGAATTTGCCCGGGTTACGCAGGAACTCGACCAGTTCCTCGACTTCGTCTTTGGCCTCCTCGACGCCGGCGACATCAGCGAAGGTGACCTTTATCTGGTCCTCGCCCTGCAGCTTGGCCTTGCTCTTGCCGAACGACATGGCCCCGCGGCCTCCGCCTCCGCCCTGCATCTGGCGCATGAAATACACCCAAAGCCCGACCAGCAGCAATACCGGGATGATGTTGATAATCAGGTCGAGGATGACCGAACGCTGCTCCGGCGGTTGCGCCGTGATTTCGACGTCGTGCTTGACCAGGTCGTTGACCAGGTCCCTGTCGGGTATGCCGAAGGTGTGGAATTCCTTGCCGTTGACATCCTTGCCGACGATGGTGTTGCCGTCCGCGCTGCTCCTGATGTTCACCTGGGCGACGGTGCCGTTACGCACACTGCTCAGAAAATCGGTATAGGTCATCTCCACCGACGTGGTTCCGACCTTGCCGTAGTGATTGAAAATGGACATCAACACCAACAGGATGATGCCCCAGGTGATCACGTTTTTTAACATATCATTCAATCGGTTATCCTCGATCTCGCGGTCCTGGCGGTCGTGCTCCCATCAAGCCGTATCCCATCTCATTGTAGCCTGCGCCGCTGCCCGAGTATATAAACTTCCCGGCTACGCGGACGGGACGCGGAAGGCTTACAGATGACGGCCTTTTCAAATAAGGACCGAACCTGCCTGACAAAGTTGTCAAAACCTTCGCCCTGAAAGACCTTGACAAGAAAATCCCCGCCGGGCGCCAGCCAGGCTTCCGCGAAAGCCAGCGCCAACTCAGCGAGGTACATGGCCCGCGGCTGGTCGACCGCGCCCATACCACTCATATTGGGTGCCATATCGGACAACACAAGTCCGACCCGCTCGCCCTGCAGGCTCTCCTCCAGAGCCCTGAGCGGCTCGTCTTCGGTGAAATCGCCCTGGATAAAGTTGACGTCCCTGATCGGCTCCATCGGCAGCACGTCCATCGCGATGATCCGGCCGCTGTCCCCGATCACCCTCTGCGCCGCCTGGCTCCAGCTACCGGGCGCCGAACCCAGGTCGACGACCCGTAGACCCGGGCGCAGCAGGTTGAACTTGTCATCCAGTTCCAACAACTTGTAGGCCGCCCGCGAACGCAGCCCGGCCTTTTGTGCCCGTTTCACGAACGGGTCGTCGAAATGTTCCGCCAGCCAGCGTCGGCTGCTCTTGCTTTTTGCCATATTGCCGATATTCCGTCCGTCGCACTGAAAGCCGCGGTCCCGGGCCGCCGGGGACACCGATTACCCGGGGCACCGCGGGGCCGCTGATGTTAAAATGCCAGGCCTGTAATACTGTGCGGATGGGAATTCGCATCAGTATTGACAGACCCTAGTTTGCCACAACTGGTCGAGACCGATGACACTGAAATCAACCCAGAAAAAGCGCCTGCGCGCACTTGCACACCATCTCAAACCCCTGGTGACGGTCGCGGGCAAGGGTCTGAGCGACTCGGTCGTGGCCGAAATCGAACGCGCTCTGGATGACCACGAACTGGTCAAGGTCAAACTGCGTGGGGAGCGTGCGGAGCGTAAAACCTGGCAACACGCCATCGCCGAACGCTGCCAGGCCGAATTGGTGCAGAGCATCGGCCAGGTCGCTTGTTTTTACCGCAGAAACCCCGACAACCCGGTTATCGACGCGGGTTGAACCCAGGCAATGGAACTCAATCTGGAATTACCCCGGGATCACCATTACATCCGTTCGATCGGCCCCGAAGGCATCCGTGTCAACGAGGATTATTTCCATGGGCCCCTGATCGTATCGGCCACCCGGATCGTGCAAGACTGGGGTGTGAGGCACTTCGATGACCTCGCGCCGGAGAAGCTCGAGGTCATCTTCGACATGGAGCCGGAACTCGTGCTCATCGGGTGCGGCGAGACCCAGGCATTCCTGCCGCCAGCGTTGCAGATGCTGTTCCTGGGCCGCAATATCGGTGTGGAAGTGATGGTTACCGACGCCGCATGCAGAACCTTCAACCTGCTGGCCGGTGACGGCCGCAACGTGGTGGCGGCGTTGATCTGGGATCATTGACTTCGAGGGCTGCAACGGCCCCCGGGCGACAATATGCCGGCTAGTCCATGAACGGCGCTTCCAGCACCCCTTCACGGCGTGAAATCTCGCGCAGTTTTGCCAGCGCAGCCAACTGCACCTGGCGCACCCGCTCACGGGTCACGCCCAACAGCTGGCCAACCTCCTCCAGCGTGCGCCGACCCTTGCCGTGCAAACCGAAACGGTGTTCGACCACGACACGCTGCTGGCTGGGTAACAGGTCCAGCCACTGCCCCAGCATGTCGCCGGCGGCCTGATCCGCATATTCGCTTTCCGGATTGTTGTTGCTGTCATCGGCAATGGACTCGATCACGGCCTTGGCGCCCTTGCCGCCGGAGCGTTCGCCATTGGCCGGCAATTCATTGAAGCCGAAAAGTTGGTACACAGAGTGACTGGGCTTTTTCAGTTTGCCGGCCACTTCCTCGATGCCGGGGCGACGTCCGAGTTCCTGCTCCAGTTCACGGGTAGTGCGCAGATAAGCCGTCAGCTCCCGCACGACATGGATCGGCAAACGCACCGTGCGGCACTGGTTCATGATCGAACGCTCTACCGATTGGCGTATCCACCAGGTCGCGTAGGTTGAAAAACGGAAACCGCGGTCCGGGTCGAATTTTTCCACCGCCCTGATCAGACCGAGATTGCCCTCTTCGATCAGGTCAAGCAGCGGCAGCCCCCGGTTGATGTAGGCGCGCGCCACCTTAACCACGAGACGCAGGTTACACTCGATCATACGCTGACGGGATGCCATGCAGCCTTTGCGGGCCGCCCTTGCGAGCGACTTTTCTTCGTCGGCGGTGAGCAGCTTTGCGCGTCCGATCTCGCTCAGGTAGATACGGGTGACATCGCCATGGTGTTGGGGCCTGCCCCTACTGCGGGGAACCGTGTTGCCGCCGCTGAGGTGCTTGGGGCTGGCGTGCGCCGCACCAGCTTCGATCTTGACCTTTTTCATATCGCCAATACCCGCGTTGCTCCTGCCTTTCTCAGCCCCAACCAGCCTCTTAGCATACTCGACCCATTTATCCCGGCGCCCATGCGGCTCGTTCGGCCATTATTGAATACAATGAATTGAATAACAACAAATTCAATACATCATTCCAGCGGACGCATTGGCTCCGGGCGATCGTTTCTCATTGCGGCTGCGGGGCGTTTTCCGTTGCCGCCGGCTGCAACGGCAATCTGCGCTACGCGGGCCCGGTGCTTACTTGCGGGACAGGTACAACAGCGGATCGACAGGTTTGCCGCGGACCCGGATTTCAAAATGCAGCAACGGCTCGTCCTGGTTGTTTCTGCCCATCTCGGCAATTTTCTGACCGGCCTTCACCTGCACGCCTTCCTGCACCAACCGGATGCGGTTGTGCGCATACGCGCTGAGCATTCGCTCGCTGTGCTTGATGATGATCAATTCGCCGTAACCGATCAGGCCGTTACCGCTGTACACGACCTTGCCGGGGGCGGTCGCGATCACCGGCTGCCCCTGGCGCCCGGCGATGTCCAGTCCGTTGCGGGCGGGGTTGCCGGCAACGTAACCGTGGACGATCTTGCCCTTGCTCGGCCACAGCCATGCCCGCGGATCCCCCGCGTCCGCCACGTGCGCCGGTTTGGACGGGACGACCGCCGTTTGCGCGGGGCGCTTGCTGGCGGTGGGCTTTGGCGCCGGTGTGCGTGGCTTCGCAACGGTGTGGCGACGGGTTATTCGGTGCGGCGGCGGTGTCAGGCGCAGTTTCTGCCCAGGATAAATGACATAGGGGCTGACGAGGCCGTTCCAGGCCGCCACGGTGTGGTGATCCAGGCCATAGCTGAATGCGATGGCGTACAAGGTGTCGCCCTGCCGAACCCTGTAATAGCCGCCCGCGGTCAGCTTGCGCTTGGCGTGCGCGCTCGAATAATCCTCGACCCTGGCGGGCGTGTGGTGACAGCCCGCCAATAATGCCATGGCGGCGCACGCCGCCAGAACCCTGCGGCATGCACTCACGTCGATGAGCCGGACACCCTGAACACGGCGAATACGATAGCGGCGATGGCCAGGGCTGTCCAGCCGATCAGGTCGATGTGTCTGCGCATGCGGTGGGCCAGTTTCTCGCCGCCCAGGCGGATCAGACCGGCAACCAGCATGAAACGGCCGCCGCGGCCGAGCGCGGAACCCGCGACGAAGACCGGAAACGGCATACCCACCACACCGGCGCTGATCGTGAAAACCTTGTAGGGAATCGGTGTAAACCCGGCGAGCAGAATGTACCAGAACCCCCATTTTCTGAATGCCGCCACCGCCGCGTGAAATGTCTCGGCATACACGGAAGACATGAGCCACGGCTCGATCCAGTCGAAGGCGAGTTTGCCGATGAGGTAACCGGCTGCGCCGCCGAGGACCGAGAACGCGGTGCACAGAAGGGCGTGGCGCCAACCCTGCCGTGGCCGGGCCAGGCACATCGGCACCAGCATCACGTCCGGCGGCACCGGGAAAAAGCTGGACTCGCAAAAGCTCAGGATCGATAGAAATACCGGTGCCCTGCGGTGGGACGCAAATTCGATAACCCGGTCGTACAGCCGCTGCAGCAACGGTCAGGCCAGTCCGCTCAGCATGGGCACGAACATGACCGCGCCGAGGTCGGTTTCTTCACAACCGTCCTCGGTCCGGCGCACGGTGACCAGCCTTTGCCGGCCCTGCCGTTCGAGCGGAATGACCAGCAGTCCCCCGACGCTGAGTTGGTCCAGCAGTTCCTGCGGCACCGAGTGCGCCGCCGCCGTCACCATGATGCCGTCGAAAGGCGCCTGGCTGGGCCAGCCGAGATGCCCGTCCGCGTGACGCACAAAGATATTGTGCAGATGCAGCTTGTGAAACCTTCGGCGAGCCAGTTTGAGCAGTTCATCGATGCGTTCCACGGTGAATACCTTATCGACCAGGTGCGACAGCACGGCAGCCTGGTAACCGGAACCGGTACCGACCTCCAACACCTTTGACGGCTTGCCGCCATCGAGCAGCGCCTCGGTCATCCGCGCCACGATCCACGGCTGCGAAATCGTCTGGCTCTGGCCGATGGGCAGTGCGGTGTCCTCGTAGGCGCGGCTCGATAGCGCCTCATCGACAAACTGGTGCCTCGGCACCTGGGTCATGGCCTTGAGTACACGTTCGTCCCGGATTCCTTCCTCGCGCAGTCGTTGCACCAACCGGTTGCGCGTACCCTGCGAGGTCATGCCGATACCCTGGTCCTGCTCCGGCAGTTTGCGTCTGTGAATCATGCGTCGTCACACCCAGGTTCGGTGCCGGTCGCTATCGACGTTACCCAGCCCGCGACCTGGTCCAGTGCCTGGTAACGCGTCAGGTCGACGTGGATCGGCGTAATGGAGATAAATCTGCGTCTGATCGCGTCGAAGTCCGTACCCGGCCCAGCGTCCTGCCCGGCCCCGGCGGGTCCGATCCAGTACATGTCACGGCCGCGCGGGTCCGTGGTCTTGATCACCGGCTCGGCCCGGTGCCTGTGACCGAGGCGGGTCACCTCGAACCCCCGGATTTCGGTCCAAGGGCAATCTGGCACATTGACGTTCAGGATCGTATCGGCGGGCAGCGGGTCCTGCTTCAATTGTCTGACCAGCCGCAGCGCGACCTCGGCCGCGGTCTGGAAATGGTGCGGCTTCCCTTCCAGGACCAGCGACATCGCGATCGCCGGAAAGCCGAGGAAGCGCCCCTCCATCGCCGCCGCGACCGTGCCGGAATAAATGACGTCGTCACCCAGGTTGGCGCCGGCGTTGATGCCTGACACGACAATATCGGGGTCGCCTTGCAGCAGGCCGGTGAGGGCGATATGCACGCAGTCGGTCGGCGTGCCGTTGACACGGTACACCCGTTCGCCCATTTCCTCGATGCGAACGGGCGCGTCCAGGGTCAGCGAATTGCTGGCACCGCTGCGGTTCTTGTCCGGTGCGACAATGGTGACCTCGCCGAGGCCTCGCATCTTATCGGCGAGCACGCGTAGACCTTTTGCCTCGATGCCGTCATCATTACTGATCAGCAATTTTATTCTTACCACCTCTCTTCCAGCCGTGGAAAAAACAGCCCTTGGGGCAGGCTATCCGGGGAAATGATATTGTACGTATTTAGCGTGGCTTACGATATGCGGAACAGGAAACCGGTGGACAAGAAAGCAATACGGGACCCGGCTGACGCTGATCTCTTCCGGCAGGCACTGGATGACGTGATCCCGCTCAGAAAAGCGCCCCACACCGTACCGCCCTCCCCACAGCGGAGGGCAAAGACGGCGGAAGGACGGCAAACCGGGGTCAGGGAGCATCCGGACAGCAGTGCGCCGGGAGGCACGGACACTGCCGCGTCATTCTGCAGGGCCGGAATTCAAAAACGTTTCCTGCAGCGGCTCAAACGCGGTCACTACCCACCAGAGGATCAACTCGACCTGCACCGAATGGATACGGCAACCGCCCGCGGCGCCGTGTCGGACTTCATCGGCGAGGCGTTGGGCAGGGGCCTGCGCTGCGTCAGGATCATTCACGGCAAGGGTCTGCATTCGCAGCGGGGCCCACAACTGCAAAGCGTAACGCGACACCTTTTGCGGCAACGTGCCGAGGTCCTGGCCTACACCGCCTGCAAACCCGGACACGGCGGCGACGGTGCGACCGACGTGCTGCTGCAAGCACGATAGCCCGGTCATGGGCCAGCTGTTCCTCTTTTTACTGGCCGCCGCCGTCATCAGTGCGTGGTGGCAACTGATGCAGGGAAGGCAAAAGGCCCGCGCCGCAGCCGGAACGGTCTGCGACAATCACGGTCTGCAGTTGCTGGATGACACGGTCTCCCTGAGTTCCGTAACCTGGGAGCGCTCCGGCGGACGCTCGCGGATCATCGTCCGCTACGGCTTTGAATTCGCCACCAACGGAGCGCGCCGGTGCAGCGGTTCGGTGCGGATCGCGCCACGAAACGCCCTGAGCGTAACACTGGAGCTGGACGAGGGGCGGCTGATCGAGGAATTGCCTGGTGCGCACGGGCACATGCACTGAACAGCAGGCTTGACGGCGCTTACTTGACGACCTTCAGGTTCGGCCGGGCGGGCGGATCATCCGGATCGTCCGCCGGCGGCGGCTCGTTTCCGTCCTGCGCAAACATCATGCCCTGTCCGTTCTCCCGCGCATAAATGGCGATCACGGCGTCCATCGGGATATCGATCTGGCAGGGACGGCCCGAAAAACGGGCGCTGAAATGGATACGCTCGTTGTCCAGAACCAATTCCCGCGTGGCGACCGCGGCGATATTCAGAACGACCTTTCCCTTCTGCACCGCCTCTGCGGGCACATCGACACCCTGTGCCTGGGCGTCCACCAGGATGTAGGGCGTCAGGCCGTTGTCCGTGATCCACTCGTACAGCGCACGCAGCAGATAGGGACGGTTGGAAGTCATTGTCTCCGCGTCGGTCTGCATCAGCACTCACGCAGGCCCGGCGACCCTTCCGGTCCCGTATCAACGGAACGCAGCCGAACCGCTGGCCCGTTGGCGGACAGGGAAAGGTTTCCGCGATGGATCATGCAGTTTCGATGGCGGCGGTCAGGCGATATCGAGGATCATTTCCCGTTCTGCGCGGGTCAGGCTGGCCTTGAATGACGGTCGGGAAATCAGGCGCTTGATATAGGCCTGGACGGCGACGCCCGGCTTGCCCAGGTCGATGCCGTAGGCCGGCAAGCGCCAGAACAGGGGGCCCAGCGTACAATCCACCAGGCTCAGTTCGTCACTGACGACGAATTCGGCCTGCTTGAACAGATCGTTGGCGGAAATGATCCCCTCCTTCAATTGCTGGCGCGCCTTGTCGGCTTTTTTTCCGCTGAGCTTTTCCAGGTCCGCCGCCAACGGGTACCAGTCGCGCAATATGCGGTGGTGGACGAGACGCAGGCGGGCCCTGGACACCGGGTCGACCGGCATCAGCGGCGGATGGGGATAGCGTTCGTCGAGGTAGTCGTTGATGACGCCGGCGTCGTGGAGTAAAAGGTCGCGGTCCACGAGCATCGGTGTTTCATTGTACGGGTTCAGTTCGGCCAGGTCCGCCGCCGCGGACTCGTCGCTGCTGACGTCGATGATCTCGACATTGATGCCTTTCTCCGCCAGGACAAAGCGCACCCTGTGGCTGTGAATATTACGATCGGATGAGTACAGCGCCATGATGGAACGCCCTTTAATATTCACAGTCAATACGTTTCTCCTGTCGGCTTGTGATCAAAACCCGGTTGCCGGCATTACCGGCCGAGGCTCTCGGCTCAGGGCCCGCAAGCGGTCCCTAATGTACGTCCCGCCAGTATTCCGCTTTCAGCAAATAGGCCAGCAAGGCGAACAGCACCAGGTACAGCAGCACCCAAACGCCCACGTCCTTGCGTTTGACCTTGGCCGGCTCGCTGAGGTAATAGAGGAACGCTGCCAGGTCACGGGCCGTTTCCTCGAAGGCCTCGGGCGACTCCTGCGCCGGCGTCACCGTTTCAAAATGGTCGATCACCCGGTGCTTGTAGCCGGCCTCGTCCGTGTCCTCCCGATAGACGGGTGTCTGGATGCCCTGCAGTTGCCAGAGGACGTTGGGCATGGCGGCATTGGGCAACATGGTGTTGTTCCAGCGGCCCTTGTCATCCTTGTAAAAACCCTTCAGGTAGGCGAACAGCCAGTCCGGCCCGCGCGAACGACCGATCAAGGAGAGGTCGGGCGGTGTCTTGCCGAACCACTGCTTGGACTGGGCCGGATCCATCGCGATTGACATGGTATCGCCGATCTTGGCGTCCGAAAACACCAGGTTCTGCATCACCAGTTCCTTGCTCATGCCGAGGTCTTCGGCGAGACGGTTGTAACGCATGAAATTGGCGCTGTGACAGCCCAGGCAGTAGTTGACGAACAACTTGGCGCCGTGCTGCAACGAAGCCATGTCCCGCAGATTGACGCCGGAAGGCTCGAGACCTTCCTCTTCGGACGCCGCCGCAGTCATGTTCATTGCAGCCAGCAGGATGGCTGCGAATATGAGGCTAAGCGTGTTTTTATTCATCAGTGGGTCACCCGCTCGGGTACTGCTTTTGTTTTCATCCTCGGGCTGAGGAAAAAGAGCAACACGTAGAACATGAAATAAACCAGCGTCCAGACTCTCATCTCCCAGGTCTGTGCCGGCGTGCCGGCGGCCATGCCCAACATGCCCAGGCGCACGAATGCCACCGCGAACGAGGCCAGCAGTATCTTGTACCAGAGACCCTTGTAACGGATCGATTTGACCGGAGAGCGGTCGAGCCAGGGGATAAAGAACATGATCACCACGGACGTGGCCATCAACAGCACGCCCGCCAGCTTGTCCGGTACCGCCTTCAGGATCGCGTAGAAGGGGGTGAAATACCATACCGGCTTGATGTGCAGTGGTGTCACCAGCGGATTGGCCGGCGTGAAGTTGTCCGGCTCCAGGAACAGACCGCCCACGTCGGGCCAGAGAAACAGGACGAATGAGAACAGCACCAGGAAAACCGCGACGCCGAAGATATCCTTGACGGTGTAGTACGGGTGGAACGGAATGCCGTCGAGCGGTATGCCGTCGGGACCCTTGTTCTTCTTGATCTCGATGCCGTCGGGATTGTTCGACCCGGTCTGGTGCAATGCGGCCAGGTGCAAAACGACGACCGCCAGCAGACCCAGCGGGATCGCGATCACGTGCAGGGCGAAGAACCGGTTCAGGGTCGCATCCGAGATAAAGAAGTCACCCCGTATCCACTGCGTCAGGGGTTCGCCGATTTTCGGGATCGCCCCGAACAGGTTGATGATGACCTGGGCACCCCAGTATGACATCTGCCCCCAGGGCAGAACATAGCCCATGAAGGCCTCTGCCATCAGCATGACGTACAAGAGCATCCCCAGGACCCACAACAGTTCACGCGGCTTGCGGTGCGAGCCGTAAAGCAGGCTGCGGAACATGTGCAGATAAATCAGGATAAAGAAGAACGAGGCGCCGGTCGAATGCATGTAGCGGATCATCCAGCCCCAGTCGACGTCACGCATGATGTATTCGACCGAGGCGAAGGCTTCCGCCGCCGACGGCTTGTAGTGCATCGTCAGCATGATTCCCGAAAATATCTGCATGACCAGCACGAGCAGGGCCAGGGAGCCCATGTAATACCAGAAATTGAAGTTCTTCGGCGCGTAGTACTTGGCCAGGTGGTTGTTCCAGAATTCTGAAACCGGCAGGCGCTCGTCGAGCCAGTTGAAAAATGCACTTGCACGCTTACCGATGCTGCTTGCTGTTTTGGCCATCATACCGCTCCGTGGGGATTGACACCGATAATAACGGTGTGGTCATCGACAAAGCTGTAAGGCGGTATGTGCAGATTCGAGGGCGCCGGCACGCCCTTGTAAACGCGACCTGACAGATCGAACCTGGACTTATGGCAGGGGCAGAAAAAGCCGCCGTTCCAATGCTTCTCAAACGGCTGGGGGCCCACCTGCGGCACCAATCTCGGAATGCAGCCCAGATGCGTGCAATGCATGTTGAGAACCAGGAACTCCGGGCGCTCGGCACGTGCTTCACCGCGTATGTATTCAGGCTGAACAGCGTTCTTGGACTGCGGGTCGAGCAGCCATTCGTCATTCTTTGTCAACAGGTCGATCATTTCCTGTGTGCGCCTCAGAATGCCGATGGTCCGGCCACGCCACTGCACCTTCAGCAACTGGCCCATTTCGAGTTTGGAAATATTGACCTCGACCGGCGCGCCGACCGCCTGTGCCTTGGCGCTCGGCAGCCACGATTCGATAAACGGTACGGCCGCCAACCCCACACCGACCGCGCCTACGGCTGAAGTAGTCGCGACCAGGAACCGCCGTCGCCCCTTGTTCACGTCATCAGATGACATTCGGTACTCCAAAGAAAAAGCGTCCTGGGGACGGCTATTCAAGCTCAGAAATTAATTTTGGCAGAAAATGAATCGTAGCGGAGGTGGCCTGCATCCTGACCGCTGAAAACGCTTCCCACGTTAATCCTCTATTTTATCCGAAACTTTGCGTGTGAGACAATGGATTTACCGCTAGAATTGCGGCTCGAACTGAAAACCCGGTAGGTAATGAGCAGCGAACAGCAACGAAACCCGGCCAATGCCAAAAAGAAGCGCACGCGCGCCGTGGTCGCTTTTGTTATCCGCTCGGCCGTCGCCGGGCTCGCGCTGGCGTTTATCGTCCTGTACCTGTGGCCGGCCGTGGCCCAGCGCCTGCAACAGAACCTCGCAAACCAGGGCACCAACGGCGCCCAGTCGTTCAACGCGCCGGTTTCCTATGCCGATGCGGTTGACCGGACCGCCCCCTCGGTGGTCAGCATTTACACGCAGTCCGTTGAGTTCCAACAGGTCAGCCCGCGTCTGCGCAAGATCCTCGGCACCGCCTACGTGGCCCGCTCACGCCAGGACATGGGCTCGGGCGTACTGGTCAGCCAGGACGGTTACATCCTGACCAACAACCACGTCATCAGCCAGGTGCAGAATATCAGCGTGGGTCTCTGGGACGGGCGCTTCGCCGCCGCCGAAGTGGTCGGCAATGACCCGGAAACGGACCTGGCGGTCCTCAAGATCGACCTGGACGGACTCCCGGTGGCACCGCTGGCGAAAGACCCCAAGGTCCGCGTCGGCGACGTCGTGCTGGCGATCGGTAACGCATTCGGGCTGAGTCACACCGTGACGATGGGTATTATCAGCGCGACCGGGCGCAACGATCTGGGGTCGGTGCTGTACGAAGACTTCATCCAGACCGATGCAGCCATCAACGCCGGCAACAGCGGCGGTGCGCTGATCAATTACAAGGGCGAGGTCATCGGTATCAACACCCGCAACATCGGGCAGGCCCAGGGTGCGCAGAATATCGGCTTCGCCATCCCGATTTCGATGGCCAAGAACGTCATGCAGCAGATCGTCGAAAATGGAACGGTCAAACGCGGCTGGCTCGGGGCGCTGTTCGCCGACCTGCCGCTGTCCTTGCAAAACGACGGCAGCGC
>Ga0210122_1000092_pt1 | contig 25362 bp, 16 predicted proteins | sample Muzzi_CordB_D2_FD_185530 | JGI IMG/M metagenome (GOLD analysis project Ga0210122, IMG submission 185530) | Wetland microbial communities from San Francisco Bay, California, USA, that impact long-term carbon sequestration - Muzzi_CordB_D2 (SPAdes) | ecosystem: Environmental > Aquatic > Marine >... | reverse complement strand
CCGTGAGGCGGCACACCTTGCCGTCAGTGCGAAACAGCGCGAGCTCGACCTGGCGCAGGCCTTCGCCGCGCCGCTCCAGCATCGCCGCCAGCCGCCGTGCCAGCCGTTCGGTCACCGCCAGCACGTCCTCGTCGCGCATGATCGGCTCGGCAAAAGACTGCTCGGCGACATAAGCCGCTACCGGCAGGCGGGGATTGAGCGGTTCGCGCTCGTGGCCCAGGGCGCGGTCGAGCTGGCGCAACACTGCATTGCCGAAACGCGCGGCCAGCGGCGCGCGCGGCAGGTCGACGATGTCGCCGATGCGTTTGAAGCCAATACGGCGCATCGCCGCCACCGTTTCGTCTTCAATGCGCAGCGCCTTGAGCGGCAGCGGCAGCAGGAAATCGCGCTCGCCGCGTTCAGGAACGGACGGCGCCACTCCATAGCGCGCTGCCGCCCAGGCGGCGCCGATGGTATCCGCCACGCCCGCGCGCGCGGTAAAGCCGAATCCGTTCATGCGAGAAAAGATGTCCCCGACCAGCGCCGCTTCGCCGCCGAACAGATGGGCGCAACCGGCAATGTCGAGCAGCACGCCGTCGGGCGGATCGAGCGCGGCCAGCGGCGTATAGCGCTGGCACCAGTCGGCGAGGCTCCCCAACAGGTTCGCGTCAGCTGCCTGGTCCTCGGCGGCGACGGCGAGGTCGGGATGCATGGCACGCGCCTGCGCCAGCGAGAGTCCCGGCCTTAAGCCCACGCGTTCGGCCGCCGCGGCGACGGCGACGACTTCTTCGGCATTGCCGCGCCGGCCGGCGACCACCAGCGGGCGCGGCTCAGGCGGGCGCTGCCGCGCGAGCCGGTCGGTCGAGAGCCGCGCCAGCCAGAGGCTGACGATCCGCTGGGGTGACCTGGAAACGCTGGTCGACACTGTTCCACTCCAAGAGCCACGATCCGACACTGCCCCGCCGGTTGCGCGTGAGACGGACGTCGAGGCGCGGCGGGCCGGGTCCGTGCGGGGTGGGGGCCGAAGGCGCGGTGCCGACGACCCAGCGCGTCGTCGCGGCAACCGGCGCGTCGGTGGGCCGCGCGCGCAGCAGGAAGGCGGCGGTGCCGTCGCGCCCGGCGGCCAGCGACAGGCGGCGGCTGGCGGTGAGCCCGATGCCGCGGCCGGTCCCGCGGATCTCGCCGATGACCGCGCCCACCCCGCGGCAGCGTAAGCCTTCTTCCATCGCCCACAGCACGTCGCGCTCGTGCGCGACGGCGACCCGCAGCAGCCGCTCGGGTGGCAGGCCGAAGGCATCGAGGCCGGGGCCATAGAGCGCGCCGTTTTCGTTGAGCGCCATCTCCTCGGCGATCCACAGCATTGCACCTTTCGATGCGGCCCAGGCGGCGAGCGGCAGCACGAAGCCGGTCGCCGCCGTCAATTCGCTTTCACGGGCAGCGGCGATCTCATGCAGCGCGGCGGCAATCGCCACGCCGGCGCAGGTGCGCAAGGGTCCGCCGCCGGGGAGCCGCGTGCGCGGAAGGCGTGCCGCTTCCAGCGCGGCAAGGCTCCGCCGCAGCGCGGCCAGGGTGCTTGCCGCGGGTGAGGTCATGGTCAGGCGTCAACGTACTGGTTCTTGATTTGTTCTCATTTTGCATCGCCGCCAGCCAGAGTCAATCCTCTCGCAAAATCTTCGACCAAATGGGCGTTTCCGCTAGCATCCGTCGGCAAGGCAAGCGGCCGACTCCGGAAACCTACGGAATTGGCCGTCGAAACTTCCATGCCCAACTGAGCCGGCGAGACCGATGCCGGGGCCCCCTTGAGCCACGTCAATGACGCCGGACCGCCATCCGCGCGACACCAACCAGCAAGCCCGCGCCGGCGCGGACCGGGTGCAATCAGGGATTGGACGATGATAATGCGAATCCCGGTCTTCGCCGTGGTTCTGCTGGCGCTGACCGCCCAGCATGCGTTGGCCCAGCAAACCTACACGGTCGAGCCGCAGACGGTGGCTGACGAGAAGGCCGTGTTCGCCACCGTCGAGAGCGCCAATGTCGTGCCCGCGCGCGCGCGCATCGGCGGCACCGTGGCCGAACTCGCGGTCAAGGAGGGCGACCAGGTCAAGCAGGGCGAGGTCGTCGCCATCGTCGGCGACGAGAAGCTCGTCCTGCAGATGAAATCGCTGGATGCGCAGATCGCCGGGCTGGAGGCCCAGCTCGCCCAGGCCAAGACCGATCTCGACCGCGCCGAGGAGCTGTTCTCCAAGGGCACCATCCCCAAGACCCGCCTCGACGAGGCGCGCACCGCCTTCAACGTCGCCAGCAACGCCCATCGTGCGCGCGTTGCCGAGCGTTCGGTGGTCGAGCAGCAGCTTTCCGAAGGCCAGGTGCTGGCGCCCACCACCGGCCGCGTGCTCACGGTGCCGGTGACCGCCGGCAGCGTGATCCTGCAAGGCGAGACGGTGGCGTCGATCGCGGAGCGGAATTTCGTGCTGCGCCTGCGCGTGCCCGAGCGCCACGCCCGTTTTCTGAAAGCCGGCGACACCGTGCGCATTGACGGCGAGGAGCTGGGTGCGGGCGGCGCCACGTTCGGCAAGATCAAGCTGGTCTATCCGCGGATCGAGGACGGCCGCGTGGTGGCCGACGCACAGGTTTCCGGCCTCGGCGACTATTTCGTCGGCGAACGCATCCGCGTCTGGGTGTCCGGCGGCGAGCGCGAGAGCATCATCGTGCCGGCCTCATTCATCGTCACCCGCTTCGGCATCGACTATGCCCGGGTCAAGCAGGACGACAGGGTGATCGACGTGCCGGTGCAGCGCGGCCGCGCGCTGCCGCGACCCGAGATGCCGGACGCGCTTGAAATCCTCTCCGGGCTGAGGACCGGCGACGTTCTGGTGAAGCCGTGAAACTCGGACTGTCCGGCCGCCTCACCCAGGCCACCATCCGCTCGCCGCTGACGCCGTTGTTCCTGCTGGCGGCGCTGGCGGTCGGCCTCATCGCGCTCACCACCATTCCGCGCGAGGAAGAGCCGCAGATCAGCGTTCCCCTGGTGGACATCCGTGTCAACGCCGACGGGTTGAAGGCGCCGGACGCGGTCGAGATGGTGACCAAGCCGCTGGAAGCGATCGTCAAGGGCATCGACGGCGTCGAGCACGTCTACAGCCAGACCGTCGACGACCGCGTGATGGTGACCGCGCGCTTTCTGGTCGGCACCGACGCCGACGACGCCATCCTGCGCGTGCACGAAAAGATCCGCGCCAATATCGAACGCATCCCGGTCGGTATCACGGAGCCGCTGATCGTCGGCCGCGGCATCAACGACGTCGCCGTGGTGGTGCTCACGCTCTCGCCCAAGCCGGACGCGGCCAACCGCTGGACCGAGAAGGACCTCTACCAGCTGGCGCAGGAGCTGCAAGACGAACTGGTCAAGACCGACAATATCGGCCTCACCTACATTTCCGGTGGCAATCCGCAGCAGATCCGCGTCGAGCCCGATCCGGAAAAACTTGCCCTCTACGGCGTCACCTTGCAGCAGCTGGTGGGCAAGGTGCGCGAGGCCAACCGCTCGTTCCAGGCGGGGCGGGTGCGCGACAACGACGTCACGCGCGCGGTTGCCGCCGGGCAGACACTCACCGGCATTCCCGACATCGGCCTCTTGCTCGTCACCACGCGCGATGGCCGTCCCGTCTACGTGCGCGACGTCGCCCAGGTGGTGATCGGGCCAAGTCCGCAGGAGCACCGGGTCTGGATGGACACCGCCGGCGAGGGCGGGCAATGGCATCGCGTGCCGGCGGCGAGCGTGGCCTTCGCCAAGCGCGCCGGCGCCAACGCCGTGGTCGTCGCCGAAGATCTGCTACACCGTCTGCACAGCGTGGAAGGCCGGCTGGTGCCGCATGACGTCAACGTCACGGTCACCCGTGACTACGGGGAAACAGCCAACGAGAAGGCCAACGAGCTTCTCTTTCACTTAGGCTTGGCGACCGTTTCCATCGTGGTGCTGATCGCTTTCGCCATCGGCTGGCGCGAGGCGCTGGTGACGCTGGTGGTCATCCCGACCACCATCCTGCTGACGCTCTTCGCCGCCAACATCATGGGCTACACCATCAACCGGGTCAGCCTGTTCGCGCTCATCTTTTCCATCGGCATCCTGGTCGACGACGCCATCGTGGTGGTGGAGAACATCGCCCGTCATTGGGCGATGAAGGACAGCCGCTCGCGCCTGCAGGCCGCGGTCGAAGGCGTGGCCGAAGTCGGCAATCCGACCATCGTGGCAACGCTGACCGTCGTCGCCGCGCTGCTGCCGATGCTGTTCGTCTCCGGCCTGATGGGCCCCTACATGGCGCCGATACCGGCCAACGCCTCGGCCGCGATGCTGTTCTCCTTTGTCGTCGCCATGGTGATCGCACCCTGGTTGATGCTCAAGCTGCACCCGGAAGGTCGGCCGGTGCACGAGCACGAAGCCGCCCATGGCGAGGGCTTCCTCGGTCGTGCCTACCGCCGCTTCGCCACCCCGATGCTGCGCACGCGCAAGCGGGCCTGGATGTTCCTCATCGGCGTCGGCGTCGCCACCATGGCGGTCTGCGTGCTGTTCTACACCGAGAACGTGACGGTCAAGCTGCTGCCCTTCGACAACAAGTCGGAAATGTCGGTCGTCGTCGACCTGCCGGAAGGCGCCACGCTGGAAGACACCGAGCGCACGCTGTTCGCCATCGCCGACGTGGCGCGCCAGGTGCCGGAAGTGCGCTCGATCGAGACCTATGCCGGCACGCCGGCGCCGTTCAACTTCAACGGCCTGGTGCGCCATTACTATCTGCGCGGGTCGCCCGAGCTGGGCGAGTTGCATCTCAATCTGGCGCAGCGCAGCGAGCGCGATCGTACCAGCCATGACATCGCGCTCGATATGCGCAGGAAGCTCACGCAAGTCGCTTTGCCGGAGGGCAGCGTGGCCCGCGTGGTCGAGGTGCCGCCGGGACCACCGGTGCTGTCGACGCTGCTGGCCGAAGTCTACGGCCCTGATTCGGAGACCCGCCGGGCCGTCGCCGGCGAGCTGAAGAAAATTTTTGCGTCCGTGCCCTACATCGTTGACGTGGACGACTCAATCGGCGAACCGCGGCCACGCCTGCGGATCTCTATCGATCAGGATCGCCTGGAGTACTTCGGCGTCGAGCAAAGCGACGTCTACGACACCATCCAGGCGCTGTTCGGCGGCACTACCGTCGGCTATTCGCACCGCGGCGAGGGGCGCAACCCGATCGAGATCGTGGTGCGGCTGCCCAAGCGGCATCTCTCCTGGAACCAGATGCTGGCCTCGACGCCGGTGCCCGCCAACGTGGTGCCCGGCTCGAAGAAGGTGGTCGAGCTCGGCGACGTGGTGCGGGTGACCGAGGAAGCCGGCTCGCCGACCATCTTCCGCCGCGACGGCCGTTACGCCGACATGGTCATGGGCGAGCTCGCCGGCGCCTATGAAGCGCCAATCTACGGCATTTTTGCCGTCGACAAGCGCGTCGAGTCGCATGACTGGGGCAAGCTCGGCACGCCCACGATCCATTTCCACGGCCAGCCCGATGACGAAAGCAAGCCGGCCGTGCTGTGGGACGGCGAGTGGGAGATCACCTACGTCACCTTCCGCGACATGGGCGCCGCCTTCATGATCGCCATCGTCGGCATCTACATCCTCGTGGTCGCCCAGTTCGGCAGCTTCAAACTGCCGCTGGTGATCCTGACGCCGATCCCGCTCACGCTGATCGGCATCGTGCTCGGCCACTGGCTGTTCGGCGCACCGTTCACCGCCACCTCGATGATCGGCTTCATCGCGCTCGCCGGCATCATCGTGCGCAACTCGATCCTGCTGGTCGACTTCATCCGCCACAGCGGCGGCGCCGGCAAGACGCTGCGCGACGTGCTGCTGGAAGCCGGCGCCGTGCGCTTCAAGCCGATCCTGCTGACCGCGCTCGCCGCCATGATCGGGGCGGCGACCATCCTGCTCGATCCCATCTTCCAGGGGCTGGCGATCTCGCTGCTGTTCGGCCTGGCCTCGTCCACTCTGTTGACGGTGCTGGTGATCCCGGCCATTTATGTGGTGTTGCGCGACGCCGACCGGACGACAGGCTGAGCCAGCAGCGGTGTCGCGGCATCATTTTTTCCGGGCGCGTGGCGACGCCCGTGAGCGAGGTGAAACGTGGCGACCGACAATCCCTATCCGCTTCCGGGCAAGCTGAGCCCCGGGTTGCAGCGGGTGCTGTCCTATTGGCAGGGGCTCAAGCGCGCAGACGTGCAATTGCCGTTCTGGGATGACCTGAAACCGTCGGAGCTGGCCGGGCAGGGCAAACGGCTGCTGCTGATCGATGCCTTCGAAAAACCGGAGCGATTCCGGATCAATACCATCGGCGCGGACCTCGACCCACCCGACGGTTCCCTGCGCAGCAAATTCATCGACGAGCTGGCTCTGAGCGGCCCGCTGGCATTCCTGCGCTCGCAGTGCAGCGCCGCGGTCGAGGCACGCGCGCCGACCTTCTACCGCCACGAGGGCAAGCCGGCCTGGGCGCGCATCCTGCTGCCGATGTGGGGCGACGGCCGCATCGGCATGCTGCTCGGCGCGGTGGAGTTGAGCCAGGGCGTGTACTCATAAATTGAAGCTAGTGAGTAACGGTCAGCCAATGTCCGATTTACCCCCGAAATCGGACATTCGGCGGTCTCTCTGGATTGTTCGCCAAGGGCCATTAGCGGACAGAACACCGGAAGAAAGCCGCATAACTAAAATTGGATGCGTTGGTCGAACCTGACGTTAACACCGACATCTGTCTCAAAGCATTCGATTACGGGCAGACGACAGGTCAGGCCCCTGCACATTGATAGGCGAGGGTGAATTGTCGGACCTTAGGAATGTTCGGCATCCTCATTCTCCTATTTACCTCTGAAATGCTCTTTACGCGAAGTAGACGCTGCAACCATCCGGCGCTTCGGGCGTTGTTAGAACGTTCGAGACGCACATAAGTTGGGTCCCGCGTCCGATTACTGCCGCGACAAATTTTAGGAATTTGATGCTTGGTGCCGCCGAATTAACCGGGACGCGGGACGAAACCCCCAAGTTGATAAAAGGCGTTTCTGCAGCCGTCCTGGCTGCGCTGATCGTGGCCACTCTCTACTTTGGCCGTGATGTCTTTGTGCCGATAGCGCTTGCGATCCTGCTCAGCTTTGTCTTGGCGCCGCTGGTCGGTGTGCTTCAGGGCTGGCGCGTTCCGCGCGCGGTTTCGGTGATAGGCGTCGTGCTGCTGGCTTTTACGGTCATTTTCGTCATTAGCGGCGTAATTGCCACGCAGATGACGAACCTTGCCGACAAACTGCCTCGCTACGAAACGAACGTACGCACCAAGATCCAATCGCTGCAGGGAACCAACACGACGAAGAATACGCTTCAACGTGCGGCCGATGTTCTTCAGGACCTCGGCAAAGAACTCGATAGGCCGAAGGACGTGCCGGCCGCCCTCACTCCGTCGACCAAAGCCCCGTCTGGACAGGATGAAAGGCCGATTCTGGTCGAGGTCCGTCAGCCGCCCCCCACCGCGCTCGAAAGCATTTCTTCGCTCATCTCACCCTTGCTTCACCCACTGATGACAACGGGCATTGTCATCATCTTCGTGATCTTCACGCTGCTGCATCGGGAGGATTTGCGGAACCGTTTGATCAAGCTTGCGGGGTCCCATGACCTGCAAAAGACCACGGTCGCGCTCGACGACGCCGCCCAGCGGCTCAGCCGCCTTTTCCTGACCCAGTTGGCGTTGAACGCGGGCTTCGGCTTTGTGATCGGCACAGCGCTCTGGTTTATCGGCATACCGAGCGCGGTGCTATGGGGCATCCTTGCCGGCATCTTGCGTTTCGTGCCCTACATCGGCGCCTTCATATCGGCGGTATTTCCGTTGACGCTGGCGATGGCCGTCGACCCCGGTTGGTCGCTGCTTCTGTGGACAGCCATATTGTTCTTTGTCTCTGAGTCGCTCGCCGGACATATCATTGAACCGCTGCTATATGGGCGCAGCACGGGTCTATCGCCTCTCGCCGTGGTGTTGTCCGCGACATTCTGGACCGCGCTCTGGGGCCCGGTCGGCCTCGTCCTTGCCACGCCGCTGACAATTTGTCTCGTCGTGTTGGGGCGGCATGTTGAAAGTCTGAAATTTCTCGACGTGATTTTCGGCGACCGGCCGGCGCTATCGCCACCCGAATTGTTCTACCAACGCATGCTGGCGAACGATCCGGCCGAGGCGCTGGATAAGGCCGAGCAGTTTCTGCAAGAAAGGCCGCTGCTGGCTTATTACGATGAAGTCGCCCTGAAGGGTCTCAAGCTTGCTCAAAGCGATCTCGACCGCGCGGCGCTCGACGCACTGCATCTTCAAAGAGTCAAAGATTCCGTCATCGAACTCGTCGGGGAGCTCGACGATCACGAAGATCGGCGGCCCGCGAAGGAACCGACGCAAGAGGTAGAGGCGGCGACCGTAGTCGATTCAATAGCCGGTGCCCCCGATCTCCCAATCCTCGCCAAGGAAAACCTGGCGCCGGCTTGGCATGGGGAAACACCCGTTCTTTGTATCGCCGGGCGCATCGGTCTGGATGAAGCGGCTGCAAGCATGCTGGCACAGATGCTTTCCAAGCACGGGATTGGTGCGCGCGTTGAAGGCGCCAATGCGCTGTCGCGCGCAAACATATTCCAGCTGGAAACCAGGGGAATCGAGATGGCGTGCGTTTCCTTTCTACATACGAGCAGCATCGCGCACATGCGCTTTGTCGTCCGAAGGCTCCGGCGCAAGCTGCCCAATGCCAGGATCATCTTGGGCTGCTGGATGATGGAAGGCGATCTGGAAACGCTGGCCGATGCGGTGAAAGCGGATGGGCTTGCTGTGACTTTGCGCGACGCGACGAGCCTATGCCTCGATCAGGCGCGTTTGCACCCAACAACGGAAAACATTCTGACCGAGACGATTGCCATGGCGGCCGAAGATCAGACCATGGTCGAGCCGACCAAATATTTAAGCAGCGTCTGAGCCTCACGTACCCGTGCCGACCCGTTTGTCCGCTTTGGGTCAATAGCGGGCAAACCATTGCCGCCAAACATCCAGCAATGACTGCTGTTGTCCGAAAGCGGACATTGAGCGGTGCATCCAAGGCAGTATTTGACTGGCCCCTTATGGGTCCATGCCCTGGCGCACCGTTCAATGCCCGAGCAGGAAGATGGCGTAGGAGCTGAACAGGTAGACCAGCAGCAGCGCCAGGCTGACCCAGCCAACGGTGCCGAGCAGGCGGGTGGCCGGCTTGTAGAGCAGCGCCACGATGAAGATGCCGGACATGATCACCGCGGCGAAGGCGGAGATGGCGTGCGCCGGCGACACCATCGAGAGCAGCGGTCCCTTGGTGAACGCAATATCGTCCGCCGCCAGGATCAGCACGTCGAACAGATTGCTGCCGAGCAGGTTGCCGATGGCCATGTCGACGGCGCCGAGCCGCAGCGCGCTCACCGTCACCACGAATTCCGGCACCGAGGTGGCGCCGGCGATCAGCAGCGTGCCGACGAAGGTGGTCTGCCAGCCCATCTGCGCCGCTATCTCGACGCCGATGAAGGGCAGCCAGCTGCCGGCGGCAACCACCACGAGGGCGGCCGCGAAATAGCGCAGCAGCGCGGTGCGCAGCGTGATGCCCGCTTCGGTCTTGATGAGCTCCGGCGGCGGCCGCATGCGCCGCTCGTAGACGAAGGCTGCCCGTATCGCCACCAGATAGAGAATGATGATGAAGGGCGTGTAGATGCTGATGTGAAAGAGCTGGTACTGCAGCCCGTTGCGGCTGAGCAGGATGAGCGCGCCTGACGCGCCGATCAGGATGACGCCGAAGCCGGCGGTCAGCACGTGGCCCTGGTCGATGCGCCGGTACATCGGCTCGTCGCGGCTCATCTCGTCGAGGATGACCAGCATCATCAGGTTGAAGACGCAGCTGCCGAGCGCGTCACCGACGGCGATGTTCGGCTCATCGGCGACGGTCACCGAACTCATGCCGGTGAACAGCTCCGGCAGCGAGGTGGCGGTGGCGAGCAGGACGAGGCCGATCCAGGAGCGCGACAGGCCGGTCAGCCGCGCGATAATGTCGCCGTATTGGGTCAGCACCGGCCCGGCCATGCCGATCAGCGCGGCGCATACAGCGAATTTCAGCCAGGGCAACAGGATCGCCATCATACCTCAGGATCTCGATCGCACTGCCATCACCACCGCCGTAACGGCCTGAATCACCAACAGCGGCGCAATGCTCATGCCGAGTATGATAGCCCACATGGCCGCGCTTGGGGGCGCCAGATGCAGCACATGCGCCACCGGCGGCAGATAGGGCGGCAGCGCCAGCAGTAGTGTGCACAGCGCGAACGAGCCCCAGGTCCACGGATTGCGGGTGACTTCGTTGACGAAGATGTTTGAGTGCGGCGAGCGCATGTTGAACACGTGCCAGAGCTGGGCAAAGGCCAGCGTCAGGAAGGTGACGGTGATCACCGCCCGGCCCTCCAGATCGAGCCCCAGCCGCGCCAGCCCGAGCGCGCCGAAGGTGCCTGCGGTCAGCGCCAGGCTTTGCAGCACGATGGTGGTCCACTGCGGCCGGCCGAGGATCGCTTCCTGCGGATTGCGCGGCGGCCGTCTGAGCACGCCCGGCTCGCCTTCGCCCATGGCCAGCGCGAAGGCGGGAAACACGTCGGTGACCAGATTGAGATAGAGGATCTGCAACGGCAGGATCGGCAGCGGCAGCGTCGACAGGATCGCCAGTCCGACCACCAGCACCTCACTCAGATTGCACGATAGCAGGTAAGCGACGAAGCGGCGGATATTGCCGAAGATCACGCGGCCTTCGCGGATTGCCCGTACAATGGTGGGGAAAGCGTCGTCGAGCAGGATCATGGCGGCCGCCTCGCGCGCCACGTCGGTACCGCGCAGCCCCATGGCGACACCGATGTCGGCCTGCCTGAGCGCGGGGGCGTCGTTGACCCCATCGCCGGTCATGGCGACGATGTCGCCGGCGGCCTGGTAGGCGCGCACCAGATCGAGCTTCTCGGCCGGACTGACGCGTGCAAAAATGCCGACATTGAACAGTTCCTGGTCGCGGGCGCTGGTGAGTTCGCCGAGCTGGCGGCCTTCCACCACATGGGCCGCGCTCTCGCCCAGCCCGACGGCGCGGCCGATGCTGCGCGCAGTCACGGCGTGGTCGCCGGTGACCATGACGACGCGGATGCCAGCCTGCTGGCAGTCCTGGATGGCCTGCGGCACGTCTTCGCGTGCGGGGTCCTCCAGCCCGATGAGGCCGAGGAAGGTCAGCCCCGCATAGGCCGGCGCGTCGGGGCGCGGCTCGGTCTTGCTGGCGCAGGCGAGCACGCGCAATCCGTGGTGGCCGAGATGCGCGACCCGTTCCAGCCATTCCGCGCGGGTGGCGTGGTCGAGCGCGGCCTCGCCGTCGTCGGAGACGACCCTCTCGGCGGCATGCAGCACCGCCTCCGGCGCACCCTTGACCGCGAACAGAAACCGATCGCCGCGCCGGTGCACGGTCGCCATCATCTTGCTGGCGGTATCGAAAGCATGTTTCTGCGCGATCGGATTCTGCTCGAGCAGAGCGGGGCGTTCCAGCCCGGCCATCAGCCCGGCGCGCAGCAGAGCGATCTCCATCGGATCGCCGCTGCCTTCCTCTTCCAGCCGCTCCAGCGCGGCGTCATTGCAGAGCACGGCGGCTTCAATGAGGCGGGCGAGCTGGGTGTCGTCACCGAGCGCGATCCTGTCGCCGGCGCTTTCGAGCTCGACCTCGCCGGTCGGGACCCAGAAGCGGCGCACGGTCATCCGGTTCTCGGTCAGGGTGCCTGTCTTGTCGGTCAAGATGACCGTGGTCGCACCGAGCGTTTCCACCGCCGACAGCCGTTCGATCAGCGCATTCTGCCGCGCCATCCGCCACATGCCGCGCGCGAGCGCGAGCGTGGCCACGATCGGCAGCCCTTCCGGGATCGCCGCCACCGCCAGCGCGATCGCCGCCTCCACCATGAGGAAAGCGTCCTTACCGCTGGTGAGCCCGACGCCGGCGATCAGCACGGTCAGTGCCACTACCGCCCAGACCAACTGGCCGGACAGCCGCGTCAGCCGTTTTTCCAGTGGCGACGACTCCGGCTCAGCTTCCTCGACCAGTTGCGAGATGCGGCCGAGCTCGCTGGCGAGACCGGTGCCGGTCACGACACCGATGCCGCTACCGCGGCTGACCGAGGTGCCCTTGAACAGCATCGAGGTGCGCTCGGCCAGCCGCGCGTCGCCGGCGACCGGCGCGATGGTCTTGTCGACGGCAGTCGATTCGCCGGTCAGCGTCGATTCGTCGGCGCCGAGATTGGAGGTTTCTACCAGCCGCAGGTCGGCCGAGATGGAATCGCCACCTTCCACCAGCATGATGTCGCCCGGCACCAGCTGGTCGGCGGGGATGAGGCGGGTGTGGCCTTCACGGCGTACCCGCGCCGAGCGTGTCCCGAGCGCGCGCAATGCTTCGATCGAGCGCGCCGCCCTGATCTCGGTGACGAATCCGATCAGCGCATTGAGCGCCAGCACGGCGACGATCGCGCCGCCTTCTTCCCATTCGCCAAAATAGAAAGCGAGCGCCGCCGCTGCCGCCAGCAGATAGACCACCGGGCTGCGGAACTGATGCAGCAGCACGGCGAGTGCGCTGACCTTGCGCCGCGCCACGATGGTATTCGGCCCAAAGGCTGCGGCGCGGCGCCTGACTTCGTCGTCGTCGAGACCGCTGGCCGGCGTCACTGTCAGCGCTGCCAGCACGTCGGCGGCCGGCAGCGCGTGCGGGGTGTCGGGCAATATCGCGGATGCGTTTGGCAGATCGGTCATTCCACTGTTGCAGCAACCGTCAAGCGAATACCGTGGTTACCAATTGGAGCGATCGAATTTATGTCTAGGCCCCTGCAATTTCAGGCGAATTGACTCAGGTCAACGCGGCGATCGGCGGCCACGGTAGAGAAACCGGATCGATTTGTCGCGGCATGCGACGTCACAGACGATTATCCGGGCCGGCGGCCGTTTTCGCGGGAGACACGATGTCACGCCGCCGCCATCTTTGCGCAACAAACGGTGTTGTATGATTGCCAATTCGCCGACGCAAACACGTGTCGCTCCGACGGGAGCCTGATCGATGGACGCCCTGGATCAAACGCAAGACAGCAGCGGCTTCAAGCTGTGCACGGTGGAGGATTTCGAGGAGCTCATCGGCGCCGAGGCGGTCGAGCGCATCCTCAAGAAGGTCGAGCGCCTGCGCGATCTGCATGTGGTCAACATCAACTCGACCTATTACGGCGGCGGCGTTGCCGAGCTGCTGTCGTCGCTCACGCTCCTGATGAACGTCTCCGGCATCCGCACCGGCTGGCGGGTGATCCAGGGCCGCCCCGACTTCTTCAGCATCACCAAGAAGATGCACAACGCCCTGCAGGGCGCCGACATCAAGCTCACCGACCTCAAGACGCACATCTACGAGGAGGTCGCCTTCGAGAACGCGGTCCGCGTGCATCTCGATCATGACGTGGTGATCGTGCACGACCCGCAGCCGCTGCCGCTGATCCGCCATTTCCGCAAGAAAGCGCCGTGGATCTGGCAATGCCATGTCGACCTGACCCGGCCCGACGCGGAGCTGTGGGGCTATCTGGCGCCGCTGATCGAGCAGTACGACGCAGCCGTGTTCTCGCTGCCGGAATACGCGCAGAATCTCACCGTGCCGGAGCGCTTCATCATGCCGGCGATCAACCCGTTCTCGACCACCAACAAGCCGCTGTCCGAGCGCGAGATCAACGAGCGGCTGGCGCATTACGACATTCCCACCGATCTGCCGCTGGTGGTGCAGATCTCGCGCTTCGACAGGTGGAAGGACCCGCAAGGGGTGATTGACGCCTTCAAGATCGCGCGCAAGCAGGTCGACTGTACGCTGGTGCTGGTCGGCAACGTAGCGACCGACGATCCGGAAGGGCAGGAGGTATTTTCCGCCATCTGCAAATGCGCGGAGGAGCGCATCCGTATCCTTTCGGTGCAGGATTCCGCCCTGGTCAACGCGCTGCAGCGCCGCGCCGCGGTGGTCTTGCAGAAGTCGATCCGTGAGGGCTTCGGATTGACGGTCACGGAGGCGATGTGGAAAGGCACCACCGTCATTGGCGGAAATACCGGCGGCATCAAGCACCAGATCGAGGACGGCGTGAGCGGATACCTGGTCAACAATGTGCAGGAGGCCGCCGCCCGCATCGTCGACGTGTTGAAGGACGGCAAGCTGCGCGAACGCCTTGGCCGCAACGCCAGGGAAAGTGTGCGCCGGCGTTTCCTGATGACGCGGCTGATGGAAGACTGGCTCGACCTCATCGGTGCCTTTGAGGTTCAGTTCCGCCTCAAGGGAACGCAGCGATAGGTTCAGGAGGCCTGTGTCATGGCCGCGAAAAATTTTCACGTGCTCTGGTTCGAGACGCTTGGCCGCGGCGATGTCGCCAAGGTCGGCGGCAAGAACGCCTCGCTCGGCGAGATGGTCGCCAATCTGGGCAGCAAGGGCGTGCGCGTGCCGCCGGGCTTCGCCACCACGGCCGACGCCTATTGGAACTATGTCGAAGCCAACGGCCTGAAGCAGAAGATCACCGACGCGCTTGGTAAACTGGCCGCCGGCAAGGCGACCCTGGCGGAAACCGGTGCCGCGATCCGCAATATGTTCATCCAAGGCGAATGGCCACCGGAGACGGCACAGGCGATCCGCGCTTCCTATGACGAGTTGTGCAAGCGCGTCGGCAAGAAAGAAGCCGACGTTGCCGTACGCTCCAGCGCCACCGCCGAAGACCTGCCCGACGCCAGCTTCGCCGGCCAGCAGGAAACCTATCTCAATATCCGCGGTGACCAGGCGCTGCTCGACGCCTGCCGGCGCTGCTACGCATCTTTGTTTACCGACCGCGCCATCAGCTACCGCCAGGTCAAGGGTTTCGACCACATGAAGGTCGCGCTCTCCATCGGCGTGCAGCACATGGTGCGCTCCGATGTTGGCGGCGCCGGCGTGATGTTCTCCATCGACACCGAGAGCGGCTTTGACAAGGTAGTGCTCATCAACGCCGCGTGGGGCCTGGGCGAGAACGTGGTGCAGGGCACGATCGACCCGGACGAATACATCGTTTTCAAGCCGCTGTTGTCGGATGAGACGCTCGCTCCGATCGTCGAGAAGAAATGCGGCGAGAAGGCGCAGAAGATGATCTACGCTGCGCAAGGCGAGCGCCCAACCAGGAACGTGCCGACCTCGAAGGCCGAACGCGCCGCCTTCGTGCTCGACGACGACGGAATCCTCACGCTCGCGCGCTGGGCCTGCGTCATCGCGCAGCATTACGATATGCCGATGGATATGGAGTGGGCCAAGGATGGCGAAACCGGTGAGTTGTTCATCGTGCAGGCGCGGCCCGAAACCGTGCAGTCGCAGCACACGGGGAGCACGTTTCGCACCTATCGCATCAAATCGAAGGGCAAGAGGTTGGTCAGCGGCCTCAGTATCGGCGACGCTGTGGTGGCCGGCCGTGCCTGCCTGATCGACAGCCCGCGCGATATCGACCGCTTCGTCGATGGTTCGGTGCTGATTACCCGGACCACCGATCCGGACTGGGTACCGGTCATGAAGCGGGCGGCGGCTATCGTCACCGATCACGGCGGACGCACCTCGCACGCGGCCATCGTCAGCCGCGAGCTCGGCCTGCCGGCCATCGTCGGTACCGGCAATGCCACGCAAGTGCTGCACAGCGAGCAGGAGGTTACGGTCTCCTGCGCCGAAGGAGACGAGGGCTTCATCTACGAGGGCACCGCCGACTTCGAATCGCACGAGATCGATTTTTCCAGGGCGCCGGAAACCCGCACCCAGGTAATGCTCAACCTCGCCAACCCGGCGGCAGCCTTCCGCTGGTGGCGCATCCCGGCCGACGGCGTTGGCCTGGCGCGCATGGAATTCGTGGTCGGCAACCACATCAAGGTGCATCCCATGGCGCTGGTGCACTATGACGACCTCAAGGATGAGGGCGCCAAGGCCGAGATCGCCGCGCTCACCGCAAACTACGATGACAAGGAAGAGTATTTCGTCGACCGGCTGGCGCGCGGGCTCGGCCGCATCGCGGCCGCCTTCTATCCCAAGCCGGTGATCGTGCGCATGAGCGACTTCAAGACCAACGAATATGCCGGGCTGATCGGCGGCGCCGGTTTCGAGCCCGAGGAAGCGAACCCGATGCTCGGCTTCCGCGGCGCCTCGCGCTACTACTCGCCGCGCTACCGCGAGGGCTTCGCGCTCGAATGCCGCGCCATCCGCCGCCTGCGCGAGCGGATGGGCTTTACCAACGTCATCGTGATGATCCCGTTCTGCCGTTCGACCCGGGAGGCCGACCGCGTGCTCGAAGTCATGGCGGAGAACGGCCTCAAGCGCAGCCAGAACGGCCTGCAGGTCTATGTGATGTGCGAGATTCCCTCCAACGTCATTCTCGCCAAGGCCTTTGCCGAGCGCTTCGACGGCTTCTCCATCGGCAGCAACGATCTGACCCAGCTCACCCTCGGCGTCGACCGTGATTCGAGCGAGCTTGCCGGCCTGTTCGACGAGCAGGACGAGGCGGTGAAATGGATGATCCACAGCGTCATCGAGGCGGCACACAAGGCCGGCGCCAAGGTCGGCCTGTGCGGGCAGGCGCCGAGCGATCATCCGGAATTCGCCGAATTCCTCGTCGATTGCGGTATCGATTCCATGTCGGTCAGTCCGGACAGCTTCCTTGCCGTCAAGCAGCGGGTGGCGGCGAAGGAAGCTGCGGCGCCGAAAGCCCGCGTGCCGGCGCGGGCCAGCGGATAGTCCTCGCCCATGAGCGAGCTGCGGCAGGACCGCACCACCGGCCGCTGGGTGATCATCGCCCCGCAACGCGGGCGCCGGCCGCACGCGGGTGTAGCGCCGCGGCGTCGCGCTCCGCCGCGCCCGCGCTTCGACCCGGACTGCCCCTTCTGTCCCGGCCACGAAGCTGAGCTGCCGGGCATCGTCGCCGAGACGCCGGCGCCGGGGGAGCCCGGCTGGCAGATCCGCGTCGTGCCCAACAAGTTTCCCGCCCTGCAAGGAAACCCGCCGCCGGCGACCATGCCCGGCGCGCGCGCCGGCTACGGCTTCCACGAGGTGGTCATTGAAAGTCCGCGCCACGACGCCGACCTTGCCACCATGGGCGCGGACGCGCTGCGCGTAGTGGTCACCGGCTACCGTGACCGCCTGCGTACGCTATTCGACCGACCGGGGATCGAGACGGCGGTGCTGTTCCGCAACCAGGGGCCGACCGCCGGCGCCTCGCTCGTGCATCCGCACGCGCAGATCATCGCGCTGGGGATGCAGCCGCCGCGGCTGGCCGAGATCGGAGCATGGGGGCGGCGCCACCACGAAATGCACGGCCGCTGTGCCACCTGCGACGAGCTCAAACTCGAACTTGAAGAGGGGACGCGCGTTGTCGAGGGGAACGTGCATTTCCTCAGCCTCGTGCCGTTTGCCGCCGAGCACCCGTTCGAAGTCTGGATCGTGCCGCAGCGGCATCAGGCTTCGTTCACGGCGCTGGCCGATGACGAGAGTGATGCCTTCGGTGAATTGCTCGGCCGCGTCTTGCAGCGGATCAAATCGGTGCTCGATGATCCGCCCTATAATTTTGTGGTCGAATCTGCGGCCAAGGCGGATTTCGGCGCGCCCCACTTTCATTGGCGCCTGCGCGTCGTCCCTGATATCGCCACCTGGGGCGGTTTCGAGCTCGGCACCGGCCTTCCGATCAACCCCTCGAGCCCGGAGGACGATGCACGCGCCCTGCGCGGGGCGCGCGTTCGCCCGTGAGGAAGCCCGATGAAGATCGTCATCTTCGAGACCGAGCCGCGCGAGGCCTTTGAATTTGACGCCCTTAGGCGCGGCCATGACCTGACGCTGACCGAGCGTCCGCTGCGGGCGGACAACGCCGCCCACCATGCCGACGCTGAGATTGTCTCCACCTTCATCTATTCCAAGCTCGACCGCGACGTGCTGACGCAATTGCCCAACCTCAAGCTGATCGCCACCCGCTCCACTGGATACGATCATATCGACATGGCCTGGTGCACGGAGCACGGAATCAAGGTCGCCAATGTGCCGACCTATGGCGAGAACACGGTGGCCGAGCACGTGTTCGCCCTGCTGCTCGCCATCAGTCACCGGCTGCGCGAGGCGATGGAGCGGGCGCGCTCGGGGCGCTTCACGCCGCAGGGCCTGGAGGGCTTCGATTTGCAGGGCAAGACGATAGGGGTCATTGGCACTGGCAACATTGGACGTCACGTCATCCGCATAGCGCGCGGCTTCGGCATGGAGGTCGTTGCTTTCGACATCAAGCCTGACGAGGCGCTGGCTGCCGAATTCGGCGTGCGTTACGGCACCATGGACGAACTGCTCGCCACTTCCGACGTCATCACTCTGCACGTTCCCGCGCTGCCGCAGACCGAGCATCTGCTCGACGCGAACGCCTTCGCGCACATGAAGAAGGGCGTGGTCATCATCAACACAGCGCGCGGCAGCGTCGTCGATTCGCGCGCGTTAATCGAAGCCCTGCGCAGCGGCAAGGTGGCCGCCGCCGGCCTCGACGTGTTGCCTGACGAGCCGCTGATCCGCGAGGAGGCTGAATTGATCTCCTCGATCTACGAGAATCGACATGACATCCGTGAATTGGTGGCCGACCACATCTTGCTCACCATGCCTAATGTGATTGTCACCCCGCACAGCGCCTTCAATACGCGGGAGGCCATTCAGCGCATAACCGCCACCACCGTCGCCAATATCGTTTCCTTTCTCGACGGAAGGCCGGTAAATCTGGTGTCGTCGTGATGACGCGGGAGACCCATTGACCATGCCGGGACCGGGGCTTGTCGCTGATATCGGCGCGACCAATACACGCCTCGCGCGAGTGGAGCCGTCCGGTGCCATCACCCATGTCCAAATCTTCGCCACCGACGAGGCGCCCGCCCTCGGCGACCTGATCGAAACCTATCTGGCCGGCAAAACCGGAGCGGCCCGGCCGGCGCGGGCGGTGCTGGCCATCGCTGCGCCGATCACCGGCGACGAGATCACGCTGACTAATTTTCCCTGGACCTTCTCCATCGACGGCCTGCGCGAGCGTCTCGGTCTTAAGTCCTTGCGCATCATCAACGACTTCGTCGCCAACGCGCTCGCTGTCCCATATTTCGCCGACGAGGACCTGGCCCAGGTCGGCACCGGGACGCCGGTCGCCGGCGCGCCGGTCGCCGTCATCGGGCCGGGTTCGGGACTCGGCGTCAGCGGTCTTGCCTTCCACGATGGCCGTGCCGTGCCCATCCAGGGCGAGGGCGGGCACGTCACCATGGCCCCCGCCGATGCGCACGAGGCGGCGGTGCTTGATTTGATGCGCAAGCGCTTCGATCACGTTTCGGCCGAGCGCGTTCTTTCCGGCCCGGGCATTCTCAATCTGTACGCGGCGTTGTGCGAACTGTCCGGCGAGCCGCAGGAGCAGTTCACGCCGGCGCAGATCACCGATGCGCGGATCGGCGAGCAGCATCCGCGCGCGCGCGAGGCGACGCAGATGTTCTGCGCCATGCTCGGCACCATCGCCGGCAATCTGGCGCTGACCTTGGGCGCGCGCGGCGGCGTCTATATTGCCGGCGGGATCGTGCCCCGCCTCGGCGCCGTGTTCGCGCAATCGACCTTCCGTACACGCTTCGAAGCCAAGGGCCGCTTTCGCGACTATCTGGCGGCGGTGCCGACCTATGTCATTGTCCGGCCGTTCCCGGCCCTGCTCGGCGCCGCAAGATTGCTTGGAACTTTGTGAGTACCCGGAACTTTGTGAGTGCCCGGGCGTTGGGCAATGCGGCAACTAAGTGGCAACGCATGCGCGGGGGACCGGTGCAACGATCTGTTTTCCTTAAAGATTCCCTGTGTATCGCTGCCGCAAATTTGACGCACATCAACGCGCATTATGCCGCATTGAGATCAAGTACGGCGAACCGGGCAATGGAGGCCTAATATGCACAAGAAACTGGCTGTGGTGGCACTGATGGCACTGGCGCTCGCCGGATGCCAGACGGCGCGGCAGGATCGCGCTGCGGGCGGCGCGCTGATCGGCGGCGGTGCCGGCGCGTTGATCGGCGGCTTGGCCGGCGGTTCTGCGGGTGCGGCGGTTGCCGGCGGCATCATCGGTGCTGCGACCGGCGCGATCATCGCCGATGCGACGCGTCCCGGATATTGCTATTATCACGACAGGTACAGGCGCAGGCACTACGTGCGTTGCCGCTGAGTTGCGCTGTGTTGAGTGTTTCGAATGCCCGGACCTTGGGTCCGGGCATTCTCATTTTATGATCCGCGTCAAAGACGCGGCATGTTGCTGTTGCAATGGTTTGTACCGGGCCTGATTGAATTACGGTAGGTCGCGTGTCGATACGCAATCTCGACAGGATGTTTCGGCCCGGATCGGTCGCCGTCATCGGCGCCTCCGATACGCCGAACTCGGTCGGCGCCGCGCTGATGGACAATCTGATGACCGGCGGCTTTGCCGGACCCGTATTTCCGGTCAATCCGCGCGCGCAAACCGTGCGCGGCATCGCCGCCTACGCAGATGTCGCCGGCCTGCCGGTGACGCCCGATCTCGCCGTCATCGCCACGCCGCCCGATAGTGTGCCGCCGCTGGTCGCGCAGCTTGGCGACCGCGGCACCCGCGCCGTCGTCATCCTCACCGCCGGTTTCGGCAAACTCGCTGCCGGCAAAAATCGCGCGGCGCAACTGCTGCAAGCCGCGCGCCCGCAATTGCTGCGCATTGTCGGTCCCAACTGTCTCGGCATCGCCGTGCCTGGCATCGGGCTCAATGCGACCTTCGCCCCGGCGGTGCCGTTGCCCGGCAACATCGCCTTCCTCACCCAGTCCGGCGCCATGGCCACTACCGTGCTCGACTGGGCGCGGCCGCGCGGCGTCGGCTTTTCGGCGGTCGTCTCCATGGGCGACATGAGCGACGTCGATTTCGGCGACCTGCTCGATTATTTCGCGCTCGACGAGGCTACCGGCGCCATCCTGATCTATGCCGAGGCGGTGACCCAGGCCCGCAAGTTCATGTCGGCGGCGCGCCGCGCCGCGCGGGTCAAGCCGGTGATCGTCGTCAAGGGCGGCCGCGCCGAGGCCGGCGCCCGCGCCGCCGCTTCGCATACCGGGGCGCTGGCCGGCGCCGACGTGGTCTATGAGGCGGCCTTCCGCCGCGCTGGCATGCTGCGGGTCGACGAGGTCGAGGAGTTGTTCGATGCGGCGGCAACGCTGTCGCGCATGTCGCGGCCTGGCGGCGACCGGCTGGCCATCGTGACCAATGGCGGCGGTGCCGGCGTGCTCGCCACCGACCGGCTGATCGAAGATGGCGGGCGGCTCGCGGAGCTAGGGCCGGACACGATCGGAAAACTCGACACGGTGCTGCCGCCAACCTGGAGCCGCGGCAATCCCGTCGACATCATCGGCGATGCCGGCGCGGCCCGCTATGCGCATGCGGTTGCTGTCCTGATGGACGATCCGGATGTCGACGCCCTGCTGGTCAGTTATTGCCCGACGTCCGTTGTCTCCTCGGTTGACGCGGCCCAGGGCCTGATCGACGGACTGGCCAAGTCCGGCGCAGCGAAGAAGAACGTGTTCGCCTGCTGGATGGGCGACGAAAACGTGCGCGCCGGCCGCGCCCGACTGGTGGCGGCAGGCGTGCCGGACTACGAGACGCCGGAGCGTGCGGTGCGCGCGTTCATGTATCTGGTGCGTTACCGGCAGAGCCAGCTGCTGCTGCTGGAAACCCCGTCCTCGGTCAAGCTGCGTCCGCAGGACGACGTGCGCCGTGCGCAGGACATTGTCCGCGCGGCGCTCGCCGATAACCGCGAATGGCTCGATCCGGCCGAAGTCGCCGCTTTCTTCACATGCTACGGTATTCCCTTTGCCCGCACCGAAGCGGTGGCCGACGCCGCCGCGGCGGCCAGGCGCGCCGGCGAGATCGGCGCGCCGGTGGCGCTGAAAATTCGCTCGCGCGACGTGGTGCACAAGTCCGACGTCGGCGGTGTCGCCCTCGACCTTGCCGGTGCGGCGGAGGTGGAAGCCGCCGCCCGGGCGATGGAGCAACGCATCGCCCGCGTTCTCCCTGAGGCGCGGCGCGAGGGCTTCATCGTGCAGGAAATGATCCGCCGCCCGGGTGCCTTTGAACTGATCGCCGGCGTTACCAGCGACGTCACCTTCGGGCCGGTGATCCTGTTCGGTCACGGCGGTACCGCGGTCGAGGTGGTGGGCGACAAATCGCTGGAACTGCCGCCGCTTAACACCGTGTTGGCGCGCGCGCAGATCGAGCGGACCCGCATTGCCGCCCTGCTCAAGGGCTATCGCGACCGCCCCGCCGCCGACATCGACGGCGTCGTCGACGTGCTCATGCAGCTGAGCCGCATTGTCGCCGACCACGCCGAGATCGCCGAGATCGACATCAATCCGCTGCTCTGCGACGCGCAAGGCGTGATCGCCGTCGACGGCCGTATCCGCTTGTGCGCGGCCAGCAAACCGGCGCAGGCGCGGCTCGCCATCCGCCCCTATCCGCAGGAATGCGAGAGCAATGTGGGCGGGCTCGATGGACGAACCTATGCGGTGCGTCCCATCCGGCCGGAGGACGAGCCCGCCTTGCGCCGCTTCGCCGACGCGGTAGACAACAGCGATCTCTGGCACGCTTATTTCGCGCCGCTGCGCGCGCGCACGCATGAGACCGCCGCGCGGCTGAGCCAGATCGATTACGATCGTGAGATGACGCTGGTCGCCTGGGACGGCGAGCGGGTCGCCGGCCTTGTCCGCGCCGCCGCCGATCCCGACTTCGACGCCGCCGAATGCGCGGTCATTATTCGCGCCGACCTGCGCGAGCGGGGACTGGCGACGCGGCTTATCGAGGCTTTGCTGCCGGTGCTGGCAGCGCAAGGCGTGCGCCGCGCCGTGCTGGTCTTTCCCGAAAACCAGGCGCGCATGAACAATCTCGCTGGCGAGCTCGGTTTCGACGTTGCACCTGCCGAAGGCGCGCAGGTGCGGGCCACCAAGCTCCTGCAAAAACGATGACGCAAGCCCCGCCTAAGCGGATCGTCCTCATCGGTGGCGGCCACGCCCATGTGCACGTGATCGCCGAGTTCGGCCGGCTGCCGCTGCCGGGCGCGACGGTGACCGTAATCAGCAATGTTTTCGAAACGCCTTATTCGGGCATGCTGCCAGGGCTGATCGCCGGGCTCTACCCACATGAGCAGGCGCATATCGATCTGCGGCGGCTGACGGCGGCGACCGGAACGCGCCTCGTCCATGCGCACGCGGCCGGTCTCGATCGCGCCAACAAGCGGGTGCTCTGCACCGACGGCACCACCGTTACCTATGACATCGTATCGATTGATGTCGGCAGTACGCCCTCGCTCAATTCGATTGCCGGCGCGCGCGAGCATGGTATCGCGGTAAAACCGATTGCGGGATTTCTGGAAAAGTTTGACACGCTGCGCGCCGACTGCCGCCGCCCCGATGGTCCGCGGCACATCGCCGTCATTGGTGGCGGCGCCGGCGGAATCGAGCTCCTGCTGTCGGTGCGCACGCGCCTGCGGGCTGAGGCCGTCGATCCCGACGCCTTTTCCTTCACCCTGATTACCGACGGCAAAATTTTGCCGACCCATAATGCGCAGGTGCAATCGGCTTTCCGCCGCGTCTTTGCCGAACGCAATATGCAGATGCTCGAAGATCGCCGGGTCGCCGGTTTGCGTGCCGGCCATATCGATTTCGGCGACGGCGGTTCGCTTGCCGTTGACGCCGTTCTGATCGTCACCCAGGCCGGCGCGCCGGACTGGTTTCGCACCACCGGGCTTGCCCTCGACGAGCGTGGCTTCATCGCCGTCGGTCCGACCCTGCAGTCGCTCAACGATCCCGCTGTGTTCGCAGCCGGCGACTGCGCCGCGCTGGTGGAGACCCCGCGCGAGAAGTCCGGCGTCTATGCTGTACGTGAGGGTCCGCCGCTCGCTGACAACCTGCGCGCCATGGTGCAGGGCAGGGCGCCGCAACCCTTCCGCCCGCAAGCGCGTCATCTGGCGCTGATCTCGACCGGCGAGCGTTACGCCGTCGGTTCGCGCGGCCGGCTCAAATTCGAAGGCGCCTGGGTTTGGGCGCTGAAGGACTGGATCGACCGCAAGTGGATGCGGCAATACCAGGCCATAGGCAGCAAGTAGGCGCGTCCAGCACCACGCGGCCTCTCCCTTCCGCGTTCTTGACGCCCTTTCCGCCGACAGGGAGTATCCTTCGTTCAGGCAAAGCGGCAACAAAGCGGGGAAACGGCATGGGACTCGTCGAGCGCGAACGGGTGCGCAGCTTCACCGTCGGCCAGGCGACGATCACGCGCGTCGAGGAAACCTATCTGCCGAGCTATCCGCTCACCCAGATCTTTCCCGAGTTCACCGCCGCGCATCGGGCCGAGCACGAACACTGGCTGGCGCCGCATCACTACGAGGCGGAAACCGGCAAGATCAAATTGGCCGTGCATAGCTGGCTGCTCAAGATCGGCGGCCAGACCATCCTCATCGACGCCTGCTGCGGCAACAACAAGGTGAAGCCCGGCCGCCCATTCTGGAACATGCTCAACGAGCCCTATCTGGAGCGGCTGGCGGCGGCCGGTGCGCAGCCCGAGGAAATCGACATGGTGATGTGCACGCACCTGCATCACGACCATGTCGGCTGGAACACGCAACAGAAGGACGGCAAGTGGGTACCGACTTTTCCCAACGCGCGCTACGTGTTCTCCAGGCCAGACGTCGATTATTTCTCCAGGCTCGATGCCTCCGACGAAGGGCCGGCCGAACTCGGCACCTTCCGCGAATGCGTGGTGCCGATCCTCGAATACGGCCGTGCCGATCTGGTCGACGGCCCCCATCGGCTCAACGAGTTTATCGAGATCGAACCGGCGCCCGGCCATTCGCCCGGCCACGTGTTCTTCAAGCTGGAAAGCAAAGGCGAGCGCGGCGTCTTTATCGGCGACGTCTGGCACCACCTGTTGCAGGTCTATTACCCGGACTGGAATTTTCCCAAGAACTCCGATCCGGTGCAGGCGCGCGTCAGCCGGCGCAAGGTGCTGGACTGGTGTGCGGCGACCGGCGCGCTGGTGATGCCCGGCCATGTCGGGCTGCCGTTTGCCGGCCGCATCGAGAAGGTCGCGGACGGCTACAAGGCGGATTTCCCGGCCTAGTTTCGTCTCGCCGTATGCGCGGAGAGGTAATTCACGCCACTTCCCGTGCCGCGATCGGCACGCGATGGCGCTGCACGCGTTCTTCGTCCACCTCGATGCCCAGCCCCGGACGG
>Ga0210122_1000091_pt1 | contig 25365 bp, 18 predicted proteins | sample Muzzi_CordB_D2_FD_185530 | JGI IMG/M metagenome (GOLD analysis project Ga0210122, IMG submission 185530) | Wetland microbial communities from San Francisco Bay, California, USA, that impact long-term carbon sequestration - Muzzi_CordB_D2 (SPAdes) | ecosystem: Environmental > Aquatic > Marine >... | reverse complement strand
TGCCCCACGGATTTGAAGCCCGTGCTGTCCTTGTGGCAACCGGGGCCGGCCAAAACCCACTGATCCTGCCGGGCTGGACATTGCCCGGCGTGATAACGGCCGGTGCGGCCCAGACAATGATCAACGTGCATCGGATTTTGCCCGGACATCAAGCGGTAATTATCGGTATCGATCCGCTATGTCTTGCAGTGGCCCAGTTAATGGGAGCTGTCGGTGCCAAGGTTCTGGGAGTATTCCTGCCGCCGGCCAACGGACTTCAAGCCGGACCAGCATCTCCTAAAGCCGCGATTCAGGCATTAGCCGAATTTTCAGCCTACGCTCCCGGTATTTTACTGGCGTTGGCCGCTAAAGCAGGAAAATACATGAGCACTATAGCTGCTGCCTGTTTCCCGCAGCGAGGAATGACAATTGAGGGCTTGCCATTGAGGCTGCGTCAATTCGCATTGTCGATCAGCGGATCGCAAAGAGCTGCAACAGTTAAGATTGCCGCACTCGGTTCGGATGGTCGCCAGATTCCCGGTTCCGCAGAGCAACTTCAGGCGGATGTCGTCATTACTTCATCCGGTTTGTCGCCCCTGGTAGAACTGGCCCAGGTGGCCGGATGTCCGCTTCACCATGTTCCCGAGATGGGCGGCTGGGTTCCGGTTCATAACGATCGTTTCGAAACCCCGCGGCCTGGACTTTTTATTGCCGGCAGTATCTCCGGTGTCGAAGGGGCCGGCGTGGCTGAGATTCAGGGCCGCATTGCCGGTCTTGCGGCTGCGGATTACCTGAAGTTGGCAGACAGTGAACGTCTGGAACGGGATATTCAAGGACATCAAGAAAATATAATCGAAGCCCGGCAGGCCGCGATTTCCTTTTATCCTCACATCGAAGCAGGCAGAAAGCGGATGAGGCGGATTTGGCATTCATCCTTTTCCAATAACAAATAACCTTCATTTGGAAGTTAAAGTATCGGGGCCAGCAGTCGTGCAGAGCGAACCGCCAGTTTGAAGAAAAACGATTTTTGGGAATAGTCTTCCATGGTAGCCGGGCGGCTGCGGGCAAAATCCTTCGCAAGCATGTCTTCGACTGGTTTGATGAAATTCGAATCATAATTGAGAATCGTGATTTCGAAATTCAGCCGGAAAGATCGGTTGTCCAGATTGGCGGTGCCCACCGCGGCGTAGGACGAATCTACCAGAAAAACCTTCTGGTGCATAAACCCGGCCGTATAGCGGTATATCTTAATCCCTAACGGCAGTGTGTTCTGGTAGTAGGAAAATGACGACAGATAGACGGTACGGTGATCTGCTTTTTCCGGCAGCAGAATTCTCACATCCACACCTCTTAGAACCGCCAGTTTCAGGGCACTGAGAATCTGCAGATCGGGAACAAAATAGGGACTTGCAATCCAGATCCGTTGACGGGCATCATTGATGGCCTGGACAAACATCAGTCCGCAGGTCTCCAGATTGTCGGCTGGACCCGATGCGATCATCAGAATATCTTCGCGCCCGTCGTCAGCTTCCTGCGGCTGCCAGTTCAGCTTGGGGATCCCGTTGGTGGCCCAGTACCAGTCCTCGACAAAAGAAAACTGGATTGCCTGTACAACCGGACCCTCAACCTTAACATGCGTGTCGCGCCAGGCTCCGAATACCGGATACTTTCCCAAATATTCATTACCCACATTGTGTCCTCCCACGTAGGCGATTTTGCCATCTATTACCACAATTTTACGATGGTTGCGGAAATTTAGCTGAAACCGATTGGTTTTCCCCTTGGTTGTGTGAAACGCCGAGATCACCACCCCTGCGTTTTGCATATCCCGCAAATAGCTTTGAGGCAGTTTGTGGCTGCCGATTTCATCATAAAGAAAATAGACCTTGACGTTCTGCCCGGCCTTCTCAATCAGTCTTGCCTGAAGGTCCCGACCGAGCTCATCGTCTTTGATGATGAAAAATTGGACCAGAATGTAGTGCTCCGCGAGCCCGATTCCGTCAAATATGCTTCGAAAGGTCTCAGCACCGTCTATCAGAAGTCGGCTTTTGTTATAGCGTGCAATGGGCATCTCGGACAGGCGGGTGAGAGATCTTTCAGACGCCGACAGATTTTCCCGGATCAAGTGTCTGGCAACCGCCTCATTTTGAACTTTATCAAGGTATTGATGAATATCCTGAGCCTTTGAATTGCGAAGCAAGACATAACCTTTGAATTTGTTGCGTCCTAAAATGGCATATAAAATCAATGCCAGCCATGGAAAGGTGATCAGTGATATGGCCCAGGCAATTGCGCCCTGGGAGGTCCGGGAATTCATCACGGCATGAACGGCTGCCAGAATCCCGAGCAACTCCACCAGAGGGACAACAATCGCGACGATTCCGTAAATCAGATCTGGCTTTGGCATGTTCATTTCCTGAAATTTTTCAACGCGAAGGGATTGTTGCAGCCTAAAATGGCAATCAGAAATGGTCAAAAAATATATCATATCTGAATTTTGATTACCGAATACCGCCGGAAGTCATTCTTGAGAAGGCAGCATGCTCCTTGCATACGAGAGCTATAAGTAATTCAGATATTAGTCTGTTTCGGTCTTCTCTGGTTCAGGTTTTTTGGGATCGGTTTTCGGCAATTGCAGGAAAGCGGCCGGTTCTTTCATTATACGATCCACCTGGCTGCCGGAAAGTTGGAACGGATAGTCACTGCCCGAGGAAACCGCCGGATAATCGGGGTCATTTTCCGCGGCTTTGGCAAATATAGACAGATGGTAGTCCTGGACGCCCTTCAGCTCGAGGGTGAACAGGGGGGAGGTGAAATCTTCTTTTTTACGATCGTCGATAAATTTTTCACATCGCAGGTCGGCAATGGTATTGAGCAGCTGGTTTAGGGCGGCTTCATTGACCGGTTGTCCGCCGGCGGCCTGCCAGACCAATTTGGGAGCCTCTGGTGCGGCTTCGGTGCTTTTTTCTGCATCCGCGGCTTTTATTTCCACCGGAACCTGGGTTCTGGTGAACGCGAGTGATTGCGGCGCTTTGATAATGTTTAATTGTTGAATGTCGGCCGGTTTTAAGGATAGAACCGTTTTATCTCTAAGCGTGTCCACGGTAACATCGAAGGCGTTTTTGAGATTGCCCTGGGCATGAAAAACCCGGTCGTCGCCGGACAGCCTGACAAAGGTGTGGCGAAAGGATGATGCGGTTTTGCCCACATCAATGTCCAGCTTCAGGCTGTCGCCCTGGGAGGCTTTGACGTTTATTTTTTGCCCTTCCTCAAGTTCATAACGGTTATAATCTTTGGATTCGGAAACCAGAGCCGTCAGGCTCAGATTTTTTATCGCCTCAAGCATAATCTTGACTTTATTGGCGTCGGTTGGATATTCGGACGGTTCAATATACCACTTATCATCCTTTTTATTGAGAACGATGTCGGTTTTGCCGCTGGTGATCTCCAGCTTCGTAAGATCCTTTTCATTGACCGGCGGGATTTGCGGCAGTTCATAAAGCGTGCGGTCGGCGCTGCGCATGTACAGATAAACAGATAATGCAATGATGATTAGAACCAGGACGATATATTCTTTTTTTAATTTCATTTTGATTTTCCGTTTACTTTCATAAAGCCAAAATGCTTGTGAAACCCGAATCCAGAACCTTTGAACCTGATACCTGTTTCCTATTTGGCGAACATCATCTGAATTTGTTTTTTACGGGAGTGTCGCCGGAACCAGACCCCCAGACCAAATATGATGACCAGCACCGGAAGGCCGGCAATGTTAAAACTTTTGACAAATGTTTTGATCCCCGGCCGGGAGTCCTCCAGAGGATTAAATCGTTGTTCTTTGCCGCGCATTACGGCAATGTCCTCGCGACCGTTCAGATAATCAAGAATGTTCATAATTAAGATGCTGTTGGCGCCTCTACCGCCGGCATCCAGCACATTGTTTTTCAGCATGTCGGCTGAGGCCATCACAAAGATTTTGCCGGCCTTACCCCGGGGCAGAAACTGTCCCTTGTGTTCAATCCGGGACAGATCGATTGTCGCTGGTGTTTCAGATGCCTGCGGCTGGTCCTTCTGATCCGGGCTTTCCTGAGCTGATGCCTTATTTTTTTCAACTTCTTTGACCGGTATGGTTTTGTCGGCAAAGTAACTGGAAAAGCCGCCTTCGATCAGATATGCCAACGGGTAACTCTGCATATCCTCCGATGACCCGGGTGGTTTGATAAACATCGGATTCAAGTTGATGCGACCGCGCATCTGCCACGATTTTTCCGATGACGCAAACAGGCGGTGAGTTTTTAAGTTATTTTCGTCAATCCGTTCAGGGATCAACTCCAGGGGCGAGATTTTCAATGCCACCAGGGCCTTGATATTTTTCATGAAATCCAGATCCTGGTTGATAAAGCGGTTTTTAATCAAGGGTGCATAATAAATTTTTCGTTCACCGCCGCCAAACTGGGCCGGCATTTCCTGGCTGTAACAATTTTCGTCCAGCACATAAGATTGCTGAATGCGGATTCCATAATGGGCCAGCAGTTTTTCAAGGCCGGTATCCAGCGGCACGAAAATCGGCTGTTGTCCCATACTGAGTCCCTGCTGGCCGCCCGGCATGACTTCGTTAAAACGATCCAGGATCAGGGCCAGACTCTTGCCCTGCATCAGAAACTGGTCTATTTGAAACAATTCGTAATCCGAAAATTTTTCCGTTGGTCGGGCAATTACCAGGCTGTTTAAACTTTCAGGAATGTCCTCCTCTTTTAGCGATATGCTCTTGACGGTGTAATTCTGGGAAACAAGGGTCCGAAAATTGGTGGCTGAATCCTGGTTTTGCGGCTGGCCGGGGGCATTGGGCGGCGCGCCGGTCAGATTCAGTGTTCCGTGATCGGCCAGATACCCGATGTTCTCATTGATATCGATCAACTGCTCAATATTATCGTTGATGATATCTTCCATTTCCTGCATTTCGGCCAGCCTATACTGGGTTCCGATAATGGGCAGCCGGATTACCTGCAGCAGGGGGATGGTCAGGGATTTCCCGGCATATTCCATCACCAGTCCGATAGCGCCCTGGCCCGCCGGAATTTTACCTTTGCCAAGGGCCGGCCACGACAGCATCATGATGTTGTATTTATCGGCGAGCCCCTCCAACTCTTGTTTCTGGCTGGGATTAAAAACTTCATATTGCAGTTTGTTGTAATTTTTTTGATTCAGCTTTTTGACAATGTCTTTTAACTCGGCTGGAATGCCGGCCAGATTTCGCACGCCCATATGTGGAGCGACGGCTTCCAGGGAGGAAGATAAAAAGAGTTTGATATTGATCTTGTCGGGCAGGCTCAGCAGCGCGCTGATTTTATTATTCATTTTTTGAATGGCGGTTGTCAGTTGATATTCCAGCCCCTCGCTGGAGGTAATCGTTGGAATGCGCTCGATCAAATCGCCATGAATCATAACCAGACCCATGTAAGCTCTTTGAAATTTGACTTCGTCTTTTTCGACAACCTGGATTTGGATCGGGTGAATACCATAGTTGTTGGCCAGCTTCTGGTTTTCCAGGGTTTGATCTGAAGTTTCGCCTTCTTCGGCGCTGACGTCATAAAATCGGAAATTAAAGAATTTATTGGCGTAAATGGCATATTCCTGCAAAAGATCCTGCAGATAGCGCTCGGTATTATTATAGGGTGCGGGAAGATCCCTGGTAAAAAAGACCTGGATGGTTAAAGGCTCGGATAAGGTTTCGACCACCTTCTGGCTGGCTCTGGAAATGGAATAGATTTTATTGGCCGTCAGATCAATCCTGAAAAACAGTGTGATTCCGGCCACATTAACCAGTACGACAATAATCAGATAGATGAGAAACTTCAGATATCGGCCAGACCTTTTCTTATCGACCATGGTACATTCCTTATTGCGATGTTTTTCGATATTCTTCGTTTATAGAAAATCTAATGTGACTTTTACGATTCAAGTTTTTTGGTGTCAGGTTCACGTATGAAATCTAATCCCTGACACGTGAAACCTGAAACCTTTTCTAGTGCTTTTCCCGCAGTGCCAGATAAGTCCCGTACAGACCGAGGAAGCTGACGCTTAAAAAGTATAAGACATCCCGCGTGTCAATAATACCCTTCGATATGTTCTGGAAATGAAAGTCGGCACCCAGATAGGATAGAACTCCCAGCAACGATCGCGGCAGAAAAAAAAGCATCTTGTCGATCAGTGTCAGGCTAAAACAAATCGCCATGCCGATGATAAATGCAATGATCTGATTGCGGGTCAAGCCCGAAGCAAACAACCCGATGGAACAAAAAGCGCCACCCAGTAAAACGGCACCGATGTATCCACCCGCAACCGGTCCCCAGTCTAGCTGACCTAAAGCGGCTACCGTTATCGGATAGGCAAGGGTCGGTATCAGCATGGCCACCACAAACGCCAGGGCCGCCATGAATTTGCCGACAACCACGCCCGTGAAAGTTACGGGCATGGTCAGCAGGATTTCATATGACCCGATGTTTAATTCTTCGGAAATCAGACGCATGGTGATGGCCGGTATGACGAATGATAATATAATCGGCAGCAGTGAAAAAAAGTTTCTCAAGTTGGCCTGACCGAAAAGAAAGAAAGTGGCGAAAAAGAACCAGCCGGTTACCAGCAAAAAAATTGCAATCACAATGTAGGCGATGGGAGAAACAAAATAGGAACGGAAGTCTTTACGAAAGATTTGGATTGCCTGCCGCATTATTTACCCTCCAACGTCAGCTCACGAAAAATGGTTTCAAGGGTTTGGGATTCCTGGTGGAAATCTAACACAACCCAATCGGTTTGCTTGATTTTTTGGTAGATTTCAGCCCTCGGATCGATGGATGAGCGGCAGTCGATCCGCACCTCCAGATCGTTTTCCGATTCTTCAATCCGCTGAATTCCCGTGATGCCTTCAATTGGTGAAAGAACCGCGTCCACAGATTTGAAGTCTGCCTTTTGCAGGCAAAGTTGAACATATTTTTTATTTCCAGCCGATAACTTCAAGCTTTCGGTGCTGCCGTCGGCCACGATTTTACCCCGATTAATGATCACGATCCGATCACAGGTGGCCTCGGCTTCACTCAGTATGTGAGTGGATAGGATGATGGTTTTCTCTTTGCCGATTTGTCTGATGATCTGCCGGATTTCAACGATCTGGTTAGGGTCCAGACCCGAGGTCGGTTCATCCAGGATGAGTATTTCCGGATCGTTCATCATAGCATGGGCCAGGCCTACCCGTTGCTTATAGCCTTTGGAAAGTTCCCCGATGGGCTGGTGCATGACGTTGTCAATGCCGCATAAATCACCCATCTCCCGGATGCGGGCCGCTTTATGGTCTTTGTCGACTTGCCGGATGTCGGCGACATAGTTCAAATAATCAAAGACCAGCATATCGTGGTACAGGGGGGCGGATTCCGGCAGGTAACCCAAAATCTTTTTTATTTCCAGTGGATGCTCATCAATACTGAAGTCTTTGACGTGGATGCTGCCGGCGGTGGGCTGCAGAAACCCGGTGAGCATGCGCAAAGTAGTAGTTTTGCCGGCACCGTTTGGGCCCAAAAGACCGAGGATCTCCCCTTTCTGGATGTCAATGCTGATCTGATCCACCGCACATAAATCATGGAAGTATTTGGTAAGGTTCTCAACCTGAATCATACCCTTCTCCTGTCTGAATTGGGGTAGCAATACAAAAAAACTGTCTTATATTAGGATGTCATTTTATGGTGACTGTTGTTCCGGTGGTAATTCGGTGAAAAGATTAACCATGAAATTTTCCTTGTCAAGGGACAAATTTATGAGTAAATTTAGTTTCTTGCAGATGGTATCGCCGTCTTGGAAATTACGGTGCCGGTTGCGGAGAAAACTTATTTATTTTTTGAAAAATTGTAAACACTCAAATATTCCGAGGTAAACCCCGGTCATGACTCAATGCAATGAAAGGAGATCAACACAATTATGGGCGCGATGGAAATACTAAGGAAAAAGCTAAAAGTAAACCCCTTTCTTATTTTTTTGATGTTATTCGGCGGGCTGTATGTCTCTTCTGTGTCCGGCTTGAGTCCGTTGGTGTATGCCCAATCATCGACCACTTTCAATGCGCCTGAGAGCTTTAGCCGTCTGGCTGAAACGGTGAGTCCGGCCGTGGTGAATATTCGGATCGAAAAAACCTTAAAATCACCAAGTATTCGTCAGTTTCACCGGGATCCATGGGGACGGGAAAGTCCGTTCAAGGATTTTTTTGAGCATTTTTTTGGTGAAGAAGGCCAACGGGAGTTTAAGCAGCCCAGTGTCGGCTCGGGTTTTATCATCGACAAAAACGGTTATGTGGTCACCAACAATCATGTAATCGAAGATGCCGATAATATTCGAGTTAAACTGGATGATGACAACGAGTTTGACGCTAAAGTCGTGGGGCGGGATCCCAATACGGATATTGCCCTGCTCAAGATCGAAGCGGGCAAGGAACTGCCGTTTATTAAACTGGGTGATTCCAAAAAACTAAAAATCGGACAGTGGGTCGTGGCCATCGGCAGCCCTTTCGGCCTGGAACGTACCGTGACAGCCGGGATAGTCAGTGCCAAGGGGCGGGTGATCGGCTCCGGGCCATATGATGATTTTATCCAGACCGACGCCTCGATCAACCCCGGCAACAGCGGAGGACCGCTGCTGAACATGGATGGTGAGGTGGTCGGGATTAATACCGCCATTATTGCCAGTGCAACCGGCATTGGCTTTGCAATTCCCATCAACCTGGCTGAAGGAATTATTGCGCAGCTTAAAACCGAAGGTGAAGTGACCCGGGGATGGCTGGGGGTGGCGATCCAGGATTTGACCGACGAGATGGCGGATTATTACGGCCTCAAGGAAAGACGCGGCGTGCTGGTGGCAGACGTTTTTAAGGGAGATCCTGCCGATGTAGCCGGAATCCGGGCCAAGGACATTATATTGGCGGTCAACGGCCAGAAAATTGAAACCAGCCGCCAGCTTACGAGCATGATAGCCGGTCTCAAAGTCGGTGAGAACGCCGAGGTCGAAGTGTTTCGCGATCGTAAGGTCAAAACATTTTCGATCCGACTGGCCAAACGCGATGATGACAGGTTGAAAGCCCGCAGTGTCCCTCAGGAACGCAAAGAGGAGGAAGAACTGGGCATTCGGGTGGCGGATTTAAATGCTGAAATTGCCCAGCGGTTTAACATTGAGGATTTGACCGGTGTTATTGTCATTGGTGTGGCGTCCGAAAGCAAAGGCGATGCGGCCGGTATTCAGATGGGAGACATCATCAAAGAAATCAATCACCGTGTGGTTGATTCTGTAGACAGTTACAAGACAGCGCTGCAGAAGATAGATGAAGGTGAAAACGTCAATTTTTTTATCTGGCGCCGAAACGCCGGGTTTCTGGTAATTAAGCTGACGAAATGATGAAATTGTTAGTGGTTCGTTGTCAGTGGTCTGTTGTTATTGTATTTAGGATGGTCTTCCCAGATTTTTCTGCCGAATACCTAACCCGGATCCGCGGTGGACAAGCAAAAAGAACGAACTAATCACGAAAGCACGAAAGGACGAAAACACGAAAAGAAGCAATATAAATTTCGTGCTTTCAAAATTTCGTGTTTTCGTGATGAAAAAAACTCCAATCTCACTCAGAATTCAAGACCCCCACCCTAATTTCCGAATTGGTCAGTTAGTCGCTGATCGTCTTACTCAGATTTGGAATTGTTTCGGGTTGGCCTTTGACCATGTAGCGGCTGTCGTTACCCCGGGGCGTCACATTCTCATAAACCCCGTCATCGCGCTTTACCAATTTCGTGAATCCAAGATCACGCAGTTCGCTGTTTGATTTGGGGCAGCTGATATTGATACGGGAGATGATTTTATGTATCGCACCGGCACACTGAGGGCATTTTGAGAGGGGCTTATCCTCAATTGACTGCTTAAGATCAAAAACCTTCCCCAGGGAGCATGGCGTGTCGACATGTTCATACTCATAAATAGGCATATCGGATCCTCGCAAAATTTCAGATCGTTTTTCTGCAAACAAACTTTTTAATTCGAAACTGAATTATACCAGAGTTAAACTCAAATGAAAATCTTTTCGATGCGTCAATCGACTGAAATTCCCTTCAATAAATCCATCTTAACCGGCTAAAGTTTGCCTGAGAACAGCCGATAGCAACTATGTGCTGACCACAGGGGCTAGGCGTATCGGTTAGCGGAGGTGATCTTGCCGGATCAGATCAGTAAAAAATTTATAGTTATTTCTAACAGTTATTTTGCTAAGGGTCAATTTCCGGGTATTTGAAACTGCGCCGATAGAAATTGGGGTAAATGTATAATCTGTGTCGGGATTCCAATCTATGAATAATATCCAACCGATCAATCTATCTGAGATGGAAGTCAGAATAAAGGAGGCCGAAACCTGTCATTCCATGGGAATGATGCAGGAAGCCGTCACAATCTATCAGCAGATTATGCACGGATTAGCGGGCCAGGACGGTCAAATCCGTGAGACCATTCGATCAAAAATCAATAAATTAAAAAAGGAAATTTCGGATCAGGAAGAGGCCGATATCAGGGGATTCACGGCCGAGGACATCGATATCTTTAAGAAGACGCTGTCGGTTCACGATGATGTCCCCACCCTGTTGGACGGGGCGGCGGCCCTCAAAGAGCTCGGCCTGGTAGAAGAGGCCATTGCAGAATATGAGAAATTGCTGGAATTCGATTACTCAAAATTTGACTATTCCAAATTTGATTATTCGCTGGTTAAAATCATTTGTGATTATTTGGACTGCCTTTTAGACATCAAGCAACCCCAGAAAGTTGTCAAAGAAGCATATAAAGTCATCTACAAGCACAATTTAAAGGAAAAAGAAACCGCCGAAATTAAATACTGGCTCGGTTTGCAGCTGGAGAGAAAGGACCATAACGATCTGGCCTACGAGTTGTATGAAACCGCCGCTGAAATCGACCCTTCCAATTCGGAAATTACAGACAAGCTCAATTCTTTAAAGGCCAAAATTTCATCCAGTTCGCGTTACGATTACCTGCTGAGAAATAAAATTGTTACGACCAACCAGTTGCAGGAGGCCCTGGCCCTCGCCAAAAAAATGAATCGAAGCATCGAATATGTGCTGGTTGACCGTTTCGGGATCAACAAAGAGGAAGTCGGTAAATCCCTGTCGCTTTACTTCGGAAGCCCTTACCGTGATTTCGATCCGGAGCATCCGATTCCCTACGAACTGATCAGCAAGCTTAAAAAATCATTCCTGCTGTACTATGTCTGGGTTCCCTTGAGCTGGGATAAATCCGGGGTGGAGATACTGGTCGATGATCCTAAAGATCTGCGCAAAACCGACCATATCAAAGCCCTGATGACCAATCAGAAAATTCATTTCAGCGTCGGCTTTAAAGAGGACATTGATAAGTATATCAGCCACTTCTTTGATCCGCGGGCCGATGCGTCTGTCACTCACAATCTTGACGATCTGGACGATATCATCCCCGATGTCGCCTTTGAAGAGGAAGAGGACATCGAAGAAGACATCGCCGGTTTGGATGAATCATCCAGTCAGGTGGTTAAATTTGTCGATCAGGTTCTGGTTACCGCTTTTCGGCAGAATGCGTCCGATGTTCACGTTGAACCGTCGCCGATTACGCGCAAGACGACCATCCGTTTCCGCACTGACGGTGTCTGCCATGAATATATTCAGGTGCCCAATGCCATGGCGCCGGCTATTGTGTCGCGACTCAAAATCATGGCCGATCTGGATATTGCAGAGAAGCGGCGTCCCCAGGATGGGAAAATTAAACTGAAACGTAAGGGCATACCTGAATTTGAGCTGCGTGTCTCTACGATGCCGACGGCCGGAAGATTTGAAGATGTCGTATTACGTATCCTGGCAAGTTCTTCCTCCTATAAAATAGATGAAATCGGGCTGAATGATCGCAACTTAAAGGTCATGAAAAAAATCATTTCCCGGCCTTATGGCCTGATTCTGTGTGTCGGACCAACCGGTTCAGGCAAGACGACTACCCTGCATTCTTTTCTGGGGCATGTCAACCAACCCGGGGTAAAGATTTGGACTGCTGAGGACCCGGTGGAAATTACCCAGGCCGGTTTGCGCCAGGTGCAGGTGAGTCCTAAGATCGGGCTTGATTTTTCCAGAATCATGCGGGGATTTTTAAGACTGGATCCGGATATTATTATGATCGGTGAAATGCGGGACCGCGAGACTGCGGCCACTGCCATCGAAGCGTCCCTCACCGGCCACCTGGTGTTGTCCACCCTGCATACCAATAATGCGCCGGAAACCCTGACACGTCTGCTGGATATGGGAATGAACCCGCTCAACATTTCGGATTCCTTTCTCGGTGTCCTGGCTCAACGGCTGGTCCGCAAATTATGTGTTAAATGCCAGGAGTCGTATCATCCGTCCAAAGAAATGTACGAAGACATCCAGTCCGATTACGGGAAAAAAGCTTTGGCTGATATCGGCCTTGCCTATGGCCCTGGTCTTCAGCTTTATCGTTCGCTGGGCTGCGAGAAATGCAGCGGGTCCGGCTATAAAGGACGCATGGGCATTCATGAACTCATGGAAGGAACGCCCGAGATAAAAATTCTGATCAAAAAGTCGGCCACTTCCCAGGACCTCACCAAAATTGCTGTCAAGCAAGGAATGACCCGTCTTAAACAGGACGGCATCCATAAGGTTTTTGATGGATTGACCGACATCCTGGAAGTGCGCCGTGTTTCGGTGGAATAGGTGAAAATCATGCAAAAAAAAGTACTGGTTGTCGATAGTGATTTTTTCTTTGTTGAATTTTTAAGCGAATTATTGGTTAAAAGAGGCTATCAAGTTGTAAAAGCTTATAACGGCAAAGAGGGAATTGCTAAGTTGGAGCACGATACCGTCGATATTCTTTTTGCCGATCTGATTTTGCCCAAAGTTGACGGCCGGCGGTTTTTTAACTTTATTCGGCACAAATACAACGGCAATCTTTTCCCGATGGTGGCCCTGTCGGGGAGCATGATCGAACAGCTCGGATCCCTGGATGAGATCGGGGCCGACTATTACATCGCCAAGGGTCCAATCGATCAATTGGCCATAAAGCTTAACGAATTCATGGCGGAAATGGAAACCCAATCACCGATCCCGCCGGCGGACAAAAAAGTTCTGGCCACCGGCAATGTCTATCCGAGACGTGATGCCATGGAACTGATGAACTCCCTGCTTTTTCATCAGGCGGTGATTGATTCTGTCGCTGTGGGCATCATCATCGTTGATGATGATACCCGTATTCTCAATGCCAATCGGGCGGCTTTAGAAATCATCGGCACCAGTTCGGTTGATGTCCTCAATCGGCCGGTTGCTGACCTGTTTTCCGCTGAAGAACGGGCCGAACTCATCAATGGTCTGAAGCTGGTCAAGCGGCAGCGGGAATTAAAAAAATTTTCTTTTTATGCAACTCACCGCTCCCGGGTAGTCGGAACATCCATTTCGACCATCAACTTAAAAGATACTGTTGCCGGCTGGGTCGTCGTACTGGAGCCGGTCTGGCAGACTGATCCCAAGATCCCGTTAAACTAAGCGTAACGGATCGTTGCCCCAATTCTCAAATTGCGGGTTTTGTCGTCAACATCCGGATGGTTCTGCTTGCAATCCTGCCAGGTATTTGATAAGGACTGTTCTTCAATTTCGATAATCCATTACAATAAAATCCGAACCCGGTAACCGCCAGAGCACCACGACACCAGGCATGGCCTTTGGTTAATATTCATAAATGTGTATGGTGTCCGGGGGGCGGAAATGAAAGGAACTCTGCAAAATGATCCGTGTAGCGGTCGTCGGTGCCACCGGATATGCCGGTGCGGAGCTTGTCAGAATATTAGCGGGCCATCCCGCAACGGAATTAACCGTATTAACATCCCGCCAGTATGCCGGTGTCCGTTTCGATCAGGTATATCCTGCCATGGCCGGCCGGGTTGATGCCATCTGCCGGGAATACTCGACTGATTACGTTTGTGAAAACGCGGATCTGGTGTACATGGCACTGCCCCATAAACTTCCCATGACGATAGTCCCGGACATTTTGAAACTCGGCAAAAAAGTGATCGATCTATCCGCGGATTTTCGATTTAATGATGCGCAGCTTTATGAATCTGTCTACCAGCCGCATACTGCCAAAGACCTGCTTGACTCCGCCGTCTACGGTCTCTGTGAAATTTATGCCGAGCAGATTAAAACTGCGGCCTTAATCGGCAACCCTGGATGTTATCCCACCAGTGTGCTCTTACCGCTGGTTCCTTTATTAAAACAAGGCCTGCTGATTCCCGCTACGCTCATAGCAGATTCCAAATCAGGCGTCAGCGGGGCCGGGCGCTCCCTTGCGCTGGCTACTCACTTTTGCGAAGTCAATGAATCCTTTAAAGCTTACAAAGTGGCGGCGCACCGTCATAATCCCGAAATGAATGCCGTTTTGAGCCGTGAAGCCCGCGAACCGGTCGGCATTACCTTTGTTCCGCACCTGGTTCCGATGAGCCGCGGTATGCTGACCACGATCTATGCAACACCGGTCCCGGGCGTAAAGAAACAGGATATTATCGATTGTTATCGAAAAGCCTATCACGGGCGGCCTTTTATCCGTCTTTGCCCGGAGGATCGACTGCCGGATACCCTCCACGTGCGGGGCACAAACTTTTGTGATATCGGCTTAAAGTTTGATGAAGCGAACCGGCGCCTGATCCTCATATCGGCGATCGATAACCTGGTGAAAGGGGCCGCCGGCCAGGCGGTTCAAAACATGAATCTCATGCTGGGATTAGACGAAACCGCCGGCCTGTTCAATGTGCCGTTTGCGCTATAGAAAAGGTTTCGGGCGTCAGGTTTCAGGCGTCCGTAGCCAGCGACCAGAGACCAGGTGCCAGCAGCCAGCAACCAGGAGCCAGGATCGAGTATCCGGTTGCGAGACTTCTTGACAACAAAATTCAATTGATTTAGAAGCTGTACTCAATGCTTAAACGATGATTTTTGCGTGCAAAATTCAGGAAATAGATTTCTTTAATTTTCAAAGAACAAATTGCAACCCCGAATATACGATGTTTTAGGGTGGATTTATTAATAATTTCAAAAAGGAGGGTGATGATGACCGCAAAGTTAATCAAGGGCACTGAAATTAGGGAAAAGATTCTTGAAGAAATAAAGGCCGAAGTAGCCCAAATCAAGGAGAAACACGGTGTGGTTCCCGGCCTGGTTACGATTCTGGTAGGTGAAAATCCGGCTTCCATTTCCTATGTTACCTTAAAGATTCAAACAGCCAATCGACTCGGATTTATGGAAATTCAAGACAGTCAGCCTGAAGATATTTCGGAAGCGGATCTGCTGGCCCTGGTTGATAAGTATAACAAAGACGACAGCATTAATGGAATTTTAGTCCAGCTGCCCCTGCCCAAACACATCGATGATAAAAAGGTGCTCAATGCCATTGATCCGGACAAAGATGTGGATGGTTTTCATCCGGTGAATGTGGGGCGTTTAATGATTGGGGGCAAAGAGGTGAAATTTCCGCCCTGCACGCCGGCCGGCATTCAGGAAATGATTGTTCGGTCCGGAACGGAAACCAGCGGCGCCGAGTGTGTGGTTGTCGGTCGCTCGAACATCGTCGGCAAACCCATCGCCAATATGATGCTGCAAAAAGGTGACGGCGCTAATGCGACGGTGACGGTAGTCCATACCCGTACAAAAGATCTGGAAAGCCACTGCAAACGGGCAGATATCCTGATCGTTGCTGCCGGCGTACCCGGGCTTGTCAAACCGCAATGGATCAAACCGGGAGCCTGTGTGATTGACGTCGGTGTCAACCGGGTGGGTGAGAAAATCAGTGAGAAAACCGGTAAAAAGATCGCCATTTTAAAGGGCGATGTTGATTTTGATGAAGCCAAGGAAATTGCAGGCTCGATTACACCGGTTCCCGGTGGCGTCGGCCCCATGACTGTCACCATGTTGATGGTAAATACTTTAAAATCATTAAAATTCAAACTCGGTCTGTTGTAATTTCGTGATCCGGGTTTGCAATTATTTTAAAAAAATCAAAAAAAACAGCTAATGTTAATGCTGAAGTTGCCGATATAATTGATGGTTTAAAGTTTCAACTATCGACTCTGAGTAGCAGACGTGGCCTGAACCCGGTACCGCCGAAGTTGCGGGAACTATGGATTTACCGCTTGACAAACTTGGTGGTTCCCAATATAGTATACATTTAGGGCTGACTCGTCTTGCGAAAGGGCAAAGTCACCGAAAGATGGCGACGCAAAACCATGGATCTAAAGCCGCTTAAGGCCAAGATAGCCAGGTTACCGACTCTCAGTAATTGTGACGCCTTTGGGTGAATGTGCCCAAAGGCGTTTTGTTTTTTCTCAGGCCCGACGTATCCAATTTTGAATTGCAGGGGTAAAATTTTCGTCCCCCATAAGGTATATTGATCATGCGAAAGAAAATTTCTCTTGTCATACTGGGCAGCAGCGGCGCACCTGCACGACAGGTCTGCACCTCCAAGACATCTATCTATCTTTTCGGGATTGTTCTGGTCGCCCTTTTTGCCGGTGTGGGCTATATTGTATATGATTACTATAATTTGAGAGATACTACGTCACACCTGCAAAATCGGGAAATTTACCTTTCCAGTCAGCTTGAGGAAATTCAAATTCAACGTCAGCAAATTCAAGAATTCGCTAATGAAATTAACTCGTTAAAATCCAAATTGGTGGCCATAAACAGTTTCGAGAAAAAGATCCGCATCATTGCCAATATCGAGAAAACCAATGATTCCGACAATATTTTCGGCGTCGGTGGTTCAATACCCGAAGATCTGGATGCCCAGATTCCTCTCAAGGAAAAACACAACAGCCTGATGCGCGATATGCACGAACAGATCGAGCAACTCAGCATGGCATCCGCCAATCAGCAGGAAGACCTCGAATCCCTTCTGAAGTCCCTTGAAGATCAACAGAATCTGCTGGCCTCGACCCCGGCCATCCGGCCAATATCCCGCAACATAAATTCATGGATCACTTCCAGGTTCGGATACCGCAAATCACCGTTTACCGGGCGACGCGAATTTCATAAAGGTTATGATATTGCCTCCAGGCAGGATACACCCATTCTGGCCACGGCTGACGGCGTGGTTACTTTTGCGGGCAAAAAAGGGCTGTATGGTAACTTCATTGTGATCGATCACGGCCACGGTTTGGTAACCCGTTACGGGCACTGTCACAAAATATTAAAAAAACGCGGCGACAAGGTCAAACGTTGGGAAACCATTGCCTTGATGGGCAATACCGGACGCAGTACCGGTCCGCATGTCCACTACGAGGTGCATCTGAACGGGATTCCAGTCAACCCTGTAAAATATATCCTCAACTGAGATTATCAGGCCAATTCATTTCTGCAATCAGACCATTATCCCCTGCTTTCGGATCTTAGGATCTAATAATCCCTGCAGTTGATAAATTAACTGTTGAGACCGGTTTGAAATTTGATATAATAAAACCTAAGTTTGCAGGTATCTCCAGTTTTAAAACAATTTCGACCTTGAACATGCTATTTTTCAGGGCGGATTAACTACTCCTGCAGGAGTATCCTCAATATGGTATTGAATTTTCTAACTAAAGTTTTTGGCAGCAAAAATGAACGGGAATTAAAACAGCTGCAACCGCTCGTTGAGCGCATCAATGCATTGGAGCCCCAAATTCAGGCCATGAACGATGCGCAGCTCAAAGCCCAGACGACAGCTTTTAAACAGCGGCTGGATCAGGGGGAAGCGCTGGACAGCCTTTTGCCCGAAGCATTCGCAACCGTAAGAGAAGCCTCGGTGCGCACATTGAAGATGCGACATTTTGACGCCCAGCTCATCGGTGGGATCGTTTTGCACCAGGGCAAGATTGCCGAAATGAAAACCGGGGAAGGCAAAACCCTGGCGGCAACCCTGCCGGGTTATCTCAACGCCCTGACCGGCAAAGGCGTGCACGTTATTACCGTCAATGATTACCTGGCCAGGCGTGATACCGAATGGATGGGTAATATTTACCGATTCCTTGATCTGTCGGTGGGAACGATTCTGCACGGACTGGACGACAGTGAGCGGTTGGCCGCTTATGGTTCAGACATTACATACGGGACCAACAATGAATTCGGTTTTGATTACCTGAGGGACAACATGAAGTTCGATCAGGAGTCGCTGGTTCAGGGCGAACTCAACTTCGCCATCGTGGATGAAGTCGACAGTATCCTGATCGACGAAGCCAGAACCCCGCTGATAATCTCGGGACCGGCTGAAAAATCCACTGACCTGTATTACCAGATCAACAATTTAATTCCGCGCTTGAGCAAGGAGACCGATTATACCATCGATGAAAAAGCCCGTTCGGCGATTTTGACCGAGGACGGTGTTGCCAGAGCCGAAAAACTGCTGCAGGTCGACAATCTTTTCGACCCCGAATATATCGAACTGTTGCACCATATCAATCAAGCCCTGAAAGCTCACGCCCTGTTTAAACTGGACGTTGACTACATCGTTAAAAATGGGGAAGTCATCATCGTTGATGAATTTACCGGCCGCCTGATGCCCGGACGTCGCTACAGTGAAGGACTGCATCAGGCCCTGGAGGCCAAAGAAGGCGTCAAGATCGAGAACGAAAATCAGACCCTGGCCACCGTTACCTTCCAGAACTATTTCAGGATGTATAACAAACTTTCCGGCATGACGGGTACCGCAGATACCGAAGCCACCGAATTCAAGAAGATTTATGACCTGGATGTGGTCGTAATCCCCACCAATATGCCCATGGTGCGCAAAGATTTTCCGGATGCGATTTATAAAAGCCGCCGGGAGAAGTTTGAGGCAGTCCTGGATGAAATCGGGAACCTGCATAAAAAAGGACAGCCGGTTCTGGTCGGCACAATTTCTATCGATGTTTCCGAGGACCTTAGTAAGAAATTGAAAAAACGGGGCATCAAGCATGAGGTGCTCAACGCCAAAAATCACGAAAAAGAGGCTGAGATCATCGCCCAGGCCGGACAGTTGGGCTCGGTCACCATCTCCACCAATATGGCCGGACGCGGTACGGATATTGTGTTGGGCGAGGGGGTAACGGATTTAGGCGGGCTGCATATCCTCGGCACCGAGCGCCACGAAAGCCGCCGCATCGACAATCAGTTGCGCGGTCGCTCGGGCCGGCAGGGAGATCCCGGCTCCTCCCGATTTTATCTGGCCCTGGAAGATGATCTGTTGCGGATTTTCGGCGGGGAGCGCATCACCGGTATCATGGAAAAATTGGGCATGGAAGAGGGTGAGCCCATTGAACACAACCTGATCAGCCGGGCCATTGAAAATGCCCAATCCAAAGTGGAAGGCCACAATTTCGATATACGAAAACAATTGCTGGAATATGATGACGTGATGAACCAGCAGCGGGAAGTTATTTACCGTCAGCGCCGCGAAGCCCTGTCCGGTAAAGATCTGAAAGCGGAGATTCAGGAGATGATCCGTGACAAAGCCGAGCAGATTGCCGGCACCTTTGCCGCTGACAACCCCCATGCTGAAGAGTGGGACTTAAAGGAAATCAGAGATGCGGTATACAAGCAATTTAATTTTCGTTTGAACGGATTTGATAAAAACACCCTGGACGGCCTAAATCGTGACGGCCTGGCTGAAATGATTTATGAAGAAGCCGATAAAATTTACCAGAACCGCGAAGCTGCAATCGGCTCTGAGGAGTTCCGACACCTGGAACGGTTGGTTATGCTGCAAACGGTTGACAATTTATGGAAGGATCATTTGCTTTCCATGGACCACCTTAAGGAAGGAATTGGTCTAAGGGGATATGCCCAGCAAAATCCGCTGATCGTTTATAAAAAAGAAGGCTACGAGATGTTTCAAGATATGATCGATCGGATCAAAGAAGAAACCCTGGGCATCTTATACCGCATCCAGATCGCTGAACCGCAGAAAATAGACGATTACCGGCGACCCAAGCAACAGCAATTGTCCTTTTCGGGCGGCGGTGAATCCGAACCGAAAAAGCCGTCCAAACGGGCTGCCAAAAAAATCGGCCGCAATGCTCCCTGTCCCTGTGGCAGTGGGAAAAAATATAAAAAATGTTGCGGAAAATAATCCCGGCCCCGACGTTATGAGGACAAAAATACGAGCCTGCCCTTTACAAGCGTCAAAACAAGTGCTTATAATAAATTTACTTATACAACCGATGAGGTTGTAAATAAAAGCTCTGGCTTTTACATCGGGTGTAATACTAATGAGCAAATATAATCCGGAAATTGAGGAGGAAGTCGATTCGGAATCCGACCAGGAGGTCGAAGAACCACACCGCTACAAGGTGATGCTCCTCAACGATGACTATACCACCATGGAGTTTGTCATCGAAGTCTTGGTTCATGTTTTTCAAAAATCGCCGCAGGATGCCACCCGGATTATGCTCAATGTACATCACAAGGGAGTCGGCATTTGCGGTATTTATCCCTATGAAATTGCTGAAACCAAAATCAACACGGTGGAGACCCTGGCGCGCGAGAACGGATTTCCCTTAAAATGCATCATGGAAAGAGAGTAGATTATGATCAGCAAAGAGCTTAGCGCAACTCTCGGCTTTGCTGTTAGAGAGGCAAAAAAAAGACGCCATGAATATGTCAGTATCGAACATATTCTTTTTGCAATTCTGTATGACCCGACCGGCATTGACATCATTGAAAATTGTGGTGGCAACGTTGAAAACCTGATCACCTCACTCGAGGATTTTTTCGAGGAAAAAATAGAGCGGATCCCCGATGGCAATGAATATGTACTGCAGCAGACCATTGGGTTTCAACGCGTCATCCAACGGGCGGTCAACCACGCCCGTTCGGCTGAAAAGCCGGAGGTGACGGTCAGCGATATTCTGGCCTCTATATTTCTGGAAAAGGATTCGCATGCCGAATATTTTCTCAGTGCCGAAGGGGTCACGCGGCTGGATGTGTTAAATTTCATTTCCCATAATGTTACCAAAGCCGGTTATGAAGATGCGGCCGGCGATTTGACCCGACCTGCCAAAGACAAAACCAGGAAAAAAACCAATCCGCTGGAACTTTTTACGACCGACCTGGTTAAAGTTGCCGGCGAGGGTAAATTGGATCCGCTTATCGGCCGCAAAACTGAAATGGAAAGAACCATGCAGGTCCTTTGCCGCCGCCGCAAAAATAATCCGGTTTATGTCGGCGATCCCGGCGTGGGAAAAACGGCCATGGCCGAAGGACTGGCCCAGCAGATCCAAAAGGGCGAGGTTCCCGATCTGCTCAAGGATGTTGAAATTTTTGCCCTTGATCTGGGCGGTATGCTGGCCGGAACCAAGTTTCGCGGAGATTTTGAGCAGCGGCTCAAAGGGGTGATCGCCGAACTGAAGAAAAAGCCCAAAGCTATTTTGTTTATCGATGAAATCCATACCATCGTGGGCGCCGGTGCTACCAGCAGCGGATCAATGGATGCTTCCAATATCCTCAAACCGGTTCTGACCAGCGGCGAAATACGCTGTATCGGTTCATCCACATTTGAGGAGTACAAAAATCATTTTGAAAAGGACCGTGCCCTGTCGCGACGGTTTGAAAAAATCGAGATTTTTGAACCGCCGGTTAACGAAACTGTCAAGATACTCAAAGGACTGCGCTCCCGCTACGAAGAGCACCATGGAATTGTCTATACCGATACCGCTCTGAAAGCGGCGGCCGAGTTGTCGGCAAAATTCATCAATGATCGTTATCTGCCGGATAAAGCCATTGACGTGATTGATGAAGCCGGAGCCTACGTAAGGCTTTCCGGTGCTTCAACTCGCAAAAAAATCAACCCGGCGGATATCGAAAAAATTGTGGCCAAAATGGCGCGTATACCGACTCAAAGTGTATCCACCTCGGACCGCTCCAAATTGGAAAACCTGGAAGACGGTCTCAAGAAGGTCGTCTTCGGCCAGGACGATGCCATCAAAGCCATGGTGACTTCAATCAAACGCTCGCGGGCCGGTTTGGGTACTCCGGAAAGGCCGGTCGGGTGTTTCCTGTTTACCGGCCCAACAGGTGTCGGCAAGACCGAGATATCACGCCAGGTAGCCAACATTTTGGGGGTTGAGTTCATGCGCTATGATATGAGTGAATACATGGAAAAGCATGCCGTGGCCCGTCTGATTGGTGCGCCGCCCGGCTACATCGGCTTTGACCAGGGAGGACAGTTGACCGACGGTATTCGCAAACATCCACACTCGGTGTTATTGCTGGATGAAATCGAAAAAGCCCATCCGGATCTGTTTAACATCCTGCTGCAGGTGATGGATCATGCTACGCTGACGGATAATACCGGCAAAAAAGCGGATTTTAGAAATGTTATCCTGATGATGACCTCCAATGCCGGCACCCGTGAGATGAGTCAGCAAACCATTGGTTTCGGAGATGTGAACAAAGACACGGCCTCCAAGGGCATCAAGGCCGTTGAAAAAATGTTCAGCCCCGAGTTTCGCAATCGTCTGGATGAAATAATAAATTTTAATTCCCTTAATTTGGAGATCATGGAAAAGGTGGTCGACAAGTTCATTGCGGAGTTAAACGTCCAGCTGGCTGCCAAAAAAGTGGCTCTGACCATATCACCGGCGGTACGAACCTGGCTGGCCAAAAAAGGCTATGATCCGCAATACGGCGCAAGGCCCCTGGCACGCGTCATTCAAGCCGAAATCAAAGATAACCTTTCGAATGAGATTTTGTTCGGCCAGATGCAAAAAGGCGGTCTGGTGCATGTTGACCTGAAGGATGATGAGCTATCATTTGATTATAGTTAACTGGATAAATATTTGATTCGTTAAATAGCGTTATCATATAAATCTAACCGCAAAAAAGCGATTCCCTGCGACTATTCAACTAATCAACCAATTAACTAATCACAATGCCCGTCTATCAGCTATCTGAAGATCTTGTCTTTCCATCCCCATATCTGGCCGCCAAAGAAGGCTTGCTGGCCATTGGCGGCGATCTGAGTGCCGGGCGTTTGCTGCTCGCTTACCGTAACGGAATTTTCCCCTGGTACTCGGCGGGTGAACCGATTTTATGGTGGTCCCCCGATCCCCGTCTGGTGCTTTATCCGGATGAAATAAAAGTTGCCAGGTCTTTAAAAAAAGTCATCAGGCAGAAAGTTTTTAATGTCACCATGGATCGCGCCTTCGAAAAGGTGATCACCGAATGCGCCCGGGTGCGCCTGGAAAACCGGGAAGGAACCTGGATCGGAGCTGACATGGTTCAGGCTTACTGCCGGCTGCACGAATCAGGTGTTGCCCACTCCGTTGAGGCCTGGCAAAACAATCGGCTGGCCGGCGGGCTTTACGGTTTGTCGCTGGGAAAATGCTTTTTCGGCGAGTCGATGTTTACCCGGATAACAAATGCCTCCAAGGTCGCACTGGTCGCGTTGGTCGAACACCTCAAACCGCTTGATTTTGCTTTTATTGACTGCCAAATCAAAACCGCCCATCTAACCCGCTTCGGCGCCCGGGAAATATCCAGGCCGCGGTACCTGAAGGAACTCGCCCGGGCATTAGAAGCGGCCACATTGCAAGGCAAATGGACAATTTGAGCTGATACAATTGATTATGGATAAAGACTGCCTGTTCTGTCAGATTTCAAGCGGAGAAACATCCACCGATTTTTTATTCGAAAACGACGCCCTCGTTGTGTTTAAAGATATCCATCCAGCGGCACCGGTTCATCTGTTGATCGTCCCCAAAAAACATATCCGCAGTATGAACGACCTGACTGAAGCAGACCAACCCATCCTGTCGGAAATGTTCATGGTGGCCAAAGATATGGCCGCGCACTTCGGAGTTGCCAAATCCGGCTACCGTTTGTTTATTAATGTGGAGCGGGGAGGGGGGCAGGTTATTTTTCATTTGCATTTGCATCTGATTGCAGGATGGAAATAGTTGACAGCATAAAGGCTGGCAGGCTGGGAAGCTATGAGGCTTGAAAGCCGGGTGCGAGTTTAATGAGTTTATTGAGTTGAAGAGGTGAAAGGTCATAGGAGAGCTGGACATCTGTGATGCCCATGCTTCCGAGTTTTCTGGCCTTCTCGCTTCCCGGCATTTTTGATAAAGTGGCATGATTAAAGATAATAAAATATTTGGTGGGCTTTATATCCATATTCCGTTCTGTAAAAGCAAGTGCCTATATTGTGATTTTTACTCCATTACCGATCTGGCGAAGGCCGGCTCCTTTCTGGCAGCACTTGAGCGCGAAATGGAGCTGGCCGGTCATAGCATGCTTACCTTTGATACGCTCTATATCGGCGGCGGAACTCCGTCGGTGTTGGATCCCGCAGCTATTGAGCAAATCATTGTCGGGGCCTTCAAACATTTTAATATCCGATCCGATGCGGAAGTCACCATTGAGGTGAATCCGGGAACCATAACCCTTGAAGACCTTTGCAGGTATCGCCGGGCCGGTGTCAATCGCCTGAACATCGGTATCCAATCGTTTCAGGATAAAAGCCTTAAATTTCTCGGCCGGATTCATTCGAGAGCGGACGCCCTGGCATCCATAGACCGGGCCCGCCGGGCGGGTTTTGAAAATATTGGACTGGATCTGATCTACGGACTGCCGCAGCAGGATAAAGACAGCTGGCTTTGTGAATTAGACCAGGCGGTTCGATTTAACCCCGAGCACCTCTCCTGTTACATGTTGACCCGGGAATCCGGCACACCGCTGGACAGGGAGGTTATCGCAGGACATATTCATTTGCCGGCCGATGATAACCTGCGCAGTCTGTTTGAGACCACTCATGAGTACCTGGCAAATAATGGTTTTCTCCACTACGAAGTTTCCAACTTCGCCCGCCGGGCCGATGATGACTGCCGTACCTGGAAATCCAGGCACAATTTGAAATACTGGTCTTTTGCGCCTTACATCGGCCTTGGGCCCTCAGCTCACTCATACCTGGAACCACAGCGGCATTGGAACCACAGAAGTGTCGAAAAATATATTGAAAAGCTCGGGCAGGATAATTTACCGATAGCGGAAAAAGAGCAACTCACCCGCGAGCAGATGATCATGGAGAGCATTTATCTTGGTTTCAGAACCGTGCCGGGAATCGAGCTTGGCGATTTCAAATACCGATTTGGAATAGATTTTTTAGAGACTTTCCATGAGATAATTGCAGATTTTGAAAAAGATCAGCTATTGAAAGTAACCAGAACCCACTGTGGGCTGACCCCAAAAGGGATGGTTATTCTCGATGGCATCACGGCCGAATTTACCAGTCAGGAGTTGCCCTGACGGGCAGGCCGAAGGCTCAAGGCTGAAGGCTCAA
>Ga0210122_1000087_pt1 | contig 25776 bp, 13 predicted proteins | sample Muzzi_CordB_D2_FD_185530 | JGI IMG/M metagenome (GOLD analysis project Ga0210122, IMG submission 185530) | Wetland microbial communities from San Francisco Bay, California, USA, that impact long-term carbon sequestration - Muzzi_CordB_D2 (SPAdes) | ecosystem: Environmental > Aquatic > Marine >... | reverse complement strand
GCTCCTCCGCGCCCGGCTCCAGAACCAGCGTGGTGGGGTAGAAGAGCACCCGGCCGTCGGGGAGCGGGGTCATCAGGCGGAGGAAGACGATCTCGCTGCCGTCTCCCACCTCGCCCTCGCCACCACCCGGCCCGGGCCGGAAGTTGACCGGCAGGGCCCGCACCCCTTTCCCGTGGATGCGGTGGTAGTTGAGGATCTGGAGCAAGAACGGCGCCCCCGGCTCGAGCGCCCGGGCGAGCGCTCCGGCGAAGCGCCGTAGGTCCTCCTCGCTCTCCACCTGGGGCAGCACGTTTCCCAGGCAGAGCGCCGCTCCGAACGTCCCCTCCACCAGCCGGTCCACCTCCAGCATGTCGCCCTGGATCAGCGTCAGCCCCTCGGGCAGCGGCTCCTCCCGGGCGGCCGCGAGCATCGCCTCCGACCGGTCGACCGCCACCACCTCGAACCCGCCGTCCACCAGCGCCCGTGCATGCTGGGCCGGACCGCAACCCACCTCCAGCACCCGCCGTGACGGCCCACTGCCCAAGACCTTCTCGAGAAGCGGCCACTCGCGCCGGATCCGCTCCGGCCACGCGATCAACCGCCGATAATTCACTCGTGAGTAGGGATCGTGCTCGCTCATGGGATGAGCCTACCTCGCCGGCCGCCGGTTCTCGACGCCGGTCATCCAATCCCGAGGCGCCCGACCCCGCACCGGCCGACAACCGACCCCGCACCGGCTCCCGGTCTGCCCCCACCGTTCCGTCAGCCGATCCCGATCCGACCGGCTGCGGTCCTCGCACCGTTCCTCGACCCTCCCAGCTCCCCGCCATCCTGAACGGTCCTCGCACCGGTCCTCGGCCCTCCCTTCTCCCCGCCATCCTGACCTGAAGCGGCCGGACCTGTGCCGGCCGAATGCGCCCGAAGGGCGCGGCCATCCTTCCCCACGGCACCCTGGCCCTGGCGAAGGGCGCCCCAGCCGTGGACACTCCGTTGCCCCGCATGAGCCGTCCTTTTGTCCGATGAGCTGTACCTTTACGGATCTGAGGTGTTCATTCTGCGCATGGCCGGGTGCGAGAGGGCGGCCTCGTTGCCGGTCCATGCGCTAAATGATCGATTCGGAGGCGTCAGAGGACAATCCATGCGAAAAAGCGACATCTCATGCCCTGCCATGCCCGCCTCGCCCCTCAGGCGATCATCAGCCCCTCTGGATCGAGCGTTGACTTGATCCCGTGGTGCTCCACCCGGCGGCGCCACTGCTTGCCCAGGAAGTAGAAGCGCTGGATCTGGTGGCGTTCCAGGGGCGGCGAGGCTTCGTGGGTGGCTGCCCGATCGGCTCGGTCGCCGCGGAAATGGCGGATTCGAACGAGCCGCTCCGGCAGGACCTGGCGGAGATCTTCCACATCCGAGAGAGGTACGTGGCCAACGGCCTCGCCGCGATGAAGGAGCGCGGGGAGCTGGTGGACGACGCCGATCCCGAGGAGCTGGCGGAGTTCGTCCTCGCGGCGATCCAGGGGGCGCTGCTGCTCTCGGCCACGGAAAAGAACGGCGACGTGCTGCGCCATGCGCTCGCCCACACGCTGGCCCACCTGCGCTCGTTCGCGGCGCCCGCTCCATAGCAGATTCCCAGTGAAGCTTCGCCTCAAACCGACGGGGACGCCTCCAAGCGCAGGGGTGGGGGCGTCCCCTTCCCACCTCGAGGGTGGGAAGGGGATTGAGGGGTTGGGGGGTGATCCAGTGGATCGCCTAGATCGATCGGAGCGGGCTCACCGACGGTTCGGGCAATCTTGACTCAATCGTCACGAAGTCGGGTCTTGTAGATGTCTAACCCTCATCGGCAGGCTGTGCTTCCGGGCATCGGGTAAAGCCCGGGCGGGCAGACCCGGCCGCCCGGGCAGCAGGGCCTTGGCCCGGCCCTACGGGTTGGCGGCTCGGCCTCTACAGGCAGTACTTCGGCACGCCCGGGTAGGGAGAGACGCACACCTGCCCGGGGCAGCAGGTCACGGAGACGTACCGGGGGTCGCACAGGTCGCCGTAATCGCCGCAGTTGTAGTTCGCGCGGAGGCCCGCTTCGTCGTCGGACTCGGTGGTGGCCGGGTTGTTGTTGCAGGCCGAGACGCTGGGCAACATCGTGGCGCCGCTCACGCCGGTGTGGGCGAGCCCCATTCCGTGGCCGACCTCGTGCACCATCACGCCTTCGATGTAGAACTCGTTGCTGCAGCCGGAGCCGCCCGGATCCTCCCCCTGAGAGGTCCAGAGGTGGCCCGTCGAGTTGGTCACGATGTCGGCGTCGGAGTAGAAGTTGGTGGTGGAGTCGTAGTAGGTGATGAAGGTGGCGGCGAGGCACCCGCCGGTGCAGGCGTTCTCGGGGTCGGTGAAGTTGAGCATGGGGATGCCGTCACCCAGGCTCCAGCCGGAGACCGATCCGGAGCTCGCGTAGACGCGCGTTCCGGCGCCGGCACCGTTCCATGCAGCGGTCGAGGTGACGGCGTTGATCGTGCGGGTGATGCCGCCGTCACCGTCGGCCACGCTCGACAGGCCCCGGTTGTCGACCGTGTAGGTGGGCGGGGTATGCCAGCGGCGAGGGGGGCTGTACAGGTTGTAGGCGAAAACGGTCGCGGCGAACAGGACGACGACGATGGTGGCGACGAAGGCGATCTGGGCGGAACGTGGGTTGTGCTTCACGGGTCCACTCCTTTTCGGTGATCAGTGTCGGCTCGGGCTCAACGCGTGGGGACGGAGAGTTTCAACTGCCGGCCGCGGATGCGGAGCAGCTCCTCGAAGCGATCGAGCCTGCGGACCCGCGGCGGCTCCGGCCGGTGGCCCTCGGCCGAGACCAGGTTGACGCCCGGATCGGCGGTGGGCACCGCGATCTCGTCGCCCTTGCGGTCCCGGAGGACTCGGTAGTGGCCCAACTGGTAGCCCGCGACCCGATACCCCTCGGGTCGGCCGGAGATCGACACTCTCCCGAGAGGACGGGCGTCGTCTTTCTGGAGGAAAAGGAGGGCCCTCTCGCCGACCTCGAAGGTCGGGAAGCCGCTCGCTTCGACGGTGAGCCCGTCCACCGTGCCGCCGGCCGTGCGCACGGTCACGTAGGCGGGGGCCGCCCCGATGACGATCCGCTCCACCTCGAGCACCGCTTCGGTGACGATGAGGGTGTGGCGCTCGTTCCAGAAGGAATCGACGCTCACCACCTCGCCCAGGACCACCGCGTTCGACGTGCTGAGCAGGTCCGTCTCGTCCATGGCGACGAAGGTCGACCCGGCCGCGGGCAGGCTGAGCCCGGCCAGCAGGATCGCGCCGCAACAAGCCACTATTCGGTTCATCGCTTGGCTCCTTTCGTGTCTGGCCCCTCGGTGTCGGGGCGACCTCGCGCCGGTTTCAGGGAGATAGGCCCGAGCGACGCAAACCGGAGGCGGCTTGCGCGGACCGAGAGACCGGTTGAACCGGAAGATTAGGAGTCAGCATATCAGAGCATGCGCAATTGTTGGATTGTCTGTTCGCATGTTCGGGCTCCGCTGCTCCGGAGCCCCGGCGGGCGGCCGGCGCCCCGCTTCCCTGCCGGCAGCGCCAACCTCTCGCGCATCTGGTGGAACCAGCCGCGGCCGGTGGAGCTGTTTGGCCTCTCGACCGAGCAACGGAAGGCCATGGACGCTCTCCTGCTCAACCACCTGGGGCACCGCCGCGAGCTGGCGAAGGACTCCTTCGAGATCCGCCGGACCCTGGGCGACCACCTGGCGGCCGGGGACTGGAAGGCGGCCGAGAAGGCTTCCGCCGAGCTGGGGGAGCGGGCGAGCGCCCTGGCCAAGAGCGACACCGACCTCACCCTCGCCGTGGTTCGCCTGCTCAGCACCGAGCAGCGCCGCGGACCACTGATCGGACCGCGAGGCCGGTTCCTCTCGCCGCGGGTTGTCGAGGTCGTTGATGGAGGAATCCCTCGTGTTGTCACGTGGTTGATTTCTGTGAACGTCCGGTGGATTGGTTCTTTTTTGTTGCGTTTGCGAAAGGTGAAGAATTCTTCGGTGCAATGTTTCCCGGGGACCGATGACGGCTAGGCCAGCCCAGAGCCCAGGTGACAGCGTTCCGCCCGAGGCGGTACCGGAAGCGCTCACGGTGCGTTTTCGGTTGGTGGGTGCGGTGGCCGGACGGGAGGTCGCCCATCCCATCGGCTGGAAGCCCCTGGTCATCGGCCGGAGCCGGGGCTGTGACCTGACCCTGGAAGACGACGGCGTCTCGCGCCGCCACGCCAGCTTGCGCACCGTCGTCGGGGGCGTGCTGGTCGAAGACCTCAGCACCAAGAATGGGACCTGGGTCGACGGGACCCGGGTGACCCGTGCCCTGGCGCAGCTCGGCTCGCGGATCGATCTCGGTCCGGTGGCGCTGCGGATCGAAGGGCTGCTCCCGGACGACCTGGAGGTGGCGATCTCCCTCGATCCCGCGGCAGGGACGAATGCCCGGAGCGGCGACGAGCCGAGCACGGTGGTCTTGAGCCGGGTGGATTCGGAGCCGGGAGACCGGGTGCTCGAGCTGGCCGAAGCGCTCGGCGACCTGCTCCTGGTGGCTGGGCGCGGAGGGGTCAACGTGGCCCTCGCGACCCTGGCTTCGGGCTTCGAGGCGTCCTGGGCCGTTCTGCTTGGGAACGGCACCGGCGAGCCGCGGGTGCTCGGGATGGCGGGTAGCCCTCAGGGCGAGGGTCTCAAGGAGATGCTCGCTCCCTGCCTCGACGATCCATCGAGGCGCGGCGGCTGGTCGCTCCGACGTCCTGACGGGGATGTGGTTTCGGTCGCCGTGGACCGGCTGTCGGAGGACGGCGCCATCCTCGCGGTGTGCCGGGAGTGGCCGTTGACGGGTGCTGAATGGAGCCTGAGCCGACTGTTTCTGAGGTTGGTCGCCTCGCGCTCTCGGGGCGAGCGGGCTTCGACCGCCGCAGCGAACGGCGAGGTGGCGCCGGTGCTGGCGCTTCCTGCCGGCTATGTCACGGGCGTCTCGCCCGCCAGCCGGGAGCTGGAGCGGCGCCTCCTGTCGCTGGCCGGCAGCGACCTGCCGGTCCTGATCCAGGGTGAGACGGGCGTCGGCAAGGAGATGGTGGCGCGCATTCTCCACGCCTCGTCTCCGCGCCGCGACCGTCCGTTCGTGGCGCTCAACTGTGCGGCCATTCCGGCGGAGCTGCTGGAGGCGGAGCTGTTCGGCATCGGCCGGGGCGTGGCGACGGGGGTCGAAGCGCGGGAGGGGCGCCTCGAGGCCGCCTCGGGGGGCACCCTGCTGCTCGACGAGATCGGCGACATGCCGCCTCCCTTGCAGGCCAAGTTGCTGCGGGTTCTCGAAGAGGGCGAGATCCAGCCGCTCGGCAAGTCGGCGCGGCCGATCGACCTGCGCGTGCTGAGCGCGACCAACCAGGACCTCCGCCGCCTGGCGAGCGAGGGGCGCTTCAGGAGCGATCTCTTCTACCGCCTCGCGGCCGTGGTCGTCGAGGTACCGCCGCTCCGGGAGCGGACGGCCGACATTCCGCTCTTCGTGGAGAGCTTCCTCGCCGCCGAGGTGGCCGCCGCGGGCAAGTCGATCCTCGGCCTGTCGCTCCAGGCCCTGCGCGTTCTCTCCGACTACCCCTGGCCGGGCAACGTCCGCGAGCTCTACAACGAAGTCCGCCGGCTCGTGCACGTCTGTCCCGCGGGACGCCTGATCGATTCGAGTCACCTGACCGAGCATCTGGTCGCCGAGGCGGTGGCCGCCGACGTCGAGCCGGCTCTGGACGGCGGCACCCTCCTGCTGTCCGAGCACACCGCGCGGCTCGAGAAGAGGCTGATCGAGAGGGCGCTCGACCTGCACGGCGGCAACCGTAGCCGGGCCGCGAGCGATCTCGGGATCTCGCGCAACGGGCTGGCGCTCAAGATGCGTCGCCTGGGGATCGAACGGTGAGCGCTGCGCGGGGACCCGAGAACCGGCCGAACGCTGCCGAAGCCCGTGCCACCGACCCCGGGGGCGAGCGAGGTGGAGCGGTCACCGGGGCGCCCTCGGAGGTCGAGACGCGGACCGCCTTGCCTCCGGTGGAGGGGGAGGGTGCGAACCTGCTGCAAGAGCCCGGCTCGCCGCCGGTGTTCGCCCCGGTGTTCGGCGATGGCGAGCTGGTCGCTGGCCGGTTCCGTATCGAGCGGTTCCTCGGTCAGGGGAGGATGGGGCAGGTCTTCGCCGCGTTCGACCTCGAGCTCGGCGAGTCGGTGGCCCTCAAGACGCTGCGGCCGGAGCAGGCGGACAACCCGCGCCTGCTCGCCGCCTTCAAGCGAGAGGTCGGCCTTGCCCGCCAGGTCACCCACCCGAACGTCTGTCGCCTGTTCGACCTCTTCACCCTCCCCGCCACGGAGTCGAGGCCGCGTCCGGTCTCCTTCGTCACCATGGAGCTGCTCGAAGGCGCCTCCCTGCGCGACCTGCTCGCCCGACGCGGGCGGTTGAACGAGGAGGAGGCTCTCGATCTCGGCAGGCAGATCGCCGCCGCCCTCGACGCCGCCCATGGGGTCGGAGTGGTCCATCGCGACCTCAAGCCGGGGAACGTGATCCTGGCCCAGGGGGCCGCGGGCGTCCGCGCCGTGGTCTGCGACTTCGGTCTGGCGGCGAGCGATCCCCTTCGCTCTTCGCCTTCGCGAACGGCCGGAGCCGAGCTCCGCGGCGGCACCGCGGGATACCTCGCCCCGGAGCAGATGCAGGGTGGCGAGGTGACCCCGGCGCTCGATCTCTACGCTTTCGGTGTGGTGCTGCACCGCATGTTGACCGGCCGGTTGCCGGGCGCCGGTGACAGTGCGGGGCGCACCGAGCTCCCGGCGGGGTGGGCGGGGCCGATCGAGCGCTGCCTGGAGCGGGATCCGGCGAAACGCCCCCGGTCCGCGGGCAAGGTGATCCGGCAGATCGAGGCTCGGCGAGGCCCAGGCCGGCTCGGCCGCCGCACGATGGTGGCCACGGTCGTCGCCGCCATGGTGGTCGCGGGAGCTGCCTGGGGGCTCTGGCAGCTCGCTCACCGGGGCACGGCGGGCACGGCGGACGCGGGAGCGCTGGACCCGGCGATGGCCGATCGTCCGTCGATCGCGGTGCTCGACTTTGTCGAGACCGGCGGCCGGACCGAGGACGCCTGGCTCGGGGTGGCGCTGGCGGAGATGCTGAGCGTGCGCCTGGCCAGCGGGGAGCAGCTCGCGTCCCTTCCTCGGGGCTTCCTGAGGGGGTTGGGGGTCACCTCTCAGGCTACCGGGGGAAGTCTCGACGATTCGTTGGCGGCGGCCAGCCGGTCGTACCGCTCGTTCGGTCTGCGCTGGTGGGTCGTGGGGTCCTACGAACGCGGGGCGGAGGGGACGGAGCCCCTGGCCATCGAGGTTTCCCTCCTCGACGGCGAGTCGGGCGAAGTGGCCGCCTCGCTCCGGACGGCCGGCGCTGTCTCCGGCCTCGAGACGCTGGCGAGCGACCTGGCGGCGAGCTTGCGTAGCAGGCTCGGCGTTGCCCCCCCTTCGCCGAGGGAGATGGCGATGCTCGCCGCGACGCAGCCGACGGATCTCGCGACCTATCGGCTCTACTCCGAGGCTCTGGCGGCGATCGATCGCGACGACCAACGCACGGCGCGAGAGCTCCTCGAGCGGGCGATCGAGCGGGAGCCCGACTACCCGTTCACCCGCTCCGCCCTCGCCGACGTCCTCTCCTTCCAGGGCTACGAGACCGCCGCTGCCGAGCAGGCGGAGGAGGCGTTGCGGTCGGCCGGGGACGTGTCCCGCGAGGAGCGGTTGACCCTGGAAGCGCGGGCCCACGGCTTCGCCCGCCGGTGGGACCAGGCAGCGGACCGCTGGAAGGCGCTCTGGACCTTCTTCCCCGACCGGGTCGACTACGCCCTGGAGCTCGCGCGGGCCCAGAGGGAGAGCGGCGATCTGGACGCGGCGCTCGACACCATCGCGATCGCGCGGCGGCAGGTGGACGAGGCGGCCGAGGACCCGCGGCTCGACCTCGCGGAGGCCGAGGTCTATGTCTGGTCCGGCGACGTGGCCGCCGAGCTCGAGCTGGCGAACGCGGCGAAGACGAAGGCCGAGGCGGGAGGTGGCCGTGCGCTGGTGGTGGAGGCCCTGTTGCTCCAGGGCGACGCTTTGGAGCGGATGGCAGAACCCGCGGCGGCCGATGAGGCCTACCTGGAGGCGATCCGCCTGGCCGAGAGCTACGACAACCCGCGACTTCGAGGCGAGGCCCTCTTGGCGCTGAGCTCCCTGCGTCTCGATCGTGGTGAACCGGGCGAGGCGGAGGAGGCGGCGCGCCAGGCGCTGGCGCTCTTCCAGCAGCTTGGTCACCGGGGCAACGAGGGAAGAGCTCTCGACCTCCTGGGAATCGTCTTGTCCTACCAAGGAGACCTCGCGTCCGGGGCCGCGCTCTCCGGAAGAGCGGCGGGGGTCTTCCGTGAGGTCGGCGACACGCGCAAGCTCTCGTCCGCGCTCTCGAACCGCGGCATGTGCGAGATCGCCGCGGGTCAGCTCGGCGCGGCGGAGGCGTCGTACACCGAGGCTCTCGCCCTGGCCCGAGCCGCGGGCTCGAAGGAAGCGCTCGCGGCGGCGCTCAACAACCTGTCGGAGGTCTACTTGCGCCGGGGCCGGCTCGGCCAGGCCCGGCAGGTCCAGGAGGAGGCGCTCGGCCTGACCCGGGAGATGGGGCACAGGATCGGAGAGATCTTCGTCACCGTCAACCTCGCTCTGATCGATCTGGAGGAGCTGGACCTGGTCGGTGCGAAGGTCAAGCTCGACGCGATCCGGGACGAGGCGGAGCAGCCCGGGCTCGAGACTCTCCAGTTCGCCGTCGCCGAAGGGTTCGCGCGGATCGAGATGGTCGGGGACCATCTGGAGAAGGCACGGGAGCTGATCGAGCCGCTTTTGGCCGCCGAGGGTGCCGGCGTCGATCCCTTGCGTGTCGCGCTGGTCCAGGCCAGGGCGGAGCTGGCCCTCGCCGAGGGCGATCCGGGGACGGCGGCACTGTGGGCGCGACGAGGGCTCGCGGTGGCGTCGGACTCCGGGCTCCGGCCGTACGACAACTTGGCCCGGGCACTCCTCGTCCGGGCGCACGCGGCCGACGGCACCCCCGAGCTGGTTCTGGACCAGGCCCGGGCTCTCGAGCGCTTTGTGGCCGAGACCGAGTACCTCTCTGCCCGGGGCGCGGCGATCCTTGCGCTGGCCGAGCTCGATGCCGCCCGGGGACTGCCCGAGAGGGCGGCGAGCCGGCTCTCGGCCCTGCTCGCGGCCACCGACCCCCATCTCTCGCCTCGGCTCGAGCTCGAGGTGCGCCTGGCACTGGCCCGGATCGAGGTGGCGGGTGGCGCGACTCGTCGGCAGGGCCTCGAACGCGCTCGGGCGCTCGCCGAGCGGGGCAGCGAGGCCGGCCATGACCTGATCGCCAGGCAGGCGCGCCAGCTTCTCGTGGGCGTCTGAGCCTCCCCTTTCCAACGACAGCACAAGTCAGAGCCGCGGGGCGGCGCGGTGCGCAGCCGGTGGTCAGGTGTGCGCAGTCGCTGCGCAGTGAGCTCGCCGCAACGCCGCGGTGGGCTCGATCCGGGGCATCCGCTGCTCGGTGAACGCCGGCCCCGGCGGTGAGTGCGCACTGGGTGCGCAGTCGTCGTGGGCCGCCCTCCGACCTTCCTTTTCAGCATAAGTCTCACGTTTTCTGTGGCTTCCGCGTGATCTCCGGAGTCTCTCCCGGTGCGGCACGGCGCTTGCGGAGCGAGGGGCCGTGATTCGACCAGTGCAGCAACCGATCAACGGACCGGATCGGAGCGATCCGAGTGGAGACCGAGGCATGACCGAGCATGGGACGACCAAGAGACCGCAACACCATGGCAACCGCCGGAGAGCCCTTGGCACCGGATTCTGGATCGCGTTTCTGCTGCTCTTGTGGATGCCATGGGGGGCGGCGGCGGACACGGGGCCCCAGCGGGTCTCCCAGTACGCCACCGCCGTTGCCGGTGAGCTCCAGCATCCGGGCACGGTCGAGAGCCCCTTCCTCGTCGACCTGCTCGCCTTCGTCACCGACGTGGACGGGGACCTGCTCCAGGTGACCTCCGGGAGTGTTCTGCTCACCGCGGGCGAGGGCTCGGTCGTCGACAACGGCGACGGCACCGTCACGTATACGGCGCCGTCCCCGACCTACGCCGGGACGGTGACCATCGCCTTCCAGGCCGAGGAGGCGCGGCGGCCGAACCCTGTGGCGTTCACCCTGCTCTTGAGTGTCGGCTCCGGGGCACCGCCACCTCCGCCTCCTCCTCCGAGCGCGCCGACCGGCCTCACGGCGACCGAGACCGCCGGGGCCTCGGGCCCGGAGATCGCCCTTCAGTGGACGGCGGGCTCCGCCGATCAGACCTTCTTCCGCGTCTACCGGGCGGAGGGCGCGGGACCGTTCGCGGTGCTTGCGGAGCCGGTGGCCGCCCAGCTCACGGACGCGGCGGTGAGCGCCGGCTCCAGCTACTCCTACTACGTCACCGCGGTGAACGACGGCGGCGAGTCCGGGGCGAGCAACACCGAATCGATCACGCTCGCACCGCCGCCGCCCGTGAGGAACCCGCCGCAGGCCAACAACGACAGCTTCGAGGTGATCCGGGGAGAGAACCTCACCATCACCTTCGCGGAGCTCCTCGCCAACGACACGGACCCGGACGTCGCGGACCCGACCACCGATCTCGAGATCGTGGGTTTCGACACCACTTACACGAACGGCACCGTGACGCCCAACGCGACGAGCGTGGTGTACAGCCCTCCGGGCGGCTACACGGGGCCGGACAGCTTCACGTACGAGATCCGCGATCCGGGCGATCCGCCGGAGATCCCGTCGAGCATCGCGATCGTGAGCCTTGACGTGCACGGCCATGCCCCGGTGGCGGTGGACAAGGGTCCCTTCCGGACGGAGCCGGGCGCGGCGTTCGTGTTGAGCTTCGATCTTCTGCTCGAAGGAGCCTCCGATCCGGGGGACAGCCCGCCCGACACGCCGTTCACCGTGATCGGTTGCGCGGCTCAAGGGTCCCAGGGCTCGACGATCACCACCGATCCGTCGAACCAGCGGTGCGTCTACACGCCCGCGCCCGCGGTCTCCGGCACCGAGACCTTCACCTACACGATCCAGGACTCGACCGGCGAGCAGGCCCAGGCGACGGTCAGCATCTACGTCGCCCCGCCGATCGTCGCGAACGATGACGGACCGTTCACGGTCGCCCAGGGCGCGGAGCTCCTGATCGATCCGGCGGTGCTCCTCGCCAATGACACGGCCGGCGTGGAATTCGTCGGGTACGCAAGCCAACCAGAGCACGGAACGGTGACGTTCCAGAGCGCGGCCAACCCTCCGCAGCTGCGTTATGTGAGCGATCCATGTTGGGCCGGTCCGGACAGCTTCGAGTACGCGATCACCGATGGCGGGCCGGCGGTGACCGGGACCGTCACGATCAACGTCACCGGCAACCGGTGCCCGGTGCCGGTTGCAGACACCGACAGCCTGACTCAACCCGGGCCCTGGGTTCTGGATGTCCTGAGCAACGATCAGGACCCCGAGGGAGATCCCCTCACGATCACAGGCGTCGCGGGCAAGGAGCAGCCGGGAAGTGTGGTGGCGATCGTCGGCGGAGGCACGGCGATTCGCTACACCCCACCGAGCGACACGTTCGTCGGTCATGACCGGTTCACCTACTACGTCACCGACGGCCAGCATGGCCAGGACGAGTACTCTGCGACCGTCGACCTGACCATCAGCACCGTCAACAACGAGCCGCCGGAGGGCTACGCCGAGCGGGTCACCGTGTCGTACCAGGGCTACCGCAACATCACGTACGGCTGGCTGCTCTCGAACGACTACGACCCGGACGGCGACACGCTCTCGATCACGAGTATCACCCCGAGCCCCGCGCTCAACATGAGCTGCAGCGACGTGAGCCAGAGCTGCACGATCACCGGGGGGTACGGCCAGGTGGGGTACTGGCCCTTCAGCTACGTGGTCAGCGACGGGCGGGGTGGCACCACGACAGTGACCAGCCGAGTGGCGATCGGCCGGACCAACAACGCGCCGGTGGCCCAGCCGGACACTCTGCAGACGCCACGGGACGTCCCCCTCGACTTCTTCCCCAACAGCGCGTTGGGGGCGAACGACTCCGACCCGGACGGCGACGCGGTGACCGTGGGGGCCGTGATCGCGGTGGGTGGGACGGTCGGCACGGTGAGCTGCTCGCAGCCGCCGGCGCGCTGCACCTACACGCCGCCGCAAGGGTTCGTGGGCACGGACACCCTCTCCTACACCCTGACCGACGGCGAGCGGATCGCCTGGGGGAGCGTGACGGTCCAGGTGACGCCGTCGAGCAACCCGATCGCCTACGACGACAGCGCGACGGTGTCCCACCCGAACACGGTCACCATCCCGGTGCTCGCCAACGACTTCGACCCGGAGGGTGGGGCGCTCGCGATTCAGACGCCGCTCACGCAGCCGGCCCACGGCACGCTGACGCTCTCGCCGGATGGGAAGCAGATCATCTACGCGCCCAATGGCCCATGGGTCACGGGCGAGCGTACCTTCCAGTACACGGCGGTCGACCCGGTCGGGCTGACCGCCACGGCGACGGTGACCGTGCTGGTGAAGAACAACGACACGATCCTGGTTCCGTTGTCGGATCAGTTCTTCGTCTACCAGAACGAAACCCGGTCGATCAATTTCGGCTACCTGACCGCCGATGACTGGGAGCCGGACGGCGATCCCCTCCAGGTCCTCTCCGTGACCAAGAAGTACGCCTCCTTGGGGACGATGACCTGTGACTACGGCCTGGGCTCCTGCACCTACACCCCGCCCCTCAACGCCTGGAACACGGAGGTGTTCGAGTACACGGTGACCAACGGAACGGTCACCAAGACCGCCGACCTGACGATCTACATCGGCAAGACCGGCGAGCCTCCTGCTCCGGTGGACGACTCCTACACGGTCAGCACGGGGAGCAGACTCTGGTTCTACGCCCCCGACCTCGTGGCCAACGACGTCGATCTGGACGGGGATGCGCTCCAGGTGCTCATCGTGTGGGGCGCGAGCCACGGCACGCTCGACTGCTGGGGCAACATCTACAAGTGCCGCTACATCCCGGATGCCGGCTACACCGGGCCGGACACCCTCACCTACCGAGTCACCGACGACCTGCACGCCGGGGTCGACGCTTCGATCCAGATCGAGGTGCTGCCATGAGCGTGCGGAGAGCTCGGTTCGCCATGACGAGACGGGCTGGAGAGCCCGGGCCGGCGGCAGGGTCGCCGTCGGCCCCGGCCGACCCCTGCCGCCCAACCTCCCAGAGAAACGAGACGGTCGAGAGGACGATGATGATGAGCAACACGAACGGTTCAGTCGAAACGGGCCGGAGGCGCCCTCACCTCGCGGAAGGCGGGCTGCTGCTCTGGACCCTTCTGGTGGTGGCCCTGCTGTGGGCCTGGCCCGCCACGGCCCAGTCCGACGAAGGCTTCGTTACGGAGGAGGCGAACATCGGTCGCGGGTTCGGCGAGCGGGGACGCAACGTCTTCTCGACCGACGACGTCGACCAGGTCAACCTGTTCAACGGCAACCTGACACTGACCATCCCGATCGGCGGCTCGTATCCGGTGAGCGAGTCGTTCTCCCACGGTCTCAGCCTGGCCTACAACTCGAACGTCTGGGATTACCGGTCGGTGGCGTGCACCGACTCGCAGACCTGCCCGAAGTCGAAGTACTTCGAGCGCATGCCCCAGTTCGAGTCGAACGCCGGTCTCGGCTGGACGGTATCGCTGGGGCGGCTGGAAGGACCCAATTACCGCTCCAACGCGCTGGAGAACCAGTTTGCCGTCAACAAGTCGAGGCGCTGGATCTACATCTCGCCCGACGGCTCGCGGCACCGTTTCTACGACACCTTCCAGGAGGGCCTCGATGACGGCGACCCCGACCTCCTCTACACGCGGGACATGACCTTCCTGCGCATGAAGAGGGTGGGACTCGGGGAGCGCCACGTCGAGTTTCCGAACGGCCAGGTACACGTCTTCCAGTCGTTCGAGAGCTACTCGGGCTGTACCGATCCGGACGAGTGCGAGGAGGACTGGCGGCTGGTCGAGATCCGCGATCCGTACACCGCCACCGGCACGGCACTGCTGACGGTCCAGTACAGCGACGTCGGTCTCGGTGACCGCGACTGGCACCTGACCGACCTCCACGGCCGGGAGGCCTGGCTCCACTTCATCCACGATCCGGCCGACGACTCCCAGACCTATCCCGGTTTCCCGCAGCCGCTCAAGACGCCGCTCAAGGCCACACCGCCCCGGCTGCTGCTCTCGTCGGTCGACCTGCCGGCCTTCGGCGGCAAGCGGGCGATCTACTCCTTCGACTACGAGCAAAAGGTCGTGAGCCGCGGTGCGGATCACCATCCGCTGCTCCAGGAGCTGGTCTGGGTTTCGTTCCTCAAGCGGGTGCGGCTGCCCGATTGCGGGAGCCCGACCGGTGCGGGCAACTTCGACTGCGGCACGGGCTCGTCCCTGCGCTGGGAGCTCGAGTACGTGCCCTACGTGGAGAACGCCAACAACGAGCCCAACGGCCTTCTGACCCGCCTCAAGGCGCCCCAGACCGGGGGCAACATCACGACCGACGCGGTCGCCAAGACGGTGGAGTGGGACTACGGGGAGTACGAGTTTCCGGTCTCCTTCGACTGCGCCAACATCGTCAACAACCAGCCGCCGCTGCCCGACGCGGACCCGAGCCTGCTCCAGTGGGTGACGAAGAGCCAGGGCGTCCTGAACCGCCGTGTCTTCGACGGGAACGGGACCCACGAGTGGACCTACACCCAGGTCAAGCCCTACGCGGGGGGCGTCTACCCGCTCCCCACGTCATCCACCTGCACCAGCGAGGACTACGCGAAGGAGGTGTACACCGAGGTCGTCGACCCCCTGGGACGGAGCAGTCGCCACTACTTCTCCGTCTTCGTCCAGACCGAATGGCGCAACGACCTGCCCGGCGGCTACGTCCCGGGCTCCGACTATCCGACCGCCGAGGGATGGACCGGCAAGGAGTACGGCCTGCCGATCACCCGGGCAGAGTACTTCGTCGGTCGTCCTGGGCTCTTCAAGTCGACCGAGACGTTCGATGTGAACGGCCTGGGATCGAGCCGCCGCCGGACCACCTGGGCGAGCTACGAGGGGGATGCGCTCCCTTCGAGCACCCGGTGCGACCGCGGAGCGGACCCCTGCTCCGACGCGAACCGCCGCCAGAAACTGGCGCTCTCCAACCCGGAGGTTGCGAGCGGTGACGCCGGCGCCTCGATCGAGACGGCCAACAGCAACTGGGACGGCTTCGGCCACTACCGCACCTCGACGGTGACCGCCGACGCCTCCAGTTGGACCCTGGGCGCCACCAGCCGGACCACGACCACCAATTACACGAGGACCGTGCCCCCGCTCGGGACCGAGCCCTGGCTGCTCAATCTCTACGACGAGCGGACGGTGACCGAAGGGGGCGTGACCGCCAAGAGCCAGTTCTCGTTCGAGGCCGCGACCGGTTTCCTCGAGCGCAGCCGGGTCCTCGCCGGCACCAGTCCGGGCCACTACGATGTGCTGACGGTGCGCGACCGGGACAGCCTGGGGAACGTGGTGCTCGAGCGCACCTACGGCGGCGATCTCCAGTGGCTGGAGACCGGCAGCCTGGCGACGATCGGCCTGCCGCCCAAGGCGGAGCGCCGGGTCGAGTACGCGCACCAATCGGGTGTCCGCTCGCTCGCTCTGACGGCCGACGAGGCGGAGCTCGTTCCCAACCCGGGCGCCGGCCCACCGAACATCCCGGCGCCGGTGGTCTACACCCTCGACAACACCATCGACCCGAGCACCGGCCTGGTGACCGAGTCGCGAGACTCGGCGGGGTACGCCACCCAGCTCACCTACGACGGCCTCGGACGGCCGGTCCGGATCGAAGAGCCGAACGGCGGCACCAGGACCGCATTCACCTACACGCGGCCGGCGGTCTCGGGAGGCACCGTGGCGAACGGAGCGACCGTCGAGGTCACGGTCACTCCGGCGGGTACCTCGGCGCCGGTCCTCGGCCGGACGAAAGACACGTTCGACTTCCGTGGCCGGGTCGAGCGCGAGGAGGTCGACCTGGCGGGCGGCGTGACCGCCGTGCGCAAGGCGACCTACGACGCGCTGGGCCGCCTGGTGACCATCTCGGAGGCGGGCAACGGCGCTCCGGCCGCCCAGGTCTACGCGCTGACCCGCGACCCCGAAGGCCGGCCGACGCGAATCACGCGGCCGGACGGCACCTCCGTCGACTACCTGTACACGGGTGATCGTGTCGCCGTCACGCAGCGGACGGCCGGGGTGGCGCCCAACACCCGGACGATCGAGACCACCACGACCCTCGATGCCTTCGGGCGGATCGTGCAGGTCGCGGAGCCGTCCGGTGTCGGAAACGCCCAGGTCCAGACCGACTACAGCTACGACGTGGGCGGCAGGCTCTCGCTGGTCTCGACGACCGCCGAGGGGGTGACCCAGAAGCGGGAGCTCCTCTACGACCGGCGGGGCTTCCTGCTCTGCGAGAGCCATCCGGAGCTCGCCGCGAGCGGTCAGCCCTGCGCCGCCGGCCTCAACGCGGGGACGGTCCGCTACTCCGACCACGATGCCAGCGGCTCGCCGGGCACGCGGTTGACCGCCGGCGCCGCCGGCCCCGGCACGACCATGAAGTACGACCCGGCCGGCCGGTTGGTCCAGGTCGCCGACGCGGCGACCGGCGACCTCTGGGCCGAGTACTACTACTCCCGGAACCACACCGGTCCCGACGGCGGCAAGCTGAACGCGGCGAAGCGCCACCATGGTTTCGCGGCGGCGCCCTTCTCCGGGCTCGACCGGGCGACGGTCCGGGAGGTCTTCAAGTACGACGCGACCAGCCGGGGTCGGCTCAAGAAGCACACCGTGCGCTCGACCCTCGGCACGAGCTTCGACACCACCTTCCAGTACGACGCCCTGGGCAATCCGACGCGGGTCGACTACCCGTCCTGCACGGGCCCCGACTGCGCCGGCTGGGCGTCGGCACGGACCGCCGTCCAGACCTACGACCACGGCAGCCTGAGTAAGGTCACCGACCAGCTCGGCGCCGCCACGGCCGACCTGGCAACCACCTTCACCTACTACCCCTCCGGGCTCCTGGCTTCATTCAGCCACGGGGTGGGGGCCGGCCTCGTCGACCGCTACCCGGAGGACCCGAGCCACATGCCGCGCTTCGGCGGCGTGCGCTTCGAGGACGGCGGAGGCCAGCCGATCTGGGACCTCGGAACCATGACCTACGACGCGCGGGGCAACATCTCCGCCTTTGGCCAGAACAGCTTCACCTACGACGACGTCGACCGGCTGACCGGGGCGACCCTCGGCGGCCTGCCGGGCGGCCCGTCCGCCCAGACGGCGAGCTACGACGCCTACGGCAACCTGCTGACCCTGACCACGGGAGGCGTGCCGCGCCTCGACTGTGACCTGGGCTGCAAGGTGGACCCGGCGACCAACCGTCTGACGTCGGCGACCGGCGTGACCTACGACGCCGCCGGCAACGTGACCAAGATCTTCGGCCTGAGCTCGATCGCCTACGACCCCCTGCGGCGTCCGTCGGCGATGCTCGGCACGGGCGTGCACAAGGCGTTTCTCTACACCGCCGACGGCAACCGTCTGGCGGTGCTCGACGGGGAGGCCGACAGTGGCCAGGGCGCGGTGCTCTGGACGCTCCGCGGCGGCGGGGCCAAGGTGCTCCGTGAGATGACCCGTGGCGGCTCCGGCTGGACCTGGGAGAAGGACTACGTCTACCGCGGGTCGCAGCTCCTCGCCTCCGACGGCGCGGCCGGCCGGCGCCATTTCCATCTCGACCACCTGGGCTCGACCCGCCTGGTGACCGACGACACGGGCGCCGAGACGGCCCGCTACAGCTACTTCCCGTACGGAGAGATCGCCTCCCAGGCCGGCCCCGACGCCGGCTCGGACCGGCTGCTCTTCACCGGCCACGAACGGGACTTCAACTGCCCGGACGGCACGTGCGCCGAGGCGGAACGAGACGACCTCGACTACATGCTGGCCCGGTTCTACACGCCGGTGATGGGGCGGTTCCTGTCGATGGACGAGGTGGTGGGCTCACGCGGGAAGCCGCAGAGCTGGAACCGGTACGGGTATGCGAGCGGGAACCCGACTCGCCGTGTGGACCCTGATGGCCGAGACGACATCGATACTGCGGCGTATCGTGAGGAGAGGATCAGAGTTCTGGAGGGTCGCGAGCTCTATCTGCAGTACCGGCTTGACGACCGCCTGCGCCACGAGGTCGCTTTGAGTCGCGCCCTTGAGGAGTCAGGGGCGTCTTCGCTGCGCGATCCCGATCCGAACAGCTTTGTCAACCAGCTCGAGCCCTCTGACGGAGACCTCGCCGCGCTGGACGCCCTCGATTGGGTGGTGGGGCAGTCTATGGGTCTGCTCGCGCCAGAAGCTCAGGGGCTTCAGAAGCTGCTCTTCGAAGGTTCCGAGACCTTCGGGGAGTTTCTTGCCAACCAAGACCAACTCGGCTCCGGAAAGGCGGTTGGAATCGCTACGACCGACGCCGCATTCGAAAACTTCGGCTACTTGGTGCAGTTCGCTTCGCCGAGGGCCGCCGGAGCCCTGGGCTTCGGCGTGGAGGTGATGGCAGAGGTGCTGAAACTGATCGAAGAGAAGGCCTTTGGGGCTTCGTCTGGTGATGAAAAGGCGCCCCTGAACCGGCATGTCGACGGGAGCCTGGGCGAAGTGACCGGCGACACAGAGTTCTGATTTGCATCACGGATGCAACGGCCGTTCTGGTGCAGTACCTGGCCTGAGCGGGATCTGTCCCGGTCGTGACACCACAGGAGGCTTCACCGGCGAGGGGAAGGCTGTCGGATTCTCCCGCCGATGAACCACGGGGCGACCGCGCGCCGACCGAGCATCGGGCACGCGGTCGCCCCGTTTGCGTGTGGCGTCACCCGTCCAGGCGGCGCAGCCAGTCGGCGATGGCGCGGCCCACCGCTTCCGGCTGGTCCTCCTGGATGTAGTGGAGGCCGGGGCCGACGAAGGCGGTCTCGATGTTGTCGAGGTGCTCGGCGAAGAGCTCCGCGATCTCCGGCGGGTTGACCGCTCCCGGGGCGGCGTAGAGGTGGAGCTTGGGCAGGTCGATCTCGGCCAGCCAGACGCCGATCGTGCGGATCAGGGTGTCCATCGCCTGGGGCTGGCCGCCGATGGGTAGCTCGTTGGGCCACCGGTAGACCGGCTCCCGGCTCGCCGGGTCGACGAACGGCTCCCGGTAGGCGTTCATCTCCTCGTCGGCGAGCGTGCGGAGGATCATGCCGGGCAGGAGCTGCTCGACGAAGACGTTCTGGTCGACGAGGAGCTTGCGGCCCAGCTCCGGGTCGCGGAAGCCGGCGAACATCTCCCGCGCGCCGTCCGGCATCGCGTCCAGGCTGGACTTGGGGAAGGCCGGCGGGATGAGCGCCTCCATGAACGCCACGCCCCGGACGTTCGACTCGTGGCGCATGGCGTAGTCGAGGCCGAGGACCGATCCCCAGTCGTGGACCACCAGAGTGAGGTTCTGAAGCCCGAGAGCCTCGATGAACCCCTCCAGGTAGCGGAAGTGGTCGGCGTAGCGGTACTCGATCGCCGGCTTGTCCGACCGGCCCATGCCGATCAGATCGACGGCGATGGCGCGGCCCCGGCCGTCGACGTACGGCATGACGTTGCGCCAGAGGTAGGACCAGGTGGGCTGGCCGTGGATGAAGAGGATCGGGTCCCCCTGTCCGGATTCGACGAAGTGCATCTGCGACCCCAGGACCTCGATGAACCGGGATTCCCCGTAGAGCCGGGTGGTGGTCGGCAGGGTGGCCTGGGCTTCCTGGGGAAGGGACTGTGCGGCTTGCGGGAGGGCGTTCGCCATCGTCTGTCTCCTTTGGTCGGTCGTGTGGGGTTTGCGGGCCTGTTCTGGATCGAACGTTCCAAAATTGTGCAGGCCAAAGCTTCGTCGTTCGAGCGCGGTCTGCACGGGGTCAGCCGACGGCGCGGAGAGCGCTGTCGACGATGTCACCGAGAAGTTGGGGGTCCGGGTTCGCCTTGCCCACGACCATGAGCCCCTGGGCGGTGCTCATGAGGAAGCGGGCCAGAGCCGGGACGTTCGAGGATTCGGGGATCTCGCCCCGCTCGACGGCCCGTCCGAGGGCGCCCGCGAACGCGGCCTCCAGCCGCGCCAGGTGATCCGTCACCGACTCGGAGACCTCCGGATCGTGAACGGCGAGCTCGATCGCCGAGTTGACCATCAGGCACCCCCGACCGCGCCCGAGGCCGCTGAAGTCATTGACGACGGTCCTGAAGTACTCGCGGATCTGGGGCACAGAGGCGCCGGGTTGCTCGAGGATTCCGGCCCGGAGCGGCACCACGGAGCGGGAGTAGTGGGCGAGGGTGCGGAGGAAGAGGCCGTGCTTGTCGCCGAAGGCCGCGTAGAGGCTGGCGCGGTTGACCCCTGTTTCGTCGACCAGATCCTGGACGGAGGTCGCCTGGTAGCCCTTGCGCCAGAAGAGGTCCATCGCCTTGGCGACGACGTCTTCCGGTTCGAACTCGCGGGGTCTCGGCATGGCGGGGCGGTGTCCAAGGTCCGTTCTTGTGGCCTGGTTTTGGAATGCTCAGTCCAAAATACGCCCGACAACAACCCTTGTCAAGCCCCCGGCCGGGCTCACGCCCGAGCGGGGGCGGGAGCCCTCACCGGTCTCCTCACCGTGCGCTGCCGCGGGCGGTCAGATCTATCCGGGCAGGGCTCGCTCCTCCTCGCTCAGCGCTCGTCGCCCGAGCCCAGCAAGAGCCCCGGGCCCTGGAAGCCGAGCCGCCAGGAGAGGATCGCGCGCCAGTCCGGGGCGGCGTCGCCGAGGCCGGCGGTGGCGGTCAGGCCGAGGCTCTGAGTCAGGGCGCCGCCGGTCGAGCTACCGCGGGTCAGGAAGTAGCCGGCCCAGGCGCCGACCTCGGCGGTCGATCCGGCGCCGTCGTAGACCTCGGTTGCGCCCCGGGTGAGGGCGGCGAAGGCCCAGCGGCCGTTGGGCAGGCGCCGGGTCAGGTAGGCCTCCCAGGTGAGCGGATCGGTGAGGTCGACGCCGGCCGGGTCGCCCAGGGCCCAGTAGCCCAGCTCCAGGTAGGCGTCGGTCAGGAGACCGCTGCGCCAGAAGAGGAGCCCGGCGCCCAGGTCCCACTCCTCGGTGCCGAGGGTGTTGTCCGCCACCGGCGCCTTGGCCGCCGCGAAGAGGCCCCAGCGTCCGCCTCCGGGGAGGGTGCCGGGGAGGGCGAGTGTCAGCCGGAGAACCGGGTCGCCGAGGCCGCTCGTGTCGGTCGAGGTGGCGGTCGGCTCTTGCCCGGTGGCGTCGTTGCCGGAGCCGTTCCCTCCGTCGCCACCGGCGTCCCCCCCGTTGCCGTTCCCGTCGCCGCCCTGGCCGTTGCCGCCCTGACCCCCCTGGCCGCCACCCTGACCGTTGCCCTGGTCACCACCCTGGTCGTCGTTGCCCCCACCTCCGGAGCCACCACTTCCACCCCCGCCTCCTCCGTTCCCGCCGCCCCCGTCCCCCCCGTTGCCGGAGCCGCCGTCTCCCGAGCCCCCGTTTCCGCCGTTTCCCGAGCCGCCGTCGGAGGCGCCGCCGGCGATCCTGCTTCCTCCCGAGCCGTTGCCCGGGTCGTCGTTGCCGCCGTTGCCCTGGCCCCCGTCGCCGCCCTGGCCGCCGCCGGGGTCGTCGTTGCCGCTGCCCTGGCCGTTGCCCCCCTGGCCGTCGTTGGGCCCTTGGCCCTGCCCGCCCTGCCCCGGATCGAGGCCGTCCTGTGGCTCTGCCTGTCCGGGGCCGGGTGATGTCGGCACGGTGATGCCGCCCAGCCGGAGCAGCACGGGCAGGTCCTTGCTGACGTAGGGCACGCTCAGCGACAGGCTCCAGCGGGGAGTCCGCCAGGCAATCGATGTGGTGAGTGTGTTGGCCTCGCCAGTGGTGTAGTCGGCGTGATCGACGGACGCGTCGAGGACGAGACGGCCGGATGCCGCCCGGGCCTCGGGGGGTGGCGCCGCGGCGAGGATGAAGCCGAAAACAAAGAGCGCCGCGGTCATCCGCGGCGCCTGAACGTGATGGGAGCGCTCGAGACGGAATCGAGGATGACCCATGGTCATGAGCCTACCTCGATTCGTGAGCCCGGGTGACGCCGGAGAGCTTGGAGGGGCCGGCCGGCAGCCCGGGCGGGAGCGTTGACAAAGAACTGCCAGGCCGGACCGGGCGGAGGGCGGAGGGGCGGAAGAGGCCCCCCGCCCGGTCGCGGCTGGCACACTCAATCGTTGCCGTCCGGGCCAGGGCCCGGGCCGTAGCCGTAGTAGGGGCCCCAGCCGCCGCCACCGCCGGTCACCGGATAGCCGGTCTCGGGGTCACGGAGCTGGACGGTCAGGCCGGTGGCCGGGTCGGTGACGGAGATGGCGACCAGCACCTCCTCCGCGCCGAAGATGAGCCACGGGGCGTACGTGACCTGGAGCTCGGTGCCGGGCTGAATCAAGAAGCCGGCCGCCGCGAGCGGCGAGTAGGGCATGAGCAGGATCTCGACCTCCTCGCCGCCGATGTCGAGGACCAGCGAGGGGCGCACGGCGCCGAAGCCCACGTCCACGGAGACGACGGTGCCGGTCACGGTGGTGGCCGCGGTCATGTCCGGGCCGGTCCACTCGCACTGGCCACCGGGGAAGTCACCGGCGTTGGGGCCCTGTCCGCCCTGGGGGCCTTCACCCGCCTGGGGCCCTTCGCCGCCCCGGGGGCCGTCACCGGCGCCGTTGCCGGACGGGCCGCCATTGCCACCCTGGGAGCCGTTGCCACCCTGGCTGCCCTGCCCGGAGCGCATGGCGTCGGTGGCGGATTGCAGGCAGAACCCCTGGCCGCCGCCGGTGCCGCCCCGCTGGACCCAGAGCGGCTTGCCGTCGTCGCCGCGCAGAACCACGGAGACCCCGGTGGTCATGTTGTCGACCCAGAGGGCCACGTAGTCCGCCGAGCAGACGGTGCAGGTGAAGACCAGACCTTCCACCTCGTCGCCGGGCACGGCGCTGAAGCCGGCCTCCTGGAGGAACCAGAGCGGTCCGAGGCCGATCTCGATCGCGCCGAGCGTGGCGTCGTCGACCACCAGCATGGGCATGCCGGAGCCGGCCGAGGCGGTGAAGGAGATGACGGTTCCATACACGTCGAAAGCCGCGGACGGATCAGCGGCCGGGCCGGTGCCACCGCCGGCTTGCTGCGCCATCGTCGGCAGAGCGGTCACGAGGAAGGCCATCGCGATGATGAGGAGCGCTGAGCGTTTCATGTCATGAACCTCCAGTTGTCTAAGGCCGTTGCGCCCTTCGGGGCGCGTTCGACGACCTGATATCGCAACCCCGATGCCAGGTCCCCGGCCGGGGCGATCCTCCGCCTGTTCCGATCCTGTGCGGGAGGCTCGAATGCCTGTGTCTACAGGGCGTTTCACCGTCGAGGGTCGGTGCCGCCGCTGCCGCCGTGGGGGTACCGGGACTGGGAGGTCGGGGGTGTCTTCGCGGGGGGAGTGGGTCGTTCGGACCCGAGGGGGTGGGTCGTTCGGACCCGGTGGGTGGGGCGGGCTCAGCGCGGTTCGGGCAGTCCGTTGCCACCGTTGCCCCGGGGGCTGCTCGGGGGGCCGGAGGCACCCCCCTGTGGTCCTTGCTGCCCCTGCTGGCTCTGGAGACCCGCCCCTAGCGGACCCGCCCCGTGTGGGCCCGCTCCCTGGGGAGCCGGCTGGACTCCGCCCTGGGGCCCCGGTGCGCTCTCCGGCCCCCCGGGGCGGGTCATCGGCGGCATGGCACCCCGGTCCCAGCCGCCGCGGCCGAGGCCGTGCGGGAACGGTTGCCCCGGAGTCTCTCCGCGGCGCAGGTGGAGGGCCTGGCCACCCATCACCTGGACGGGTGCGGCGCGGCCGGTGGGATCGAGCACCTCGACCACCCCTTCGAACACCACCAGTGTGGTGGCACCCCCGCGGCCCACCGCGACCCCGTACTCGGTGCCGCGCACGGCGAGGATCGCCGAGGGGGTTTCGATGCGTCGTTCCTGCTCCGCCTCTTCACCGGTCAGCTTGTCGAACAGGGCGCGCAGACGCCCGCGCTCGAGCACGAGGAGCACCCCGGGGGTCTCGGAGGCCAGGCGCACGTGGGTACGGCTGTTCAGGTGGAAGTGCGCCGCTGCCCGCCGGGCCGTGAGATCCGCGGACGAGAACCAGCCGGTGCGGAGCTCGGAGCCGCCGATGGCGCGATCGCCCGCGCTCAAGCGCCACTCGTCCCGGCTCTCCACCCGCAACAGCTTGCCGTCGACGGCGTCGACCGCGTAGACCAGCGGATCCGCGGTGTTCATGCTCGTGGCACCGGCCGGCCCGGACGGGGGCCGCGGCGCCGCGGCGACCAGCGTCAGGGGGACGAGCAGGCAGAGCGCGCTCCAGAGGGCTCGCCCGATCCTCGCCCCGGTGGCGGACTTGGTGGACATGGTCGGCATGGTGCGTTCTCCTTGGTGCTTGTGATCTCCCGCGCGGCTCTTCTGATGCCCGCTCATTCCGGGTCATCCCGCGCGGTCTCGTCGGCGCCGTCTTCCGGGCCGGCAGAGCCGTCGCTCCGGGACGGATCGAGCGGGACCCCGAGGCGCCGGGCCTTGCGGTAGAGCGACTTGCGCTCGATGCCGAGGATCTCGGCGGCACGGCTCTTGTTGCCGCCGGTCTTCGCGAGCACCGCTTCGATGTGCAGCCGCTCGAGCTCCTCGAGGGTCAGGTCGTCGCCCACCGTGGGGTGCCGCCGCTCGGCCGGGTCGCCGTTCGTGCCCGCGCTGTCCCGGGTGCGGAGCAGGCGCTCGATCCCCTCCGCGTCCGCCAGGCCGCCCAGATCGACCAGCGCCCGCTGGACCAGGTTTTCGAGCTCGCGCACGTTGCCCGGCCAGGGATGGGCGGCGAGCAGCTCCAGCACCTCGTCGGTCGGTGGCGCGGCGCGGGCGAGGCCGAAGCGCTCCTGGTAGCGGCGGCGGAAGTGCTCGGCGAGCGCCGGGATGTCCCCGGGCCGCTCACGGAGCGGCGGGAGCACGATCTCGTAGGCCGCCAGGCGGTAGTAGAAGTCCTCGCGGAAGCGGCCGGCTTCGACCTCGCGGGGGAGCGCCCGGTGGGTCGCGGCGACCACCCGCACCGGCACCTCCACGCTCCGGTCGGCGCCCACGGGGCGGATCTCCCCCTCCTGGAGGAAGCGCAGGAGCTTGACCTGGAGCAACGGTGGCAGCTCGGCGACCTCGTCGAGCAGCAGGGTGCCGCCCCGGGCGGACTCGATGGCCCCGCGGTGATCGCGCACCGCACCGGTGAACGACCCCTTCTTGTGGCCGAAGAGCTCGCTTTCGAGGAGCGTCTCCGGGATGGCGCCGCAGTTGACCGCGACCCACGGGGCGTCTGGATTGGCGCCGAAGCGGTGGATGGCGCGGGCGACCAGCTCTTTGCCGGTGCCGGTTTCGCCGGAGAGGAGCACCGGCACCGGCAGCGGGGCCACCCGCGCCACCGCTTTGTAGACCTCGACGGTCGCCGGGTCGCTGCCGATGATCATCGACTCCGGACCGCTCGGTGCCGCGGCGGCCTTCGTCTCGCGGCCGGCTGTGCCCAGGGCGTCTTCGACGCGCTCGACGAGGCTCTGGATCTGGAACGGCTTGGCCAGGTAGTCGAAGACGCCGGCCTGGCGGGCGGCGGCGACCGTCTCCACCGTGCCCTGGGCGGTCACCAGGATCACCGGCGTGTCCGG
>Ga0210122_1000085_pt1 | contig 25935 bp, 21 predicted proteins | sample Muzzi_CordB_D2_FD_185530 | JGI IMG/M metagenome (GOLD analysis project Ga0210122, IMG submission 185530) | Wetland microbial communities from San Francisco Bay, California, USA, that impact long-term carbon sequestration - Muzzi_CordB_D2 (SPAdes) | ecosystem: Environmental > Aquatic > Marine >... | reverse complement strand
CCCTGCCCGTCTTCTGCCCCCTGTGCCATGCCCTCCGCGCCATGCGCTTTGCCCTATGCGCTTTGCGCTCGGTCATCACTGCTCCACCCGCATAGCCTCCACCGGTTGCATTCTGGCGGCCACTAAGGCAGGATAAAATACGCCCACCAGACTGAGCAGACAGCCGACGCCGGTAGCAATAGCGATTGACGTGATCACGTTATTCCAGGATATCGCGCTGATCGCCACCGTGCCGAAACGCAACCATCCGCTGAGAATTGAGAAAATGGCACCCAATATGGCCCCGATACCGGCACCTGCCAGCCCCTGTATTCCAGCTTCGAGAATAAAAAGACGCAAGATAAAACGATCCAGCGCTCCCAGGCACTTCATGGTGCCGATTTCGCGAAAACGTTCCGTGACCGCCATCAACTGGGCGTTTACAATCCCCACGACACAAACCAACAGCGAGAGTATTACCAGCCAGCGTTGTTTGGGACTGCTGCTCACGGAGGTTTCCCCGGCTTCAACGTCATAGCCGGACCGGATCAGCACGCGCCGCAGTTCGGGATCCTGCTTGTCCAGCATACCATTGGCGACGTCGTTGCTGACACCGATAAAGCTTAAAAATGAAACGGCCAGCACAAGACTCAAGGTGGTGATAAGGGAACGGAAAAAACGGACTTTAATGCTTTTAAGCGAAATTTCAAGCGATTTCATGAAGGGAAGTTTGACCTGGCGTTGCACTTGCTCAGATTCAGTTTCCGATTCGGATAAAATTGTTCTGGCGCCCATAAACAGATCCTCACTCTCACAAACCTGAAATCCGGTGGAAATAGAAGGAACGAGAAGCAGTTTTCCACCAGCGCGATTCGCCGAACGGACATTAACATGGCTAAATTCCCGCATACCGGCGGGCCGGCTTAGTTTCGCGATACTGGGAGTATTCTTATTCAGGAATGAACGATTCGCAATTGCCTATCTGTAACGTGTTGCCTAACGATTGGCAAATAAAATCTTTAACATAGTTGCGGGGTAGTGTAAATGATATTGATTCCTAAACGATAGTTCTAAAAGACACTGATATATCGGCCAAACAGACTGGTTGTTATGACCCTGCATGTTTTTATTTCTTGCGTATCAGATATACCCCGTCTCGGATGCTCAGCATCACCTTTTCCACCCGATCTTCCTGCCTGACTTTTTCATTAAAAGCGGCAATCGCTTTGGCATTTTCGTTCGTCAATTTCTTTTTAAATATTTTGTTACGCCAAAATACATTATCCACAAAAATGAGCCCGCCGGGAACTAAAATTCGCAGGGCTTCATCAAAATAGTCGCCATAGGATGGCTTATCCGCATCGATAAAGACAAAATCTTCGCTGTCGGGCGGAATACTGCTGAGGGTTTGCAGCGCCGGTCCAAATTTTAATTGAATTTTCCGGCCATAGGCGCTTTTGTTAAAGTAGCGCCGGGCGATGTCGGCGTACTCCCTGCTGTTTTCGCAGGTTGTCAGGATACCGTCATCCGGCAGCGCTTCGGCAATGACCAGGGCGGAGTATCCGGTAAAAGTACCCACTTCCACCGCCCGTTTGGTTTTAGACATTTTAATGAGCAGTTGCATTAGTTTGCCCTCGACTTTACCGATACTCCAGAAAGCGCGCCCGGTAATATTTTCAGTTTCCACCATAAGCTCTTCCAGCAGAAATGAAACTGCGTCAGTGTGGGCATCCACATAGTTTTCGATAATATTAGTCAGGCCAGGTTCCATGATGAGCTCCCGAATATTTTACCATTACTGCTCGCAATTATAATGGGAAGGGCGGAGTAAAGAAAAATTCGAATCCATTATTTCAGTGCTCCAAGGCAATCGAATTTGGCACTCCAGCCGGTGGCAGGACTGTCCCCAGGTTTTGAAGCACAAAACCAATGTAGGCAACAGAAGGTTTTGTGTCAAGCGTGAAAAAAGAATTTATCCAGCCCTTGACACCAAAAAATATTTTTGAAAAGGTTTAAAATATGCAAAAAAACGATATTCACCTCACAGGAGACTCCAAAGACGGACAGGCTGTCCCCGATCATATCCAGATCCAGACCATCACGGGCTGCAATGCCAAATGCATTTTTTGCCCCAACGGCAAAACCCGGCGCAAAATCCCGGGGGGGCAGCGCATGGATTGGGATCTGTATCGCTCAATTGTGGATCAGAGCACCGCATTGGGGATTCGTCGATATTCGCTATATCTGATGAACGAACCCATGCTGGATCGCGAACTTCCGCAACGCGTGGCATATGTCAGTGCCAGGATCAAAAAGCCGCAGTACGTCAAAGTCACCAGCCATGGCGGCCTATTGACGGAACGCATGGCACGGGGACTGCTCGATTCCGGTCTGAACAAACTTAAAATTTCAGTCCAAAGTCTTAACCCGGCAACCTACCATGATATCATGGGGCTGGAACTGTCAAAGACCTTGCGCAACATCGATCGTTTGCTGGCGCTTAAACAACAGGGGGGTTATAAATTGCCGCGTCTTGAAATCGTCATGGTCGATTCGATTCAGACCCATAGCGAGATCCCGGATATAAAGCGGTACTGGCGGCAGCGGGATATTAAGCTGTATATAGAGCCGGTTGAAAATAGGGCCGATCAGCAAAATATCCGTGATTCGGCAATCGGCAACCGGAAACTGAAGGCCTTTTCCTGGTGCCGGCGCCTGGTGGAACAAATTTATGTTCTATACGACGGACGAATGGTGCAGTGCTGTGCCGACTGGGAGCAACGCAGCGTAATGGGGGATCTGTCCAGAGAAAGTCTGGTGGATATCTGGCGTGGTGAGAGCTATTCCGATTACAGACGCAGATTTACAGCCGGTGACGTCAAAGGGATGATTTGTGCCTCCTGCCGCAAGCAAGCCGGTAAAAGTTGACAGTTATTCGTTATTAGTTATTGGTTATTGGTCAATAGAGTGGCAATGCAACGGATTCGCATTTAAGACTATAGGCTTCTTCGAAGACCGATCTTTGAAGAAGTGGCGCCGGTCAGCGCAGCGCGTGTGCCATTAAGGCATTACTATAGGTTTCGGGTGCCAGGAAGGCGAGTCATTAGATTCTGACACCTGAACACTGAAACCTGAAACCTTAAGTTTCTTACAACATGTTTTCCGGGCAAACCCGAAAAGGACCTAATAACGAATAACAAATAACGAACTATCATTTTTAGGCTGTCAGGGATACGGCCAGAGCCGCTGGATCCCTGCCGTTATCATCCCCCAGGACAACCTCATAGGCCCTGATCGGCCGCGAAAATCCTTTTACCTCAATTGTAGCATGGGGCAAAGTTGCAATTTGATCGTTTATCAGGGCCCAGGTGGAATGACTGATCAGAATCCTTCCCGGCTTGCAGGCTGTCTCCAGCCGGGAGGCCAGGTTGACCTGCATGCCCATGGCGCTGTATTCACTTCGTTGCCGGGAACCAAAGCTGCCGACCGTCGCCATGCCGGTATTGATGCCGCATCGAATTTGTAAAGGATGTTCGATTCCCTCATTGAACCATTTTTGCTGGAGCTCTCTCATTTTTAGCTGCATATCAATGGCCATGCGCACACAGCGCAGGGCGTGATCCCTGTCATGGGTCCTGTCGGGCGCACCATAAAAGATAAACAGTGCATCTCCGGTAATGTTGGCGAGAGTTCCCTCGTAAGCTTGAATAATGTCATTCATGCACGAAAAATACTCATTCAACAGGTGGCCCATATCCTCGGGTTCCATGGCATCTGTTGTGCGCGTAAAATCTTTAATGTCGGAAAAAAACATGGTCAATTTTTGGCGGCCATGATCCCGGACCGGCTCAACCTCCCCGACCAGTATTTTCCTGACCAGTTGGGACGGTACGTATCTAGCTAAAAATTTATGGGCCTTTTCAACGATCTTTTTTTGCTTTCGCAAATCCCTGGTTCTTAATTCGATTGTCCTTTCCTGTCTCAGGCGAATGCTGTTGACTTCTTCTATCCGGCGCTCAAGTTCTTCGATAATTTCGCGTGCGATGCGCAAGCGAATAAAATCCATGCCGCGGGAGTAAAAAGGCTTGGCCCGCCATTTGATATGGCATTCACAGAAATCGCCGCCTTTAAATTGACATATTTTCTCTTCAACTGTGGCCGGATTACCCGTCAGTTTCCCGAGACCTTCATAAACGCCTTTATTCATTTCGCAAAAATGTTGGTTGATGCCGGGTGCTTTGTCCCAGTAAATTCTGACGACAGCCAAACCGTCTTTGTTTTCCATTATTTTAATGGAGCGGTTTCGATTGAACTTGGCATTCTCCTGGGGGAGTCGATTGATGATGCTTTGAACGCCGGCCATACGCATTAAGAATACCTGGGTCCCCACGGCGGTTTTAAAAATATTGCGTCCGGCTTTGTAAATCGCAGCCGGGTCGTTAGCTATGGCAACGGTATTGCGATAGACTCTGCCGAGCAGTTCATTGGATATCCAGTTGCTGCCTTGAAGCAGGTATTCCTGGGTAACGGGGGTGACTTTGCCGGTCTCTTCATCGGTGACAAGATAACTTTTACTTCCGGTAATTCCATCGAAAAGCTTATCATGGGGCACCTCTGATAACAGGCATCTTATATATTGTTCGCAGGTTTGAATATTGATGCAACTGGCATCCTTTTGCATCGCTTTGCCGGTAATCGAAGAATTCACTTCCATGGGACCCCTCCATCGATGGCAACTTCGCAGCGCTTCCCTAAAGGAGTAAAACCGTTCAATTAGTTCACATTAATTCGAATTCAGCAAAAAGAGGCGGGTCAGGGCTATGCCACAGCACTATAGGGATAAGGCTGGAAATCAGTCAAACTGCAAGGATGTCCAATATACGGGATTACAGGTAATGCAGGCCGTCAGCCGAAATTAAAACAGGCCGAAATCAAGAGAGATTCTGCTATTGGATGGGAAAGGACAGGCGAAAAATCTTTAATATACTCACTTTTTCGACTCATTTGGAGGATCGGTCCAGGTATTCGATCCGCTCAAGGATCTGGCGCGCCGCACGATTACCAGGATCCATACGCAGTACTTCGGACACATGCTGCCTGGCCCGGGCGAACTCGCCCTGTGAAGCCAGGATCAAGCTCAATCGCAGGTGTGCCTTCATATAGTGCGGATTTAACCGGATTGCCTCTGTAAAATGTAACTCGGCTTCCTTGAATTTCATTTGCTGTAGAAACACGCCGGCCAGGTTGGCATGTGCCTGGGCCGAAGGCTTGAGGCGCAGTGCTTCGGAAAAGTGGTGCACCGCTTCGTCGAACCGTTTCTGAAGTGCGAGTGCAATTCCAAAGTTGGTATGCGCACCGGCATAGCCGGGATTCAGCCGCAAGGCTTCCGTATAATGCTGCATGGCCTCCTCGAATTCACCGCGCTGCGCCAATTCAAAGCCTAAATTATTGTGTGCCTCTGCAAATTTGGGTTCGAGGCGCAATGCTTCTCTATGGTGTTCGATCGCCTCGAGATGCCGGCCTTGTTCGGCCAGAGCGAGTCCCAGGTTGGTATGGGCGCGCGCATAATTGGGCACGAGACGAAGGGCTTCATAATACTGTTGAATACCCTCCTCTAACTTGTCCAGACGCACCAGTGCATTGGCGAGATTCAAATGGGTCACGGCCGCATCGGGTTCGATGCGCAAGGCCTCGTTAAAGAGACGGATAGCATCCACATCCTTTCCCTGGTCGGCCATTGCAAACCCCAGATTGTTGAGGGCCACAAAACTATTGGGGTTGACCTGCAGGGCGTGTTCAAAAAAAGTTGTCGTGTCATGCCAGTACGGGATCTGCCGGGCGCTGCGCACTAGCAAAAGTCCTAAAACAATAATGCATCCGACGACCGCAAGTTTTTTGGGGGGCCGTGTCAATCCCCAGGCCAATCCCACCGCCGGCCCGATCATAGCTAAATAGACATAACGGTCTGCAACCGTTGAATTGCGCTGAAATTCAAATGAAATAAACCCCAAAACCGGCAGCAAACCGACGACGAATATTCCTGCCGCTGCCGCAAGCCACGGCAGTTGCTTCCGCTTCAACCATAGCCATATGGCAAGGATATACGGCACCAATCCGGTTATAAACAGCCAGCCATGTCCCAGGACATACTCCGGCGTTCGTCCGTAGTCCGGACCAAACCGCAGCGGCAACACCAGCTGGTAAAGATAAAACGCAACCGCATCGCCCGCAATTAAAGGACGTGCCCACAGAGGCGGCTCAAAAGCAAGAGTGGAACCGGTTTGCACCCAACGGGTCAGGATACCCCAGGCCACAGCAAGAGCGAACCACACCCACAGACCGGATAGTTGCTCACGCCAAGTTTGCCGCCACCCCCATCCGGCCAGCAACCAAACCATAATCGGCACCACAACGGCGGTCGGTTTTGCTGAAAGCGCCAGCAGATATCCTCCGGTGGCAAGCCCGTAATGGAAGCCGGGACGCAGGTGCCGTCGGCCCGGCAGCATTTTAGCATCGACATACACCAGGTACTGCCAGACGGCCATCAGCGCTAAAGCGCCGAATAACACATCCTTTATACCGGCCACCCAGGACACGGGTTCGACTTGAATGGGGTGAAGGGCAAACAGCAGAGCACCGCCGCAGGCCGCCCACGCCAGCGGCAATGTGTCGGCATTTTCTATCACCTCTGTCTCGGGCTGTGTACGACTCAAAAGCAGCCACAAAAGGCGCCATAGAATCAGGACACTGAGCACGTGCATCAGGAGACCAAAGCTGTGATAAATCCTCGGATCGGGCACCACCGCCATACCGGGATTCGCTTTGAGCAAATTTGGCGTCCATGCCAGCAAGGCATAAATCGTGTAGGTTAGAGGAGTATAGAGAGTTTCATAAGGGCTGCGCCAGAAGTACAGCAGGTTGTCAAGTGACGGCACCTTAAGATACGGGTTGTTATATACATCAACGCTGTCGTCCCATGCCAGAAACTGGTAGCCATGTACCGGCCAGAAGACGGCAATCGGAACTAAAACGAGGATTATTATCAGAATCAGCCGCACCCATCCGTCGCTGCGATGAACGCGCGGGGGATGTAGGCAGCTCTCCTCATGCTGACTATTATTCATGATCCATCAACCATTTTTTTTAAAATGCAATTTATAATTTTCATTTTTATGTCTGCTGCATTATGGCCTTATGGCTAATTGGTCCATCGGTTTAGAAATTTGGCGGCATTGGCCGCACCATTTAAGTCGATGGGTAAAGACTTCGGAGTTCTTTTGTAATGAAGCATTCGGAAAATGTGTTCACTCAAACGATCGACATGCAGATCATCTTCGGTCAATATCCTCATCGGCAAGAAATCTTTGATGGTATTGACCCGCATGGGTTGCTCCCGCTGACGCGCATAAGGATAAACCAAAGCAGGCACCTGGGTAACCAACAGGTTCATGCAGGTGTTGTATCCCGCCAGGCTAATCGACAGATCGGCCGCGTGCAGGTAATCCAGAAAGCGCCGGGTATAGCGCCGGATACGGATACCTGTCGAAGAGCGGACGGCTAATTTTTCAATCTCTTCATTTCTCATAAAAGGTCCGGTAAAGGCTTCAAGCCGCAGGGACATGCGGTTGCGCAGCTGTTCGCAGGCCTTAACGACGCAGTCTAAAAGGCGGTAACCGGACCGGCCGCCGCCGGCACTGGCCACAACCAGCTTCTGGTCGGCGGACATCGCCAGGGCCTGCCGCAGGCTTGCCCCGGCCGCCGGATCTGTCTGCTGGGTGATAAATCCCGTATAAACAACCGGAATTGCGATGTCGTTCACCCTTGAAAAGGTTTCGTCCAGTCGCAGCAGATGCTCATCGGAATGGACCAGCAGCGCATCAAAGTGGCGGTTTAATTTTTCGATGACCCTTTCTTCGTAGGCAGCCGGATCCTTCTTCTCCACCAGGATATCCCTCAGACTGCAAACGGTATTGACGGGGCCGAAGGTGCCGGCCCGAATATCTGCCAGCACGGGCTCAAGCTCAAAACCAAATATGGAGCGACCGAAGGGATACAACTCGACAATAAAAACATCCGGCTGCTTTTCCTCAAACAATTCATAAAGAATTTCTTTGCGCGCCTGCTGAATCTCGGCCACACTTTTTGTAGGATCTCCGGCAATCAGGGTGGTAAATTTTTCATCCATGTAAAGCACCGGCAGCTTTACCAGCTGAACATGCCGCGGCTGCTTCACATCCACGTCCTGTCCGCCGGCGACCAGCGTCACATCATGCGCCGAAAGCGCGCGGGCGAATTCCAGGCTGCGAATCAGATGCCCCATACCCCAGACATATTGGCAATAAAATATAATCTTCATTCATTCATCCAGGCTTAAACAACATATACTGAAATCTTAAGCTTTAAATCTTTTTAGCTTACACAGCGTTTAGCAGGTGCTACCCGATACGGGCGTATCAATACCTATGCATCAATTGGCATATCATCAGCTTATCACGACGCTGTGTATTTAAGGTCTTTAAAATCAACCAGTCTAAGCTTATTGTGCCTGGCCAGCGTCCTTAAAAGGATTTCAAGAAAATCAAAGGCGGCGCCATTCATACGCTGATGGTGAATCATAATACCGCACTGGCCGGATGCGATGCCCCGGCGCAGTTCGTCAAATAAATTTTTCCAGCCCGCCGCCGGCGACTTCTCCATGCGGGTGTGCAGATCAACATTTACATCAAAATTCGACAATCCTTCGGCCGACGGCGGTCGGCTGCCCCGACTGCGCGAGACCGCGGCGTACCCCAGATTTTTTAACACGGCCAGCGTTTTCTGATCGCAACGGTTCCAGGGCGGAGTGAACACCGGGTAAAAATTTTTGCCCAGTAGATCCGCCAGCCGTTGCCGGCCGCATCGAATATCGTGCTCAAGTTCTGCCCGGGAACGCATGGGACCGAATTCCTGCTTTTTACCGTGGGTCTCATGGTTTGTATGCCGCCATCCATGCTGATGCCAACACCAGCAGGAAGGCGCCAGTTGACCGGCCCGGTTCAGCGCCTGCCAGCGCGTTCGCGTCAACCAGGCGGGCACGACTGCCAGACACAATGGTGCCCGGTGAAAAGAAAAAACTTCCAGCAGACGGGTAAACCGGCTGCCGGGCGCGGCAATATCATCGGCCCGGAAAAAGATAAATGCCTCCCCCTGGTTTGCTGCTTGCTGGCAGGCGTTCTGGATGCAACTTTCAGTTCTTGCAATCAGTTCTGGGGGTAGATGTTGCCATATGGAAGAAACGTGTCTTAGCATTGACTCTCTGTCTGTAACATGTTTAGTGAACCTCACAATTTCGAAGGGAAAATTCGTTTTGCTCAATATTTTTTTTAATTGACAGAATACTGTATTCGATGTTGGACGTTTAATGTTCGATGCTCGACGTTCATATTATAGTTAATCTTAAACCTCTCAAGCTTGTCTGTCTTTAAATCGCTTGGCCAGCCATGCGGCCGTATTCACGGCGCCGTCCAAATCAAACTTGGCGGGCCGCGGCCTGGGCGATGCCAGCATCTGCTCCATGAGGCCGGCCAGCCGGTCGGGGTCAAGATCCTCGCCGTCGATCACCTGCAAGACACCCGCTTCGGCCAGGCGCCCGGCCCGCAGGCGTTGCTCTCGATTCTGGGGAAACGGCCACACCAGGGCCGGCACCCCGCTTGCCAGGATATTCATGGTCGTATTGTAGCCGCCCATACTGACCGAAAGATCGGCAGCTGCCAGATAGGACAGGAAGTCCGGGGTAAACCTCTCAATTTGCACATTCTGGCCGGCCACTTTTTTTAGGCGGTCTAAATCTCCGCATTCCAGAAATGGCCCGCTAAAAACCTTCAGACGGCACGGTTTTGAGGCGTTTAACTGATCAAATGCCCGGACCACGGCTTCCAAAAGCGGGCCGCCCACATTTCCCCCGCCCGCGCTGGCAATGATCAAAAACTCATCGGCTCCGATTTTCAGTTGTTGACGAATTTTTGGTCCGGCATCCGGTTTGGGTCGGGGGGCGATGTAGCCGGTGTAAACCACGGGGATTTCAATCTCATCGAACTGATCGAAGGTTTCGTCAAGCTGCGCCAGGAAGGGATCGGCATGCACCAGCACCGCATCGAAATAGCGGTTGAGGGTCTTGACCGCCCTGGCTTCGTGTTTGGCCGAGTCTTCCTTTTCGACGAGGATATCGCGCACACTGCAGACGACCCGGCAGGCAGGCAGTCTTTCGGCGCCGATCCCCTGTAAAACCGGATCGAGTTCAAAACGAAAGCCTTTGCGTCCGAAGGGATAAAGCTCGACCAGAAAAACATCCGGCTCTTCTTTTTTAAAAAGGTCAAACAACCGCTTTTGCCGCTGTTCTTTGATCTGATCCAGAGTAGTATTTTTTTGGGAACTGTAAAGCCCTTTAAATTCCCGGTTCATCTGAAGATCGGGAAGACGAATATGCCGGACATGACCCGGCAAATCGGAGTCCACCTGCGGACCGCCGGTCACCATAATCACGTCGTGACCGCAAAGCGCCCGGCAAATTTCGAGGCTGCGAAACAGGTGGCCGATTCCCAGAACATGCTGGCAGTATTGAATAATTTTCATTTGATTACATTTGTCTGAGATAACGCAAATGGCTTAAAAGAACCGACACGGGATCCTGATTACCCGCAGGCAACAAACTGACCGTCTGATCGGTGGCGACTCGCGGCAAACGGGGTTTATGGATGGCAAGCCCGGGATGCGCCTTGTGCAAAAAGTCGCAAAGGATTTCACCGGCCATTTTGGCGGCGGCATACTCCCCCATATCCAAAGGAAGTTCCTCAATCGCGACTGAGGATGGATAGAAAACCTTCTGCAAGCCGTTTGTTGGGTCCGCTAAGGCTTGAACCGTCCGAAGAAACCCGGTGACATAATACTCATTAAAGGATGCAAAGCGCTGCGGCGAAAACCGGCCTTTGGCTGCTCCAAAAATATGCGGTGTGGCGAAATAATACAAATACAGCGGCCTGAAACGATTGGTAATCATTGCCGCCAGCCCTTGGGATGGTTCCAGCACATTCAGCGAGAAACAATCCGCATTGGCTCCGTTTGAAACAATTTCTTCAACAATACCCCGGGCATCCTGTTCTCCGCGATAATATGTCAGAATGACGTCAGCACCGCCGGCAGCCAGAAGCTTGGCAGTGACTTCCCCTAAACCCCGGGATCCGCCAACAATCAACGCCTGTTGGGCTGAAAATTCTTCAGATTCAACCTGTCGTTGGATGTCTGTAAAGGCGGCCTGCTTTTGGGGTAAGGGTCGCAGGAAGGCTTTTACCTGTCCGTTCATCCCCGGGGCCGCAACCTCCATTGAGACCAGGGCCAATCGTTGGTTGTAGTCCGCGACATGGTAATTCAGATTCGAGCCTTGGGCGTTGTCCGAAAAAAATGACAGATTGAGGCTTGAATAAATGGAGTGGGTCCCCGGACATTCCATTCCGATAAGACGTGTCGTCGCCAGTAGAGCAGCAAGCTGCATCGGAGGCAGAATCCGGCTGAGATTGGGGAAAAGTCTGCCGGCCAGATCACCGTTAAAGAACAAAGTGAGCTGACCCGATGCGGCGGCCAGCTCCGCTAAAGATATTTCCCGGCCTTGTTGCGGATCCGAAGTCATATCAGGAAGCATACCCTTCCGGAAGTGCTGTAACGGGCTCCAGGTAATTTCTAGCCATGATGCAGGCACGTCGTCCGCCTCCAGTTGGATTGCGACGCGATTCTCATCCTGCCGGGTAACCAGGCAGTGGACTGTCTGTCCGACTCCGATTCCCGCCAGAAAACTGGCTTTGACTGACCACAATTCCAAAGATTTCGTGCAGGACTTCAGATGGTGATCCAGGCTCCATAACAGGGCATGCAAACCGTGCACGACCTGGCGCCCAAACAGCAGACGCCTGGCGAGCACAGGATCCAAGTGCAACGGGTTATAATCACCGGAGAGTTTGGCGAAGTCAATTTGATCCTCGGATGTAAATTTACGCTGTGTCATAGTTCGTTAGGCGGATAAAGGCGCCCGCATCGGCAATTTTTTTCAATTTTGTCGAGTGCATTTGCATATCAAAGTTTTACTGTATTCAGATTCTAAAAAAGTTTCGTCTCCGATCTAACTGGCCGTCCGAGAATATAATCTTCGGCGGCCAGCTGTTTGGCTGACACCTGACACCTGACACCTGAAACCTGAAACCCTTAGCTTCCTACAAGCTCAATATGCTCCGGCACAGGAAAAGCCTGCTCTTCCTCCCGGACAAAACAGTCCCCCTCCTGTCGAAATTGTGGAGACAGGTTTTTAAAAAATTCCAAGCACGGTCTATTCTTGGGCGTGGGAATATACCGGGCGTACACATTTTTTATTCCCAGTGTCTGTGCATGGTGAGTCGCAGTGGCAATCATCGTTTCTTCTATTTTTCGTCCCATAACCCGACAGCTTAGAATAAAATCAACTATTTGAGCGCTTTGATCATGAATTTCCAGACTGACGATACCCGTTAGACCGGCGTCCCCAAATTTATCAGAGGCGCGCAGGGTCCAGAGCCTGCAATGTTCCTGTTCGGCCCAGGCCATAAGTTCGGCTTCAGACATACGTCGGGTGGACAGGTTCATTTGATTGGTTTTGTTCAGCAGCTGCGCGGCCCGTTGCAAATTTGCCAAACGGAGTTCTTCAATTTGAACTTGTATATTTAAGCGGGTTAACCATTCCTCCAATGAAGAAACAGTTTTTTTAAATTCCTGGCGTTTATTTTCCGTGAGATACATTGTGGTCCGGTCCCGGTCCTCCCGGCTGAGAGAAAGCATTTCAAAACACCTCAGACCGAACAGGGTCGCAGGATAGAGCAGTGGATCCTCCGGCCAATCAGGCACCAACACCTCCGGCAGGCTCTCTTTAACCCGTGCCCGCTCAGCAGGATTGTCGTCAATAAACACCGCTGACTGGAGCCCCAGATTCATTTCGGTCATCAAGTCGATGATATTTTGAGCTTTATCCTGCCAGTTAATTCGCCAGCCGGCAAAATCGTTCAGTTTGAGCACCATTTCAGGGTGATTTCTGATCGCTTGCAGCGCGACCTGCTCCTCATTTTTACTGACAATTGCCAGCAGAATCCCTCGGTTCTTTATTGATTTCAAGGCGCGTTGAAAATCTGCATAGGCCTCCCCGATGTGGTGATGCCCTCCCAGGACAAGATTTTCCCACCCCGCATCACCGACGATGCCGCCCCACAGCGTATCATCCAGATCGACGATGACCAATTTGCGTGCGTACCCGAGCATTCCGCCCAGGGCGGCTTTGATGTCCCGGACGGCCGCCTTGAAGACCTCGTTGTCGAATGGAATTTTTGCCAGATACCAAAGTTTAGGGCTGAAGGCCTGCGCCCCTGCCTGCGCGATCCAGTCGTGGGTATTGAGAACATAGATATTGGTAGCTTTTTCCAGATTTTCAGCCAGCCTGAGATTCATCCGCATGATGGTGTTCGTCAATCCGATTTCGGTCTGCATGTCCAGCATCCCGAAGAGGTTTCGGTAAGACGGCAGCACCCAGGACGGGATTAAAGCATACTTCACCCGCTCACCCAGGTTAACCAGCAGTGCACAATAATCATCGACCTGTTGCAGGATATTTTTTAGTGATACGGTTTCGTAGTTGAGAAGCGCCTCAAAAGCAGAGACAACGGAATGGGGTCGGGTCCATATCACAGCAAAATCCGGTGTGTTTTGCCAACAGGGCAATTCCCGGTTTAAGAGGGTTGCGATCGGCTGCCCGAACGGGGCGCTAACCGGCTTGATTACGGGAAATTCCGGATCGTTGGCGAGATAGCCGGAGAAATTCTGCAGGTTAAAATCTGAGACAAGGACACATGTGCAGAGTTGCTTATTCATCATTATCTTCGTTCAGCCTCAGATGAATGTAGTCTGCCAGCGTACCCAGTGTATGGAATACCTGATCGACCTGAGATAATGTGCGATCATCGGTTAACACAATGGGCCGGCCGAGTTCTGCGGCTAACTTTTGTTCCGTCACCACAATCAGATTAATCAACCCTGCTGAATCCAATCTGCCGGAATCACCGGATAGCGGTGTCTCCAGGTCCTTTTTCAGGTGTTCATGGGTCGGTCGCAATTCGTTGAGCTCATCGATGACGCCGAACAGTATTTGCGCAATTTTAGTTTGCAATGCCACAGGTATTCTCAATTCTCAACTGAATAAAACTTTTAATAAAACGCCAGATCACCATCTCCGCCATGCAAGCGGTAATTTGACAAGGGTACATCCGCAAACGCTTTCGATAGAGAAAATCCTCTCGACCTTCTTTTGACAGACCAGCAGGGACAGCCAAGCTCCGATATACCCGAAATTAACTGGCCGTCAAACAGACTGAGAGTAGCCACATCCATAATCAGTGCGTGATGGAAAATTGCAGCAGTGACAGACGCGGCATGCCGGCTTTCGAAATAGGAATACACGACACCCATCCGATCATCACGCACCTTCAGCAGAAAAAAACCGATCATTTCATTTTGATGCTGAAAAACCTTGACGCCCAAATACAAAAATCTATCTGCGCGCGAGGAAAAATAATATTTTTTGCTGGCCGAATCCTTGAGCGGTGCCGATAATACCCAGGGATTATTCATTATCCAACTGAGGTCGGACTTTTCTTTGCGAGTCAAATCGAGTTGGTTATACCGTTTTATAAAACGGTCGGTTTCTTCATCAATGGTCGCAATATATTCGAAGCTCAGCTGTTGACTCCGGTTCGTCTTCCTTTGCCAGAAAAAACTTCTAAGATTCACAATTTCATCCAGCAGGGCTTCGATGATTTTGAAAATTCCCCGAAATATCCTCATCGCCGGAAATTTGCGGAGGATAATTCGGGTAATCTTCAAACGCAACCGAATATCCAGCCCCTGTAATGGCTTTAGCGCCATAAATTTTTGAGAGGCATCCAGTGCTTTTCTGGCCTCCCTGGAGCTTCCAGAAACGCCGACGTACTGGTTATATTCGTTTAGGGCCGTAAAAAGAAGAATGGCACCAACTCCTGCGGTTGCATAAGAAGGATCAACCCACCAGCTCGTTAACCAGCCCAATTTGTAGATGTTGTCATTGACAAAAATATTATCGGGTAGAATCCCGAGATAGCCGATCACCCGTTTTTCCTGGTAAGCAACCAACAAAACAGGGTCATTCTCCTCGGCCCGTGGATTTCGAGAATATGACAGGGCTCGGTGTTTGGTGATCGGCAAGGTTTGAGCCAGCCAGAAATCCTCGAGCTCCAGCGCCGCCTTTAGATCGGCGACAGTAAATGTTTTAATTTCCATCGTGTCACGGTTGTAAACGAAATGTTTCCTGCATAATCTGTGCTGATTCGAGTTGTGTATCGCGCAAAGTTATTGTGTGTCAAGCTTCACGCATACACCATCTAATTTCGATTCGAAGAAGGCGGCCAAGATACCGGCCCGGTCTAAAAACTGCACAACATTGAGTTGCCGAGAGGTGTCCATTCCTCAAATAAACGCCTCGCTTCTGCGGGATAAGGCTCACAAATTGACTCGTCGTGGCTGGCTTAAATATCAACAAGGCTGTCGATATCTATCCTGCCGAGCACGTCGGTGTTTTTTCCGGGCCGGGCGGCAAAAAATTTATTAAACCCGAAAGCTTTTAGAATCAATATTAATTTTTCATGGTGCTCATTAAACGGGAAGCAGTACATATCCGGCGTAAACCCCAGATTGTCCATTACCCATTTTAGACACAACTCGGTGTCAGCTTTAACATAATTTTCCCATTCTGTACTGGATCTTCTTCTAAGTGACCCTTCCTGAAAATCGAAACCCTGAAAAGCAATTTTAGACCGGATGCTCAAGTCCCGCCTGGAAATTTCAGGTGAATTCTGAAACCGCGCCAGCTTCCATTTACTGGGGGGTTTTCTTTTACGCGAATGGGTACGGGTCAATATGACGTCATGCCAATGGCTATGGACACCAATCTGTACGTTAGGCTTAGTCGAAAGTTCCTGGATTTCTTCGGTTGTCATGAAGTGATCGAATTTATTTTCGATAAAGCATCGGTACATATATTTTTTCGGTTTTAAAGACGGAAGGTATTCACCGGCAAACATGCTTCGGGCCCGGCCGGGTCGTATAAATGAGGTCGTGATAAAAAAAGTCAATTTATCAGGATGATTTTTATACACCGGATAATAGTAGTACTGGGAAAACAGCCCGTCATCAAACGTCAGCCGGTATTGATCCAGGCTCAGATCAAAATATTCTTTGCGAATGTCATGAATCATCAGGTAGTGCATGTTAATTCTGCTTTATAAGGTTTGAATGATGCTGATTGAGTGCATTTATGTGAATTACCGGCTTAATGAAAGATGGAAAAATTCCAAGCACCAAAAACCAAATCTCAAACAAATTACAATACCCAAATTCAAAATTCCAAACAAATATTCCTTCATCGGTTGTGATCAACAGTGTCATCAATGGTAGACTTAGGGTGTGAAGCGATGCGATACATCGGTAGTCAATGTTTTGGTCATTGGATATTGGAATTTGAGATTTATTTGTAATTTGGTGCTTGAAATTTGAGATTTCTTATTAAACCTTCTAATAGCAAATGGCTTAAAGCGCGCCTTGTTGTTATCTTGCCCTCATAAAGCGACTAATCAGCACTAAGTTTGAGTGCATTTATTTTCTCTATTTGAAGCCCGCTGTTGCGGTAAACCAACCAGTGAAGCTGATAGGATTTCAGGATCGCCGGCTCGCCGGCCAAAAACTTGCGGCCGTAAAGGTGGTAAATCAGTGCTTTAACGACCCCTTCGTGGGTTACAACCAGTAGGATTTGGCCGGCGTAGCGTTCGGCAGCTTCCTGCAAGGCCTCCTGGCATCGGTTCAATACACGGTAACGAGATTCACCCCCGGGAGGACAAAAATCCCAGCCGGCCTTGATTTGTTGGTCCAGCATCTGAGGCGCTTCTGCTTCTAGCTGTCGGAGGGTCTTTGCCGCCCATTGGCCCCAATCCTGCTCTTTGAGCCGGGAATCGATCGTCAGAGGGACCTTCAAAGAAGCATTGATCCTTTCAGCAGTGGCCAGGGCACGGCCGGAATCGCTGGCCAGAATCCGGCTCCATGAAAATCGTTTTAAATCATGCCCCCAGGCTGCGGCCTGCCGTTGGCCTTGCTCCGACAACGGGGAGTCATTCTGACCCTGGATTCTTTTTTCCTGATTCCAAACAGTTTGAGCGTGACGAATCAATCCAAAGCGGGTGATTTTATATTGATCTTGCATTTTGTGAATAATTTTTTCCATCACGAAACCACAAAATTTAGAAAGCACGAAATTAATCTTATTTCTTTTTCGTGTTTTCGTGATTAATGTCTTTTTTTTGGTTCCGACTGGTTCTGCAAATTTTTTTTTCGACTTTTAACAATTGCTCTTAGCGATTGTTCAAGCTTCTGATAATTTTTATTTAAGTCATGAAATTCCCGGACATAAGATTTGGCAGCCAAACCCATCTGCTGTCTCAGATTTTTATCGAGCATCAGGCATTTGATGGCCTCCACAAACGGCTCGCGGGCGTACATGGGCACCAGCAATCCGGTCTGCCCATCCCGGACGGCTTCCGGAACCCCGGCATTGTTAAACGCAACCACCGGCAACCCACAGGATTGCGCTTCCAGAAAAACCATGCCCAATGATTCTCTGATACCGGGAAAAACAAATACATCGGCGGCACTGTAATAGCGATATAAATCCTCGCGCGGTATTTTCCCTAAAAACAACACGCGGCCGGTCACCTGCTCAGCGGCCATCTGCTGAAGTTTCGCGCGTTCTTTGCCATCTCCGGCGATGACCAGCTTAAAATTTAGCCCCTGCCGCATAAGCTCACCGCAGGCCCGAATCACCCAGCGGAGCCCTTCGGTTTTGACATCCGGCCTGAACATGGCGGCGGAAAAAAGTACCGGATCGTCCCCGACATTCCAAGTCCTGCGCAGCTGCTTTCGGGCATTTTCGTCAAAGGAAAATGCTTCCGGGATAATGCCCGGTGCCACATAGGTTACCCGATTTTCAGGCAACAGGCGTTTGAGGTTAAGCAGATCGACGGATTTGTTGGTAAAAACGTGACTGGCGGCGCAAAGTGTATTTTTATTGAGATAAAATCCCGCTTTGGCTGTCCACTGGCGCCGGCGCTTGGTGGAATATATGCCTTGAAATATGACATAAGGAATATTCAGTTTTCCGGCAACCACAGGACCCAGTAAATCCGGCGCTTTATAATAGCTGTGATAGGTGAACCACAAATCAACAGGCGTGTGAGAAAACTCATGGACAACTCGCCGTCTCTCCCGCAACAATTTAGGCCATAACCAGGGCTTCCAGTAAATCCAGCGGCATCGAAGGGTGCTGGCTGCGGCGACCTGGTGCCCTTGATTGACAAAGAAATCGAAGATACCCTTTGCGGTTACCAGATCACCGGAAGGATTGGCATGGTTTAATGGTTTAAAAGGAGCATAGTAGGAAATTTTCATACTGGACTTTCTATGTTTTTTTATACGAAAATTCCAAGCACCAAATACCAAATCTCAAACAATTTCCAATGACCCAAATTCAAAATCCCAAACAAAAAATCCATTTATAGTTGCGCCCAATGACGTGACCACTGACCGATCTGAGTTTACGATGCAATCAGATACAATAGGGGTAAATGTTTGGGGCATTGAATATTGGAATTTGAGATTTGTTTGGAATTTGATGCTTGCGATTTGGAATTTTATAGTCAATAGTCTGAAATCAGCAATCAAAAGTCCCCGTTCAATGCCCCTGGTCCTAATCTCTCTTGGCTGTAAATATCGGCCAGCTCTTGTATCAATCGCCGGTTGTCAAATTCCCCCACCACACGCTGTTTGCCCGCGGTAATGACCCGCTTTCTTAATTTTTCATCGGTCAGCATGCGCAGCATGCCCGCTGCCAGTTTATCCGGTTGGCCGGGAGGCACCAGCAGACCGGTTCTTTGATTTTCCACCAGCTCCGGTATACCCGATATGTCGGTCGCAACAACCGGCAGTCCCATGGCCATGCTCTCCATTAAAACGTTGGGGATGCCGTCCCGGTCGCCATTGGGAGCGACTTCACAGCCCAGAACAAAAATGTCGGCATTTTTATAGTGATCCAGGACCACCTGGTGGGGTTGGGTTCCCAGCAGCCGGGTCACGAATGCCAGATCCAGGTCTTTGATCAGAGACATAACTTTTTCACGGTCCTCCCCCGCGCCGATATGGGTATGCTGCAATGAAACCCCCTGATCGCATAAAATCCGCAGCGCTTTGTAAATCGTGGGCAAACCTTTTTTGGCAGTTAGACGCGCAACAGTCAGAATCTGATAGGGCGGGACGGGTATTTTCGGTATTTCATTTTTATCGCAAAAAAGCGTGATATCGATTCCATGATAGTTGCGATGGATCGGGGTTGCGTGTCCATCGCCAAGTTTACAAAGATGTTTTCGATTGTATTCCGTGCAGGTGACCACAAACCGTGCCAGGCCGATCTTTTCGCGAATTTGTCCGGGGTCCGAAGTATAGATGTCTTTGGCATGGGCCGTAAAGCTAAACGGTATACCGGTCAGTTGACTGGCGAACATGGCAACCGAGGTCGGAGAATGGGCAAAATGGGCATGCAGGTGCGCCACCCGGCGTTCAGGCAACAGACGGTGCACCAGATAGCCTGCTTGGAGCAGATGCTTTATGGTGGCGGAGTTTCGGGTTCTTAGAAATCGATGATAGGCCGTCTTCAGCGCGGCGCCATAGATGCCCGGTTTTTTGGCGGCCAGACACAGATTGTGGTACATCAACTGCGGCAGAGGCTTGATTAAAGTTTCAGGCAGATAGTCGACCGCTGCCTGTATTTTTTGGACACTGTTGTGGGTAAAATTTTCCCGCGGCCGGCGCATGGAAAACAGGTGAATTGCAAAATCGAGTTTTTCCAGCAGACGTATTTCATTGGAAATGAAAGTTTCGGAGATGCGGGGGTAACCTTTCAGGATCATCCCCAGAACAGGTCGGGTGGGATTGCTCATAACTTGCCGCACCTGAATTCAAGCAGGCGCTGTTTCATGGTTTCGATGCCGGTCAACCGGAAGCGGGAGATGGCTTCGTGATAGGGTTCGGGATTTTGCAGGAGGGCAACCAGTTTTTCGTGCAAAAGACCGGGGGAAAAATCATCCCAGGGGATGTAATCCACCAGATTTTGTCGATGAAACGCCCGGGCCCGAATAATTTGCTCTTGACGGGGAGTTTCCCGCGGGATGACGAGGCTGAGGGTTCCCTGACCCAGGATTTCACACAGGGTATTGTAGCCCCCCATACTGACAACGATATCGGCCGCCGCAAATATTTTTTCCATCTGGCGATAAAAATGGTAGGTTCGCAAGCCCAGCCTGCGGGCACGTTTAAAAACATCCCGTCTTTCCTGCTTCGGCATAAATGGACCGGTAATCAGGACACTCTTAAAGGGCAGGCTGCGAGTATAGGTTTCAATGGCAGTCAGATAAGTATCCATGACCCGGTAGCCGTCCCCACCGCCACCGGTGGTCACCACCACCAGTCTTTCACCCTTTTTCAGACCGAGCTCTTTTTTAATGTGGCGCACCGCATCTTTGCCGGGTATCTTGCGGGGAATATAACCCGTAAAATGCATTTTGCGACTGATGGCATCTGAAATTTCATATTCCTGAATCGGATCATAAAATTCCTGAATCCCGTAAATCCAGATTTCACTGTAGAGATTTTCGAGGTGCTGGTAGACCCGTTTTTCCTTCCAGTCTTTTTTAACGGACTCGGCATCATCCATAATATCCCGCAGTCCGAGAATAGATCGTGTGTCTGGCCGGCAGCGCCGAAGCCACTGGAGTGTGGGCAGCACCTCTTTTTTCAGTCCCAACGGCTCCTTGTCCACGATAAACAGGTGGGGTTGAAAGGTTTTAGCGGTGGCCGTGATGATATTTTTCCGAATATCCAGAGCATGCCGCACATTAATCTTAATGGAGAGGGGCAGGTATTCATCGTTGGTTTTTTTAATCATGCCCGGAATCCGGACAAAATCAATTTGTTCCGGAAATGAAAATCGACCGGCAATGGGCGATCCCGTCAGAATCAGAATATTGATGCGGGGTCCCAACAAATGGGACGCGATCGCCATGGTCCTTCGAATGTGGCCAAGACCATAGGTGTCGTGCGAATACATCAATATATTATAGGTCGAGTTGCGGGGCATTCCCTTTTCCGATTAATGCTGAAACCTGCTGATACAGCCAGTCTTGAGTCGCTGAGCACTCAAAATAATTTTTTTCCGCATTTCCTATACCACATCAATCGAATCGCATCAAACATTCCTGTAAAATTATCCTCAAATTCTTTGCATTAGACAACAATTTTGTTATATGAAAGGGTTGTTTTCCCAGTCTAGTGCCCGTCAAATCATAGGGCCTTGTCACCAGCAGCCTGAGGCTCTTAATGGTTAAATCAGTGCACATTATGGCAATACATTTTCGCCAACAAGGCACCACCACACACAGAGGATTTTTGCCAAAGGCTTTCCGCTGTGTCTTGGAGCCTTAGTGGCAATATTTTATCCGCTTCAGGCGGATCCTGGTTAGGAATGTCGTAAATGAAAATTGAAACCCAGCGTTTCATCGATCGCTATGTCGGGTCACTGATTTGCAGAATATTTTCTTTGTATTATCAGATATTTAAAAAAGAACCCGCTACGGCGGAAACTAAAAAAATTCTCATTATTCTGTTATCCGAAATGGGAGCCCTGGTTCTGGCCCATCCGATGTTTCAACGCCTGAAAGAAAAATATCCCCGGGCCGGGCTGCATGTGATGCTGTTTGAAAAAAACCGGGAAGTTGTGGAATTGTTAGAGCTCATTGCTCCGGAAAATCTTATCACCATAAACGATACTTCCATGCTGACCTTTATCCGGGACACCCTCAAGGGGTTGACCAGCATGCGAAAGCTAAAATTTGACACGGTAATCGACTGCGAGCTGTTTTCAAGAATCAGCAGCATCCTGGCTTTTCTCAGCGGCGCTGCCGTAAGGGTCGGATTCCATTCCCACACCCAGGAAGGCCTGTATCGCGGCAATTTTATAAATCGGCCCGTCCTTTATAACCCCTATCATCATATTTCCAGACAGTTCCTAACCCTGGTCGAGGCTATCGATTCGAAATCCCACCCCAGAGCCAAGCATCAGGTGCCGGATCAACCATTAACGATTCCCGCCCTCAAAGTTGCATCGCAGGAAATTGAAAAGGCCAGAAAAAGGCTGTTTGCGAAGGCTCCGGAACTTGAAGGCAAAAGACTAGTGCTCATCTATCCCGGCGGCGGACTGCTGCCCATCCGGGCCTGGCCCCTTGAAAATTATTGCACTCTGGCTGAAGAATTGCTTCACAGAGGCTATGCCGTGTGTGTCATCGGCCTGGCCCAGGACAAGCAGATCGCCGCCGAGATCCTGTCTCACACCGGCAGCCGGAATTGCGTGGATTTAACGGGCTATACCCAAACCATCCGGGAATTGATGCTGATTTTTCATTTTGCCTCGCTTCTGATCACCAATGACGGCGGACCGGGGCATTTTGCCGCCATGACGCCCATTCCGGCTATTATTTTTTACGGCCCGGAAACACCGCTACTCTATGGCCCCCTGGATCAAAATGCCAGCAATATTTTTCTGGGTCTTTCATGCTCGCCCTGTGTCACCGCCTACAACCACCGCAATTCCCCCTGCGACGGGGACAATTTGTGTTTGAAAATAATTGATCCGGATCAGGTTTTGGCCAAAGCGCTGAGAATATTGGAAGGATAATGAGCGTGCAAATTGCACGAAGTCCGTGGCATTGATCCGTTGCCTATTACTTGCATCCCGCTGATTTTCAAGCGGGGCAGCCGCGATATGAGTTTGGAATTTTGAATTTCGGTCATTGTAATTTGTTTGTTACTTGTGATTTGTAATTTGGCATTTTATAACTGCTGAAACCTGAACACTGACACCTGACACCTCTGGTCTGTAAACATGCCATCTAACACCCAAAAATTCTCCCAGACAACATACCGAACGCTGTTCTGGCTCTTTCTGACCTTGATGACCATCTTTCGTCTGCTTTTGTGCAACAAATTCGGCCTGGGTGTCGACGAATCCCATTATCTGCTGTACTCCCGCCATCTGGCCTGGGGCTATTTCGATCATCCTCCCATGGTCGCTTTTCTGGCGGCTTTAACATCTCTGTTGGACGACAGCGTGTTTGTGGTGCGGCTGGGACCGGTCATTTGTTCGGTCATCAGCCTGATCCTGTTAAGATACCTTGCCCTGGCGCTCTACCACGATGAGCGGATCGGTTTCTGGGCGGCCGTTTTAATTCATTTAATGCCCTACCAGCATCTTTTGCTGGTGGGTTTGCTGCCGGATGCCACCTTGAATATTTTCTGGTGCGCGACACTGCTGGCAGTGTGGCGGGCCATGCAAACCGGCAAGTGGTCAACGTGGATCCTGACCGGGCTTTTATTCGGTGGCGCCCTGCTGAGCAAATACCACGCGGTTTTGCTGGCATTATGCCTGCTGGGCTATATTATCACCTCCTCCCAGCACCGTTTCTGGTTGAAAAAGAAGCAACCCTATGTTGCAGTTTTGATCGGCCTGGTCGTATTTATGCCGAACATTTTCTGGAACGCCCGCCACGGCTGGATTTCCTATGCCTATCAATTAGGCCACGGCAGCGGTGACGGTCTTGATGCCGGCAGGTTTCTGACGGCCATCGGTGGGCAGCTCGGCGCCTGGTCGCCGATAATTTTTGGGCTTCTGATTGCCGTCTTTATCGTCATTATCCGTCAACCAAAGATCAGTGAGGCCGATCGTTTCGCGGTCTGGACCAGTATCCCGATTTTTGTTTTTTTCTGCCTGGCGGGGCTGACCAGCAAGATTTTGCCGCACTGGACATCGGTGGGCTGGTGGACCGGATCCATTGTGGTTACAATGGTGATATTGCAAAATATCTCCCGCCAAAGCCCCTCCTCGAATCGCTGGCGCCGCTGGTCCGCAGCGGCCGCGGCAACAGGTCTGGTAATGACCGCATTGCTTTATGTGGTGCTGTTTCTGCCCATCGTCGGCCCCGTCTACAGCCGGGCGCGGGATGTTTCTCTAAGCCTGAACCAGAATTTTCCCGCCCTAAAACCCCTTGAACCATTTGAAACGGGCTTTGACATCAGCAATGAACTGTTCGGCTGGCCGGAAATCGCCCGCCAGGTGGAAACCATGCGGGCGCAGATGCCGCACCCGGCAACCACCTTTGTTTTTGGTCATCGTTTCCATTCGACCAGCCAGCTGGCCGTCTATCTGCAACCCGCCACCGTCGCAACGACCCTGCACCACAGCTATAACCAGTATCGGCTCTGGTTTGCGGCTGAAAAACACGTCGGCTGGGACGCCCTGTTTATCGTTGACTATAAACGCCACCAAAAGCGGGCCGAACGCTACCGGCCGCTGTTCGGCCGGATGGACCCGCATCCGCTGGAAATTAGAATTTTGCGCGATGGACGGTTGGCTCAGAGGCTGGAAGTTTATAAATATTTTGGATTTAAGGGCAAATATGATGAGTAATTAACTCTACTTTGTCATATTAATTTTTACTTCAGCCTCTTATCATAACAGCCTGATATAGTGTAATAAAAAATGCCTATCCCGCCTAAAAACTGGCGGACAAGAATGCACTAAATTGCCTAATCCGCCGGAGGCGGAACCCGCGGCAAGTCAAAACTGGTTTGGATCATGGGAGACTTAGCCCCCGGTTTTGTTCATCATCTTTTCTGCCTTTTGAATGTTATTTTTGGCCTGGGTGTTATGCGGATCAAGCTGCAGGACTGCTTCCCACTCTGAAACGGCCGGATTCAATTTTCCCGCCATGGCGTAAGCCATCCCGAGATTGTAATGGGCCATCACAATTTCAGGGTCAAGCTCATTGACCTTGACATAGTGCCGGATCGCGAGGTCCCATGAATGCTGCTGGAGGTATAGGGTAGCAAGGTTGTAGTGGGCTTTTACGGAGTCGGGCTTTAACGTTAGGGATTGGTTAAAATATTCCAGGGCTTTTTTCAGCTCCCCTTTTTTATGATAAACGAGTCCCAGGTTGTAAAGGCTCTTGTGGTCCCGGGGATAAAGCTCAATCGTTTTTTTGAATTGTTCCGCGGCTTCATCCAACTGCCCTCTTTCCAGATAAGCCATGCCCAGTCCGCCGCGTGCAACGAGACTGTTCGGTGAACGTTGAATGGTTTTCGACCACAACACATAATTATTCTGCCAATCGGCGTTGCGAGCGATGGTGACGGTCGCATACAGGCTGATGATAAGGACCAGCGGCACCAGGGTCACCACGTTGACAGTGGATGGATTGGCTAATTGCTGCTTGGCTGCCGCATGGATCAATACCGGCAACACCAGGCAGAATCCGATGATCGGCAGATACAGGTAACGCTCAGCCAATGGATGATAAATTTCGATCAGATTATAAACCGGAAACAGGGTAATTAAAAACCACCATATGCCGAAAAAGACCGCTTTCGAATATCGATGGACAAGAAAACTAAGGCCTGCCAGTCCCGTGACGCCGGCAAAGCCAAGTAAGTTCGAACCGTTAAAAAAGCTGTCCGGATACGAAAACACATGATCTGCCGTTAGATTCAGCGGAAATACTGCCAACTCGATGAAGCTGAAAATATGGCCGGGTAGATAAATAATCCGATCGATCAAGCTGCCGTAGGAAGAATTTAGGTATCCGCCGGGGCTAGCTAAAACAAAAAACCGAATGACGATATACACCAGGCTGACGGCAACATATCCTGAATAAAAATAGGCTTTTTTCTGCAGGG
>Ga0210122_1000083_pt1 | contig 26034 bp, 27 predicted proteins | sample Muzzi_CordB_D2_FD_185530 | JGI IMG/M metagenome (GOLD analysis project Ga0210122, IMG submission 185530) | Wetland microbial communities from San Francisco Bay, California, USA, that impact long-term carbon sequestration - Muzzi_CordB_D2 (SPAdes) | ecosystem: Environmental > Aquatic > Marine >... | reverse complement strand
CCGCCTCCATCAGGTCGGCGACGCTGCGGCCGTCGCGCGCGCCTTCCAGGATGAAGTCGGTGATCAGCGCCACCGCTTCCGGATGGTTGAGCTTGACGCCGCGCTCGAGGCGGCGGCGCGCCACCATGGCGGCGACGGCGACCAGCAGCTTGTCTTTTTCGCGCGGCGTCAGGTTCATCGTGGTCTCATCTTTTGTTTGCGCATGATCTTATCCGAAAACCGGTGCCCGCTTTTCGGGATCATGCGCTATTGCAGCCAGAGCCGCGGCACACCGGTGCCGAGCGCAGCCAGCAGCGCGATCAGGTCGTGGCGCAAGCTCGCGCCGTCGCGGGCGATGAGCCGCGCTACGGCGACGCCGTTCCAGGCGGAGATGGCGACCTCGCCGGTGAATGCGCCATCGAGCGCGCGCACGGCGGCGCAGGTGGCCTCGTCGCCGGGCGCCACCAGCACCGTGGCAAGCGCGATCGCGCCGCCGGCGGCGGCGGACGCGGCAAGCCGGTCGGCAATGGCGCCGTCCAGCCGCAGGCTTTCGGCAAAGGCCAGCCTGCCACCGCGGCGCAGGCGCCAGCGGTCGCGCCACAGACCCTCACGCATGCACTCGCCCATGGCGGCGCGGCCGAGCACCACCGCCTCCGCCATGACCAGGGACGCGCTCCCGGCCAGATCGACGTCGATGCGGCGGGACAGCCGCGCGCGGTCGAACAGGATGCATTCCTGCGGCAGCCAGGCGAGGTGACCGCCCGGGGCGACGCGCAGCGTGACGTCCATCCCGGCGTCGGCGCCGATGGAACGGTAGATCTTCTCCGCCGCGGCGGTGCCGGCGGTAAGATGCGCGCCCGCGCCCACGCCGAGATCGATGGCGAAGCGGTCGCCACCGGTCATGCCGCCGCCGGTGTTGATGATGATCGCCTCCAGCCCGCTGCCGACGCCATTGGGAAAGCGCACACGCAACGAGCCGTTCTCGTGCACCCGGGTGCGGCGCGTGCGGCCGTCCAGCGCGGCGACGTCGAGTGCGATGCGCCCGGTGGCGCGGTTGGCGGCGAAGATGCGCGCGCTGTCGGTCCTGGCTAGCACCGGCACAACCCCCTGCTGGAACGTTTCACTATATCGCCATCGCGCGCTTGAGGGCGTTCTCGTCGATGCCGGCGCGGTCGCTGGCGTAGACGATGGCGCCCCGGTCCATCACCACGAAATGGTCGCCGAGCTCACAGGCGAAGTCGAGATACTGCTCGACCAGCACGATAGCCATCTCGCCGAGCCCGCGCAGATAGGAAATGGCGCGGCCGATGTCCTTGATGATCGAGGGCTGGATGCCCTCGGTCGGCTCGTCGAGCAGCAACAGGCGCGGGCGCATGACCAGGGCGCGGCCGATGGCCAGTTGCTGCTGCTGGCCGCCGGAGAGGTCGCCGCCGCGACGCCTGAGCATGTCGTTGAGCACGGGAAACAGCGAGAACACGTCGTCGGGGACGTCGCGCCGGTCGCGCGGCAGCGGGGCGAAGCCGGTCTCCAGGTTCTCCTGCACCGTCAGCAGCGGAAAGATCTCACGCCCCTGCGGCACATAGGCGATGCCGCGGCGCGCGCGTTCGGCGGTGCGCAGGTGGGTGATGTCTTCCCCGCCCAGCCTGACCGCGCCGGCGCTGACCGGATGCTGGCCCATCAGCGCGCGCAGCAGGCTGGTCTTGCCGACGCCATTGCGGCCGAGCACGCAGGTGACCTTGCCGGGCTTCGCCTTGAGCGAGATGCCGCGCAGCGCCTGCGCCGCGCCGTAATGCAGGTCAATGGTGTTGACGTCGAGCATGGTCATCTCCCCAGGTACACTTCGACCACGCGCTCGTTCTCCGAGACCTGGTCGATGGTGCCTTCGGCCAGCACGGCGCCCTCGTGCAGGCAGGTGACCTTGACGCCGAGCTCGCGCACGAAGGTCATGTCGTGCTCGACCACGACGACGGTGCGCTCGCGGTTGATCTGCTTCAGGAGCTCGACGGTCTGTTGCGTCTCCGCGTCGGTCATGCCGGCAACCGGCTCGTCGACCAGCAGAAGCTTGGGGTCCTGCGCCAGCAGCATGCCAATCTCCAGCCATTGTTTCTGTCCGTGCGACAGGCTGCCGGCGACCCGGCTGCGCAGGTGCCTGAGGCGGATGGTGTCGAGGATCTCCTCGATGCGGCCGTCCTGCGCGGGGGACGGTTTCCACAGCAGCGTCGCGCGCACGCGGCGGTCGTTTTTCAGCGCCAGCAGCAGGTTGTCCTCCACCGTGTGCATGTCGAACACGGTCGGTTTCTGGAACTTGCGGCCGATGCCGAGTTCGGCGATCTCGGTCTCGTCGAGCCGGGCAAGGTCGTGGGCGCCCTGCTCGAAATAGACGTCGCCGTCGTCCGGCCGCGTCTTGCCGGTGACCACGTCCATCATGGTGGTCTTGCCGGCGCCGTTGGGGCCGATGATGGCGCGCATTTCGCCCGGCTCGATGACGAAGGACAGTTCGTTGAGCGCCTTGAAGCCGTCGAACGAGACGGTGATGCCGTCGAGATAGAGCAGCGCGGAAGTGGTTTGCCGGTCCATGCGATGTCCCCTACTCGGCCGCGTGCGGCGCCACCGCCAGCGGCAGGTCGGCGTCGTCGGCGCCGTCCTCGGCCGCCGCCGACCTGGCGTCGGCGCGCAGGCCGAGACCGTGTTGCAGCGTGCCGATGATGCCGCGCGGCAACAGCAGCGTGACCGCGATGAACAGGCCACCGAGCACGAACAGCCAATAGGGCGCGAGGAAGCCGGTGGTGAAGTAGGTCTTGGCGTAATTGACCACGAAGGCGCCGAGCACCGCGCCGGTGAGCGTGCCGCGGCCGCCGACCGCCACCCAGATCACGGCTTCGATCGAGTTGGCCGGGGCGAATTCACTCGGGTTGATGATGCCGACCTGCGGCACATAGAGCGCGCCCGCAACGCCCGCCATGCAGGCGGACAGGGTGAAGACGAACAGCTTGTAGGCCTCCACCCGATAACCCAGGAAGCGGGCGCGCGCCTCGGCGTCGCGGATGGCGACCAGCACCTTGCCGAACTTGGAGGTGACGATGGCGCGGCAGATGAGGAAGCCGACCGCCAGCGCGAGGCAGGAGACGACCAACAGCGCGTTGCGCGTCGCCTCCGACTGCACGTTAAAGCCGAGGATATCCTTGAAGTCGGTGAGGCCGTTGTTGCCGCCGAAGCCGAAATTGTTGCGGAAGAAGCCGAGCATCAGCGCATAGGTCATTGCCTGGGTGATGATCGACAGGTAGACGCCGGTGACGCGGCTGCGGAAGGCGAACCAGCCGAACACGAAGGCGAGCACACCCGGCACCAGCAGGACCATCACCAGGGCATAGGGAAACCAGTTGAAGCCGTACCAGTAGAGCGGCAGCTCCTGCCAGTTCAGGAACACCATGAAGTCGGGCAGAATTGGATTGGCGTAGACGCCGCGGGTGCCGATCTGGCGCATCAGATACATGCCCATGGCGTAGCCGCCCAATGCGAAGAACGCGCCGTGGCCGAGCGAGAGAATGCCGACATAGCCCCAGATCAGGTCGATGGAGAGCGCCAGCAGCGCGTAGCAGATGTATTTGCCGAACAGCGCAACAAAATAAGTCGACACGTGCAGCGGCGAGCCGGCCGGCACCAGAAGATTGAGCACCGGAATGGCGATGGCGAAAGCGCCGAGCAGCACCAGGAAGATGACGGCGGCGCGGTCGATCAGGCGGGTGAGCGGGAAGGCCTTGCTCATGCCTCCACCGCCCGGCCCCTGAGCGCGAACATGCCGCGCGGGCGCTTCTGGATGAACAGGATGATCAGCACCAGGATGGCGATCTTGGCCAGCACGGCGCCGGCATAGGGCTCGAGGAACTTGTTGGCGATGCCGAGCGAGAAGGCGCCGACCAGCGTGCCCCACAGATTGCCGACGCCGCCGAACACCACCACCATGAACGAGTCGATGATGTAGCCCTGCCCGAGGTTGGGGCTGACATTGTCGATCTGCGACAGCGCCACGCCGGCGATGCCGGCGATGCCCGAGCCGAGCCCGAAGGTAAGCGCGTCGATGCGCGCGGTGCGGATGCCCATGGCCGCCGCCATCTGCCGATTCTGGGTCACCGCGCGCATTTCCAGGCCGAGCCGGGTGAAGCGCAGCATGGCGAGCAGCGCCACCAGCACGGCCAGGGCGAAGACGATGATCCACAGCCGGTTATAGGTGATGGTCATCTGCCCGAGCTCGAAGGCGCCGCTCATCCAGCCCGGATTGCCGACCTGCTTGTTGGTGGGTCCGAAGATGGTGCGCACCGCCTGTTGCAGGATCAGCGACAGGCCCCAGGTAGCGAGCAGCGTTTCCAGCGGGCGGCCGTACAGGAAGCGGATGATGCCGCGCTCGATGGCGATGCCAACCGAGCCCGCGACGGCGAAGGCGAGCGGCAGCGCGATCAGCAGCGAATAGTCGAACAGCGCGGGATTGTGCGCGCGGATCAGTTCCTGCACCACGAAGGTGGTGTAGGCACCGAGCATCACCATCTCGCCATGCGCCATGTTGATGACGCCCATGACGCCGAAGGTGATGGCAAGGCCGATGGCGGCGAGCAGCAGCACCGATCCGAGCGAGAGCCCGTACCAGGCGTTCTGCACCGCGCCCCACAGTGCCAGCGTGTGCTGAATCTTGCCGATGGCGGCGCCGGCGGCGTCGCGCACCGCAGGCGGCTGATCGGCCGGCAGGCCTTGCAGCAGGCCGAGTGCGTCCTGATCGCTGCGGTCGCGGATCGCCGCGACGGCGGCAACCTTGCTTTCCACCGAAGCGTCCGCGGAATAAAGCATGACGGCGGCGCGCGCCTGTGCCAGCGCGGTCTTCACGCGCGCGTCGGTTTCCTTGTCGAGCGCCTTCTCGAGCGTCGGCAGCGCGCTGTCCTTGCGCGACTTGAACACCGCCTGCGCCGCCTCGTAGCGCTTGTCCGGGTCGGCCGCCATCAAGGTCAACCCGCCGATGGCGGCGTCGATGACGTTGCGCAGCCGGTTGTTGACGATGACGGTGTCGATATCCTCGGGCGGGTTGCCGGCGACCGGCTTGCCGGTGGCGGCGTCGAGCAGCGTATCGTCCCTGGTCCTGATAAAGACCTTCTTCTGCTCGGCGCTGTAAAAGAGACGCCGGCTCTGCGCGGCTTCCAGCAAGGGCGCGGCGAGCGGACTGCCGCTGGCGACGACCTTGCCGATGGCCTCGCCGGTGTCGCTCAGCGAGCCCTCGGTGAAGCCGACGAGCGCGTCCTCATAGGCGCCGGCGTGGGCGTTGGCGGCACCCGCAATCAGCACAGCGAGCGCGAATACGAACGCCAGCATGCGATCGTAGCAGCTACGCATTGCAGTCAATCCCCGGCAAAAGGATGTTTATTCCTGGGTGGAGGCGGCGGGCGGGCCCGCCGCCTCCGGTCGTGTCAGCGTTGGCAGCTCAATGTCAGCCGGTGCGGATCAGGAGCTCTGACCGCCGCATTTCTTGGTCACGGTGTTGTAGTTGCCGCACTTCAGCTTGACCCAATCGGAGATCAGGTCCTTCGAGCCCGGCAGATGGTCGGACCAGGCATCGCCCGGCACCAGCCCCTTGGTCTTCCACACCACGTCGAACTGGCCGTCGTCACGTACCTCGCCGACGAAGACCGGCTTGGTGATGTGGTGGTTGGGCAGCATCTTGGACATGCCACCGGTCAGGTTGGGCACCTCGATGCCAGGCAGCGCGGCGATTACCTTGTCGGGATCGGTGCTGCCGGCCTTCTCGACCGCCTTCACCCACATGGCAAAGCCGATGTAGTGCGCCTCCATCGGATCGTTGGTGGTGCGCTTCGGCTTCTTGGTGAAGGCATGCCACTTCTTGATGAATTCGGCGTTGGCCTTGCTCTTGATCGACTGGAAGTAGTTCCAGGCGGCGAGATGGCCGACCAGCGGCTTGGTGTCGAGACCGGCGAGTTCTTCCTCGCCGACCGAGAACGCCACCACCGGAATGTCGGTGGCCTTGATGCCCTGGTTGCCGAGCTCCTTGTAGAATGGAATGTTGGCGTCGCCGTTGATGGTGGAGACCACGGCGGTCTTCTTGCCCGCCGAGCCGAACTTCTTGATGTCGGCGACGATGGTCTGCCAGTCGGAATGTCCGAACGGCGTGTAGTTGATCATGATGTCTTCGTCCTTGACGCCCTTCGACTTCAGATAGGCCTCAAGGATCTTGTTGGTGGTGCGCGGATAGACGTAGTCGGTGCCCGCCAGCACCCATCGCTTCACCGAGCCGCCGTCCTTGCTCATCAGGTAGTCGACGGCGGGGATGGCCTGCTGATTGGGCGCGGCGCCGGTGTAGAACACGTTGCGCTCGCTTTCCTCGCCTTCGTACTGCACCGGATAGAACAGGATCGAGTCGAGTTCCTTGAACACCGGCAGCACGGACTTGCGCGACACCGAGGTCCAGCAGCCGAACACGGCGGCGACCTTGTCCTTGGAGATCAGCTCGCGCGCCTTCTCGGCGAACAGCGGCCAGTTCGAGGCCGGGTCGACAACGACCGCCTCGAGCTTCTTGCCGAGCAGGCCGCCTTTCTTGTTCTGCTCGTCGATGAGCATCAGCATCACGTCCTTCAGCGTGGTTTCGCTGATGGCCATGGTGCCGGAGAGCGAATGGAGGATGCCGACCTTGATCGTGTCCTCGGCCTTGGCGGCGTGCATTGCGCCGGTCGCCGCGAACGCCAGACCCGCGGCGGCGGAAAGCCACCAGCGGCCATTCGGTCGCGTCGCGACCGTCTTCAATGTTTCGAGCATGAGCGAAGTCCCCTGCATGAGTGACGCGCGCAAGAAGTCCCGGCGAACTTTCGCGCAGCCAGGAGTTCGCAAGCTCTGTGCCAAGGCTCGGAAAAATCGCTAAGGCCATGTTTTATCGCCGGTATCAGGCTGTGGATAATTCATGCCTAGTTTTAAGTCAGGCGGGCGCGCTTATTCTTTAGGCAAAATTGGTGGGTTCTGCACCAACCGGCGGCGGCCCTCGCCGGCGTTTTGGGCAACACCGGCGGCGAGGCTCTGCGGGAGCGCTAAAGCAGTTCGTCGACGCCAAGCCGGCGCGGGATCAGACCCTGCTGCAACGCGTAGGCAATCAGCATTTCCAGGCAGGGCCGGTTGGCCGGCTTGCCGAACGGGGCAAGGTCCGGCGCCCCGGCCGCCGGCCCGCCTGCCGCCTTGCGGCCCGCTTCCAGCAACCGGTAGAGCTCGTCCACCGCGTCGGGCTTGGCCTGCGCCAGTTCTTCGGTCACCACCACCATGTGATTGACCGGAACCACGCCGTGCCCGGCGTACCAGGCGCGCGCGGCGGCGTCCGGATCGGGGATGACGCTTTGCAGGCGGTCGTCCTTGGGCATGGCGGCGCCGTAGATGGCGGCGTCGATCTCGCCCTCGATCAGCATCCGGGTGATGTCCTTGTCCGGAGCGGCGCGCACGACGCCGGGCGGATCCCTGGCCTCGGCGACGTGGCCGTCCTCGAAGGTCACCCACTGCACGGCGGAAAAATCAACCCCATAGTCGTTTTGCAGGATACCGCGGATCCAGGCTCCGGTGGTCTGGCTGTAGGAGCGCACGCCAATACGCTTGCCGGCGAGGTCTTCGGGGCCGAGCCGGCCCCGCTCCACATTGTGGAGCACGGTGCCGTGCTGGAAGCGGGCGAGCATCGCCGCCGGCAACAGCTTCAGTCCCTTTTTGTAGGCAACTGCCTGCAGGTAGGTGACCAGCGCCATCTCGCTGGCGTCGAAAGCGTGCTCGCGCACCATCGGCTTGAAGGCCTTGTGCATCGGCTTGACCTCGACGAAGTCGAGCTTGAGCCAGGGGGAGTCGATCTCGCCGCGCTTGAGCGGCAACGTGTGCGGGTAATCGCCGATGGCGATGCGCAGCGTCACGGGAGCGTCGGGCATGGCAGAGGCTTTCTTTTCGGACCCCACCTAGTCTAAAGAACACATCGGAAGAATGGGAGTTGTGAACTCATGCCGGACCAAAAAACCGGGCTCGTCATCACCGCCCATCCCGGCGATTTCGTCTGGCGTGCGGGCGGCGCCATCGCCCTGCACGTCAAGAAGGGCTACAAGGTCAAGATCGTCTGCCTGTCATTTGGCGAGCGCGGCGAAAGCCAGTTCGCCTGGAAGGAAAAAGGCGCCACGCTCGACAGCGTCAAAGCCGGGCGCAAGGACGAAGCCCAGCGCGCCGCCGACCTGCTCGGCGCCGAGATCGAGTTCTTTGATGCCGGTGACTATCCGCTCAAGCTGACGGAGGCTCATTTCGACCGCATGGTCGACGTCTACCGCGAGCTCAATCCGTCTTTCGTGCTCACGCACGCGCTGAAGGACCCCTACAATTTCGACCATCCGGACGCCGCCCATTTCGCGCAGCAGACCCGCGTGGTGGCGCAGGCCATGGGCCATAAGCCGGGCGCGACCTACAAATACTCGGCGCCGCCGGTCTATCTGTTCGAGCCGCACCAGCCGGAAATGTGCGAGTTCAAGCCGGACCTCATCCTCAAGATCGACGAGGTGTGGGAGCAGAAGTACAAGGCGTTCCAGATTCTTGCCGCGCAGAAGCACCTGTGGGCCTATTACGAGCGCGTGGCGCTCAACCGCGGCATCCAGGGCTCGCGCAATACCGGCGTGCCCATGACCTATGGCGAGGCCTATCAGACCCTGTTCCCGCGGGTGGCTATGGAACTCGGATGACGCTGAAGTTCTATTACGCGCCGCACACATGTTCGCTTGCCTCGCATATCGCGCTTGAGCAGGCCGGAGCCGACTATGAGGCGATCCGGCTGAGCTTCGAATCCGGGGATCAGCGCAAGCCCGACTATCTCGCCATCAATCCCAAGGCGCGGGTGCCGGCGCTGGTTACCCCGCAAGGCGTGCTGACCGAGACGCCGGCGCTGCTCGTCTATATCGCACAGAGCCACCCCAAGGCCGGGCTCGCGCCGCTCGACGACCCGTACGCGCTGGCGGAGGCGCAGGCGTTCAACAGCTATCTGTGCTCGACCGTGCACGTCGCCCATGCGCACCGGATGCGCGGCTCCCGCTGGGCCGACGATCCGGCGGCGCACAAGGCGATGCAGAAAAAGGTGCCGCAGTCGGTCGGCGAGGCCTTTGGCCTGATCGAGCGCGGCATGCTGCGTGGTCCCTGGGTTCTGGGCGACACCTGCTCGATCTGCGACTTCTATCTCTTCACTCTTGCCCAATGGCTGGAAGCCGACGGCGTCGATACCAGCCGGCTGCCGAGGGTCATGGATCATCGCCAGCGCGTGGCCCAACTTCCCGTCGTGCAGAAAGTTATCGCGGAAGAGCTCGGCTGACCGCGGGCCGAATGATTGACCGGAGACCGCTCATGAAACCCGTCGTCGTCCGCAACATCCAGCGCGCCGATTCAAACGCCATCGGCACTTTCGAGGCGCTCGGCGTGTCGACCGTGCACGAAGCACTCGGCCGTTCCGGGCTGATGAAGCCCTATCTGCGTCCGATCTATCCCGGCGCGCAGATCGCCGGACCCGCGGTCACCGTGCTGGCACAGCCGGGCGACAACTGGATGATCCACGTCGCGGTCGAGCAATGCCGGAAGGGCGACGTGCTGGTGGTCGGCTGCACCACCGACAACACCGACGGCATGTTCGGTGAACTGCTCGCCACCTCGCTGAAGGCGCGCGGCGTGAAAGGGCTGATCATCGACGCCGGCTGCCGCGACGTGAGGGCGCTGCACGACATGGACTTCCCGGTCTGGTCGAAGGCGATCTCCGCCAAGGGCACGGTGAAGGCGACGCTGGGCGCGGTCAACGTTCCAGTGGTGTGCGCCGGCGTAAACGTGGAGCCGGGCGACGCGGTGGTGGCCGACGACGACGGCGTGGTCGTGGTGCCGAAGAAATATTGCGTGGAGACGGCGCAGAGGGCGCAGAAACGCCACGACGACGAGGACGGCAAGCGCCGGCAGCTTGCGTCCGGCGAGCTCGGCCTCGACATGTACAAGATGCGCGAGCCGCTGGAGAAGGCCGGCCTGCGCTACGTCGACAGGCCGGAAGATGTTTGAGCCGCCGGCGCCGTGACCGATCCACGGTCCGCTCATTCCCGCGCAAGCGGGAATTCCGGTGCTACAATTGCAGACCAGTCGATCGCAACACCGGGCCCCGTTTTCGGTGGAGACAAGCGGGCAACCCGTAACGTGCAAAGGCTCGTATGCCGGACATCCCCGCCCTGCTCGCCGCGCTCGCCCCGCTCGCCGAGGCGCTGCTGCGCATCTTCGCCGGCCTGGCGCTGGTGCCGCACGCGCTGCGCAACACCTTCGGTTTTTTTCCCAACACCGGTCAGCCGCACCGGAGCGTCACGCTGATGACCGCCTACCTGGACAAGCAGGGTTACCGGCCGGGCTGGCTATGGGCACCGCTCATCTCCGCCATCCAGCTCGTCGGCGGACCACTGCTGGCATTCGGCCTGTTCACGCGATGGGCAGCATTTCCGATTCTCTGTTTTCTGCTGGTCACCAATGTCGAGCGCTGGCGCGTGGGCAAGTATTTCTGGAACCAGCTCGGAATGGAATATACGCTGATGTGGACGCTCGCCGTGTTCTACTTCTTCGCGCACGGCGGCGGTCTCTATTCCCTCGACCATCTCTTTTTTGCGGAGTGAGCGGCCGTGCAACGCAGCGACCAGCGTATTCTCACCACCCATGTCGGCAGCCTGCCGCGGCCGGTTGAGTTGCTCGACATGATGAAGGCGAAGCTCGCTGGCGAAACCGTCGACGACAAGGCATATGACGCGCGCGTGCGTCAGGCGGTAGCCGACTGCGTACGCCAACAGGCCGCCTGCGGAATCGACGTAGTAACCGACGGCGAGATGTCGAAGCCGGGTTTCTTCGTCTACGTCAAGGAACGGCTGGCCGGCTTCGAGCCGCGACCGGGCCAGGGCCCGGTCTTGTTTGCCGCCGAACGCGCGGCATTTCCGGAGTATTACGAGGACTATTTCAAGCGCGCCATGCTCGGCGGCAGCGTGGCGCCGATTGCGCCGATGTTCTGCGTCGGCCCGGTGCGTTACCAGGGCGAAGCGGCGCTGCAAAAGGACCTCGATAACCTGAAAAACGCCCTCGCAGACGTGCCGTACATCGAGGCCTTCGTGCCGGCGGTGGCGCCGAGCGGCGTCGGCCACAACAATTATTACAAGAGTGACGAGGAATACCTGTTTGCGGTCGCCGAGGCGCTCACCGTCGAATACCGCGCCATCGTCGAGGCCGGCTTCCTGGTGCAGGTCGACGATCCCTTCCTCGCCGACGTGTTCGCCGAGCCTGATCTCGATGACAAACAGAAGACCAGAAAGGCGCAGATTTACGTCGATGCGCTCAACCATGCGCTGCGCGGCATTGCGCCCGAGCGCGTGCGCTTCCACACCTGTTACGGCATCAACGAAGGCCCGCGCATCCACGAGGCGTCATTGGCCGACCTCGTGCACCACATGCTGAAAATCAATGCCGGCGCCTATTCCTTCGAGGCAGCCAATTGCCGCCACGAGCACGAATATCATCTGTGGGAGACGGTGAAACTGCCCGAGGGCAAGATTATCATCCCCGGCGTCATCACCCATGCCAGCAATATCGTCGAGCACCCGCAACTCATTGCCGAGCGCATCATCCGCTTCGCCACGCTGGTCGGCCGCGAGAACGTGATGCCGGCAGCCGACTGCGGCTTCTCCTCGCAGGCCTGCTACAAGACCGAAGTGCACCCAAAGGTGATGTGGGCGAAGTTCGCCGCCCTGACCGAAGGCGCGCGCATCGCCAGCCAACGACTGTGGCGCGGCAACCCGGCCGCATGAGCGACTCAGCGGTTGGCGCTGCTCCAGGGCGCGATGCGGCGCTCCACCACCTTCAGCCCCGAGGTGAGCGAGACGCCCAGCGCCATCAGCACGATCACCGGCACGAAGGTCTTGTCCATCTCGAAATTGTTGGCGTAGCGCGTGATCATAAAGCCGAGGCCAGTGATGGTGGTGTAGAATTCGGCGATCACCATGCCGACCAGACCGCGCCCGATAGCCAGCCGCACGCCGGCGGCGATGTAGGGCACCGCAAACGGCAGCAGCACGTCGCGCCACACGCGCCATTCCGGCGAGCGGAAGGAACGCGCCACCTCGAGCATGTTCTTGTCGCATTCGCGCACGCCCTGATAGGTGTTGATCAGGATCGGGAACACGGCGAACAGGAACACGACGATGATCTTGGCCTTCAAATAGATGCCGAACCAGAGCACCAGCAGTGGCACCAAGGCGACCAGTGGGGTGGCGTAGAGCGCGTTGATGGGAAAATCGAGCGCCCAGTCGAGCCAGCGCACGCGCGCCATCAGCACCGCCAGCGGGATGCCGACGATGACAGCCGTGACGAGGCCGTAGAACATCACCTCCAGGCTTTGCATGAGGTAGTAGGGCAGCTCGCCGGAAACGGTCAGCTCATAGAAGGCGACGGCGATCTGGGTCGGATAGGTGAAGAAGATCGGGCTGATGTTCGGCCCGACGATCTGCCAGATAATCAGCACTAGCGCCAGGAAGCCGTAGCGGAAGAGCGCCTTGCGGTCCCACCACGGGCTCTTTTTGACCGCGGCCGCCGACGCCGCCTGCCGGCCGGCGAGTTGACCGGAGTGAACCTCGTTGGCGACGCTCATCGCAATGCTCCCGGGCGCCAGGCCCTCTTCTTATCCGCTGTCGTTGTTTGAAGTCGCAGGCGGACGCGGCCAGATCGCCGCGCCCGCCCCTGTCGAAGCGTCAACCGCGCCGGACTAGAACGCCGCCGACGGGCAAACAGGTCCCTTCCACACGCCGAGGTCCTTGATCGCCGCTTCCGCGAATTGCTTGTCGACGATCTGGTCGTAAGACGGCGTCTTGCCCTTCTCGATGTTGCCGACCTTGGTCATCAGGTTGGCGGTGAAGCCGACGCGCTCCGGCGTGAGCCCGGTGTTGGCGTTCCAGATGCAGCTCTTCACCAGGAAGTCGTAAGTATCCGACACCACCTTTTCCGGATATTTGGTGTACTTGACGAGGATCGGCATCACTTTGGCCTTGTCGGTGTACAGGATGCGCGTGGCCTCGATATTGGCCTTGACGAAGGCCAGCAGGGCCTTGGGCTTGCTCTTGATGGTCTCGTCTTTCACCGCCATGAACTGGTACATGGTCTTGGGCTGTAGCTCCCACATGCGGGCGATCGCGTGCATGCTCGGCACCTTCTGCTTCGCCAGCATCTCCTGCTCGACGTGCAGAATCGCGGTGTCGATCTGATCGGCCACCAGCGCCGGCACGTCCTCGGTGGCGATGGAGACGAAGTTCACGTCCTTGGCGTCGACCTTGGCCGCCCGCAGCACGTTCTTGCTCAGGATGTGGGCGAAGCCGCCGGGCTGCTGAATGCCGATGCGCTTGCCCTTGAGGTCGGCCATGGTCTTGACGTTGTCACGCACCACCATCGAGGCCTCGAACTTGTCGAGGTTGCCGAGGATGCCCTTGACCTTCGAGCCCTTGGAGATGCCGATGATGGTGACGGCGCCCGGCGCCATGGCGATGTCGACGTTACCCGACAGCATGGCACGGAACACCTTGACGCCGCCAGCGAGCGCGACGGTGTCGACTTCGACGCCGTACTTCTTGTAGAGGCCGAGATCCTGGGCGACGAGCACCGGCATGTGCACGACGTTGGGTGGCGTGGTCGGCATGCCGACGACCAGCTTGTTGTCTTGCGCGTGGCCCGCACCCGGCAGCGCCAGCGCGGCGGCGGCGAGCACCGCCAGCGTCGTAATCAGTCTACGCATGTAATCCTCCCTAGAGATTTTTCGTCGTTATCGCCGGGCCCGTCGGCACCTCCGGCCGGCGCCGGATCGTGCACGAACCGCGTTACAGGTGCGGCCACAGCTTTGCGCAAAGCCGGACCGTCCGTAACTAACCGGCCAGAGGGCGGATTCTGCCCCATCACCCCGATAAAAACAATGAAGGCGGCGCGCGTAATCCCGCCGCAGCGGACAATTCTCCTTTGACCGCGGCGAGCGGCGACGGCTAAACACGCCGCCATGGTCAAATTTGTCGTCGACTTCGGCAGCCTCGGCAAACCGCCGCAGCCCGACGGCCGGCTGGACGGCCCGGCTTTCCACCGCAATCACGAGCCCATCTGGTCGGCGGTGATACCGTATCTCGGGACACAGAGCGGCGACGTGCTGGAACTGGGCAGCGGAACCGGTCAGCATGCAACCGAGTTCGCCCGCCGCACGCCCGCGCTGAGCTGGTGGCCGAGCGACATCAATCCGGCCCATCTCGCCAGCATTGCCGCCTGGCGGGCGCATGCGGGGCTGCCAAATCTGCGCGCACCGCAGCGCATCGACCTCAACGATTTCAACTGGACCTGGGTGGGCGACGGCGCCGACAGACTCTCCGCCATGCTTTGCATCAATGTGCTGCACATTGCACCCTGGACCGTGTCGCAAAACCTGTTCGCCGGCGCCGGGCGGCTGCTGCGCGCGGGCGGCCACCTGTTCATCTACGGCCCGTTCAAGCGCGATGGCGTCCACACCGCGCCAAGCAACCAACGTTTCGACGAAAGCCTCAGGGCGGAGAACCCGCATTGGGGCGTGCGCGACATCCGCGATCTCGAAGCGATCGCCCACGCCGCCGGGCTGACGCTCACAGACGCCATACCGATGCCGGCCAACAACCTGGTGCTGGCCTTCGTGCGCGGCGTTCGGCAAGATTGAGACACGACACCGGCAAACGAGTTTGGCCCCATGACAGACGAACCCGTCTACGACATCGCCCATCTCGGCCACCTCGAAATGCTGACGCCGAAATTCGAGGAGAGCCGCAAATTCTTCATCGACGTGATGGGCATGACCCAGAGCGGCGAGCAGGGCGACAGCGTCTATCTGCGCGGCTGGGACGACTACGAGCGCTATTCGCTCAAGCTGACCGCCTCAAAGACTTCGGGCATGGCCCATGTGGCCTTCCGTACCCGCAGCCCGCAGGCGCTGGAGCGGCGCGCGGCGGCGCTGAAGGGCTCCGGCTTCGAGGTCGGCTGGACCGACGGCGACCTTGGCCACGGCAAGACCTTCGTGTGCAGGGACCCGGACGGCCACGTCATCGAGCTTTATTACGACACCGAATGGTACCGGCCGCCGGCCGACAAGAAGCCGGCGCTGAAAAACCAGGCGCAGCGCTACCCGGCGCGCGGCTGCAACGTGCGGCGCATCGACCATTTCAACGGGCTCGCCGTCGACATCAAGGCCAACCGCGAGTTCTTTGAGCGCTATCTCGGGTTCCGGCTGACCGAGCAGATCGTGATGGACGACGGCAGCGAAGCCGGCATGTGGATGACGGCGACAAACAAGTCCTACGATTTCGCCTATACGCGCGACCACACCGGCACCAGGGGCCGCTTCCACCACGTCACCTATGCGCTCGACTCGCGCGAGGACATCTTGCGTGCCGCCGATATTTTCCTGGAGAACGGCGTGTTCATCGAGACCGGCCCGCACAAGCATGCCATCCAGCAGACCTTCTTCCTTTACGTCTACGAGCCCGGCGGCAACCGCGTGGAGGTGGCTTGCGCCGGCGCCCGGCTGGTGCTGGCGCCGGACTGGAAGCCGATCGTCTGGACCGAGGCCGAGCGCAAGAAGGGCCAGGCCTGGGGCCTGCAGACCATCAAGTCGTTCCACACCCATGGCACGCCGCCGGTGCCCGGGGTGATGGATTCGTAAATGTCCCGCCGCAACACGCCGCGCGTTTGTTTCATCGGCTTCGGCGAGGCCGGTCAGGCGATTGCGTCGGGCCTGCGCGAGAGCGGCATCGAACGCATCGCCGCCTGGGACATCCTGTTTCCGCTCGGTGAAGGCGAGCCGCTGAAAGCCGCCGGCGAGAGGATGGGTGTGCGCTGCGCAACTTCGGCCGCCGACGCCGTGGCCGAGACGGACATGATCGTCTCGGCGGTGACGGCAGCCTCCAGCCTGGAGGCCGCCACATCGGTTGCGCCGCATCTCAGCGGCAATCCCTGCTACCTCGACATCAATTCGGTCTCGCCCGGCCGCAAGCAGGAGACGGAAAAGCTGCTCGGCGGCAGGGCGCGCTATATCGACGTGGCGGTGATCGCGCCCATTCACCCCGAGCGGCACAAGACGCCGCTGTTGATTTCGGGGCCGCATGCGGAAACGGTCTCGCCGCTGCTGGGCGAAATGGAGATGCAGTTCACCGTGGTCGGACCGGCGACCGGTGCAGCGGCGGCGATCAAGATGATTCGCAGCGTGATGATCAAGGGCATCGAGGCGCTGACGCTGGAATGCTTCCTTGCCGCCAGCCGCGCCGGCGTGCTCGACGAGGTGACCGCCTCGCTGAAGAACAATTATCCCGGCCTCGATTGGCCGAGCCTGACCGAATACAACCTCGGGCGCATGGCCAGCCACGGCGAGCGGCGCGCCGCCGAGATGGAAGAAAGCGCCGTCACGCTACGCGAACTCGGGCTCGCGCCGGTGATGGCGGAGGCTACGGTCAAGCGCGAGCGTGAGATGGGCGCCATCGGCCGCGACGAGACCGTGCGCGCGGCAATCAAGCAAGGCCGCGCCGCGCTGCTGGCGGCCATCGGCGCCGCGGCCAAACGCCGCCACTAAGCAGGTTTTATTCCGAACCTGCGGCGGGGGCCCGGCGTTGTTGCAACGCATCCGCGGCATTGCCGAACACTCATTTTCCGCAAGGGAGGATCTTCGTGAGGGCGAGAACTTTCGCATCTGCAGCCTTGATCGCCGCCATGCCGGCGACCGGCGCCATCGCCGGCCAGAGCACATCCCCACCCCAGCCGCTCTGGTACGCCAATGACGGCAGCAATTGCATTGCCATCTACAAGCCGGTCTGCGCCGTCAAGAACGGCGTGCGCTTCACCTATTCCAATGCCTGCTACGCTCACCGCGCCGGCGCCCGGATGCTTTCGCATAAGGCCTGCAGCGGCACCGACCGCTTCCAGCACGGCCACCGCTGAACGCGCCGGCAGCATCCATTTCCGCACATTGCGGCGCGGACAAACATGGTTTGCTGTCTTACAGTGCAGGACACGGCGGGCGAACCGCCGACGACGCTTGACAGACGGCGGCCGTTGGGGAGGGTTGCCACGCCATGCCGGGGCCTGTCCAAATCGTCATCGACAAAGTCAGCCACGTTTACCGCCCGCCGCGCGGCCGCGAAGTGCTGGCGCTCGATGACGTGTCGCTGGAGGTCGCTAATCGCGAATTCGTCGCCCTGCTCGGGCCCTCCGGATGCGGCAAGTCGACACTGCTCTACCTGATCGGCGGCTTTCTCCCGGTCGAGGCGGGCACCATTACCGTCGACAGCAAGGCGGTGGCCGGGCCCGGTCCCGACCGCGGCATCGTCTTCCAGCATTTCGCGCTGTTTCCCTGGAAAACCGTGCGCGGCAACATCCTCTACGGGCTGGAACGCCAGGGCATGGAGCGGCAAAAGCGCGAAAAGCGTGCACGTGACCTGATCGAGCTGGTGGGCTTGTCCGGTTTCGAGGACAGCTACCCGTCGCAGCTGTCCGGCGGCATGAAGCAACGCACGGCAATCGCGCGCACCCTCGCCTTCGAGCCGACCATTTTGCTGATGGACGAGCCGTTCGGCGCGCTCGACGCGCAGACGCGCGGGCTGATGCAGAGCGAATTGCTCGCCATCTGGAAGCGCACGCCGAAGACGGTGATCTTCGTCACCCATGACGTGCAGGAGGCCGTGTTCCTTGCCGACCGGGTGGCGGTGATGTCGGCGCGGCCCGGCCGCATCAAGACCATCGTCGACACCAAGTTCGAGAAGAACGACGCCGGGCTGTTCAAGGAAAAGGAATTCGTCGAGAAGGTCGACGAGATCTGGCACCTGGTGCGCGAGGAAGCGATCAAGGCGCAGATGGGCCGCGCCGCGCCGGCTGAGGACAATGCGTCATGAGCGCCGCGCTCGCCGCCAGGGCGCCGGCACAGCGCACATGGGCGGAGAACGCGCTGCTCACTTTGGTCCGCTATTCACCCTTGCTGCTGCTGGCGATCGCCTGGGAAGCGACGGCGCAGCTGGAACTGGTGTCGACCACGGCGCTGCCGCCGCTCTCCGCCGTCATCGCCTCCTGGATCGAATTGATCAGGGACGGCGAGCTAGTCAGCAACGGCGCCGCCTCGCTCTACCGCGTCTTCGCCGGGCTGGGGCTGGCCATCGTCATCGGTGCCTCGCTCGGCATCGTCATGGCCTGGTGGAAGCCGGTGAACATCCTGGTCGCCCCGATCGTGGAAATCTTCTATCCGCTGCCCAAGTCGGCACTGATCCCGGTCACCGTGATCTGGCTCGGCTTCGGCGATGCCTCCAAGATTCTGCTCATCTTCCTCGGCTGCATGCTGCCGGTCACCATCGGCGCCTTCAACGGCGCGCGCTCCAGCGAGCAGCATCTGGTGTGGTCGGCGCGCAGCATGGGCGCCAGCCGGCTGCGCGTGTTGTGGGACGTGGTGGTGCCGAGCGCCATGCCGGAACTGCTTAACGGCACGCGCACGGCGCTGGCGCTCTCCTTCATCCTGCTGGTCTCGGCCGAACTGATCGCGGCGCGCCAGGGCTTCGGCTATCTGATCGGCTTCCTCGGCGCCAACGGCACCTATGACGCCATGTACGCGGTGGTGCTGACGGTGGCATTCCTCGGCTTCGCCGCCGACCGGCTTTATCTCGTCATCACGCGGCGGGTGCTGCTATGGCGCGAGTAGCACAGCCGAACGCGGCCGCCGGCGCGCCGGAGCTGGCGCTCCTGCGCTATGGCCGCCTGCTGCTGTCCGGGTTTGCCCGCGTCTTTTCCCTCCTGGCGCTGGCGATCGCCTGGGAACTGCTGGCGCGCAGCGGCACCTTCACCCATTTCCAGTTGCCGGCGCTGAGCGAAGTGATCGTGAGCATCTGGAACGACGTGATTGGCGGTGAGTTTTTCCTCAATGCCTGGCTGACGCTCTATCGCGCGCTCGTCGGGTTTTTCATCTGCGCCGTACTCGGCGTCGCCATCGGCATGGCGATGTCGCGCAACGTCATCGCGCACTGGTTTTTCGATCCGATCGTCTCGGTCGGCTTTCCGATGCCGAAGATTGCCTTCCTGCCGGTGGTGATCCTCTGGCTGGGCGTCTACGACGTGTCCAAGATCACCATCATCGTCATCGACGCCATCTTCCCGGTGATCGCCGCCACCGTTATCGCCATCCAGGGCGTCGAGCGTGAATTGATCTGGTCGGCGCGCAACATGGGAGCGAGCAGCCGCGAACTGCTGACGCAGGTCGTGCTGCCAGCAGCGAGCCCGCAGATCATGACCGGGCTGCAGGTCGCGCTGCCGCTGTCGCTGATCGTGGCGGTAGTGGCGGAGATGCTGATGGGCGGCTACGGGCTGGGCGGAGCCATGATGACCGCCTCGCGTTTCGCCAATTCGACCGGGGTCTTCGCCGGTATCGTCGAGATCGCCATCGTTGGCTACGTTCTGGTCAAGGCAATGAGCATGATCCGCCGCCGACTGTTGATCTGGCACCAGGAAGCGCACGATCCGAGCACGGCGTGACGGCGTCGCAAAGGTCGCTGTGTACCGCATAGCGGGCAAACCGCCGCAGCGGGCGAGGCTTGCCAAAAGCGGTTGGAACCCCGACAATCTTTGCGTTTTCACACACAGCAAAGTTTGCCGCGCCAACGGGCAGTCGGCGAAACCGGGAGGATAAAATGCGCTTTCATAAACTCGCGCTGGCCGGCGTGTGCGCACTCGGCCTCGCGGCTACCGCCGCGCAGGCAGAGCCGCTGAAGATCCGCATGTCCTGGGTCGCCCCGGTCTCGAACTGGGCCTCGATCATTTCCTACAAGAAGGATCTGGCCAAGCACTGGGGCAAGTCCTACACCATCGAGGCAATTCGCTTCCGCGGCACGCCGCCGATGATCACGGCGATCGCCAATAACGAGCTGGAGGTCTCCAACCTCGCCTACTCGTCGCTGGCCATCGCCATCGACAATGCCGGCCTTGACGACCTCGTGGTCATCGCCGACGAGTTCCAGGACGGCGTGCCGGGGTATTTCAGCGAGCAGTATTACGTCCGCAAGGATAGCGGCATCAACAAGGTCGAGGACCTCAAGGGCAAGGTGGTCGGCACCAATGCCGCCGGCTCCGCGGTCGACGTCGCCAGCCGTGCCATGCTGCGCAAGCACGGGCTGGAGGACAAGCGCGACTACACCATCGTCGAGGGCCCCATCCCGGCCTTGCCGACCATGCTGCTGGAGAAGAAGGCCGACCTGGTGCCGGCCGTGCTGCCCTTCGCGCTCAATCCCAAGCTGCGCAAGGAAGGCAAGGTGCTCTTCGAGCAGAAGGAAGCGCTCGGCGTCTCGCAGATGATCATGTGGACGGCGCGCCGGTCGTTCATCGCGAAGCACCGCGACGTCATGGTCGACTTCATGGAGGACATGCTGACCATCACGGCCTGGTTCAAGGACCCGAAGAACCACGACGAGGTGGCCAAGATCGCGTCGAAGGTCACCAAGGCGCCGCCGGAGCGCTTCGGCTGGCTGTTCACCAAGCAGGATACCTATCGCGCTCCCGACATGATGCCGAACCTGGAAGCCTTGCAGCGCAACGTCGACACCGTGCGCGACCTCGGTTTCGTCAAGAACAAGATCGACATCAGCAAGCACTCGGACGTGAGTCTGATCAAGGATGCGCTCGCGCGGATGAAAAAATAATTTAATAAAAATTGAATCAAACTCAGCGCATCGTCTACATCTTGCGCACAGGCCCCGGAGATTCGTCTCCGGGGCCTATCTGTTGAAATCTCCCACTAACTGCGGCGCGAAGCCACACGACGCAAACGAACCGGAAACATCTCGAACAATCCGCTTTACAAGCATGGTTAACGCTACAAAAATAATTACAGTGACAACACTTACATAGTTAACGGGGCGTTGAACAATGACAAATGTGTATAAGGTGTTCTGCGGTGCCCTGCTCGTCCTCGGGCTGGCGGGTATCATTCCGGAGCCAGCTCTGGCAGGCGGCGGCTACCATTGGGATGCCGCTTGTAATTGCCGGCGCCCGGACAGCGAGTATCAGACCAAGCGCGTCGTGCGCGGTGCGCCCGTCGTGCGCACGCATCGCCGTTACGTCGACCACACCCGGGTGGTCAAGGGCAGAACGAAGCTGATCCAGGAGAACCGCCTGATCGTGCACGTGCGGCCGGTGATAAACCGCGAAGTGGTCGTGCATCGCCAGCACACCGTCGTGAAGAACGTTGTGCTGCGCAGGACCAACACCACCAACAAGTATCGCAATGAGTATCGCCGCCAGGTGGTGAACCGGTATACGCCCGGCAGCGTGCGCCACGTCACCGAGTATCGCAACGTGCGCGGCGTGAACTGTAACTGCGGCGACGAGGGCGCGCGTTACAGCGGCGGACGCCACTATGGCGGCCACGTCGTCTCCTACCGGGACTGAGGATCGCTCAGTCACCTGCGCGATCCTTGCCAAGCCGCCCCGCCTCTGCCCGGCGGGGCGGTTTTTTGTTTGAGCGGGCGAAGACCGCCCCCGATTGACGCCACAGTGCTACACTATCGGCAAGCAGGGAGCCCCCGCTCCCGACTGTAACCGTGGCGCGATGAACCGACGTCTATTCCTTGTGACGATGCCGCGCCGGCCGTTGGCCGCGGCCGTGCTGGCCACCGGGCTGATCCTGCCCATTGCGGGCATGGCGCAGACCGCGCCGGCTTTGCCATCCGAGGTGATGCTCAAGCTGCCGCGCGATCTTACGCCTTGGGGCATGTTCATGGCCGCCGACGTGGTGGTGAAGGCGGTGATGGTCGGGCTCGCCTTCGCCTCGCTGCTAAGCTGGACCATCTGGTTCGCCAAGGCGATCGAGCTGGGCACGGCGCGGCAGCGGCTGCGGCGGGCGCTGGCCGCGCTCGGCGAGGCAAATTCGCTCGCCGATGCGCTGATCCGGCTGCGTGGGCTGTCGCCCGACGCGCTGGCGCTGGCCCAGGCCGCCGAGGCCGAATGGCAGCTTTCGGCCGACGCCATGACGCGCGAGGGCCTCAAGGAGCGCGTGGCCTCGCGGCTGGAGCGGCTCGAAGCCGCCGCCGGGCGGCGCATGATCCGCGGCATCGGCTGGCTCGCCACCGTCGGCGCCACTGCGCCCTTCGTCGGCCTGTTCGGCACCGTATGGGGCATCATGAACAGCTTCATCGGTATCTCGCAGCAGCACACCACCAATCTCGCGGTGGTGGCGCCGGGCATCGCCGAGGCGCTGCTGGCGACCGCGCTCGGGCTGGTGGCAGCGATTCCGGCGGTGGTGATGTACAATATGTTCTCGCGCTGGATCGCCGGCTATCGCGCGCTGCACGCTGACGCAGCCGCCGCAGTCCTGCGCCTGACCAGCCGCGACCTCGACCGCGGCGCGCAACTGGACCGGCCGGCCGAGCGGCGGCGGCCGCTGACCGCCGCCGGGTGACGTCATGAGCCTGCACCTCGACCACGGCGAAGACAGCCTGAACGAGCTGCACGAGATCAACGTCACGCCGTTCATCGACGTAATGCTGGTGCTGCTGATCATCTTCATGATCGCGGCTCCGCTGGCCACCGTCGACATCGCGGTTAATCTGCCGGCGGCCAACGCCGAGCGCAGTCCGCGGCCGGATGAGCCATTGTATCTGACTCTCAGATCCGATCTGAGCCTGATGCTGGGCGATCAACGGGTCGCGCGCGAGGCGCTCGCGGTCGCACTCGATCAGGCCACCGGCGGCGACAAGGAGCAGCGCCTCTTCCTGCGCGCCGACAGGGCGGTGCCCTATGGCGCTCTCATGGGTCTGATGAACGTGTTGCGTAGCGCCGGCTATCTGCACGTGGCGTTGGTCGGGCTGGAAGCCGACAAGGTGCAGCCGTGAGCGTGCATCGCAGATGGGGCAACGCCGTGCGCTGGGGCGCCTGCCTGTTGCTGGCGTTCGGCATCCACGCCGCCGGCGCGATGGCGCTGCTGGCGCGCTGGCATCCGGACGGCGAGGCGGTCGCAAGCGGGCCGGTGGTGCTGGTCGACTTCGCCCCCGCGCCGGCCGCGCCCGCGCGCGCGCCGAGCGAACTTCCGCCCGGGCCGCCCCAGCCGCAAGCACAGGCGGAGGAATTGCAGCCGCCCGCGCCGGTGACGACGGCTACGATCGAGCCGGAACCGGAGCCGCAGCAGCAGGCAGAAAAGGTCGAGCCCGAGCCGGCGCCGCAGGCGCCGACCGAAACGATCGAGGCAATGCCGGCGCCAGAGCCAACGCTGTCGGTCATGCCACCGCCAAGGCCGACCAAAAAACTGAAAGAGCAAGCCAAAACCGCCAAGCCGCATCGGCAGGCGAGCCTCGCCAGCGCGCCGAGCACGGCCGCGCGGCAGGCCGCGCGCGCGGTGGCGCCCGCGCCCGGCGCCGGCGCACGCGACCGACACGCGCTGCCAAACTGGACGTCGCAGCTGGTCGCCCGGCTCGAGCGCTACAAGCGCTATCCCGCCGCGGCGCAGGCGCGCGGCGAGCACGGCGTGGCGCGGCTCGCCTTCTCCGTCGACCGCAGCGGGCGCGTGCATGACGCGCGCATCCTGCGCAGCTCGGGCTCAGTGCTGCTCGACCGCGCAACGCTGGCGCTGGTGCAGCGCGCGCAACCACTGCCACCGCCACCGGCCGGCGTGCCAGGTGCCCGCATCCCGATCGTGGTGCCGATCCGCTATCACGTTCGCTGACAAAGCCCGCCTTTCGACCAATGCGGCACCGCCGATGGGTTCACCGGCGTTAACCATACTTTGAAGCGCGACGCTCCATTTGTCGCAGTTGCCTTGCCGCGGCACGCTATCCGGAAAAATATGGTTACAGTGATCTCGACGCGCGCCGCCGTTCCCTGGCGGCGCGGTCGGAGGGGGAAAGGAGCGGGGAAGTCCCGGCATCCGACAAGGACGGGACGATACAGATCATGAATCGCTCGATCGCAATCTTGATTATCTGTGCCCTGGCGTTGGGGCTCGCGGCACCCGTGCATGCCACCAGCGCCAAGCGTCTGGAGCGTTTTGCCAACACCAAGCCACTTGAACCGGTTGCGCGCAGTCGCACTGCTGCAATCGAGGCCGCTGGCCAGGTGCCCGGCGCTGCCATGGTGCTGCTGGAAGCGCTGCGCTGGCGCGGCCGCACCGCACGGCAACTCGGCTTGCCGACCAAGCTGTGGTGCGCGGACTTCATGAACTTCGTGCTGCGCAGCGCAGGTGGCAAGGGAACGCGATCGCGCGCGGCGCGCTCGTTCCTGCAATACGGCAAGAAGCTCGATGGCCCGCGCGTCGGTGCCATCGCCATCCTCTACCGCAGCGGCCCCAATAACGGTCACGTCGGCGTCGTGCGCGGCACCGACGGCCAGGGCAATCCAATCCTGGTCTCCGGCAATCACGGCCCGACAGTCAAACAATCGGTCTATTCAAGAAACCGAGTGCTGGCCTATGTGATGCCGCCGCAATACGTGCTCGACGACATGGCGGCTGCCGCGCGTGCGGCCGCCGCCGCCGCACTCGAATCCGCCAAATAACGAACTGCGCGCCGCACCATGCGGTTGCGAAGCGCGCCCGGCCGTACCAGGAGTCGGGCCCGTTGTTATTGAAACGCGCGCCGAGCGACAACCAACACAAGCGGTAATGTTAATGCCGCCCGCAACAACGGCGCGCGAGTTAATGTTAACTCCGGCAAAGCCTCGACGCCGCCAGCACGAAGTGCACTCTTTCACCGTAAATCCGCAGTCACCGCGGGATTTTTTGCCCACGCAGGCAGGCCGATTTTGGGCGGTAACGAGGCGGCATGATCGGGGGAGCACAGCGCCTTATCATCGGCATGGCGGCGGCAGCCATTGCGCTGCTTACGGCGCCGGATGCGCACGCGCTGACGCGGGCGCAGTTGCGCTCCTGTATCGCGAAGAACGACGTCAATCCCGACACCCGCATCAGCGACTGCACCGCGGTCATCGAAAAGATCCGCTCGAAGAAGCTAAAGGCGGACGCCTATACCAATCGCGGCAAGGCCTATCGCGCCAAGGGCAATGCCGATGCCGCGCTGGCTGACTTCGAGAACGCCATCGAAATCGACAGCAAGGACGGTGAAGCCTACTACCATCGCGCGCTCATCCATCACGACCGTCGAGACGATGAACGCGCCCTGACGGACCTCGAACAGGCGGTTAAATACGACCGGGCCAACGCGCCGGCGCTCAACACGCTGAGCCACCTGTACTACAACAAGCGCGACTACGAGAACGCGATCTCGACGCTCGAGCGGGCGATCAAGCTCAATCCCAAGTTCGCGCTGGCCTATTACAACCGCGGCATGGCTTATCGGGCCAATGGCGAACCCGACCGCGCCATTCCAGATTACGACCGCGCCATCAAGCTCAAACCGGACGATGCCATCGCCTATCACAGCCGCGGTCTCGCCTATCGCGATATCCGCGACTACGAGCGCGCGATCCAGGATTTCGATCACGCCATCAAGATCAAGCCCGACTATATCCTTGCACTCAACGACCGCGGCATCGCCTACGCGGCCAAGGGCGACGCCGACCGCGCCATCGAAGATTTCGACCAGGCCATCCTGCTCGATCCGCGCGACGCCTTCGGCTACAACAACCGCGGACTGGCCTATCGCAATCGCGGCGAGATCGACCGGGCGATCAAGGATTACGACCAGGCTATCCTGCTCAATCCCAATTACGTGCTGGCTTACTACAACCGCGGCAATGCCTATTACGACGAGCGTGACTACGATCGTGCCATCCAGAACTACGATTTGGCGATCTCGCTCGATTCCAAATACGCACTGGCCTATTACGACCGCGGCGTCGCCTATTTCGCCAAGCACGATTACGACAAGGCGTTGCAGGATCTGTCCCAGGCGATCAAGCTCGATCCAAAGGACGCGCTGTCATACTATAACCGCGGCGTCACCCATGCCGCGCGCGGCGAGCTGGCCGAGGCCGTCGCCGATTTTGACC
>Ga0210122_1000082_pt1 | contig 26216 bp, 13 predicted proteins | sample Muzzi_CordB_D2_FD_185530 | JGI IMG/M metagenome (GOLD analysis project Ga0210122, IMG submission 185530) | Wetland microbial communities from San Francisco Bay, California, USA, that impact long-term carbon sequestration - Muzzi_CordB_D2 (SPAdes) | ecosystem: Environmental > Aquatic > Marine >... | reverse complement strand
AAGAGGTGCAGTACCGGCGTACTAGGTTTCGTGTGTGAGAATTATAGCAGAAACCTGGTATTCGTGGGGTGGCCGTATCCCGGACCGCTTCTCCGGCGGTTGACTGATCGCTACCTGGAGCTCGGGTGGTCAATCTCCGCCGATTTCCAGGCCCTGTTCGGCGGGAAGGCGTCGGATGGAAGCGCCGGCGACTGAGGGCGCACGCATCTGAAGCGCTGCGAGTTCGGGAGGCCGCTCCTTACCTCGATCACCCCGACGAATCCAGCTCGAGCCCCGCGGCCCCCGCCACCCTCTTCCGGAGCGGTGGCTCCAGGCGTTCGAGCCCTTCCCGGATCTGCCCCTCCCGCCGCTCCCCAACCGCTGCCCAGGCCTTCTCCAGGTCCCGGGGACGGTCCTCGACCAGGACCTCCAGCAGGGCCTCGGCCTGGGCCAGGTCTTTGCGGGCGCGGGCTTGCATGGTGACCGGTCGCCGGTTTGCCAGCCAGAGCTTGTGGAGGGCGAAGCGGGCCGGCTGCGGCACGTTGACCAGGACTCCGCTGTCGTAGAGGACGACGGTCTGGATCGTGTCTTCGAGGAGGAAGCCCAGGAACTCGAGCGGTCGAGCCGCGACCCCGAACCGGCGGAGCTCGACCGGGGCTTCCGAGGGTCTGCGCCCCCGCGGCGTGACGAAGTCCACTCGCAGGTCCCGCCCCGGACCTTGAACGAGGCGCTCGGTTGCCGGGGGTCGAGGCCGGGCACGCCGAGGAAGCGCTTGTCCGTTCCGGTGAGAGCGGCGGGAACGTCCTGGGGCGAGTCGATGGGGCCGAGGGCGACCGGAAGACGGGGGTCGTGGGCTATGTCGACGTCCTCGGTCCTCACATGGCGACCGGCGACCCGGACTCCGAGGACGTTGCTCATCACCAGGAAGCCGTGGGTGCCGACCAGCACGCCGCCGAGGCGGAACACACCGGCCTCCGCGAGAGCCTGCATCACCCGGCCCGGGGCGCGGGCAGCCGGTGTCGCGCCTCCTGCCACCAGCATGTCGACAAGCTCTCCACGCCCACGGGCGTCGGCCCGGCCCTCCATGCGGGCCCTGCGGACGCGCTCGATCCATCGGAGCAGCTCCGCGGCCTCCGCGCCCAGGTAGGTCTGCTCCCGACGGCCGGCGACAGTCCTCTGAAGGTACCAGTAGGTGTTTCCCTTGACCTCTTTCGACACGAACGAGCCGGACGGCGGGAGGCCCACCGCGATCGCTTCGGCCTCCGCCTGCAGCACCTGGTCGAGGAGCTCGGCGTAGAGTGTGTGGACCGTTTCGGGCAGGCGCTCGAAGGGCATAGCGCCTCGCGGGTTATACGCTATGGTACCTGGTCGAGCGTATAACTCGCCGAGCCCTTCCCGGTCCGCGGTGTACCGAAGAGCCTCGGAGGGGCACGGTGTCCGCCCATCGGGAGCCGTGGTTGACGCGGTTTGGGCTCCAAAGTAGGCTGCTTAGCCAATGAGAGCACCACGAAGAAGACGCGCCCCCTTGCGCCGTCTCGCCTCCTGGCGCGATGACGAGAAGCGACTGGCTCGTCTGGCCCAGCGTGCTCGCTACGTGGGGTCCCCGGAGCACAAGGACATGCTGTCCTTTGCCGGACACCCTCGTCCTCGCGCCGATGCATCGATCTGTCCTAGGGATTTGACTCGAGACCAGGCACGAGTTGAAGGATGGTTGCGCGAGGCGATTCGGCGGGGGGCGGTGGGCGAACCTTGCGAGGGGGAGTATCCCAGGTATGTTTGGTACAAGGAAGGGGACGCGCTCTACGAAGGTCGACTCGTAAACAGAGGGCGCGGCGAGTACAAGGGATATCCCCTTGAGGACGACGAATGGCCGAGGGGAATCGAAGAGATCTATGACTGAGCTTGCCTTCGATTTCGAGTGGGTGGATCCACAAGGCGCTCGCGGCCCCGAATTGCGGGCGACGTGGGCGCGGTTTTCCATAAGAGTTGGTACTGATGTGGTGACGCGAGCTGTCGATGCGGATACTCGGGCAGTCCGACAATCGATCTACGTTCCCCTGTACCCCGTTGCTGAATGGTTCGCCTTGAACTGGTGGTGCCTGTTGCACGAGGTCGACTCTCCGCAGCGCTCGACGAGGCACGGATATCGCGCGCGCCATTCGTTGACCGCAGCGAGCGAGGGTTTTTCACTTCCACCGTTGGTTCTCGACCCAATGGGCGAGGTAGTTCGCCTGTCCTGGAGTCAACGGCGCTTTCGGCACTGTTCGGTGGAGTTCGTGGACGCTGGATCGGCGTATCTTGATCCATCGGATGTGGAAGAGGCGTTGAGAGGGTTCATCCAGGCGGTGATTCTGCGGCTTGAGGACGAAGGCGTAGGCGACACCTTCTTGCAGACGGAGTGGAGCAACCTGGCGGCCCTGGAACCCGAGGAGCAAGCCTTCTGTCGCCTCGCTGCCTCGCTCGGAGTTGATCCGTTCGACACTAGCAAGGAGCAGCAGCGACGCATAGAAGGTGCTGCGTCGATGCTGCCGCCGGAGCTCCACGAGGAGTTCTTCTTTTCGGCCGATCTGGCCAATCTACTCGAAGACGCCGAGAGCGTGGATGAGGCACTGCAGATAGCTTCGAGAACGCCCGTGGAGCTGAGGGCTCTCTGTTCTCTGCGTCAGTCCTTTTCGACCAAGCTGTTCCACGGCAAGGCCCCGTGGCGCGAGGGGTATGAGGCTGCGCGAGCGCTGCGGAACGAGCTCTCTTTGGACGGCGAGCCATTGAGTGATTTTTCTTCGATCGCCCGATCGCTCGGCGTTTCCGGCGGAGAGCTCGAGCAAGCGATCGGCTCTGGGCCGCGGCTCTCTCGAATCGATGGGGTAGTGGGATTCAACGAGCGTCAGAGCCCCGGCTTCGTGGTTCGATCGGTAGCGGATGAGGCGAAGCGTTTTACATTCTGCCGTGAGCTATTCGAGTACCTGAGTGTTCCAGATGGCTCCTCACTGATTGTCACGAGAGCGCGCACCGAGCGGCAGAAGAGAAACCGAGCGTTCGCGGCGGAGTTTCTCCTCCCATCCAAGTCCCTCCGCGAGCGTATCGACACAGACCTCGTCAGCGCCGAAGTGGTTGATGAGATCGCCTCCACGTTCGGTGTCTCCTGGGCGGTCGTCATCCATCAGCTCGAGAATCATGGGATCGGCCGTCTCAGTTCCGACTGAGCGGCTCGGCGCTCGGCGGCACTGTGGTCGGCGCTGAGGACCTACCGGTTGGTCGGAGGATTCGCCCTCGGCGCGGTGTTGCCCGGGCGTCGCAGTGGATAAGGGTTCGGGGCGCTTTGACGGCACTCCTAAATGCAGGCTAGATCAGAGCCAGCGCCCGCTCGCAGGCAATCTCGGCGCGGGCCGCGTCGCCGGTGAGGGCGATGCCGAGCTCGATCAGGCGGGCGCGGATCTCTCGGCGGGTTCCTTCGAGGCGAACGCAGACCAGGCGAGGGAGCTTCGCGGCGCGGTCGGCGGCGCGGGCGGCCAGGAGCTGAGCCCGGTCGCCGAGCCCCCCCAACTCGTGGGCCACCGGGACCACCAGGGTGTCGATCCCCTGGGCGACGGCGTGGAGGTAGGTCTTGACGCGCTCGGGCGCGTCGCCCAGGGCGTGGATCCGCTCGAGGCCCTCGTGTCCGAGGCCCTCGAGCTGCTCTCCGGTGGTCACCACGCCCAGGCCGAGCTCGCGGAAGAAGTGCTCGAGGGAGCGGCGCAGCCGGCCCTCGGCGAGCAATGGGGCGATCGTCACGGTGGGGGGCTCCGCCGGCGCCAGCGCCGGGGCTTCGATCGAGGCCGGGCCATCGGTCCCCGGCTCGTCCGATGGCTCGTAGCCGGCCGCGTCGAGCCCGCGGCGCCAGGTGTCGGTGGAGAAGGCGGCCTTGAAGCGCGGGGTCCAGCGCGCGACCAGCTCGTGTCCGGGGACTTCGCGGACCAGCTCCCGGAGCGCGCTCTCGAGCGCCGCCCGGTCGGGCAGCAGGCCTCGCCGGAACTCCGGCCGGAGCCGGCGGTCGCGGCGCCGGACCCGCCGGATGACCTTCGCCGCCTGGCGCTCGAGGCGCCGGCGCAGCCGATCGTGGGCCGCCACGGCCCGGTCGAGGAGGCTCTCTACGCGCTGGTAGCCTTCGAGCGCCGTCTCCCGATAGGCGTGGGTCGCCAGGGTCTGCGCGGTGAAGCGCTGGAAGTGCAGGCCCTTGATCGCCATGCGCACCGCCCTCGCGAGCTGCCGCGGTCGTGTGAGCAGGGTGTGGGCGAGGAAGGCGGCGTACGCGGGTCCCTGGCGGGAGAAGAGCTGGAGGCGGAGTGAGCGCGCGAGGGCCCGGAGCTCGGCGCGTGACGGCCGGCGTCGGGGTCGGTCCCTGTGCGGAGCGTGGCGACCCAGCCGGTCGAGCAGCGTTCGGCAGCGCGCGAAGTAGGTGCCGAGGTCCGGTCCGTAGAGCGTTCCGAGCACCCTCCGGTAGCCGTCGATCAGCATCTCCCGGTCGAGCTCGGGAACGAAGTTGAGCGCGATCTCCACGTTGTTGCCGGTCGACTCGTCCAGCAGCCGCCCCTCGCGCTCGAGCCGCGCGTAGAGGTCCGTGCCCTTGATCGCGGTCAACAGCCCCACCATCGCGATCGGAATCCCCGCGCGCTGGATGAAGTCGACCTGGGCGTCGAAGACCTCGGGGCCGTCGCCGTCGAGTCCGAGGATGAAGCCGCCGGTGACCTCCATGCCCCGCTCCTGGATCGCGCGGACGGCGTGGAACAGGTGGTGGTCGTCGCCGCGGGCGATGTTCTGGACCTTGTTCGTCCGCTGGAGCGCCACCGGGTTCGGGCTCTCGATGCCGAGGAAGACCATGGTGAAGCCCGCCTCGGCCATGGCGTCCATCAGCGGCTCGTTGCCGGCGAGGTTGACGCTCGCCTCGGTGTAGAGGTCGAAGGGGTGACCGTGCTCCCGCTGCCAGGCGGCGATCGCCGGCAGCAGCCGCAACGCCTCGCGCTTGTTGCCGATGAAGTTGTCGTCCACCAGGAAGAGCGCCCCGCGCCAGCCCAGCGCATAGAGCGCGTCCAGCTCCGCCAGCATCTGCTCGTTGGTCTTCGTCCGCGGCACCCGGCCGAAGAGCTTGGTGATGTCGCAGAATTCGCAGTCGAACGGGCATCCGCGCGAGAACTGGAGCGCCATGGAGCCGTAGGCCGACAGGTCGAGCAGGTCGAACCGCGGCACCGGCGTCGTGGTCACCGCCGGCTTCGACTCCGGCCGGTAGACCCGTGCCGCCCGTCCCGCCTCCCAGTCGGCGAGGAAGCGGGGGAAGGTCTCCTCGACCTCGTCGAGCACGAAGTGGTCCGCCCCCATGATCTCCGAGGCGAACGAGGTGGGATGTGGCCCCCCGACCGCCACCGGTTTCCCGAGGGCCTTCGCGCGGGCCAGGACCTCGCGGAGCGAGCGCTGCTGCACCACCATGGTGGAGGTGAGGACCAGGTCGGCCCACTCGAGGTCGGCGTCGTCGAGCGGCTCGAGGTTCAAGTCCCTGAGTCGCAGCTCCCACCGCTCGGGGAACAGGGCCGCCACGGTCAGCAGGCCCAGCGGTGGCATCGACGACCGCTTGCCGGCGAGCTCGAGGGCGTAGCGGAACCCCCAGTACGAGGGGGGAAACTCGGGGTAGACCAGTAGTGCGTGGGGCATCGGTGCCACCTCACCTTCCGGGTCGCAAGCTCTCGGCGTGCCGAGCCAGGGGGTACACGTACTCAACACGGTACACCCCGCGCACGAGGGGTGCAAGATCGACGCCCCGCGGCGCCCCGGCGATGCCCTGTCCCTGGCAGCGGGCGCCGTCTCGATGCTCCGTCATCACGGTGGCCCCGCCCCGGCGTCGAAGTAGAGCTCGACGAGCTCGTTCCGGTAGTCGTCCGCGTCCGACATCTCGGTGATCACGACGCCGGCACCGCATGGGGCAGGCGCGCCGCGGCCCGGGTCGGCCTCGGTGTCGTGGCGGGTGATCCAGGCCGGCTCGATCCCGGCGTCGAGGCAGGCGTCCACTCGCGCCTTGGAGGCGTTCTTCGCGATCTCGACCGTCGGGCCGTCGACCGGCTCACCCCGTTCGTCGAGAAGGGTGTAGGGCCGGGGGGTCGAGTTGACGATCAGCGTGTTGCCGGAGTCGAGGTAGGCGACCTCCGGGTCGAGGGGGCCCCACTCGGCCTCGAAGCCTGCCCGGTCGTTGTCCCGGCCGACCACCAGGTAGCCGCCGGCGGCGATCACGGTGCCCTCGGGGAAGGTGAGCTCGAACTGCGGGTTGTCGTTGACCAGCTTCCAGCCCGACAGGTCGACGCTTTCGGGGGCCGCCGGGGTGGTGGCCGCAAGCGTCGCGCTCTCTTGCCCGCCGCAGGCGTCGACCGCCTCGATGGTGAGCTGGTAGGCGGTCTCGGGGACGAGGCCGGAGAGGGTCGCGGTGTGGTCGAGCTCCGGCTCGGGGACCTCGATCCTCACCTCGACCCCCGACGTGCCGGCCGGTGAGGCCGTCACCGAACCGGTCGTGGACTTGACGGTCGACCACGAGAGGGTGACCGCGCTCGGGGCGGTGGCGTCGACGCTCGGGGCGCCGAGACCGATCGGGGTCGGGGAGCCGGTGGTGAACGCGCTCGTGGCGCTCTCGGTGGGGCCGTTGCCGGATGGATCGCTCGAGGCCGCCCGGAAGTGGTAGGTGGTCTCGGGTGAGAGGCCGGTCAGGGCCACCTCGTGGCCGATGGCGAAGCCGGGAGCGCTCGCCCGGCGGTCGAAGGGGGTCGACTCGCCGAACGCCACCTCGGAGCTCGCCGCCTCGTCGGTGACCCAGGCGACCACCGCCTCGCAGTCGGCGGCCGTGACCGCTGGTCCGCCGGTGATCACCGGGGCGGTCTCGTCCGGCTCCGGGTCGGCGAGCCACTCGGTGGCGTTCAGGAAGATCACGTCGTTGGCCACGCCGCCGCTCGCCCGGTCCCAGCCGAAGTGGAGGCTCCCCTCGCCCGTGCCGTCGTCCGCGGGCGAGGAGTCTCCGACGGCGACCACGCGCCCGGCGCCGTACCGGGCCGAGGCGAAGGTCACGCGGGTGAGGACGCCCTGGGTGTTGGCCTCCCGGGAGGCGCCGTTCCGGAAGATGTGGGCCCGGGCGGTCGGGTTCCCCCGCGCCGGGTGGGTGGAGACCGCCATCTGGGTCGAGCCGAAAAGGCCGAGGCCGCCGGTGCCGTCGCCGAACGGGCCGTGGAGGATGGGGTTGTTCGGGCTCTCCGAGGCAGGGATCACGTTGCGGTTCGCCCCCTCGTCGAACCAGTCGAAGTCCTCGTTGTCCCGGTCGCCCTCGTGGTCGACGCCGTTCTCGTAGAACCAGATGCCGAAGACGCCGAAGTCGTTCAAGGGGCTCTCGGGGTCGAAGTAGGGCGGGGTGGAGCGGGTCTCGACGTCGGTCTCCATCAAGCGGTTCAAGATGAACGGGCTGTCGTGGATCTCCGCCGCGCCGCCGGAGCAGTTGCGGTCGGAGGTCTCGTGATCGGCGCAGAGGAAGAGACCGCCGCCGTTCGCCACGAACTCCCGGATCGCCTGGGCCTCGGCGTCGGTGAAGAGGACGTTCGGCTCGCAGAGGATCAGTACGTCGTAGTTCTCGAGGTCCTGCGTGTTCGTCGGGTCGCCGAAGGTCATCTCCGGGGCGTTCCAGGGGTACTGCTCGATGGTCCAGTCCCGGGCGCGCTCGGGCCGGAGCGCGTCCTTCGCCAGGTCGATCGCCCAGGCCGAGATGCCGCCGTCCCAGGCGTCCTCGTCCGTGTCGAGTCGGATCGTCGACTGAGCCGGCGTCGGGAAGCGCTGGGCCGAGTGGTGGTGGGAGCGGGAGGTGCAGCGGAAGTTGAGCCACTCCTGCTCGGAGCTGTCCGCGTCCACGATCCAGTCCGCGTTGCCCGCGGTCTGGCCGTGGCGGGCGTCGAAGAGGACGCGCTGGGCGGCGGCCGGGGCCGCGGTGAGGAGAAGGGTGAGGCACAAGGCCGCGGGGGCGAGGTGTAGCAAGGCGCGCCCCCGCGGCGACCACGGTATCGGGACGGGGTTCGGGGCCTCACGCACGGACGGCGTGGTGTCGACGGCGAGCGTCATGGGGCTGTCTCCTCGGCGTGGTGGTCGGACCGCTCATGAGAGAAGTTGCCGCACCCCACGCAACGAAGACACGCCGTCGGTTCCCTCAGGCGGGGTTACTCCTCCCCGCACCCCGCGTCTTCGTTGACGCAGAAGCCGTCCTCCTCGCTGAAGGTGGCATTGTCGTCCGCGCCGATGGCGCCGACCTCGATCTTGACCGGGGTGTCGTCGGGCAGGGCGGCGAGGTAGTCGGCAGGGACGGTCACCTCTCGGGGCGAGACGTCGCCCGGCACCCGGATGCTGAAGACCAGGCTGCCGAGCGGGTTTCCGTCCTCGACGTCCGGCTCGAGGACCACCTCCCAGGCGGCGACGGTCACGTCCTCCGGATGCACCGGAAGGACACCGGCCGCGACGAGGTCCGCGAGCTCGGCAAAGGATGCGCAGTGGCCCAGGTCGTTCCCGGCGTCCCAGGAGATCACGCTGTCGTCGAAGTCGATGTCCGCGGGCGCCGCGGGAAGCTCGTAGGTGAGCTCGGTCTCGCCCTCCGACTTCTCACCGTTCTCGCCCATGCCGGTGAAGAGGTAGGTGCCGGCCGCCCAACGGTCGAGGAACTCTTCGAGCGTCACGATCTCCTCGTCAGGATCGGCCTCGGGGTCGGGCCAGCAGAGGGGCTCCGCGCTCTCGGCGAAGGTCTCCGTCAGCTTCTGCTCGGCGAGCGGCCCTTTGGCCTGGTCCTGGAAGACCTTGGCGCCGTCGGGGTCGTCGATTCTGCCGGCGGTGAGGTCGTCGCCGTCCATCAGGAAGTGGAAGCCGATATCGCCGTCCGTGGAGTTGATCTCGATGAGCGCCTTGCACTCGCCGAAGTCGCCGCACGGTTCGGTCGCGGTCGCGGCCGTCGCGGCCATCAGGCCCAGCCCGAGCACCAGGGCGGTGCCCAGCGCGAGGCGCAGGATGGTTGCTTGGAGGTTCATCTGTGCCATGGTCGTGCCTCCTGTTCAGGAGTCTCAGGGATCGTGCTTTGTGTCCACGGTTCCTCAGATGCACGGGGTTGCGGAATCCTTCGTAGGGGGGGGCGCGACAGGGATCTGTCGCGACCACGGAATGTCTGGCACCCCGTTGCCGCACGACTACGGTATGTGTGGCACCCCGTTGGCCGGGCTCGACCGCCCCTTTCGGGTGGCGCGGTGTGGGCGTCGTTTCGGTAGCGTCCGGGCTCGTGGCACCACCCTCTCCGCACACACGATTCCTCGATCGCTTCCTGCCCACCTGGGACGCGGGACGGACCGACTCCCTCTGGGTTCCGGCGCTGCCGGAGCGGGCGTACCGGGCGGTGCGGGAGCTGACCGCCCGGGAGATTCCTCTGTTCCGCCGGCTCATGGGGCTCCGCATGCTGCCGGGGCGGCTCCTCGGTCGGCGCTACGAGATGGACTTCGCCGGCGGCTTCGTCGACGGCTTCTTGGAGTCCGGCTTCGTGGTGTTGGGCGAGCGGTCCGGCAGCGAGCTCGCCATCGGCGGTGCAGGCCGGTTCTGGCACCCGCTCCGGTTCCATCTTCTGGCGCCGGTGGCCGATGCCGAGGGGTTTCGGTCGTTCTCCGACCCGGGGTGGACCAAGGCCGCGTTCGACTTCACCGTGTGCCCGGAACGGGGTGGCGCGCGGATCTCCTCCGAGATCCGGATGGCGGGCACCGACCCCAGGGCCGTCAGGCTCTTCGGTCTCTACTGGCACCTCATTCGCACACCGAGCGGGTGGATTCGCCGGAGTGCGCTCCATGCCGTCCGTCGCCAGCTCGGGTGATCAGGACCCGGGGACCCACAACGGTTCGTGTGGCACTCCGACCATCCTCTCCAGGGTCAGTCCGTGCAGAACGCCCGGGCGCCGATCGAGAACCGGCTCTCCGCGGCGTGGGAGACGGTGACGAGCCCGCCGGAGTCGCGGTCTCCAGCGTCGTCGCGCTCGTCGAAGAGGGTGAGCTCCACGGTGCCGAACTGGGTCCCTCCGACGACCAGGTCCTCGACCGGCAGATCGAATGCCCAATCGTCCGTCCGGACGGTGAAGGAGTTGATGAAGGTTCCGCTCTCGTTGTAGACGAGCCCGACGACCGTGGCCGGGTCCCTGGGCGCTGATCCCAGCGGCTCGCGGACGAAGATCGACAGCACCGTCCCCTGGCCGGGACCGAAGGTCAGGAACCGTGCCGCCCAGGTCTCGCAGAGGTCCGAGAGCCCCAACGCTTCGCCTCCGGTGGCGAGGTTCCCGGAGGTGTCGACCTGGAAGTAGTCGACGTTCATGGGGAGATTGGTCACGACGCGGATCATGCCGCGGGCGAAGCCGTCGGGGTCGACCGCCAACCCCGGGACGTCGCGCACGTTGATCGTCTGGACCTGGTGGCCGGAGAGGTTGAAGTGATCGACGTGCTGCCGGACGTTGCGGACGTCGTAGTAGAGGACCTCGACGTTGAAGGTGCAGATGATGCCGTCGCAGGGCCTGACCGACCCCGGGGCGCGAATGGCGAGGAGCGTCGTGTCCCCGGTCTGGCTCCGGTCCACCCGGAAGCGTGGAATGAACCAGTCGTAGCCGGCGGTGTTCCGCCTGGGTCGAACGGAGAGAGCCGCGGAGGCCGGTGTCTCGTTCGGTGCGGTTTCTGACGCCCGGTCGTGCTCCGGCAGGGGATCGAGGGAGGTCTCCACGAGGATGTCGGCCGCGGCGGGAAGCGGCAGGGCCGGGCTCAGGGTCAGAGTGATGGCCAGGGCGGTCAGTGTCCGGAGCATCGAGCGTCTCCTCTAGGCGGGCCGGTCGTTCGACGCCGCGCCGACGGGCGCTCGCGTGCGTGGAGCAGGAGGTGGCCTCAAGGTGCCCTGATCCGTGCTCCCTCGATTCGATCGGCGGTTCGTGTTCCTTGACTACCAGCCCGCGGGGCTGGTCGCCACACTCCGACGGGTGGTGCTGTCGGCAGATCAGCCTGCCTCGGCGGTGTATCCTCCCGCAGCGATGACGATTCCCGGGACGATTCCTGGCTGGCCCGAGCTGTCGATGGGTGTCGCCGCGGCGCTGGGTGGCGTGGCGTTGCTGGCGGGCGCGATCCGCGGGTTCTCGGGCTTCGGCGCGGGGTTGGTGATGGCGCCGGCGTTCGCGCTTCTGGTGGGGCCGGCGGACGGCGTGCCGCTGATGGTCTTCCTCGAGCTGGTGGCGACCGGCCGCCTGCTCCCCGGTGTGTTGCCGGAGGTGCGGGCGCGGACGGTTCTGACCCCGGGGGTGGTCGCCTGCCTCCTGGTGCCGGTGGGGGCGCTCGCTCTCGCCGCCCTGGACGAAGTTCTCCTCACCCGCTTGCTCAGTCTGCTGGTGCTCCTCTTCGTCGGGCTCTTCGCGAGCGGCTGGCGCTACCCGAAGCAGCCGGGGACGGCGGCGCTTCTCGGCGTCGGTGCCCTGAGCGGTCTGCTCACCGGCGCGGCCGGGATCGGTGGCCCGCCCATGGTGGTGATGGTCCTCTCCGGCCCGGACTCGGCGGCCCGTAACCGGGCCAACCTGATCGCCTACTTCGGCCTCACCCAGACCGTGGCGCTCGGGATCTTCGCGCTCCAGGGCATCCTCTCCTGGGGTCACGTGGGCTTCGGCCTGGTCCTCGGCGTGCCGTTCCTCGCCGGTATCCAGCTCGGCGCCCGGCTCTTCCGCGCCGCCGGGGACCGCTCCTACCGGGGCGTGGTGCTGACTCTCCTGGCGGTGATCGCCCTGGTCGGGTTGGTCTCTGCCGGCTGAGGGGTCGTCTCCCCTGTCTGAAGGCTCGTCTCCGCCGGGTTCTCCTCAAGAACTCGGCACCCCTCTTCACGTATCGCGGTGTAGACGGTGACGAGGCAACAGAGCCGTCCTCCTCCCCTGGAGCAAATGTGGCGCCGCAACGGCGCCGGTTCAGTCCATCCAGTCATCCGGCCCGCGGGCCGGGAGAAGGGAGACGGATCATGAGCTTCAAACGACTCACCGCGACGATCCTCGCGCTCTTCGTCGTCCTCACGCTCGCCGCTTGCTTCCAGCACACCTTCACCGTCGGAGAGGGTGCTCCGACCGGCGAGATCGTCTACAAGCACTGGCACCACCACTGGCTGTTCGGCCTCATCCGGCCCAAGCTGCAGCGGGAGGTGGCGCTCGCCAAGTTCTGCCCGTCGGGCAACGCGACGATTCACGAGGAGGTGACCTTCCTCAACGGCTTGATCGACGTCCTGATCGGCGTCATCTACTCCCCGACCACGGTCACCATCCAGTGTGACGACGGCACCATGGCGGAGCTGGAGCTGAGCGCCGAGGAGGTCTCCGCCCTCGTTCACGATCCGCTCTTCCTCCAGGCCGTGGAGGAGGTGGCCCCCGATCGGCTGGCGGAGGCCAGGACGGCGCTGGCGACCGAGCTCGCCAGTTCCCAGGAGGTGGTCGCCGGGCCCTGAAGGCGGTGGATGGCAGGTCCGGGCGACCCGCGGGCCGCCCGGACTGGGTCCGGCTACTTGTCCGGCAGGCTCTCGGCCATGCGCTCGAACCAGACGTCCTTGGTGCGGGTGAAGGAGGCGAAGAAGCCGGAGACCGCGCCGCCCTCGGTGCGCACGAAGCGGACCTCGACGAGGGGCGCCTCGCCGCTGAAGCTGTCCTCCTCCTTGGGCAGGAGGTCGATCGGGTCTTCCAGGCGCCGGTGGCGGGCCCGGAGGGCTCCCTCTTCGGCGGTCAGGCTCCACAGGGTCTCGAGCTCCTTGCTGAAGTACCGGCCGTCGAAGCCGGCGAGCTCCTCCGCCGACGGCTGCCAGTCGGCCAGGCGGCGCAGCGTCACCTCTCCGTTCTGGCGCAGGGTGGCCCGCTCGACCGGGGCGTCGTCCGCCAGGCCCTCGGTGTCGAACACGATCCGCGCGTCGGTCCCTTCGAGGGCGAGCTCGGTGGTCGTGATCGGGACGAGCGCGAGCGTCGGCTGCCCCGGGATCTCGGCCACCAGGCCGTCGCCCTCGTGGACGAAGGTGACCACGATCCCCGCCTCCTCGAGCTCGTACCGGCCCGCGTAGCGGTCGAGGAGCGTGGCTGGGAGCACGACGGAAGCGGCCTCCTCGCCCTCCTCGGAGGTGCCGGACGCCTCCTTCTCGGAGGACTCCCGACCCGCCGTTTCCTCGGCCGGCAGGCGGTCGGTGAAGAAGGCCTCGAGCACCTCGTTCGCCCGTCCCATGCCGGCGAAGCCGGGGGTGTTGCCCAGAAGGATCGCGCCCACGTCCGGCTCCGGCAGGAAGACGAGCATGGCGGTGTGGGCACTGTCGCCACCGTTGTGCCAGATCCGCTCGAGGCCCCGGTACTCGTCGACGACGATGCCCAGGCCGTAGTCGGTCTCCTCTCCGTCGGGGAGCACGAAGGGGGTCGTCATCTCGGCGATCGCCTCGGCGCTGACCAGGGTCGGCTCGCGGAAGTGGTCGATCCAGCGGGCGAGATCCGCCACGGTCGAGTAGATGCCCCCGGCGCCGTAGGAGCGCGCGATGTCCCGCATCTCGATGTAGCCGCCCGAGTCCGCCGGCACGTAGCCCTGGGCGCCCCCCGGGATCACCTGGCCGGGGCGCATCTTGACCAGCGTGTCGTGCATGCCGAGGGGCTCGAACAGGTGGGCCTTCATCCAGGCGTCGAACGGCTCGCCCGTCACCCGTTCCACGACCTCGGCGAGCAGCAGGTAGCCGGTGTTGTTGTAGGTGTGCTCGGTACCGGGCGCAAACTGGAGCGCGGGCTGGTTCTCGACCATGGCGAGCACCTCGCCGGTGTCGAGCGAATCTTCGATCTCCCAGCCGGCGAGCATCAGGCCGTTGATGATCTCGCGCAGGCCGGTCGTGTGCCGGAGCACGTGCCGGAGGGTCAGGGGGGTGCCGAAGTCGGGGATTTCGGGCAGGTACTTTCTGAGCGGGTCGTCGAGGGAGAGCTTGCCCTCTCGTTCGAGGACGAGCATCGCCATGGCGGTGAACTGTTTGGAGATCGAGCCCACGTTCGAGGGGGTCGCCGGGGAGAGCGGCACGCCGTGGGCGAGGTTGGCCATGCCGAACGCGTCCGAGAAGACGAGCTTCCCGTGGTCGACCACGCCCACCACGACTCCGGGCCCGTCCGTCCGGTCCCAGCGGTAAAGAAGCTGCCCGAGGCGCTCTGGCGGGGCCTTGGCGATCGGCTCGATCCGCTCGAGGGCGATGTCGAAGGCGCCGTTTTCTCCATCCCCCGCGGTCTCGGCGGTCCCGTCATCCCCGGCCGTCTCGGCCTTCTCGACGACGATCTGGTAGCTCCCCGCCGCCTCGCCGTCGATCTGGAAGCGTTCGGTGCCCCGCACGGTGCCGTCGAAGACGCCGAGCTTCTCTCCCTCGGGGCCGGAGGTCCGGACGACCACGTCCACGCCCTTCTGGTCCACCCGGCCGGCGACGAACGTGCCGGCCTCGACCTCGACGGTGTAGGTGCGGGTTTCCTCCGACCCCAGGATCAGGCCGCCGGAGGCGCCCGCCTCCAGGGTCAGGGGAGGTTGGGTGGCCTCCTCGGTCTGGCCGGATGCTGCCCACGGGGCCGAAAGGGCGACTGTCAGGGCGAGGAGCGGAGCGAGCGACAACCGACGACGATCCATGGAGTCCTCCTTGGGGGGTCTCCAGCGGTATACGCGGAACCCCGGTCCGGGTTTCCTCGCCGGGCCGCGCAGACTCCCAGCGAAGCTTCGCCTCAAACCGACGAGGATCTTCCGAAGCGTGGGGTGGAGGCGTCCCTTTCCCACCTCGAGGGTGGGGAGGGGATCGAGGGAATGGGGGGTGATCCAGAGGATCGTCTAGGTCGATCGGAGCGGCGCCACCGATGGCTCAGAGAAACTCGACTCAGTCGTCACGGAGTCGCCCTGTGCAGACTCCTACGGGGTGTCGAGGCTCGGATCGATGATCGCCCGGAAGCTGGCGCCGCTGCCGATCGAGAAGCCGCTTCCGAGGGCGATGGTGCGGCCGGCCCGGAAGGTGACCGTGCCGGGGTCGACGACGGCGAAGCCGGTCGAGGCGGTGATCGTCTGGCAGGCGTCGAACTGCTGCGCGTCGCTCACGGTCTGGGCGGTCAGGACGAGGTCGTGGGTGGCGGCACAGAGGTCGGCCACCTGGATCTGCTTGACCGCGGAGCTGCAGCCCCCTTCGTTGCACGCCTCGAAGCGCACCGAGAAGAGCCCCGCGGTGGTGAACGTCCAGACCGGGTTCTGCTCGATGCTGTCGCCGATCGGCTGGACGCCGTCGTACGAGAAGTCCCAGCTCCAGGAGGTGGGAGCTCCCTGGGAGGCGTCTGTGAACTGGACGACCTCGCCGACGTAGGCCGTGGGGCCGTCCGAGGTCGCGCCCAGGGTGATCACCCTGACGGGCCGCTTCGGCACCGGCGCCGCGGATGCCCCCGCCGAGGCGAGCAGCAGGAGGGCGACGAGGGAGAGCAGAGAGGCTCGGCGCGTCATCCGATCGTGCGACAGGCGATGGCGGCGATGGTGTCGGTGGCGGTGGGGTGCATGGAAGGAAGGGGCGCGCCGCAGGGCCCGGCTCGCGTCTGGCCGACCCCGGGCGGGATCATATAGAGCATAGCAAATATATGGGTCCCGCTGTCGAGCGATGACTTCGGCGATGGTGCTTTCCGGTCGCTACCGGGGGCCTACCCTGGGCGTTCCCGGTTCGGCGCCCATGATCTCTTCGATCAGGGAGCGGTCCTGGTTTCCGGGGTAGCCCCATTCCGGCTGGTACCGGCAGTGCTCGACCGCCGGGTGGGCGCGCAGGCGATCGTCGAGGATCTCGAAGCGGTCGAGGCCGACCAGCCCGGGGTGGCAGACGCCGCAGGCGCGGCTGAGCTGGATGAGCTCTTTGCGCAGAGTGGCGACGTAGTTGGCGAGCCGGGCCGACTTCGAGGCCGGGTCGAGGCCGCGCATCAGCCAGCGGTTCTGGGTCGCCACCCCGGTGGGGCAGCGGCCGGTGTGGCAGCGCTGAGCCTGGATGCAGCCGACAGCCAGCATCGCTTCGCGGCCCACGTTGAGCATGTCGCAGCCGAGGGCGAAGGCGAAGAGCGCCGTGTCGGGGAAGCCGAGCTTGCCGGAGCCGATGAACACCACCCGGTCCTCGATGCCACGCTCGGCGAAGACGCCGTAGACCTGGGCGAAGGCGAGCTTGAAGGGGAGCGCCACGTGATCGGAGAAGACGAGGGGCGCGGCGCCCGTGCCGCCCTCGCCGCCGTCCACCGTGATGAAGTCGACGCCCCGCTCGCCCGACTTCATCCGCTCGGCGAGGTCGACCCAGAAGCCCATTTCGCCGACGGCGGACTTGATGCCCACGGGCAGGCCGGTCGACTCCGCCAGATCCTCGACGAAATCGAGCATCTCGTCCACGCTGCGGAACGCCGCATGGCCCGCCGGGCTCGCGCAGTCACGGCCCTGGGGAATGCCGCGGATGGCGGCGATCTCGCCCGTCACCTTGGCCGCCGGCAGCATGCCGCCCAGGCCCGGCTTGGCCCCCTGGCTGAGCTTGATCTCCACCGCCCGGACCGGGTGGCGCTCTACCTGCTCGAGGAAGCGCTCCTTGCTGAAGCGGCCGTCCTCCGTGCGGCAACCGAAGTAGGCGGTGCCGAGCTGCCAGACGAGCTCGCCGCCGTGGAGGTGATGGGCGGAGATGCCCCCCTCACCGGTGTTGTGGAGGCAGCCGGCCAGGGCGGCGCCCCGGTTCATCGCCTCGACCGCCGGCGCCGAGAGCGCTCCGAAGCTCATGCCGGAGATGTTGACCGCGGAGGCCGGCCTGAAGGCCTTCTTGCGCCCCCGGGGCCCACCCAGCACCTTGGCCGCCGGCAACCGATGGAGGGGGTCGTAGCCCGGGTCGCCGGGATGATGCATGGGCAGTGGGAACGCGGAGTGGCGCACGATCAGGTAGTTCGGGGAGAGCTCCAGGTCGTTGTCGGTGCCGAAGCCGAAGTAGTTGTTCTCCCGCTTGGCCGAGGCGTAGACCCAGCGCCGTTGATCGCGGTTGAAGGGGCGCTCTTCGTTGTTGTCGGTGACGATGTACTGGCGAAGCTCCGGCCCCACCGCTTCGAACAGGTACCGGAAGTGGCCGAGGACGGGGAAGTTGCGGAGGATCGCGTGGCGCCGCTGGACGAGGTCGTAGACCACGACGGCAGCGACGACGGCGACGATGGCGGTCCAGAGCACCAACATGGCACGACTCTATCGGCTCGCGGGCACCGGGTGCTCGCGAGGTCGAGTGGGCGGCTGGGGGCGCCGCTCACCCGCGCGGAGGGGTTCGCGGGTGTGGCGGTCGTCGATGGCCTGGCGTGGCCAATGGGGCCGGCCCCGGGGCTTCAGCTCCAGGAGATCTGGAACCGGAGCGGGTCGGCGGCGGTTCGGCCGGCGCGGTAGGCCTGCTCCAGAACGTCCACTTCCTTGGCCCCTACCTTGCGGAAGCCGTAGGACAGCCAGCCGCAGGCGATCGGGGCGATGTGGTGGACGGTCCCCAGGTTGGTGATCTCGCAGACCCCCCGGTGGTGATCGAGCTGGGAGCCGTCGAGCTCGATCCCGATGCCGCTGAAGTAGGCATCCCAGAACTTCTCCAGCCTGCCGAACAGGTGCTCCGGGGAGGAGACGAAGATCAGCATGACTTTCATCACCGAGCTCAGGTTGTCCTCGGCGATGAACTGGCCCTGGGAGATCATCTCCTGCTCGAAGCCCGCCGGGTCGTTGGGGTGGGTGGTTTCGTTCTGGGTCTGCCAGATCTCGTCGATCACCCGGGCCGGGTACCACTCCGTGGCCATCGGAGTCTTCATGGCGGCCCGGGTCTCGGCCGAGACCTTGTCGAAGATCTTGCCGTAGACGGTCTCTCCATGCACGTCGCGCAACCAGCGCACGGCGCTCAATACACCAGTCCCTTTCACGAGGGCTTCACCGTTCGCTTCCATCGCGGTCCTCCAGACGCATGCTGCCCGAATCCGCAGGCCAACCCGAGTGGCCGGCCCGCTCGGACTGCCACTCATTCAAGGCGCCATCATTTCAGGAGATTCCGGTAGATGCAACCATCTATGCTATAATATTCAAGTAAATACACAAGGCTCGAAGGGGGTTACCCATGATGTCGCCGGCCGCACCAAGCGAAGGACGCCGCTTCTCACCCGAAGCTATGGAAAGGCGGATCCTCTGCGAGCTTGGGCGGGCCCTCGACATCGAGCCGGATGAAATCGACCCCCATGCACCATTCGAGCGCCTGGGCCTCTCCTCGGCGCTCGCCCTGGAGCTGTTGACCCGACTGTCCCGGGTCCTCGAACGGGACGGTGAGCCGGCAGATGGCGGAGACCGGCTCGATCCTTCGACCCTCTGGCGCTGCCCCACGCCGCACCGTCTCGCCCGCCACCTGACCCAGAAGTTGGCCCAGCAGTCGGAAGAGCGCGGGGGTGGCACGCTCGCCGCGGGTCGGGAACGCAAGCCGCGGAGGCCGGCCTCGTTCTCCGGGGGAGCGTTCGGCACGGGCGAGCAGGGCGCGGCGCCGGAGCCGGTGGCCGTGGTCGGTCTCGCCTGTCGCTTTCCCGGCGGGCCGGACGCGCGCTCCTTCTGGCGTCTGCTGTCGGACGGCCGGGCGGCGCTTCGCGACGTGCCGCTCGACCGGTGGGACGGCGCCGCGCTCCACGATCCGGACCGCTCCGCTCCCGGGCGCATCGTCACCCGCCGCGGCTACTTCCTCGACCGCATCGACGGCTTCGACGCCCCGTTCTTCCACATCTCGCCGCGCGAGGCGCGGGCGATGGACCCCCAGCAGCGCCTGCTCCTGGAGGTGGTCTGGGAGGCGGCCGAGGCCGCCGGCTTCGACCCGGAGGCCCTGGAGGGCACCGCCGCCGGAGTGTTCGTCGGCGCCCTGTGGAGCGACTACGCCGCTCTCATGGTGCGCTCCGGGCCGGAGGCGGTCGGCCCCCACACGGCGACCGGCCTGGCGTCGAGCATCCTCTCGAACCGCGTTTCCTACACCCTCGGGCTCCGCGGTCCGAGCCTGACCGTCGACACCGCCTGCTCGTCCTCCCTCGTGGCGGTCCACCTGGCCTGCCAGAGCCTGGCTCTGGGGGATGCGGAGCTGGCGTTCGCCGGCGGCGTGGGAATCATGTCGGCGGCGGACGGCATGCTGATGGCGTCGAAGTTCGGCGGCCTGGCCCCCGACGGGCGGTCCAAGGCGTTCGCCGCCAGCGCGGACGGCTACGGCCGGGGTGAGGGGGCGGGGATCGTGGTGCTCAAGCCCCTGTCGCGGGCGCTCGCCGACGGCGATCCGGTCCACGCCTTGATCCGGGGCACCGCGGTCACCAACGACGGCGCGAGCAATGGCCTGACCGCACCCAACCCGGAGGCCCAGGTGGAGGTGCTGCGGCGGGCCTACGACCGCGCGCGCGTCGAGCCGGCGAGCGTCGACTACGTGGAGACCCACGGCACCGGCACGCTGCTGGGCGACCCCATCGAGGCTTCGGCCCTGGGCGAAGTGCTGGGGGAGGGGCGCCCGGAGGACCAGCCGCTCCGGATCGGCTCGGTCAAGACCAACATCGGCCACCTGGAAGGGGCGGCGGGGGTCGCCGGACTGATCAAGGTGGTGCTGTCTCTGGCGGAGCGCGAGCTCCCCCCCAGTCTCCACTTCGACACTCCCAATCCCCACATTCCGTTCGACCGCCTCGGCATCGAGCTCAACGCCACCGCGCGGCCCTGGCCCCGCCCCGCCGAGCCCGGGCTGGCCGGCGTCAGCTCCTTCGGCTTCGGCGGCACCAACTGCCACCTGGTGATCGAAGGCTGGAGCGCGCGCCACCGCGGGGTGCTGCCCCTGGTGGCGTCGGGCCGGGACGAGCTCGGCCGCCTCGCGGCCGAGGCGGCCGAGGGCCTGCGCCGGCGCGAGGCGACCGCGGCCGGGCTGGTGGCGGACTGGGCGGACCGGATCGCCGGGCGCTCCGACGGCGACCGCACGGGAGGAGAGACCCGGTTGGCGATCCCCTTCCAGGGACGCCTCGACCTGGCCGCGCGGCTCGAAGCCTTTGCGGCGGGCGATGCGGAGGATGGGTTCTCGGTCACCTCCACGGCCCGTGAGCCCGTCGTCTTCGTCTTCCCCGGCCACGGTTCCCAGTGGGCCGGCATGGGGATGCGGCTCTACCAGAGCGAGCCGGTCTACCGGCAGACGCTCGACGGCATCGAGGAGCGGTTCCGCGACCTCGCCGGCTGGTCGCTCCTGGAGGAGATGTGGACCCTGGGGGAGGGCTCGCGGATCGAGTCGGCGGAGGTCTCGATCCCGTCGCTCTTCGCGACCCAGGTGGCCCTGGGCCGGCTCTGGCGCTCGTGGGGCGTCGAGCCGGACGCCTACCTCGGCCACAGCCACGGGGAGATCGCGGCCGCCCATCTGGGCGGAGCCCTCGGCCTCGAGGACGGCGTCCGCCTCGTCTACCACCTGGGGCAGCTCTACGCCCGGATCTTCGCCTACGGCTCCATGCTGGTGGTACCGCTCGCGCCGGAGCAGGCGTGGGATCTGGTGGCGGGCCGGGAGCGCGAGGTCGGGGTGGCGGTCCACCACATGCCGGAGGCGACGGTGCTCTCCGGCCGTCCGGAGACTCTCCGGCAGATCGCCTCCGAGCTCGACGCCCAGGGTCTCCGGAGCGTCGTGCCGCGGGTGCACGCCGCCCCCCACAGCCCGCTGGTCGAGCCGCTCATGGCCGACCTGGCGGAGCGGATCCAGGATCTCGTGCCGGCGGCCGGGCTGGACGCGCCCCTGGTCTCGACCCTCACCGGCGATTTCGTCGCGGCGGCGGATCTGGACGCCGGCCACTGGGTGGCCGCCATGCGCCGCCCGGCCCTGTTCGTCGAGGCGGTCGAGCGGTTCGCCGGTCTGGGTGACGTGCGGTACCTCGAGCTCTCCGCCCATCCGATCCTCGGCCGGGCGATCGTCGAGATCTCCAAGGGGTGTGAGCGTCCGGTCCGGGTGCTCGGGTCGATGCGGGCCAGGGCCGACGGCGGCGCCTGCCTGCGCGAGACCGCGGCCGGCCTCTTCCTCCTGGGGCACGACCTCGACTGGCGGGCGGTCGCCGGTGTCGAGGAGCCGTCCGATCCGGTGCTGGTGACGCTCTCGGCGCGCGACCAAGGGGCGCTTCGCGACGCGGCCGTCCGTTGGAAGGGGCTGCTCGAGAGCCCCTCCGGTCAGGAGGTGGCGCTCGCCGACCTCGCCTATACCTCGACCGTGCGCCGCTCCCACCTGGGCCACCGCTTGGCGGTGGTGGTGTCCGGCCGCCAGGAGCTCGCCGAGCGGCTCGGGCGCTTCGCGGCGGGCGAGACCCCTCGGGGGGTGGCCGTCGGTCCGGTCCGTCGGTCCGGCTCCGGCGGCGCGGAGGGGTCGGTCTTCCTGTTCTCCGGTCAGGGTTCGCAGTGGCCCGGGATGGGGCGCGTGCTGCTCCGGGAGGAGCCGCGCTTCCGGGAGGTGGTCGAAGAGTGCGACCGGATCTTCCGCCGGATGGCGGGGGAGTCCCTCCTGCCGCTCCTCGAGGCCGGACGGGGTGACGAGCGCGACGAGACCACCCGCGCCGTTCAGCCGGCGCTCTTCGCCCTGCAGGTGGGTCTGGCCGCCCTCTGGCGCTCCCGTGGGGTCGAGCCGCGGGCGGTGGTCGGGCACAGCGTGGGCGAGGTGGCGGCGGCCACGGTGGCCGGCGCCCTCAGCCTGGAGCAGGGTCTGACGGTGATCGATCATCGGAGCCGGCTGATGGAGCGGGCCTCGGGCAAGGGGTCGATGGCCGACGTCCGGCTCGGCGCCGACGAGCTTCGCGGGCTGCTCGAGCCGTTCGGTGGCCGGCTCTCGGTGGCGGCGGAGAACGCTCCGGGGCGCACGGTGGTCTCGGGTGAGCCCCGGGCCCTCGAAGAGCTCCTGGACGAGCTCCGGCGCCGTCGTGTCGCGTGCCGGGCCCTGTCGGTCGACTGCGCGTTTCACAGCGCCCAGATGGAGCCGTCGCGCCGCGCCCTCGAGGCGGCCCTCGCCGACCTCGCGCCGGGACCGCTCGCCGTGGCCATGGTCAGCACGGTCACCGGCGAGCCGGTGGCGGGGGAGGAGCTCGACGCCGCCTACTGGGCGCGCGCGCTCCGCGAGCCGGTGCTCTTCGCTCCGGCCCTCGAGCGTGCCGTCCTGGACGGGCCCGGCCGGCCCGACCGGTTGCTCGAGATCGGGCCCCACGGGAGCCTCGTCGGCTACGTCGACGAGATCCTGCTCGAGGCGGGGCGGGAGGGGGTGGTGGCCGCCTCCATGCGCAAGGGGCGCGACCCCCGGGAGTCGCTGCTCGAGGCGGCGGGCCGGCTGCACGTGGCCGGCCAGGCGCTCGACTTCGCCGCCTTCCACCCGCTGCGGCGGCGGGTGGTGGAGACGCCCACCTACGCCTGGCAGAGGGAGCGGTACTGGCTCGAGCGGGCCACGGTTTCCGGAGCGGGTGCCTGGGGTGCCATGGCGGGTCGCTCGGAGCCGGCCTACGAGCTGGTCTGGCGGGACCAGGGGGCTTCCGATCCCGGGGTCGAGCCCGGGGTTGCGTCGTCCGCTCCGTCCGGCCCCGGTCTCCGCCAGGGGGACCGGTGGCTGGTCGTGGGAGCCGGTGGCGAGCTGAGCCGGCAGGTGGCCCGGGCCGTGCGCCGCCGCGGAGACGAGGTGGTGGTGGAGAACGTGGTCGGGGAGGGTGCGGACGAGCCCGAGCGGCTCCGGCGACTGGTGTCGGAGGTGTCGTCACGACCCCGGTCTGCGTCCGGTCCCCTGCGGATCCTCCACCTGGTGGCGGCCGACCGGGCCAGCGCCAACGGTCGGCCTCGCTCCTCGGAAGAGACCTCGGCGAGCCCGGCGGACCCCTCTGCCCACCGGAGCCTGGCCGGCAGCCTTCTCCACCTGCTCCAGGGGACGGCCCAGGCGGTCGACGGCGCCGGGGTGCCCGGTCTCCCCGGCCGGGCCGAGGTCTGGGCGGTGACCCGGGGCGCGACGGCGGCCGGCGCCTCGGTGCCCGGGGACGCGCTCCTCCAGGCGCCGCTCTGGGGGCTCGGCCGCACCGCCTCCTTCGAGCACGGTGAGCTCTGGGGCGGGCTGGTCGACCTCGATCCCGAAACAGCACCGGAGCCGGACGGCGACCGCGAGGCGGACGCCCTCGTATCGGCCGTGGCCGACGCCGCTCCGGACCGACGACAGATTGCCATCCGAAGGGGCCGGCGACTCGTTCCTCGCCTGGTCTCCGTCTCCCCGTCGGGCTCTCCCCCGACGCCGGGCGAGGCGAGTCGACCGGTCTCTCCGGATGGTGTGTATCTGGTCACCGGCGGCCTCGGTGCCCTCGGGCTCGAGGTCGCCGGTTGGCTGGTGGAGCGGGGGGCGCGCCACCTCGTCCTGGTCGGGCGAAGCGCACCGTCTCCCGCCGCCGCCCGGCGGATCGCGGCCCTCGAAGCGGCCGGCGCCGGGGTGACGGTGGCCCAGGCCGACGTCACCGATCGGCGGGCGATGGGGGAGGTGCTCGACGCCCTGGTGCTGGAGGAAGGGGCATCGGCCGAAGGCGGCCGGCTTCGGGGGGTGATCCATGCCGCCGGCGTCACCGACGACGGGCCCCTCGCCGGCCTCGACTGGGAGCGTGCCTGGCGGGTGATGGCGGTCAAGGTCGCCGGTGCCTGGGCGCTCCACGAGCTCACCCTGGATGCGGAGCTCGACTTCTTCGTGCTCTTCTCCTCGGCGGCGGCCCTCGGCAACGGGGGCCAGGCTCCCTATGCCGCGGGCAACGCGGCGCTCGACGCCCTCGCCCAGTACCGCAGAGGCCTCGGGTTGCCTGCCGTCAGCATGGCGTGGGGGCCCTGGACGACCGGTCTGGCGGCCGAGAGCGGCAACGGCACGGCGCCGCGCCGCTGGGCCGACCTGGGCATCCGGCCCTTCGAGCCACGGCATGCCCTGGGGCTCCTCGAGAGGTTCCGCAGGGAGGCGCCGCCCCATCTGGTGCTCTTCGATGCCGACTGGGCGCTGTTCTCCCGGGCGCCCCACGTCGGGCGCACCTGGGGTCCCCTCGTCGCCGAGATCCACGGCCCGGCGGTCGCCGGCGGGGTGAGCGACGGAGCCGCCGGGGCGGCCGGCACGGACGATCTGCGACCGGCCAAGCCGACGTCGCAGGAGGAGATGGTCGCCTACCTGCAGCGGGTGGCGGCACAGATCCTGGGGGCTCCGGGCTCGATCCCCACCGACCGGGACTTCCAGGAGCTGGGGGTCGACTCGCTGATGGTGGGGGAGGTCGTCTCCCGGCTGCGGCGGGACCTGGAGCTGCCGGTCTTCCCGCGGGAGCTCTTCGACCATCCGACGATCGACACCCTGGCGAGCCACCTCTGGCGCGAGCTCGGGGAAGTGGACGACGCCGCCCACGCCACCGGCGAGCCGGAGTCCGTGGGCCCGTTCCAGCTCCGTCGCTGGGCGTCGGCGCCACCGGCGCCCGCGGCGCCCGAGCGGTGCGGACCGGGCGCCGCGCTGCTCGTCTCGAGCCCACGGTCGGGCTCGACCCTGCTCCGCGTCATGCTCGCCGGGCACCCGGCGCTCTTCTCCCCGCCCGAGCTCCACCTGCTGGGCTTCGAGAGCCTCGCCGAGCGCCGGGAAGCCCTCGGCCGTACCGGCCTCACCGAGGGTCTCGAACGGGCGCTCATGGAGCTGACCGGCGAGCCGCTCGAGCCGGTGCGCGAGCGGCTGGCGCGGTGGGCCGAGGACAGCCTGCCGATCTCCGAGGTCTACCGGCGGCTCGACGAGCTCGCTGCCGGCCGCATGCTGGTCGACAAGTCTCCGAGCTACGCCGCCGACGCCGGCGCCCTGCAGCGGGCGGAGGCGTGGCTGGACGCTCCGAAGATCCTGCACCTGGTGCGCCATCCCTTCGCCGTCGTCGACTCCTTTGTGCGCAACCGGATGCACGGGTTGATCGCGGCCAGCGGGGTCGATCCCTACGCCCTGGCCGAGGAGGTCTGGACGAGCGCCAACGCCAACCTGCTGGAGCTTGCGGAGCGGTTGCCGGGCGAGCGCTACTTCAGGGTCTCGTTCGAGGACCTGGTGCGCAGGCCCCGGCCGGTGCTCGAAGCGATCTGCCGTTTCCTGGACGTGCCCTTCCGCGAGGAGGTGCTGACGCCCTACGAAGGCGAGCGCATGACCGACGGCGTGACCCACCGGTCGCTGCCGGTGGGCGACGCTCGCTTCCACGAGCACGAGGGCATCAACCCGGAGCGGGCCGAGGCGTGGCGCCGGGTGGAGCTTGCCCGGCCCCTCGGCTTCGAGGCCCGTCGGGTGGCCCGGCGCCTCGGCTACTCCCTGGACCGGGGCGGCGCCTCCGAGCCGTCGACCGCGGTGGTGGCACAGCGTTCTCCCGGATATCCGGGGGCCGGCCGGCCGGCCTCCGGCGAGCGCAGGGAGCGGCTGGTGACGGTTCGCGGCCTCGATCTCTGCCTCTCGGAGTGGGGCGCCGAGGAGAACCCGATGGTGCTCTGCCTCCACGGCTTCCTCGACCAGGGCGCGAGCTGGCAGCCGGTGGCCGAACAGCTCGCCGGGGCCGGGTACCGGGTGGTGGCGCCGGACTTGAGGGGCCACGGCCGCTCGAGCCACCTGCCGGCCGGGGTCCACTACGACGTCGCCGACAGCCTGGCCGACATCGAGGCTCTCAGGCGCTACCTCGGACGATCCTCGTTCGTCCTCGTCGGGCACTCCTTCGGGGCCAGCCTGGCGGCGCTCTACGCCGGCTTGCGGCCGGAGGCGGTCGAGCGGCTGGTGCTGGTGGAGCCGGTCTCCTTCGCCGACGCCACCGCCCCCGAGCGGGTCTCGAGCCTGATGGCCCACCTCGAGCGCCGGGTCAACGGCCGCAACGGCCACAACGGCAACGGCGGTCCGGTGCGCCTGCCCGATCTGGCGACCGCGGCCGAGCGCATGCGCGCGATCCACGTCGGCCTGCCCCCCGGCCTGGCGTTCGAGCTGGCCCAGCGGGCCACGCGGGCGGTTCCCGAGGGAGGCCTCATCTGGTGCCACGATCCGGCGCTCCTCGATCCGCTCGCCCGGAGCTTCGATGGCGAGACCTTCAGCGAGCTGGTGGCGCGCATCCGCGCGCCGGTGACCATCCTCCAGGGGACGGGCAGCGACCACACCAGCGCGGACCGGGTCTGGACGCG
>Ga0210122_1000081_pt1 | contig 26344 bp, 22 predicted proteins | sample Muzzi_CordB_D2_FD_185530 | JGI IMG/M metagenome (GOLD analysis project Ga0210122, IMG submission 185530) | Wetland microbial communities from San Francisco Bay, California, USA, that impact long-term carbon sequestration - Muzzi_CordB_D2 (SPAdes) | ecosystem: Environmental > Aquatic > Marine >... | reverse complement strand
CCGCCACGACGGCGACGGCCGCCTCCAACTCGTCGACCTGGAGGACCTCAGGCACTACTGCTACGTGGTCGCCGGCATCGTGGGCGAGATGTTGACCGAGCTTTTCCTGCTCGCCGAGCCGGTGCTGAGGAAGCGATCCGACGCATTGGCCGACCGAGCCGCCCGGTTCGGGGAGGCGCTCCAGCTCGTCAACATTTTGAAGGACGCCGCGGACGACGCCGAGGAAGGGCGCCGCTACCTGCCGAGCGTGGTCGACCGGGCCACCGTGTTCCTGCTCGCCCGCGAAGATCTGCGCATCGCGGCCGACTATGTGGCCACCCTCCAGGAGGGCGGCGCCTCGACCGGGCTGTTGGCGTTCACGGCGCTGCCGATCCAGCTCGCCTGGGGAAGCCTCGATCGCGTCGAGTCGGACGGCCCCGGCGCGAAGCTCACGCGGGAGGAGGTCAAGGCGACGGTCGCGGCACTCGAGGCGCGCCTCACCGAGGGCGAGCCCGCCCTGGACATCTCCGCGCCCCGGACGGCCACCTCGCCTTGACCCGGCGCCTCTGCCGAAACCCTACAGACCGTCGAGGAAGCCCGCGTCGATCATCTCCCGGTTGAGGGCAGCCAGGGAGCGCGCCGTCACCTTGCCGATGCTCGAGCGCCGGTATCCCATGCGCTTGGCGACCTCGGAGGGCTTGTAGCCCAGCCCGAAGCGCAGGCGCAGCACCGTCCGGTACCGCGGGGGGATCCTCTCCATCATGTGGTCCAGATCCTTCTCGAGGTCGCGCCGCTCCTGGACCGGCCGCTGCCCCCCCGCGAGCCACTCCAGCACGGGACTGTCGACTGTGTCGTAGATCCGGCGCCGCCGGCTCCGCCAGTACATCAGGCAGTTCTTCTTGATCGCTCCGACGATCCACGCTTCCGGATTGTGGATCGCGTCCCAGCGGTACACCAGGGCGAGAAGGGTGTTCTGGATCAGGTCTTCGGCGTCCTGCTCCGGGATTCCGGCGCTTCTCAGCAGCCGGTGGAGCTTCGGGCGAACGCCGATCAAGAACGCTTCGATGCTCTCGTTCGACCGACACCGGCCTCCAAATCCCGGGCCTGCCCGGGGCCTCGACTCAACGGTGCAGCCCATCGCTCTCTCCTGCTCCGGGGTCCGTAGAACCTGCGGGCCCGGTCACCTGCCCACAGGGGCGATAGCCGATCGGATCGGGTTATCTAATAGTGACGTCCATGAGAAAAAGATTTCAAGGAAAGCTGAACCGATTCTACCCCAAGGGGTTGGAGATCACCACCCCATCAGGGAGGGAACCGAGACGGCCTCTCCCTTCCCCTGCCAATGCGGGATCAAGGCGGTAATTCATGCCGTTCCAACGACTGGAGCGGCCGAGGCCCGGGAGCCTCGAGGGAGGGATGGACGGCTTCGCTAACCGAGGACGCCGCGGGCGATCACCAGCCGCTGCATCTCGCTCGTGCCTTCGTAGATCGTGGTCACGCGCACGTCCCGATAGAGGCGGCCGATCTCGTACTCTTCCGAGAAGCCGTTGCCTCCGTGGATCTGCTGGGACTGCCAGACCGCCCGGTTGGCCGCCTCCGAGGCCAGGACCTTCGCCTCGGAGGCCAGGCGCCCGGCGTCGGCCGAGGTCTCGGCGATCGACGCCGCGTAATAGGTCAGGCTCCGGGACGCGGCGAGAGAGGTGGCGATCTCGGCGAGGAAGAACTGGACCGCCTGGTGGCGGGCGATCGGCACGCCGAACTGCACCCGGTCCTTGGCGTACTGCACGGCGAGCTCCAAGGCCCGCTGGTGGATTCCGACGGCCTGGGCCGCGATGCCGAGGCGGGAGTGGTCGAGGGTGGCCAGAGCGATCTTGAGGCCCTGGCCCTCCTCGCCCAGAAGGTTCGCCGCCGGCACCCGGCACCCTTCGAACACCAGTGGAGCGGTCAGCGACGACCTGAGACCCACCTTCTCCTCCGGCGTTCCGACGGACACGCCGGGCGCGTCGGCCGGCACCACGAACGCCGAGAGACCCCGCTTGCCGGCCTTCGGATCGGTGCGGGCCACGGCCACGTACCAGCGCGCGCGGCCGGCGTTGGTGATCCACGCCTTCTCGCCGTCGAGCACCCAGTGATCGCCGTCGCGCACCGCCCGGGTGGTGAGGCTCCCGGCGTCGCTGCCGGCCCCCGGCTCGGTGAGCGCAAAGCCCCCGATCTCCCCCTCGGCGGCGAGGCTCGGCAGCACCCGGCGCTTGAGCTCCTCGCTGCCGAATCGGGCGATCGGCCAGCAGCAGACCGAGTTGGTGACGCTCACGGTCACCCCGATCGAGGGTGACATGCGCGAGAGCTCCTCGACCGCCAGCAGGTAGGTGAGGGCGTCGACCCCGGCGCCGCCGTACTCCTCGGGCACCATCATGCCCAGGAGGCCGAGCTCGCCGAGCTCCGACACCAGCTCGGCGGGGAACCGGTGCTCCCGGTCCCGCTCCGCTTCCCCGGGAGCGAGCCGCTCCTCGGCGAAGCGGCGCACGGTCTCCCGCAGGAGCTCCTGGTCCTCGGTCAGAGAGAAGTCGATCGATGAAGAGGCGTTGGTGTCGGACATGGGGGACATGGGGGACATGGGCGCTCCCGGGTTCGCCTACTGCTTGTTGATTACCCAGTCGGCGACCACCATCTTCTGGATCTCGCTGGTCCCCTCGTAGATGTCGGTGATCCGGGCGTCGCGGAAGAACCGCTCCACGTCGTACTCGCGGGTGTAGCCGTAACCGCCATGGATCTGCAGCGCCTTGTCGGTCACCTGGCGGGCCATCTGGGCGCTGAACAGCTTCGCCTGGGCCGCCTCCAGGGTGTAGCGCTTCTGGTACATCTTGGCCCACGCGGCCTTCCAGGTGAGGAGCCGGGCGGCGTCGAGCTCGGTCGCCATGTCGGCGAGGTAGAACTGGATCGCCTGGATCTTGGCGAGCGGTTTGCCGAACTGCTCGCGCTGCTTGGCGTAGGAGATCGCCTGCTCGTAGGCACCCTGGGCGATGCCCACGGCCTGGGCGGCGATGCCGATGCGGCCACCGTCCAGCGTCGCCATGGCGATGCGGAAGCCCTCCCCCTCCTCGCCCAGGCGCCGCGACGCCGGCACGCGCATGCCCTCGAAGGCGAGCTCCGTGGTGCCGGAAGCGTTGACACCGAGCTTCTCTTCGTGGGTGCCGTGGCTGTAGCCCGGGGTGTCGGCGTCGACCAGGAAGGCGGTGATCCCCTTGTGCTTCTTCTCCATGTCGGTACTGGCGAAGACCAGCGCCACGTCGGCGTGGGTACCGTTGGTGATGAACACCTTGTTGCCGTTGATGACGTAGTCGTCGCCGTCGCGCTCTGCGGTGGTGCGGAGCGCGGCGGCGTCGCTGCCGGCCCCCGGCTCGGTGAGGCCGAAGCAGCCGAGCTTCTGGCCGCTGGCGAGCGGCGCCAGGATCTCCTTCTTCTGCTCCTCGGTGCCGAAGGCGAGGATCGGGTCGCACACCAGGGAGTTGTTCACCGACAGGATGACGCCGCTGGTGGCGCAGATCCGGCTGATCTCCTCGATCACCAGGCAGTAGGAGATGGCGTCCATCCCGGCGCCGCCGTACTCCTCCGGCACCGCGACGCCGGCCAGACCGAGCTCGCCGGCCTGATCGAAGAAACCACGCGGAAACTCGCCGCTGGCGTCGATCTCCTTGGCCCGGGGGCGGACCACCTCCTCGGCGAAACGCCGGACGGTCTCCTGGAGCAGCTTCTGCTCCTCGCTGAGCTCGATACGCATGGGAAGGACCTCTTGAGAGAATCGTTCAGATTCGGGTCGGGATCTATCCTAGAGTGGGTCGAACGAGGGTCGAACGGTGGCCTAACAGGAGTCGGACGAGGGTCGAAACGGAGGTCGAACGGAACTGGAAACCTGCCTCGAACGGGCCGATCGCGTGGCCGCCGCCGACCGTCGAATGGTAGCAGATCGGAGGGCCTTCCCAAACACCACCCGAGTGGGCCACAATCTGGGAGCTATGAGCGAGCTTACACCGTTCGATTACACCGAAGACGAGATTCGTAGCTTCCTTCCCTCCGGCTGGACCATCGTGGAGACCACGCCGGGCGACGTCGATGCGACCTGGGATCCCAAGAAGCGGATCTGGACCACCCGCATCGAGGATACGGCCGATATGCCCTGGGACCTGGAGATCCGGGAGCGCGACGTCTCGAAGGAGGGCCGCATCCCGGCCCTGAAGCAGGCGATGGACCGGCTCTACGTCGACCGCCTCGGTCGCCGCACGCGCGGTCTGGGGTTCTGACCGCGATCACGGCCAGCCCAGGCGCGTGCCCGGCCCGTACCGAATGCACAGCCGGAGCGTCGGTGGGGCTGGGTGGCGATACTCAGATCCCCGTGTCTGCGAATTGTTTGGTGCGCTTCAGCGCACCAAACCGTAGCCTGGTGCGCTGAAGCGCACCCTACTGACTGGTCCGGCTGCCCGGCTTGACCGCCTTCGTCCCCTGCTTGCAGAGGGGACATTGCGCCGGCTCCCAGGCCGGCAGGTCGAGGTCGACGAGCGCGAAGTAGGGCTCGTCGAACGGGCTCTCGTCCCCCGCCCGGTTGATGATCGACCCGACGGCGATGACGTCGCCGCCGGCCGCCCGGACCACCTCCGCCGCCTCCTTGGTGGAGCGCCCGGTGGTGACCACGTCCTCGACGATCACCACCCGCTCCCCTTCGTCCAGGTGGAAGCCGCGCCGGAGCTCCATCCGGCCGTCCTTGCGCTCCGTGAACCGGAAGGGCACGCCGAGAGCCGCCGCCACCTCGTGGCCGATGATCAGGCCGCCCAGGGCAGGAGCGACGATCGAGCGAGGCCTGAGAGACGCCAGGAGCCGTGCCAGCGCCCGGCCGACCCGCCGTGCCCGCTCGGGCTCTTCGAGGAGCAGGGCGCACTGCACGTAGGCCGGCGAGTGGAGGCCGGACGACAATTCGAAGTGCCCTTCGGTGAGCGCACCGCTCTCCTCGAGCAACGCCCGGATCTGCTCCTCGGACAGTCCCTCCAGCCTCATCGATGGTCCTCCCGGCGGATGCCGTACTGGTCCATTTTCTTGTAGAGGTTGCTCCGCGGCGTCTCGATCTCGGTCGCGGTCTGGGTGACGTTCCAGTCGTTCTCCTCGAGCTTCTGGAGCAGGAACAGCCGCTCGGCCGACTCCCGGAACTCCTTGAGCGTCTTGAGGGAGGTGAGGCTGGACGAGAGCTCGGGCCGGGCGCCGCCGGTGGCGCGGAAGACGTCCTCGCGGGTGATCACGTCGCCGGGCGCCAGGATCAGGAGCCGCTCCACCAGGTTCTTGAGCTCGCGGACGTTCCCCTTCCAGGGGAGCGAGGCCAGGTGCTCGATCGCCTCCTCGCCGAACTCCTTGGGCAGGTAGTTGCTCTGATCGGCGTAGCGGCGCACGAAGTAGCCCACCAGGAGCGGCAGGTCATCCATATGCTCGCGGAGCGGCGGCGTCCTGATCGGCACCACGTTCAGCCGGTAGTAGAGGTCCTCGCGGAAGCGCCCGGCCTCGATCTCCCGCTCCAGGTCCCGGTGCGTGGCCGCCACCACCCGCACGTCGACGCGCACCGTCTTCGCCGCGCCCACCGGCTCGACCTCGCCGTTCTGGAGCACCCGGAGGACCTTCGCCTGGGTGCGCGCGGACATGTCGCCGATCTCGTCGAGGAAGATCGTGCCCCCGTCGGCGGCCACGAACTTGCCCATCTGCTTGCGCACGGCGCCGGTGAAGCTCCCCTTCTCGTGGCCGAACAGCTCGGACTCGATGAGCTCGTCCGGGATGGCCGCGCAGTTGACCTGGACGAACGCGCGGCCCTTGCGCGAGCTGAGCCCGTGAACGGCCCGCGCCACCAGCTCCTTGCCGGTGCCGCTCTCGCCGGTGATGAGCACGGTCGCCGGCGTCGGAGCCGCCTTCTCCACCGTCTCCCGGAGCCGGCGCATGACCGACGACGAGCCGATCAGGTCGTCCGGCTCGTGGCGGAGCGTCCGGTTCTCCGAGCGCAGCCGGTTGCTCTCGATGGCGTTGCGCAGGCTCACCAGGACCCGCTCCCTGGGCAGGGGCTTTTCCAGGAAGTCGTAGGCCCCACGGCGGGTCGCCTCGACCGCCGTCGACACGTCGCCGTGCCCGGTGATGATGATGACGGGCATGTCGTAGCCCCGCTCGCCGAGCGACGCGAGCAGGTCCAGCCCGTCGATCTCCGGCATCTTGATGTCGAGGAGCACCGCGTCCGGCGGCCGGTCGGCGAGACGGACGAGCGCCGCCTTGCCGCCGTCGGCCTCCTCCACCCGGTACCCCTCGTACTCGAGGATCATCCGCAGGCTCTCGCGGATCGAAGCCTCGTCGTCGACCACCAGCACGGTGGCGGCGGGACTGTCGTGCTCCTTGGCCATGGCGGATTTATACCAGGGACGAGCCCCCCGGCGGCAGGGGCGATTCGGCCGGCGTCGGCCCGACGAGCCCGCCGGACGGCGTCACGCCGCGGAACGCGCCGGGCCACGCGTGCCCGGCCCGCCCCGCGAAGCCCTTCCGAGAGCCTACGGCACCCTCGGAAAAACGAAGGTCGGCGCCAGCTCCTCGCCCTGGTGGAAGCGGCGCACGTAGAGCCGCAAGCGCGAGCCGGACGGTGCCTCGCGGACCACCGACTCGAGCTCGTCGATGCTCGACACCTGCCGGCCGTTGACCTCGGTCACCACGTAGAGCAGGCCGTCGTTGCGGATGCCCTCGTCCCAGAGCGGGCTGGTTGGGTCGACGGAGATGATCCACACCCCCTGGACCGAGCCCGGAATGCCGTGGCTCCGGCGCGTTTCCGGGGTCAGGTTCTGATAGCGGATGCCGAGCCACTCGATCCCGGCCTCCTCGTCCGCGGGCTCGGTCTCGGCCTCGCCGACCTGACTCGGGCGCTCCGCCAGCTCGACGGTCATCCCGACCCGCTCGCCGTCGCGGAGCACCTGGAGATCGACCGACCCCTCCGGCCCCTTGGCCGACACGTAGTCGATCAGGAACCGGGTGTTCCCAACCGTCCGGCCGTCCACCTCGAGGATGATGTCGCCGTGGCGCACCCCCGCGGCGTCGGCCGGCTGTCCGGTCAGCACCTGGTTGACGAGCACGCCTTCGGGCTCCTCCAGGCCGAACGCCTGGGCGATGTCGTAATCGACGTCCTGGATCAGGATGCCCAGGTACCCACGGCTCACCCGTCCCTGGTCGCGAAGCTGCGGCAGGATCTGCTTCAGGGTGTTGACCGGCACGGCGAAGCCGATGTTTTCGGCACCCCAGTTGATCGCGCTGTTGATGCCCACCACCTCGCCGCTGGTGTTGATCAGCGGCCCGCCGGAGTTACCGAAGTTGATCGCGGCGTCGGTCTGGATGAAGTTCTCGAAGGAGGCCTCGTCGCTGATGTTGATCTGGCGCCCCTTGGCGCTGACCACGCCGACCGTGACCGTCTTGGCCAGGCCGAGGGGGTCGCCGATGGCCATCACCCAGTCGCCGGGCCTGAGCGCGTCGCTGTCCCCGAGCGCCAGGTAGGGCAAGTCGTGGCCGACATCGATCCTGAGCAGCGCCAGATCGGTGGGCGGATCGGTGCCGACGACCTTGGCCACGAGCTCCCGGCCCTCGAGCCGCACGGTCACCGCGTCGGCGTCCTCGACGACGTGGTAGTTGGTCACCACCAGCCCGTCGGCGCTGATGACGAAGCCGCTGCCGCCCCCCTCCGACCGGAACCGCTCGGGCTCCTGCCTGGGCTCCTCCTCCCGCCGATCCTGGGGACCGAAGAAGAACCGGAAGGGGTCCACTCCTTCCTTGCGCTCGCGGATGGTCGACGTCTGGACCGAGGCCACCGCCGGTTCGATCGCCTCGGCGAGATCGGCGAAGCTGGGCAGCGCCATGCCGGCCTGGTGCCCGGTGACAGGCTCTGGAACGATCGGCCCCGGGGCCTGGGCGCTGGTCGAAACGGTGAGGTCGAGGCCTCCCGCCAGCACCATGCCGAAGGCCACGGCACCCAGAATCATGGCGAACGAAACCACTTGGCGTTGTCTGCTGCTCATCGGTGCTGCGGCTCCTTCCGTGCTTCGGCTGGGGGGTGGGTCAAGTTGCACACTCCACCACTTTATCTCGGAATTGCGCCGGCCGCTGCGTCGGGCCCACCAATCGGGAAGCGGCGCGGGAATGGCGCGTGAAACCGAGACGTTCCCTATGATTGAGCGGCGTCGAGTGCGCCGCACGGCGTGACCGCGTCCGACGAGACGTTCAGCGTCCGGGTTAGATCGCTCGAAGCGACATCTGAGAGGTCGAAGCGGGAGGCCTGGTAAACTCCCGCCGGGGGCGGCAGGACCGGCCGTGGCCGAATTGCGTTCGGCTGCCCGAGGGGGTTATACTTCGCCCCGTCGGCTTGCCTCGGCCCTGAAGGGAGTGGGCATCTCGCCCACTTTTTTTGTTGGTCGCAAGAGCGCTTCGAGCCGGACCGGCCCGGAACCTCGAGAGGTCCCGGACGGTCCGGAGAGCGGTCCCGAGTATGGACGGCTTCGAAGCGCCGCAGGGCGGCTCGGAGCTGAACGGGGTCGATCGAAGCCGGCGAGCGCCGCGGAGACGACCAGAGCTACGCACCGAGGCCCATGGAAAGTCAACGAAGCGAGACAGGCAAAGGAAGTCGACGAGGTCAACGAAGTCAGCGGACCCGAGGGGGCCAGCCGGACGGAGCAGCGACGAAACGCGGCTCCCTGGCTGACGCCGCGGCGAGATCTGGCCCGGCGAGGCTGAGCCCCGAGGTAGAGCACGAGCTCGAGGCGATCGCCGACTCGAACGGCTGCGAGCTGGTGCATGCCGAGTTCAAAGGCGGCAGCTTGAAGCTGTTCATCGACCGGCCGGACCATCCGGGCGGAGTGGACCTTGCCGACTGCGAGGTGATCTCCAAACAGGTGTCGGCGTTGCTCGACGTGGTCGACTTCGGCCCCGGGCGCTACACCCTCGAGGTGAGCTCCCCGGGGCTCGACCGGCAGCTCTACCGGCCGCGGGACTACCGGCGGTTCGTCGGCAGTCTGGCAAAGGTGAGCTTCCGCGACTTCGAGACAGGCCGGAAGCGGACCGTGGTCGGTCGGCTGAAGGAGTACCGTGACGACGGTCCCGGCGGGCCGGAGATCGTCGTCGACGTGAGCGAGCGGGAGGAGCGGCTGACGCTCCCCCTCGACGTAATCGAGGTGGCCCGGCTCGAGATCGAACTATAGGAATCGAAGAACGCGATGGCCCAAGCACAGACCTCCGACAAGATCAACCTCAACCTCCTCCTGCAGCAGGTGGCGCGGGAGAAGGACGTGGATATCGATCGCTGGATCGGCGCGCTAGAGGACGCCATGGCCTCGGCTGCCAAGAAGCAGCACCGCATCAAGGAGCCGGTGCGCGCCGAGCTCGACCGGGAGACCGGCGAGTTCAAGGCGTTCATCGTCAAGCAGGTGGTCGAAGAGGTGGAAGATCCGCTCGCCGAGTGGTCGGTTGAGGAGGCCCGCGAGCACAAGGACGACGCGGCGCCGGGCGACGAGATCCACATCGCCGTGTCGACGGAGGGTCTTGGCCGGATTGCCGCCCAGTCGGCCAAGCAGGTCCTCTACCAGCGCATCCGCGAAGCCGAGCGCGAGAACGTCTACAACGAGTTCATCGACCGCGTCGGCGAAGTGGTCAACGGCACCGTCAAGCGCTTTGAACGCGGCGACATCATCGTCGACCTGGGGCGCACCGAGGCGGTCGTCCCGCGCAGCGAGCAGGCGCGCCACGAGCGCTACAGCCAGGGCGAGCGAATCCGCGGCGTGATCATCGACGTCCACACCCAGCCGAAGGGTCCGCAGATCGTCATGTCCCGGACCGATCCGCGCCTGCTGGTCAAGCTCTTCGAAATGGAAGTGCCCGAGATCTACGACGGCACGGTGGTGATCAAGAACGCCGTCCGCGCTCCGGGCGAGCGGGCCAAGGTGGCCGTCTTCAGCCGCGAGCGCGACGTCGACCCCGTCGGCGCGTGCGTCGGCATGAAGGGGTCCCGCGTCCAGTCGATCATCCGCGAGCTGCGCGGCGAGAAGATCGACATCGTCGAGTACTCGGACGATCTGGTGACCTTCGCCCAGGCCGCCCTGGCGCCGGCGCGGATCACGCGCGTCTCGGTCACCCACCACGGCGAGACGCCCCACCTGGACGTGATCGTCGAGGACGAGCAGCTCTCCCTCGCGATCGGCCGGCGCGGCCAGAACGTGCGTCTGGCGTCCGAGCTGATCGGAGCGCGCATCGACATCAAGAGCGAGAGCGACGTCAAGGACGAGGTCGCGGACGCCCTGGCCAAGATGCTCCAGACCGCCATCGCCGAGGGCGCTCCGGGCGAAGCGCCGGCGACGGAGACCCCGATCGACCTGACCGAGGCCCCGGGCATCGGCGAGAAGACGGCGGCCGCCCTCGACGAGGCCGGCTTCGGAACGATCGAGGCGCTGATCGAGGCCACGCCGGAGGAGCTCCAGCAGGTCGAGGGCCTGGGGCCCAAGACCGTGGCCGGCCTGCTCGAGTGGGCCGCCGAGAAGGCGGAAGAGCTGAGCGAGCTGCAGGAGGAGGAGCCCTTCGACGAGGACTTCGCCGCCGCCAAGACCGCCGAGGCCGCCTCGACCATGGACGACCAGGACTTCATGGCAGCCCTCTCGAAAGCCTTCCAGGAGAGCGAGGCGCTGAGAGAATCCTCCGAGGAGACGGAGGCCGAAGAGACCGAGGAAGCGCAACCGCAGGACTGAGCGTCGGCGAGCAGGTGCCGCCCCGGCCGGAGACGGCGGGCGCAGTCGAGAGAGCAGCGAGAGGAGTCGCGGAATAGATATGGGAAAGATTCGGGTCCAAGACCTGGCTAAGATGATGAACCTCCCGAGCCAGGACCTCATCTTCAAGTTGAAGTCCATCGGGGTCCGTGTCGAGGGGGACGACGCCCACATCGACACCGACACCCTTCAAGCGATCTTGAAGGGTAAGCAGCTCCCCCATCCTCGCGAGGTCATCCTGCGCGACGAGGAGGCCCAGGCGTCGGCCCCCAAGCCCTCGCGGCGCGGCCCTCGCCGGCAGCCCGCGAGCCCGCTGCGCCCCAACCGACCGCGGACGGTGATCCGCAAGGTCGACTCGAGGATCGAGTCGCTCCCGAGCAAGGCGAAGCCGGAGCCGGCGAAGGAAGAGCCGCCGCAGAAGACTCCGGAGCAGATCGCCCAGGAAGAGGCCGCCAAGGAGGCGGCCGTGGAGGCAGCCAAGGCCGCGCCGGTCGCCGAGAAAGAGGTCGCCGAGGCGCCCGCCGCCGAAGAGGCCAAGGCAGCCCCCAAGCCCACGAAGGCGGCGCAACAGAAGGCTCCGGAGAAGAAGGTTGCCAAGGCCGCGCCCGCCGCCGCCGAGGAGACCGAAGAAGCGGCGCCCAAGCGCGCCAAGGGCAAGGCCAAGAAGAAGCGTCTACCGGCGAGCGACGAAGATCTCGCGGCCTACCGCGGCAAGATCGAGGATATCGAGGCCGTCGAGGAGGAAGAGCAAGCGGTCGAGGAGATCGCCGAAGGCCCCGCCCGTGCCGACTTGAGCCGCGCCCAGCGGCGCAAGAAGCGCAAGGAAAAGAGGGAGGATGGCAAGGTCCTTCCGTTCAAGGAAAAGAAGCCGGAGGGACCCGTGATCGTGTCCGAGGCAATGACCGTCCGAGAATTCGCCGACAAGCTCGGCATCAAGGCCAAGGACCTGATCCAGCTCCTGTTCAAAAAGGGAGTCATGGCCAACATCAATCACGTCCTGGCACCAGAGACCGCCATCGAGCTCGCCGCGGAGCTCGGGGTCGACGCCATGGAGGTGAGCTTCGAGGAGGCCCAGCAGATCGAGCAGGAGGGTGCCCTCGGCGAAGAGGCGGGGACCAAGGCGCCGCGGGCGCCCGTGGTGACCGTCATGGGTCACGTCGACCACGGCAAGACCTCGCTCCTCGACCGCATCCGCAAGGCCAAGGTGGCCGAGGGCGAGGCCGGCGGCATCACCCAGCACATCGGCGCCTACGAGGCCGAGGTGGGCGACGGACGCAAGGTCGTGTTCCTCGATACCCCGGGTCACGAGGCGTTCACCATGATGCGTGCGCGCGGCTCCCGGGTCACGGACATCGTGGTGCTGGTGGTGGCGGCAGACGACGGCGTCATGCCCCAGACCGTCGAGGCGATCGACCACGCCAAGGCGGCCGGCGTGCCACTGGTGATCGCCATCAACAAGATGGACAAGCCCAACGCCAACCCGGACCGGGTCAAGAAGGAGCTCTCCGACCATCAGCTCCTGGTCGAGGACTGGGGCGGCGACGTGGTCGCTGTTCCGATCTCCGCCTTGAAGGGCGAGGGCATCGACGAGCTCCTGGAAATGATCCTGCTCACCGCCGACCTGCTGGAGCTCAAGGCGGCGCCGGACGTGCCCGGTCAGGGCGCGGTGCTCGAGGCGCGCAAGGAGACCGGGCGGGGCACCGTGGCCACCGTGCTGGTTCAGAACGGCACCCTGCGGGTCGGAGACCCCTTCGTCTGCGGCGCCACCTTCGGCAGGGTGCGGTCGATGGTCGATGACATCGGCGACCGGATCAAGGAAGCGGGGCCGGCGACGCCGGTCGAGGTCGCGGGCTTCTCCGCCGTGCCCGAGGCCGGCGACCTGCTGCAGGTCGTGGCCGAGGAGGGGAAGGCCCGCGAGATCGCCGAGTACCGCAAGGAGCAGGTACGCCGGCAGGAGCTCCAGCCGACCAAGGGCAAGCTCTCCCTCGATCAGCTCTTCGACCGCATCCAGGAGGGCGAGGTCAAGGAGCTGCCGGTCGTGATCAAGGCTGACGTGCAAGGCTCGGTCGAGGTGCTCAAAGACGCCCTCGTCAAGCTCAGCACCGAGAAGGTCCGCGTCCAGGTCATCCACTCCGCGGTCGGCGCCGTCAGCACCAACGACGTGCTGCTGGCGTCCGCTTCGGAAGCGATCATCATCGGCTTCAACGTCCGTCCCGAGCGCAACGCCGTCGATCTCGCCGAGAAGGAGGAGGTGGACATCCGCCTCCACACGGTCATCTACGAGATCACCGACGAGATCAGGAACGCCATGCTCGGGCTCCTGGAGCCGACCTTCCAGGACGTCACCCGCGGGCGGGTGGAGGTCCGGGAGATCTTCAAGGTGCCCAGGATCGGCACCGTCGCGGGCTGCCACGTGATCGAGGGGGTCGTGCCGCGCAACGCGCAGGTGCGACTGCTCCGCGACAACGTCGTGGTCTATACCGGCAAGATTTCGTCTCTCAAGCGGTTCAAGGACGACGTCAACGAGGTCCGGAGCGGCTTCGATTGCGGCATCTCGCTCGAAGGGTTCCAGGACATCAAGCCGGGGGACGAGATCGAAGCCTTCGTCAAAGAGGAGGTGGCCCAGACCCTCTGAGCCGCGGCCTCGCGGCGTCGGGGAGCACCGCGCGCGCCGGTCGCGCGCGGGCGGGTCTGCACCATCATGGTAGTCGGCGTCTCCACGTTCGAGCTGCACCTGCCGGCCTGCCGCAGCCTCAAGGGCAAGCGGAAGGTCGTCAAGAGCCTGATCGATCGGATCCACGCGCGGTTCCGCGTGTCGATCGCGGAGACCGACTACCACGACCTGCACCAGCGCTCCGAGATCTCCCTGGCCATCGTTTCCCGGAGCGAACACGAAGTCACCCGTATGATGGACGAAATTCGAAACCTGATCGACGGCGTCGAGCCCGACGCGTTCCTGACGATCTGGGACCCCCAGATCCTGGAGCCGATGCGATGACGCGCCGTACCGATCGCGTGGGCGACCTGATCCGCACCGAGCTCTCCCGGTTGGTCAACCAGGAGATGTCCGACCCGCGGACCCGTCTCGCCAGCGTCACCACGGTCGAGGTGAGCCCCGACCTGCGCCACGCCCGAGTCCTGGTGTCGGTGCTGGGCGAGGAGGGCCGCGCCGAGGCCTTGAACGCCCTCCGGGGAGCGCGGGGATTCCTGCGCACCCGACTGGCCCGAGAGCTGCGTCTGAAGAATGTCCCGGAGCTGGAGTTCGATCTGGACCGGGGCGCCGAGCACAGTCAGCGAATCTCCGAACTCCTGGAGAGCCTCCATGTCGACGACGAAAGCACCTGAAGCGCTCCTGGCGAAGATCCGCCAGGGCAACCGGTTCTTGATCACCGGCCACATCAGCCCGGACGGCGACTCGCTCGGCTCCTCGCTCGGCCTCGCGCGCCTGCTGCGCAGCATGGGCAAGGGCGCGCTGATCTGGTTCCGCGACCCGATCTCGAGCGTCTACGCCTCCGTTCCCGGCGTCGAGCGCATTCACCAGAGCCCGGAGCCACCCGGCGGATTCCCGGAGCGCTTCGACGCGATCATCGCCATCGAGTGCCCGAGCCTCGAGCGCTCCGGCATCGAGGAGCAACTGGCGGGCCCCGGCCTGCCGATCCTCAACATCGACCACCACCTGGGCAACCAGCACTACGCCCAGGTCAACTGGGTCGACTCGGCCGCCCCGTCGGCGGGCGAAATGATCCACCGCCTCGCCAAGACCATGAACGTGGCTCTCGACGACGAGACGGCGAACGTGCTCTACATGACGCTGCTCACCGACACCGGCGGCTTCCGGTTCTCGAACGCCACCGAGGCGGCCTTCGAGGCGAGCGCCCAGCTCGTGCGCGAAGGAGCCCGCCCGGAGCAGGTCTCCCAGTGGATCTACGAGAACCGCCCCCTGCCCGTGCTCCGGCTCCTCGGCGAGATGCTCCAGACCCTGGAGCTCCACCAGGACGGCCGGATCGTGACGGCTCTGCTGACCGCGGAGATGATGCAGCGCGCAGGCGCGGGAGTGTCCGACACGGAGGGGCTCGTCGACTACCCCAGGACCATCGCCGGCGTCGAAGGCGTGGCGCTGCTCAGGGAGCGACCGGAGGGTGACACGAAGGTGTCGCTGCGCAGCCGCGGCGAGGTCGACGTCGAGAAGGTCGCCCGCCGCTTCGGCGGCGGTGGCCACAAGAACGCCGCCGGCTTCGTGCTCGAGGGCAAGCCCTCGGCCAACCGTGACCAGGTGGTCTCCTCGCTGGCAGAGATCCTGGGCTGAGGCGGGGGTACCCGCACAGAGCGACCCCGCCCCGGACCGACTACCCCACGAACCGGACACGACACGAACCAGCGAACCAACAGGTGCCCCGCCCGACTGGGAGGGGGGCGCCACGGCAGCGAAGCGGACGAAACGAGATGAGAGACGGACTTCTGTTGATCGACAAGAGCCCGGGATTCACGTCCCACGACGTGGTCCAGAAGGTGCGGCGCTTGCTCAAGCAGAAGAAGATCGGCCACTGCGGCACCCTGGACCCGAACGCCACGGGCCTCCTGCTGCTGACCCTCGGCCGCGCCACGCGCCTGACCCGGTTCCTGATCCGGGCACCCAAGGTCTACGAAGGCTCGATCCGCTTCGGCGCGGCCACGGATACCTACGACTCCACCGGCCAGGTGACCGCCGAGGGCTCTACCGAGGGCATCACGCGGGAGAAGGTCGCCGAGGCCATGGCCCGGTTCGAAGGCACCATCGAGCACGCGGCGCCCCCCTACTCCGCCAAGAAGGTCGGCGGCAAGAAGCTCTACGAGCTCGCGCGGGAGGGCGAGGAGGTCCCCCGCGAGACGAAGCAGGTGACCGTCTACGAGTTCAGCCCCCAAGGGGAGTTGGAGGAGCTCGAGGAGCCCGCCAAGGGTCCGCTCATCCGGTTCAAGCTCGGCTGCGCGTCGGGCACCTACGCCCGCACCCTCGCCCACGACCTGGGCCAGGCCCTCGACTGCGGCGCCCACCTCGAGACCCTGCGGCGGATCAAGATCGGTCCGTTCGAGCTCGAGGACGGCCTGACCGTCGACGCGCTCGGCGCACGCCTGGTCGAAGCCCTGGGCGAGGACGGGGATCCGCGCTCGATCGAGAGCCCCGGCGAGCTCCTCGGCTCCGCGTGGGTGCCCTTCGACCAGATCCCCCTCCCCTTCCAGCGGGTGACCACCGACCACGGCCAGGAAGAGCGCGTCCGCCATGGTCAGACCGTCCTGGTGCGAGACCTGGAGGGTGACGAGGGGGACTGGATCAAGCTGGTCAACCGGCGCGATCAGCTCATCGCGGTCGGGACCGTCGTCGAACGAATCGGCGAGCGCGGCGTGGGAATCATCCAACCGCGCGTCGTCTTCGGCTAGAGAGATAGCGATAGAGAGAGGGACACGCATTCGAGAGCTCGCGCGGCGAGCACGTCGGCCCTGCCGCGACGATCGGCGGCATGGTATAGACTTCGGCGGATACGAAGAACGAGGAGAAGGCTTTGGAAACGCAAGAGAAGCAGCAAATCATCGAAGACTACAAGACCCATGACACCGATACGGGCTCGCCCGAGGTCCAGGTGGCGATCCTGACGTACCGGATCAACGAGCTGACCGAGCACTTCAAGGTCCACAAGCAGGACCACCACGGCAGGCGCGGCCTGCTCAAGCTGGTGGGCCGGCGCCGCCGCCTGCTCGACTACCTGAAGCGCAAGGACCTGCAGCGCTACAAGACGACGATCGAGCGTCTGGGCATCCGGAAGTAGCCTCCCCTCCCGCCCCCTTCCGGTAGACGGAAGACTCCGGTACCCCGTGCACAGGGCACGGGGACAGCCCCTCGGCGCATGAGCCCGAGGGGCGCCGCTTTCGCCATCGCGGCAGGCGGTGCCCGAGTCCCGCCACCGGTCGATCCGACCGGATCGCAACGCGGCGATCGCATCGGGCGCGCCGCCCCGCCGTGGCCGGCAGCCGCCGAGCAAGCGCTTCAGCACCTCTCAGCGCCTGAAGCAAGCGGACGAGACAAGACGAAGAGAAGACAGAGAAAGAGACGAGAACACCATGAACCTCAGACGAGAGATCACCATCGGCGAAGGGACGCTGATCCTGGAGTCCGGCAAGATGGCCAAGCAGGCCAACGGCTCCTGCACCGTTCGGATGGGCGATACGGTCCTGCTGACCACCGCCACCTTCGACCCCTCCCGCACCAATCCCCACTTCTTGCCCCTGACCGTGGACTACCGCGAGGGCACCTACGCCGGCGGCCGCATTCCCGGAGGCTTCTTCAAGCGCGAGGGGCGCCCCTCCGAGAAGGAGATCATCACCTCCCGGCTGATCGACCGGGGCCTCCGGCCTCTTTTCCCGGAAGGCTACCGTCACGAGACCCAGGTCATCGGGTTGGTTCTCTCGGCTGATGGGGAGCACGACCCGGACATCCTGGCGATCAACGGCGCATCCACCGCTCTGGCGCTCTCGAACATCCCCTACTACAACCCCGTGGGTGCGGTCCGCGTCGGCATGATCGAGGGGGAGATGCTGTTCAACCCCACCAACAGCCAGCGGGACGTCTCCGACCTGGATCTCGTCGTGGTCGGCACCGAAAGCGCCATCACGATGGTCGAAGCGGGTGCCAACCAGCTCAGCGAGCAGGAGATCCTCGACTGCATCTTCGCCGCCCACGAGGAGATCAAGGAGATCGTCCGGACCCAGCAGGACCTGGCGCGGGAGAAGGGCGTCCAGAAGCCCGAGTGGGAAGCGCCCGAGGCCTACCCGCAAGAGCTCTACGACCAGCTCGTCGCCGACCTCGAAGAGGACCTCACCCGGGCGCTCCACACCGCCGGGAAGATGGAGCGCCGCGACGCCGTCAAGGCCGTCCGCGACTCCTACTTCGAGGACAAGCTCGCCGGCGAGGACGAGGAGGCCGTCGAGCGGCGCGACCAGGCCAAGAAGGCCTTCGGCCACCTCGAGGAAGTGATCCTCAGGAAGTCGGTGCTCACCAACCGCAAGCGCTTCGACGGCCGGGACCTGGACGAGATCCGGGACATCTCGATCGAGGTTGGCACTCTGCCCCGCACCCACGGCTCCGCCCTCTTCACCCGCGGCGAGACCCAGGCCCTGGTGACCGCCACCCTCGGCACCTCCCGGGACGCCCAGATCATCGAGGAGTACGAGGGCGAGACGCTCCAGAAGTTCCTCCTCCACTACAACTTCCCGCCCTTCTCCGTCGGCGAGGTCAAGTTCCTGCGCGGCCCGTCGCGGCGCGAGATCGGCCACGGCGTGCTGGCGCGGCGAGCGCTGACGCCGCTCCTGCCCCACGAGGAGGACTTCCCGTACACCGTGCGCGTGGTCTCCGACATCCTGGAGTCGAACGGCTCCTCGTCCATGGCCACCGTGTGCGGCGGCTCGCTGGCGCTGTTCGACGCCGGCGTCCCCATGCTGGCGCCGGTAGCGGGCGTGGCGATGGGCCTGATCCAGGGCGAGGACGACTTCGCCGTGCTCTCGGACATCGCCGGCCAGGAGGACCACTACGGCGACATGGACTTCAAGGTCGCCGGCACCGAGGAGGGCATCACCGCGCTCCAGATGGACATCAAGATCGCCGGCGTGACGCGGGAGATCATGGGCACGGCGCTCGAGCAGGCCCTCCGGGGGCGCCTCCACATCCTGGGCAAGATGCACCAGGTGATCGACCAGCCGCGGAGCGACCTGTCGCAGTTCGCACCCCGCCTCTACACGATCAAGGTGCCCAAGGAGAAGATCCGCGACGTCATCGGCCCCGGCGGCAAGACGATCCGCTCGATCACCGAGGAGACCGGCTGCCAGATCGAGATCCAGGACGACGGCACCGTGATCATCGCCTCGCCGGACGAGCCGGCGGCCACCCGGGCGATCGAGATCATCGAGCGTCTCACCGAGACGCCGGAGGTCGGCAAGGTCTACACCGGCCCCGTGCGTCGCGTCGAGGCCTACGGTGCGTTCGTCGAGATCATGCCGGGCACGGACGGGCTGGTCCACATCAGCGAGCTGGCCCCGTACCACGTGCGCGAGACCACCGACATCTGCAAAGAGGGCGACGAGCTGACCGTCAAGGTCATCAACATCGACGAGCAGGGCAAGGTGCGGCTGTCGCGCAAAGCAGTCATCATGGAGAGCCCCGACTACAACCCGGCCGACTACGAAGGCATGGGTGGCGACGGCGGCGAGCGCGGTGGCGACCGGGGTAGTGACCGCGGCGGCGATCGTGGTGGCGACCGGGGCCGCGGCGGCCGTGGACGCTCCGACCGGAGCGGCCGGGGTGGCGACCGCGGCGGTCGAGGTGGCCGTGGACGCTCCGACCGGGGTGGTCGCGACTGATCGGCCGATCCACGACCAGAAGCACGAACGGGGCGGGTCCGCGAGGGCCCGCCCTTTCTCGTCAGGTCTGATCCACCGGTCCGGGCCGGGCTACAATCTCCCCATGCCCCCCACTCCCCCGGTTCGAGACACCCGCCCCGCCATCGACCGCGACCACCTGGTGCGCTACCTGGACGAGTACCTCGCCGCCCACGAAGGCAAGGACTACGGCCCCAACGGACTCCAGGTCCAGGGTCGCGGGCAGATCCGCAGGGTGGTGACCGGCGTCTCCGCGTGCCTGGAGCTTTTCCGGAAAGCCCGCGAACGCGATGCCGACGCGATCGTCGTCCACCACGGCATCTTCTGGGACTGGCAGTCGCCCCGGCTGACCGGCATGCACTACGACCGGGTGGCCGAGCTCCTCCTCCACGGCGTCAACCTGCTCGCCTACCACCTGCCTCTCGACCGGCATCCGAAGGTGGGCAACAACGCGGTCGCCGCCCGCGCCCTGGGCCTGGAAGACCTCGAGCCCTTCGGCGACGCCTACGGCCTACCGGTCGGCTTCCGGGGCCGGTTCCCGGAGCCGATCCCGGCCGAGGAGCTCGTTCGCCGGGCGGGCGACTTCTACGGCCGCGAGCCCCTGGCCTTCACCGAGGGACCGGACCGGGTTTCGACCCTCGGCATCATCAGCGGCGGCGCCCAGAAGGAGCTCCAGACCGCCATCGAGCTCGGCCTCGACGCCTTCATCACCGGCGAGGTCAGCGAGTGGGTCATGAACACCGCCCGGGAGACCCGCACCCACTACCTCGCATGCGGCCACTACGCTACCGAGAAATGCGGCATCCAGGCGGTCGGCGACCTGATCCACGACCGCTTCGACCTCGAGGTCGAGTTCATCGACATCCCGAACCCGGTCTGACGGCGCCCCGCCCTGCCCCGCCGTCCTACCCTACCCGAACCTACCCGAATGAGCGGTGCCTCTTAGCTCCTTATTTGCTAGAAAGTTGATCTCCGTACCAATGAAGATGCGCATGCCCGTATTGAGTGGCCATGCGCCCGGATCCCAGACCATTCGATCTGAGGAGGCACCGATGTATCGAGCCGTCACAGTTTTCGCACTCGCACTCGCTCTGGCGCTCCCTGCCGGCGCCGCACCACCAGCGGCCAACCTGCTGACCTCTCAGCAGCCCGACGCGAACGAGCACGCCGACCTCGCTCTCGATGCGCTATTCGTCGAGCTCACGGCACCTACCGTCGGGGAGCCGCTTTCGCTCGAAGCGGAGTACTACGTCGACGAGGCGCTCGTCTTCTCGGAGACGTTGAAAGCGGTCATGCTCGAAGAGGCGGCGGACCGGCCCTCCGTCGTCGAGCTTCTGGCCTGGCACCCCGAGGTTCGGGACCGCCTGGCCGGCGCGGCGAGCCGGGGAGCCGACGTGTCGATCGACGTGACCTACGACGGGGCGACCGCGCGCTTCGCGGTGGCCGAGCTCGTCGAACGCACCCATACCCTCCAGGAGATGGGGCCGATCTTCGCCAAGCATCGCTCCACGGTGACCTTCCCGGCCACCTCCGAACCCACCGTCGACCCCGGTCTTCAGTCGATCGTCGCCAAGGTCAAAGACCCGGCCTGTGTCAACGACTGCTGGTCCGAGTACTACGACTGTGTGGACTACTGCGAGAACAGAGGCGGCCCCGGGGAGGAGGACTGCATCGACCACTGCTACTCCAACCGGATCTCGTGCATCAACGCCTGCCCCGAAGAGTGCAATGGCCCCACCACCCGCGACTACAGCGACACGGTCATCATCGGCTTCCTGTACGGCGGACCGACCTACTGCCTGACCTGGTCGTTCTGGAACTACTACTTCGACTACGGCCTGCTGCAGCTCAAGACCACGACCTACCGCGAGACCACCTACTGCGACGGGACGAAGACCACGGTGGTGCTCGGGATCACCTACAGCTCCTACTACTGCTGGCTCAGGAGCAACTACCAGTGCAGCTTCCCGGTGGGTGACTCGTTCTACTACTTCACCTGCCCGGTCTAACCCGATCGGACCGGCTCCCGTTTCGATCTCGAATCGGGGGCCGGTCCCCCCTCTTCCCGCCCTACCCCTGGTCCTGCCCGGCCGGCCGGGCTTTTTCGAACAAGCGGAAGAAGTTCTCGGTGGTCCGGCGGCAGGTCTCGTCGTAGACCTCGCCCCGCTCGGTGGCGAGGCGCTCGGTGATCTCGACCACGTACTCGGGGAGGTTCCGCTTGCCCCGGTGGGGAACCGGGGCGAGGTACGGCGTGTCGGTCTCGACCAGGTCCCGGTCGAGGGGCAGGATCGGGATCACTTCGCGCACGTTGTCCGCCCGGTTGAACGTGATCATGCCGGTGAAGCCCAGGTAGCACCCGTGGGCGATCAGCTCCTCCGCCATCTCCTTGCCGCCGGCGAAGGAGTGGAAGTCGGCCTGGAGGTCCGAGAACGCCTCGTCCCGGATCACCTCGAGCATCCGCTCATTCGAGTCCCGGTTGTGGACCACCACCGGCAGGCCGAGCTCGATCGCCAGCTCCCACTGGGCGCGCATCACCCGCTCCTGCACGTCCCGCGGCGAGTTGTCGTAATGGAAGTCGAGGCCGCACTCCCCCACCGCCACCGCTTTCGGATCGGCCAGCAGCTCGGTCAGGCGCTTCTCGTCCCCCTCCTGCCAGGAGGACGCGTCGTGGGGGTGGACACCCAGAGAGCACCAGACGTCGTCGTGCCGGTGGCAGAGCTCCAGGAGCTCCTCCGACTGGTCGAGGCGGATCGCGGGCACCAGGAAGCCCCGGACCCCGCGCTCTCTCGCCCCGTCGAGCGCTGCTTCTTGCAGGTCCTCGGGCAACGACTGGATGTGACAGTGGGAGTCGATCGGGCCGATCGGGCCAAGCGAGGTCGAGGCCATCGCTCAGCGGACGCGGGTGCCGTTCGGAACCTCGGTGTCCGGGCGCAGAAGGATCGGCGCGCCGTCCATGTCGGCCGCCAGCACCATGCCCTGGGACTCGACGCCCATGAGCTTCGCCGGCTCGAGGTTGGCGACGATCACCACCTGCCGGCCCACCAGCGCCTCCGGCTCGTACTGCTTGGCGATCCCGGCCACCACGGTACGGGTCTCGTCGCCCAGGTCGACGGTCAGCTTGAGCAGCTTGTTGGACTTGGGGATCGCCTCTGCGGCCTTCACGGTCGCCGTCCGCAGTTGGGTCTCGAAGAACTGCTCGATGCTGATCATGGACTTCTCCTCGGTTGTGCTCTTCTCGGCTTCGGCGGCCGGCGCTCCCTCGGTGGGGAGCTCGTCCAGATACGCTTGTTTGTCGATCCTCGGAAACAGGGGCGAGAGCTCCGGCAGCGTTGCTCCGCTCTCGAGGCGGCCCCAGGCGAGCACCTCGAGGCTCCCCTCCGCCTCGCCTTCCCCTAGCGCGCCGATCGCCCGGAGCACCGCAGGCGCCGTCTCCGGCATCACCGGCAGGAGCCCCGTGGCGACGATCCGGACCACCTCGAGGCCGTTCCAGAGGACGCCGCCCGCCTCCTGGCGCAGGCTCTCGTCCTTGAGCATCTTCCAGGGCTCGTGCCCGACCAGATAGGAGTTGGCCTCGGACAGCAGGCGCCAGAGGGCGTCGAGGGCCCGGTGGAAGGCGAAGCCCTCCATCGCCTGGCGGTACTCGGCGACCACCGTCTCGGCGGCCTCGGCAAGCGGCCCCGGCTCGGAGGGCCTCGGCGGCACCACGTTGTCGAAGTTCTTCCGCGACAGCGTCACCAGGCGGCTCACCGTGTTGCCCAGGTCGTTCGCCAGGTCGCTGTTGTAGCGGTCGATGAACGCTTCGTCCGAGAACGTGGCGTCGTGGCCGAAGTTCATCTCCCGCACCAGGAAGAGGCGGAGGCTGTCGACTCCGAAGCGCTCCATCAGGTGGTCGGGCCGTACCACGTTGCCGGCGGACTTGGACATCTTCCGCTCGTCCCGGAGCCACCAGCCGTGGGCCCAGACCGTGGTCGGCAGGGGCAGCCCGGCCGACATCAGGAAGGCCGGCCAGTAGACGGCGTGGAAGCGCAGGATGTCCTTGCCCACCAGGTGGACGCGGGTGCCGTCACCGGCCCAGAACGTGTCGTAGAGCTCCTGCTCCCCGTCGCGGCCGAAGCCGAGGGCGCTGATGTAGTTGGTCAGGGCGTCGAGCCAGACGTAGATCGTCTGCCCAGGGCGGTCCGGGAACGGGATGCCCCACTCGAGGCCGGCCCGGCTCACCGACAGGTCCCTCAACCCGGACTCGACGAACGAGCGCACCTCGTTGAGGCGGGTCTCGGGCTGGACCGCCCGGGGGTTCTCCCGGTACCACTCGAGCAGCGGCTCGGCGTACTTCGACAGCCGGAAGAAGACGTTTTCCTCCGACTTCCACTCGGTCGGCGTGCCGTGATCGGGACAGCGCCGATCGTCGCCCTCGAGCTCCTTCTCCGTGTAGAAGGTCTCGCACGAGGTGCAGTACCAGCCCTCGTGGCGGTCGACGTAGAAGTCACCGTTCTCGTTGATGCGCTCGACGATCGCCACCACCCCGCGGGCGTGGCGCTCCTCGGTGGTGCGGATGAAGTCGTCGTGGGAGATGCCGAGCGCGGCCCACAGCTCGTGGTAGCGCGAGACCACGCGGTCGGCCAGGGCGATCGGCTCGATGCCGGCCGCCGCCGCGGCGCGCTCGATCTTCTGGCCGTGCTCGTCGGTCCCGGTCAGGAAGTAGACCCGCTCGCCGGCCATTCGGTGATAGCGGGCGATCACGTCGGCCATGACGGTCGTGTAGATGTGGCCGATGTGCGGCAGGTCGTTGACGTAGTAGATCGGCGTGGTGACGTAGTAAGAGCTCATGGCGCGGCGTCCGCTCGGTGTCGATGTGGCCGGGGTTCGGTCGGTCGGACCGGATGGGGACCGGATTGTAGCAAAGGAGGGACGGCCCTGGAGTCCTCCCCGCGGTGGTGCCCGGACACTCAGGAGGGCAGGGCGCCGCCCTCGGCGACGCGTTCGAGCTCATCGGCCGTGAAGACGTAGCGGATGCCACAGAACACGCAGTCGCCTTCGGTGGTTCCCCCTTCGGTGCGGATCGAGTCCCGTTCCTCGGCGCTCAGGCTCGCCAGGTGGAGCAGGAGCCGATTCCGGTCGCACCGGCACCGGTGGGCGAGCGCCCGGTGCTCGAGCACCTCCCGGTCCATCCGCGCGAACACGGAGCCCAGGACCTCCTCCCGTCCGCCGGCCTCGAGCAGCCGGCTCACGCCCCTCAGGTCACTCAGGTTCGTCTCGAGGACGGAGATCAGCTCCTCCGGCGCGCCGGGCAGCACCTCGACGATCAGCCCTCCGGCTCCGGTCACCCCTTCAGGGCGGGTCAGCACTCCGAGCAGCACTGCCGATTGGGTCTGCTCGCTCTGCTCCAGGAAGTGGGCCACGTCGAGGCCGATCTCTCCCGAGACGAGCTCCACCTGGCTGGCGTAGCTGCCCCGCGCATGTTCGCGAATCACCCGCAAAGTCCCCCGCCCGACCGCCTCGCCCACCGGCAGCTTCCCATCCGAACGCGACGCGAGATCGATCCGCGGGTTGGCGACCGTGCCGCGGAGGTTCCCCTCCACGTCGGTCTCGGCGAGCACCGTGCCCAGGGGGCCGTCGCCCCGGACCTCGAGCACCAGCCGGCTCGGCGTCTTGAGCGACAGGCGCAGCAGCAGGGTCGACGCGGCCATGGCCCTGCCCAGGGCGGCGGAGGCGATCGGCGACAGGTCGAGCCGCAAGCGCGCCTCCTCCACCACCTCGCCCAGGTCGACCACGCCGTAGCGCAGCCAACCGTCCCCGGCCAGCCCCATCTCGAGGCCGCCCCTGGCGGACATCTCGCCGAGTCCCGTGGCGGCATCCGGGCCACCCTGCCCGTTCGGCCCGCTCGGGCGCTTCGGATCATGGCCGTCGATCGTGCTCATCCGTTCATCCTCCGCCCGAAGGAACCGATCCGGGCCACCGGTTTGTTCCTCCCGGAGCGGCTGTCCCTGCCACCGCTCACCACCCGCCGCGATCGCGCAGCGAAATCCATCGGCCAGCGGAGCCCAGGATCAGGTGATCGACCAGCCGCACCCCGATCACCTCCCCGGCTTCCACCATGCGCCGGGTGAACGACAGGTCCTCGGCGCTCGGCGCCGGGTCGCCGCTCGGATGGGTATGGAAGAGCACCACCCCGGCCGCCCCCTTGAGCAGCGCCTCCTTGAGGATCTCCCGCGGCTCGACCGCGGTCCGCGACAGGGTGCCACGGTAGACCTCCTTGTCGTCGAGCAACTGGTTCCTGGTATCCAGGTAGACGGCTCCCATGATCTCCTGGCCCCGCACGTTGTACCGCAGCGTCAGGTAGCTCGCCATCGCCGCCGGCCGTGCCAGGGGACGACGGTCGCAGACATCGTTGCGCGCGAGCCTGCGCCCCACCTCGACGGCGGCGATGAGCGACGCGGCCTTGGCCGTGCCGAGACCCTCCCGCACCAGGTCCTGGGGCCGCGCACCGACCAGCCCGGCCAGGCCGCCGATCTCTCCCAGGATCTCCCGTGCCATGGCGAGCACCGGCTGGCCCCGCTTACCGGTGCGCAGCAACACGGCGACCAACTCGGTGTCCGACAGCGCTGCCGAGCCGTGCTGGACCATCCGCTCGCGCGGCTTCTCCTCCTCTCGTAGCTCGGCGATCATCGGTGTGCTCTTCCCCTTCCCCATCGTGCGGTTCTCCCCCTGGTCGGTTGGTGTCCACCCCCAACGGGCGTCTCCCCGCACCGTTCCGTATCGCGGACACGGCCATGGAGCCTCACCCGTCACGGGCCCTCACTCAACAGGACGGAAACCGCGCCGCCGATCGCACGCGGTGATCGAAGAACCGAAGAACCGAAGAGGCGAGGAAACCGGGCTACACTTTCGCCATGCCCTACCTGCCCACCACCTTCGCTCTTCTCGACGAAGACCAGAGCCGCTACGAAACGGCCGCCGCCGCCGTGCTGCCGCTCCCCTTCGAGCGCACCACCTCCTACGGCAAGGGGACCATCGAAGGGCCGGCCGCACTGCTCCGGGCGTCCCAGGCGGTGGAGCTCTACGACGAAGAGCTCGACGCCGAGCCCGCGGCCATGGGGATCGCCACCCTGCCACCCTTCTCGCCCGAGGCCCACGCCATGGACGAGGCGCTCGCCGAGATCCGG
>Ga0210122_1000079_pt1 | contig 26401 bp, 20 predicted proteins | sample Muzzi_CordB_D2_FD_185530 | JGI IMG/M metagenome (GOLD analysis project Ga0210122, IMG submission 185530) | Wetland microbial communities from San Francisco Bay, California, USA, that impact long-term carbon sequestration - Muzzi_CordB_D2 (SPAdes) | ecosystem: Environmental > Aquatic > Marine >... | reverse complement strand
TTGACGAGAAAAATGGAAATTTAGAACAATTAATCGAGAAAAAATGCCTCGTCTGGTGCGGTTCACGGTGAATTTGAGTTTAATTTTTTGCGAATTGACCTACCTTATAGCTCTATGATGAAAGGTGGAAAGCAGAACCAGTGGTTATGCCACGCCGGACCAGCCGCTGAATTCATCATGATCCTCGTCCATTTCGATTCCGTAGGTATCCACACCGTTAAATTTGAAAACGATATGATTGGGATCGATGGTGCCGTCAGCGGTTGCATTTTGTCGCACGGTGAAGGAGACAGTTGCGATTCCGGTTTCGGTATCATAAAGCGCATAATTTGGAAATGCCGGCAGGGCTATCTCGGTTGAAGGTAGCGCCAGGCCAAAGTTATAGGCCGAGCCGTCACCCGCTCCCATCGACCGGCGGATACTCCAATTGTAAGGGTCTTCAACCGAGCGGCGATCCATCTCCTTATTAAAGACAAATTTCATGGTCATGGATTTTTCAGCACCGGCATTTTCAAGATATGCGTCAAGGGAAGACACAGGTGTTTTGATTGACATGTTGTAAGTGAAGGAACTGGAGCCCAGTGCAAGCAAGAGTTTCGGCGGCTCCACCCGGTCAATATAAAGGCTCAATGTAGAGGACAAGTCGGAATCTTTGTCTTCAAGATACTCAACCATTTCACGTGCCTTGTCCAGTTCTCCGCTATCCGCATAGGCGTAGCCGATTTCAGCATAGGCATCGTAGAACTGGTTATCTTTTCTTATGGCTTGGTCGAATTTTTCAATCGCGCGCTCAAATTTTTCCCTTTTGCTATAGGCCAGACCCAGACCATAGTTGCCGTATGGGCTGTCAGGTTCCATGCGCAGAACGGTTCTGAATTCCTGCTCCGCCTGGCTGTATTTTCCCATCTTGAGAAAACCCTGCCCCAGAGAGTAATGATTGCTGCTCGATGACGAATTAACACGCACAGCATCTTGATATTCGTTCACAGCCTCCTGATATCGATCGTCGGCAAAATAGAGATTGCCAAGATCGATCCGCAAATCATCGCGATCGGGATTTAATTCAATGCCCCGTGTATATGTTTCAATTGCCTTATCAGGTTTTTCCATCCTCAGGTAAGTCTGGGCCAGATACTTGGTGGTGTCGGCACTAAAGGAAGATGTCGGGTGCAAATTAATGGATTTTTCAAAATCTTTGGCGGCGGCTTCATATTCTTTGCGCAGATATTTATCAATCCCGCTGGAAAGCGCATTGTTCGATAGCGCCTCCAATTGAGACTGCTGTTGGAGGGATGTGACGAATAATTGGTCTGCACTGACGCCGCTGAGTATATCCATACGTAATGACCTTTATAATCGATATTGATAAAGTGGCTGACAATGTTATCGGCCACTGTGTTAAGAAGCTTTAGGGTAAATTTTAGTATTATGCAATGAATCAAATTCTCAAGAAATATCAGTTTATTGCCGATAACTACATCAGCTGCCGGCTAACCATGACATATATATTGATCTTTCCTGATATAAAATCAATTCGGAGACAGCATCAGTTAAAAATCAACGACTTATGAAAACGGATAACACAATGCCAGACAACCGCTCCCTTCCGGACAAAATGGATTTTCCCTCAATTATCGAGAACGATAAAAAATATCATCTACTGCGGGAATTGAGCACGGACGCAATTGTTATTGTCCAGGACCATAGGATAAAAGAATGCAACCATTATATGGCCAAAATCTGCGATTACCGCCTGGAGGAGGTTGTCGATACCTGTTTTGCCAGCTTTTTCCATAGCGACGACATACCTTTAGTAGAATCCTTATCCGAGGGCGCTATAACAGATCCCAACGGCGTAAAAAATTTGGAAGCCAAACTAGTCTGTAAAAACAGTCATCAAATCAATGTAGAGATTACTGCGGCTCTGTGCACCTTTCGACAAAAGCCGGCAACTATCTGTATTATACGGGATATCTCGCAGCGTTTGAAAACCGAAGCGAAACTCAAGAATCATCGCGCCCTGGATTCCATCGCAGCTCTTTCCGGAGGGATTGCCCATGATTACAATAACCTGTTAACCGCGATTATCGGAAACATTACCCTCGCCCAAACATATCTGGACCCTGAAGACAAACCCTTCAAACTTCTGGGCCACGCCCTGGTGGCATCCAATACGGCTAAAAAATTAACCCAAAAACTGATAACCTTTTCCAAGGGCGGTTCGCCGAACAAAGCGGTCATATCTGTCGACCGCCTGGTTAAAGGTGCCGTTGATTTTACCTTAAGTGGTTCCAATATCAAAAGCAGTTACAGCTTTGCTCCGGATCTATGGCTGATCGACGTCGATCAATCCCAGGTCGGTCAAGCCGTCCACAACGTCGTTATGAACGCCCGGGAGGCCATGCCGCATGGCGGTCACCTTAAAATAGCCGCCACAAATATCACCGTAACTGAGTCCACGGCCTCACTGCCCCGGGGAACCTATGTGAAAATATCGATTGCGGATCAAGGCTGCGGGCTTGCATCTGAGGAGTTTGATAAAATCTTTGCCCCCTACTATTCGACCAAGGTCATGGGAGATAAAAAAGGCATGGGACTGGGTCTGGCCATCTGCCAATCGATCATTCGAAAACACGGCGGGAACGTATCGGTGGAGTCTCAAATCGGTGTCGGATCCACTTTCAATATTTTTCTTCCGGCGACCCATGTCCACCCTGCGATTAAATCTGATCCCGCACAAGCCGATGGCAGTATAAGGCTTTCTGGTGAAAGAAAAATCCTGGTTATGGATGACGATCAGATGATCCGTGAACTGGCCGGAGAAATACTGCAGCATTTAGGCTGCCGGGTTGAATTTGCGCGTGATGGAGCTGAAGCGATAGCGTCTTATCAGGCGGCTTTAGAGTCAGCAGATCCTTTTGATGCGGTTATCCTGGATTTAACGGTGCGCGGCGGTATGGGCGGCAAGGAGGCTATTCAAAAATTGAAGGCGATTGACCCGAACGTCAAAGGAATCTTGTCCAGCGGATATTCCGAGGACCCGGAAATGACCGGATTCGAACAGTACGGTTTCAGCGATATTGCGGCCAAGCCCTATTCGATGGAAGAACTGGGAATAAAACTGAGTAAGGTGCTGCGTAGTAAGCCAAAGTGAGGGAGCAAAAAAATAATTTATTGCCGTTTCCGCAGTGGATCAGTCAGCACGGTACCATTTTTTGTAGCTGCTGGATTTAAACCCTCTCGGCGATTACGAAAATATCATCCTCTTTTTGATCCATTCTTTAAAAAATACATCATTAAACCGGATATCCTTGTCTTCAGTGTCGATGATATTTTTTTTTGTAAGCAAACTAATAGATTTTTGTATTGATCCCGGGGTTCCTAATTCATTTTCAGAGACAAATTCTTTCGAGAAAATAGACCTCTCCGGTGACCTTATGATGGCTTTAAGAAAAAGCCTCTGATGCATTGACAGGCCGTCCCATACAGAAATGTAGTTGGCTGATTGCTCATTTATGATGTCTGTCATTACCGCATCAATATCTACTTTTTTTACGTCTTTTATTTGAAGACATCTATTCCACAATTGGTGGCAAAGGTACTGAATATTGTAGGGCACATTCTCACTTATCTCCAGTACAGAATCAATAACTTCCTCACTAATGCTAATGGGACCCTTGAAAAATTGCTTTTTAACAAATTTCATCATTTCATTAGGCGGAATTTTGTGCAGATTCATTATATCGCCTAATTTGTAAAATGCCCTATTCGGATCTGAAACCATACTGTAAAGTAAATATCGCTTACTTCCGGCAAATAGATAAGCAACGTTATGGTGATGTTGAAAGGTGGCCCTCATTAATTTTTCCAGTCTTTCGCCATCGAGATTAATAATCTCCTGGAATTCATCAAAGACAACCACATAATTATTTTTTCGCCTTTCGGCAATCTTTTGCGGCACATCCAAGATCTCCGCCAGCGAATCCATGAGCTCTCTTTCCTTCAGTTTAATATCAATTTCGATCGAAGGCGTTCCGTCGTCACTTAAAATAATTTTCGGCCGAATTTTAGGAAATAGATCTTTGACAAAATCGGATATTTTCTCGACTTTGGTCCGACTAGATCGAACAATACCTTTGGCGTATGCTTCCACCAACTCACGAACAGAGGCTACCTTATAAAGATCCATGTAAAAGACGAAAGGTCCCCTATTTTTTATCTGTTCGAGGGTGTTAATGATAAGAGACGTTTTGCCGTATCGCCGTGGCGAAATCAAAAAAACATTATGCCCACCACAAAGTTCAGTCGTCAGCCGTTCAATTTCATCAACTCTATTGGTGAAATTTTCTCCTGTTACCACTTCACCGTAATAAAATGGATTGATTTTCATTAGTTACTTCCAATTATGCCTTTAAGATTTATTCTTATTGGCATAATGCCATAAAGAATAAAAGGCGTCAATATTTTATCACCTGCATAACCATTTTATTGCATAATTGTAGGATAACAAAAATTTTGATTCAAATAGGATACCCCGAGGAAATAGGCCGCGCCCTTCAAGGGGTAAGCATTACACAGGGCAGGCAGAATTTTACAGATCTCCACAGTGTTAATTTCTTATTTTCGGTTGAGTCTATCCAAGGCCGCTTCAAACTTTTGATTGACAGATAGCGACATGTCGGCAGCCTCTTCCAGCAGCACGGCTGCTTGATGTTGATCATTTGCCTTTGCTTTTTCGGCCCAATTCCTGTAATTTAAAGCATGATCTTCGTTGTGTTTGATCCAGTGGCTGAGCATTTTCATCAGCTTTTCATCAAATGGTAGTTCATCATGGGAATCATGATCATGTTGATGATCGTCGGTGGACATGGGTTGTCTTCCTTTTTTAGTTTTTTATTGGACACCGATTCTCGCAGATTTCCGCAGATCTCAAAAGCATTGTTCTCAATTTCACGGCTGCAAAATAGAGAAATATATCTGTGAAATCCGTGCCTGCCCCGTGCAATGCGAAGCCTATTTCACTGGGGTTTATCCGTGTCCCATCAATTAATAGCTAACAGCCAAAAAACATCCGAATTAACCGGTTTATTACAACTCGCATCCACCCCAGTCAAGGATTAAAGCTAAGCGTTAAAAGCAGTAATCGAATTAAAATTTTAATAAAAACATGAAATCACTGTTAAATAAAAAAACGGCCACCGTCTTTATCGTCCTGCTGGCCGGTATTTCAGCCGGTGTGCTGGTCGGCGCGTTTTTTGCCTTGACCCATGATCTGCCGCAAATCAGGAATCTGGAAACCTTCAGGCCCCAAGCCGTTACCCGGGTTTATGCAGCCGATAAACAGCTGCTGGCCGAACTTTACCTGGAAAAAAGGGATCCGGTGCCGCTGCAGAAAATGCCACGGTATCTCACAACCGCTCTGATTGCCACAGAAGACCGCAAATTTTACCAGCACAGCGGGGTCGATATCAAAGGGATTGCCAGAGCGATCATCAAAGACATCCTGGCCGGTGGATTCGTGGAGGGGGCCAGCACGATTAGCCAACAGCTGGCAAAAACGCTTTTTTTGACGCCGCGCAAAACCATCGTCCGCAAAATCAAGGAAGCCATTTTGGCCTTTCAGCTCGAACGTCGCTACACCAAGGATGAAATCCTGGAGCTGTACTTAAATCAGGTGTATTTCGGCAGTGGCGCTTATGGGGTTCAATCAGCGGCCGAAATTTTTTTTGGCAAGCCGGTCCAGGACCTCACTCTGGCAGAATGCGCCCTGGTCGCAGGCATGCCCAAATCCCCTTCCCGCTATTCTCCTCTGGTAAACATCGATCTGGCGCGCGAGCGCAGAAACATGGTGCTCAAACAAATGCTGACGATGGAGATCATTACCGTTGACGAATACAACCAGGCGCTGAATGCGGAAATTCAGCTTGAAGATAGAAGCAGAAGTCTGAAACGAGCCCCCTATTTTGTTGAATACGTCCAGAAGAGTTTAGAAGAATTGCTGGGCGCATCAAAACTTTATAAAGGCGGGCTATCGATTTACACAACCCTTGATCTCGATATTCTGGAAGCCGCTCAAACCGCTGTTGACGAAGGTCTTCTGACCCTGCAAACACGAATGAATCAAAATGGCATTCAGCCAACCGATCCACAGGCTGCGCTGGTATGCCTGGATATAAAATCCGGCGCAATCTTGGCCATGGTCGGAGGAAAAAATTTCTATGAAAATCCTTTCAACCGGGCAACGGCAGCTAAGCGACAACCGGGCTCAGCTTTCAAACCCATTGTTTATGCGTATGCCATCGAACAGGGGTTTACTCAAAACACCATGATTCTCGATGCGCCGGTTGTCTTCCGGGGCATGGACCGGGACAATGATTGGCGTCCGGAAAACTTTTCCAAAAAATATTTAGGCGAAATAACGCTGCGCAAGGCACTGGCCATATCACAAAATATTCCAGCCGTGCGGTTGATAGAAAGATTGGGACCCCAGTCAGTGATTCAGTTTGCGCACCGGCTCGGTATCGAATCAAACCTGGAACCCAATTTATCATTGGCGTTGGGCACCTCGGAGGTATCATTGCTGAATTTGACGGCTGCCTATGCCGTCTTCCCGAGAGGTGGCGAGTGGATCGAGCCTTTTGCTATTTTGGAAGTCACCGATCATCGGGAACGAATTATCTGGAGCGCCAGGCCTCTAAAAAGATTGGTGATGTCCCGCGAGGGGGCAGCCATCATTACGAACATGTTAGAAGGCGTTGTCCGGGAGGGCACCGCACGCCAGGCACGAACACTACCGGGGCCGATCGCCGGCAAAACCGGTACCACCGACAATTATAATGATGCTCTTTTTATCGGCTTTTCACCGGCTGTTGCCACCGGAGTCTGGGTTGGACGCGATTCGGGCGCTACCCTGGGAGACAAAGAGACCGGTGCCAGAGCAGCTCTGCCCATCTGGATTCAGCTTATGCGAAGCGTCATGGCTGCAGGAGTAAATCAGAATTTTGATCTGCCGGACGATGTCGTCAAGGTGCTCATGAACCCGGAAACCGGATTAATTGAGCGGACTGAATCAACGGAATCCGTCTCCGCCGTCTTTAAAGTTGGCACCGAACCGAAATGAATGCGCATCGCGCAAAGGGCATGGAGGAAAGGACTGAGGTTTCAGGACTGAGCACTGGGAAGTTTGGTGGTGGAAAAATATTTCATAGAAAACAAGCGATGTGAAATCCTGATCAATGAGTTAACCGGTGTCCATTGGTTGCAACCTTTAAACCTTGAACCCTGAACCTTGAACCTGTCAGTTTAAGTATAAATAATATTGATCGGCAGCGGCGGATATTTCCAGACCCCCGGTTTGGGCAGAATGTGCTGTTCACCGACCGCCAGCCAGTTGACGTCGGGGTTAATTTCGCGCAGCTTGCCGTCTTCCGGCGGCCGGGAGTGGTAGGTTCTGGCATAGGTCGCCTGGAAAATACAGACAGTATCTTCTTTATTGCGATCGACACCGTAGTTTTTTCGGAATGATCGCAGGGTCAGACCATTGCTTTCGATGATCTGTTCGATATCTTTGGCCGGGAATTGCATTAAAACTGCTTTTGAAACTCCCCGCTCGGATATTCGGATTAATGACCGCGCTTCACTGCTGCCGGCATAGACGGTTGTAATGCCCGGGACCTTTTTCATGTACTGGGCGGCAACGATGGCAGCCGTTCTTCTGCCCCCAGCCATCACCGGCAGTCCGTAGAATTCAAAAAATTTCTTTTGAATATCCTCAGCGTATTTATCGCCCTTTTCGTAGAGGTCCTTGGAAATATAACGCAGGTTCTGTGCCAGATCTTCAGCCGCATCGGCAATGGGCCAGTCAATGCGGACGTGAAAATGTGAGAGGCTGTAACGGCCTTTAGCTACTCCGGAGGGATCTCTCTGGATCAGCAGGGCATAATCCACCGGCAGGAGTGATTTAAGAAAGTTGCTAAAATTGATGGACTCCAAATATTTCCAGTTGCGGTCGAATTTTTCCGAAACTGTCAACGTTTTAAACTTCATCAGATTGGACTTGGTTGTTTTGTTGACATCAAAATACCGGATATACTTTTTATGTTCGCTCGGTACAATGTTTTCAACAAAAATAACCAGAAACGCATTCTGACTGCCATATTCCTGATCGGGTATCCGGGCCCGTGGTTTCAATTCGCGCTTTTCTACAAAAGGAAAAGGTATCCCCTGGCCTGCAAAATTCCGATAAGAATCAATCAGGGCGGACTGCAACAGAAAATGATCTAAATTGTCTCTGAGGAGTTCATAATAGGATCGTCTTATCCGATCGGCCTGGCTCAGTTCTTCCCTGTAATTCCAGAAGGCCAATTTTTTCTCCTGTCTGTTGATGGGGGTTGATAGTACCGATATCATAGCATGAATTTCTAAAGATAAAAATAGGGAATTTACGGGAATTACATTAACTTAGGACATCTTGGCAGAAAAAATATCGTTTTCACTATAATTGTTTCAGGAGTACAGAAGTAAAATAGCCGGAATATTTGCAGCGATCATCATGATTGCTTAGTCTTTCGGCGACGCAACCGCCATCTGAAACCCGAAGTCTTCCCGCTGTTTTTCCGGCGATCAATTGCCTTTTTCCTGGACCACCGCTCCATAAAACTAATCATCCCTGAATCGTATGACCTGTCGACATGTTCTTCATGAACCGCCAATCCAGCTTTGCCTTGTAACCCTGTTCGCAGGCACTCGGTTTTATGCCGACACTCCAAACAGGGCGCCGGTGTATGCCTCAGGCCATCACCCCCTAAGGGGAAAACAATTTCAAGCTTTCCGAAACAGTCAAGGATTTTATTTTCTGATTGGGTCATTGGACGCTTTATTTCATACTTGCATTAAATTCCCTTCCCATCTGAGCAATATGACCGTGATCGGCAAAACTGAAGTAGCAATTGTCACCGATGATAATATGCTCATGGACCGTGATACCCATCACCTTGCCGGCAAATACCAACTGACGGGTTATGGCAACATCTTCGGCAGATGGTTTCGGATCCCCCGAGGGATGGTTGTGCGCAAAAATAAGGGCCGCAGCTTTGTGCCTGAGGGCCGAATAGACCACTTCTCTGGGATATACGCTGCTGGCAGTTAAAGTTCCGATTGAGTGGGTTTCGGTGGAAATTACCCGATTTTTCGAATCCAGGAAAAAAATCTTAAAGTACTCCCGGGACTTGTCGCGGATGCTGTGGTAAAGAAAATCAAAAAGCTCTTTGGAGTTGTTGACCGGATTTTTGTCGATCAACTTCTTTTCAAGGAAGCGGTCTGCTACCGCTTTTATCAGCCTGAGGCCCAGAGAATTTTTGGGACCGATTCCCTTTATTTCACAAAGTTCATGGCCGGAGGCTTCCAGGACGCCCTGCAATGATTTAAACTTTTTCAACGCCGCTTTGGCGGCATCCTTGCAATCCTTTTGCGGTGTGCCGAGAGTCAACAGCAGCTCGATCACTTCATAATCATGGAACCCGTCCATCCCGGACTCCAGAAACCGCTCCCGCAAGCGTTGCCGATGCCCCGCACCCTTGTGCTCTTCTTTCTTAACCATGATCAGAACCCAGATGACATAGGTCAGAGCAAACAGAATTCGGAAGTCGGAATGCGGAAGTGGGAAATATTTTTAAATCGGTCTATCGTACTTTTCATTCCCCACCTTAGCCATGCGCCACACTCCACCTGCTATCCGTTCTGCGCCTTCTTTTTTATCCTTTAACCTTTATCCTTTTTCCATTATCCTATTCAACCCAATTGACTTAATCAACTTCAAAATCTCGAAACCCGTATCCGCTCCCCCACCACACACCAAAGAAATCGATAAAATCCATAGACTAAGAGCTTTCAGCTTTGAGCTATCAGCTGGCACCGCAGGTGCCTCCCCCATCCATCAACGCGTCTAATCTTCATCCAATTCCTGCTTTAATTCCCGGGTCATGAGCCGCATCACAGCCTCCCTGGGTGACAGGTCTTCATATAGAATGCGATAGGTTTCATGAGAGATGGGCATTTCGACACCCAGCTTGCGGGAGAGATTATAGACGGACTTGGCAGTTTTGACCCCTTCAGCCACCATCCGCATCTGTCCCAGGATATCGTTTACCTTTTCGCCCTGACCGATCTTTTTGCCCACCGTGTGATTTCGGCTGAGATGACCGGTGCAGGTTAAAATTAAGTCACCGAAACCGGCCAGACCCGTAAAGGTCCGCGGATTGGCACCCATTTTAAGCCCCAGTCGCCTTATTTCGGTCATACCCCTGGTAATCAAAGCCGCCCGGGTATTCAAGCCTAGTTCCAGGCCATCGATTACCCCGGCAGCAATTGCGATAACATTCTTCAGCGACCCGCCCAGTTGAACGCCGGTAACGTCATCGCTGGTATACACTCGAAAATACGGCGTGGCCATCACCTGTTGCACTAGGTCGACAGTAGCAGAATCTTTTGATGCCGCGGTGACTACAGTGGGAAGATTCCGGGCCACCTCCCGCGCAAAGCTTGGACCTGAAAGAACGGCCAGGTGGTGCGAAGGTATCTCGACCAGAGTTTCTTGCATCACACCGGTCATGGTCAGATGGGTATTGTTTTCGATGCCTTTGGAAGCCGACACAACGATCGCATCTTTTGCAAGGTGGCCGGCCATAAGCAGCGTGGTCTCACGCATCACATGCGAGGGCACAACTACCAGTACCATATCCTTGCCGGATACGACCCCGGCCAGATCGTTCGAGGGATGCAAATTGGAGGACAGCTTTATGTCCGGCAGAAAAACGCTGTTTTCACCGGACTGCTGGATTTGATCTTTGATATCCTTTTCAAAGACCCACAGGTCAATTGCATAGCCCTTGGAGGCCAGCAGATTCGCCAGGGCGGTTCCCCAGCTTCCGGCGCCCACAACGCCGATTTTAAGATTGCCCGTATCCATTTCATCTTGTTGTTGCATATGAATTACCTCAATTGAGCATATCAGCTCAAAGTGTGTTGTTATTAGTTTCGGGTCTTATCCTTCCTCATCCTCCTCTTCCTCCTCCTTTTCAGCCAGGCGGGCGGCTCCGACAACCCGCTCACCGGCCTCCATACCCATCAGTGTTACACCCTGGGTGTTGCGGCTGATTACCGAGATACCTTCGATGGGCATCCGGATTATTTTACCGATATTGGTCATTAACATCAGATCGTTTTCTTCATCCACCAGCAGGATGGACACTACCCGTCCGTTGCGCTCGGTGGTTTTAATTGAGATCACTCCTTTTCCGCCGCGTTGTTGCACGGGATACTCATCGATGGAGGTTCTCTTCCCAAAACCGTTTTCGGTAACCGCAAACAGAGTCTGGCCGTGGGTTAAGACTTCCATCGCCACGATTTTATCACCGGTGTCCAACTTCATGCCGCGCACCCCCATGGAGGTCCGGCCGGAAGGTCGAATATTGGATTCATGGAACCGGATGGACTTGCCCATCAGCGATCCTAAAAATACATTCAGGGAACCATCGGTAATTCTGGCGGCAATTAATTCGTCGTCGGGCATAAGATTGAGGGCAATGATACCGCCTGCGCGGGGTCGGCTGAAGGCCATTAAGTCCGTCTTTTTCACCAGCCCTTTTTCGGTGGCCATGAGCACATGGTAACCCGGCTCAAATTCCGGCACATCCAGTACAGCGGTCAGTTTTTCCCCGGTTTCGAGATTTAACAGATTGACGATGGCTTTCCCGAGGCTCATCCGGCCGGCCTGGGGAATGTCATAAACCTTGCGCCAGTATACCTTGCCCTTGTTCGTAAAAAACATGAAGGTATGGTGGGTGGAGGCCACAAACAGATGCTCGACAAAATCGTCATCTTTGGTTCCCATGGCCGTTTTACCTTTGCCTCCCCGGCGCTGGTTGTGGTAAAGGGTTATGGGATTGCGTTTGATATATCCCCGATTGGAAATGCTGACCACCATATCCTCTTCGACGATCATATCTTCAATACTGATTTCTTTGGTTTTCTCGATAATTTCCGTGTACCGCTCATCGCCGAAATCCGTCTTTATCCGATCGAGTTCGTCTTTGATGATGTTGAGCACCAGTCTTTCGTTGGCTAAAATTTCTTTGAAGCGGGCGATATCTTTTAGTAATTCTTTATATTCGTCTACTATTTTTTCACGCTCAAGACCGGTAAGTCTTTGCAAACGCATATCCAAAATGGCCTGAGCCTGGATGGCGGTCAGTGCGTATTTTGCCATCAAGGCGTCTTTAGCTTCCGCCGGTGATCTGGCCTGTCGGATTAAGGCCACTACATCGTCCAGATTATCCAGGGCGACTTTTAAACCCTCCAGGATATGAGCCCGCGCTTCCGCTTTATTCAGATCATAGCGGGTTCGACGAATGATGATTTCTTTGCGATGCAGAATGAAGTATTCCAGGATTTCCTTAAAGTTCAGCATCTCGGGCCGATTGTTGACGATTGCCAGAAAAATGATGCCGAAGGTGTTTTCCATGCGCGTCATTTTGTACAATTGGTTAATAATGACGCCGGCTATCGAGTCTCTTTTGAGTCCGATAGCGATGCGCATGCCTTCCCGGTCTGATTCATCCCGCACAAAACTGACGCCTCCAATATGCTTGTCCCGGACAAGTTCGGCGATTTTTTCAATCAGTTTGGCTTTATTGACCTGGTAGGGCAATTCGTTGACGACGATGGTTTCACGTTGAGTTTGCTTGTCCTGTTCAACGACCACCCGGGCCCGGATTCTGATAATTCCACGGCCGTTTTTGTAGGCTTCTTTAATTCCATCAGTCCCGTAAACAATGCCGCCGGTTGGAAAATCAGGACCCGGAACGTGTTGCATCAGCTCTTTCCAGGTCACCGCCGGATTATCGATAACCGCTATTAAGGCATTGATTACTTCGGTCAGGTTATGGGGTGGTATATTAGTGGCCATGCCAACGGCGATACCGGATGAACCGTTAACCAGCAGAGAGGGAATTTTGGAAGGCATCACCAATGGCTCACTGAGCGACTCGTCATAGTTCGGTACAAAATCGACCGTCTCTTTATCCAGGTCTTCCAGCATTTCGTGGGCCAGCCGCTGCATTCGGATCTCGGTGTAACGCATGGCTGCCGGAGGATCTCCATCTATTGAGCCAAAATTTCCCTGACCGTCTACCAGGGGATAACGCATCGAAAAATCTTGAGCCAGTCTGACGATGGTATCATATACGGCGACATCACCGTGGGGATGATACTTACCGATGACATCACCAACGATGCGGGCAGACTTTTTATAAGCCTTGTTCCAATCATTTTTTAGCTCTCGCATGGCAAAAAGAACACGTCGGTGAACGGGCTTGAGGCCATCGCGCACGTCCGGCAATGCCCTGCCGATAATGACACTCATGGCGTAATCGAGATAAGACTTCTTCATCTCTTGTTCGATGCTGACTTCCATAGTAGAATCGTCTTGGGTCATTTCAACTCCCATAAATTTACAGTTTACGGATAACTAATACCTATCTCATTTCTTGAGAGGCTCAACTAAACGCTGATAACTGGATTGATAGATATCGGATAAGGTCAAAAATGCGGTCACCACCAGCGGGCCATAAATGATGCCCAGTATCCCGAACAGCTTCAACCCACCTATAATGGAAAGAAATACCAACAAGGTGTGCATTTTAACACGCTTGCCCACCAGTTTTGGTTTAAAAAAGTATTCGATGCCGCCGGAAAGCACGACATAAAAAACTACGAAAAAAATACCGGCGCCAACTCGTCCCTGTAAAAACAGATAACTTGATGCCGGAAGGAAAACGGCACCGATCCCCACAATCGGCAAAAATGCCAGCAAAGCCATGATGACTCCCCAGAGAAAGGGAGATTGAAAACCAAAAGATGCAAAAACAGCACCGCCCAGCGTTCCTTGAATCAGCCCGCCCAGTCCATTGCCGATGAGAATGGCCCCGGCCATATCCTTAAATTTTTGAATCAGTTTTTGATCTTGATCATCCGGCAACGGCGAAAGCGCCACGATAAACGACAACAGGCGCGGGCTGTCGATCAGCAAATAAAAAATGATTAACAGCATGAAAAAGAAATTTACAAAAAAATTCAATATGTTGGCTGTCATTGAGCGGGCCTGTTCATATAGATATAGCCCGACGAATCTGCCAAGTTCGGCAATACCTTTATTGAGCTCTTCGCCGGTGATCGTAAAACCGAAATTTTGCAGAATAAGATTGATCCGGTCAACAATTTTACTATTTTCGATCAGTTCTTTGAAAGGATTGCTTAACAAAGCCTCTCTGGCCCTCAGATACATATCATAGGCTTCATTGGCTATAATTCCGAAAAAAGCGGACACCGGGATAAATAGCACAAAAAATATAATTACACAGGTTATCAGCGAGGCGGGTGTGGGCCCTAGTTTTCGATTCAGAAACTGGTAAACCGGATTAAAGATCCCGGTGATAACCGCCGCCAGAATAATTACCGATATAAAAGGCCACAGCAGCCAGCCCAAGGCAAAACAGGATAGCAGAAAAAGGGCCAGGAAGAACCATAAGATGATGTTAAGTGGTGATGAATCGCTCAATGTTTCTCCCGAACATTCGGTTGTAACCTTTGAACCCTGGTCGCCTTCGGCGCCGTCAAGGGCGGGGTACTTTACACCCGGCTCGGCTGAGCTCACCGCGGGCTGGACTCGAAATCAATCAGTTTATCACCAGGACATAAAAATGCCACGGTATAATTATGTGAGCAAGGGGTTAGAACCGTGGCAAGTGTTGAAAATGGTATCGTGCACTTTTTGATGGAATGAATCTTATCTGCTGAAAAAGGCCCCGGCAATCAGCAAAAGAATGGTTTCATAAATAAACACTGGGAGATAGTTTCCATCAAAAATATGGTAGGTAATACCGCCTCCGATAATACCCGGCACTGCAAAAAAAACCAAAATTCCCAGTTTGCGACTGATGCTCATTGCTGTTTCCTCCTTCAGCACGCTCATTTATCCGAAAATGAACTTTTTATATTATTTTGATGCCACGATCAAGTCAGTAATACACTGAATTTTTACACTGCTCACCATCCGGCGAACCGGCAGATTACGGTGTTGCAATCTATATTCGCCGGATCGCCAAATTATTGCTAAATTCGAATAATTATTAACAATAATTGCGAATTAAGTAAAGGAAAAAAAACAAAAGAAAGTTCCACGTTCAGAGGTTTAGGGTTCAGGGTTGAATGATTGAATCTATTAATAAAAACACATTACATTCAACCTCAGAATACTTAAACGCAAGCCTATGAGCATTTAACCTCTGAACCCTGGATCTTTGAACTATTGAACCTCTGAACCCTTGAACTCTGAACCCTGAACCTCGCTTCAGCGTTCTACAATCATCGCCATTCCCATACCGCCGCCGATGCACATGCTGATCAGACCTGTATTGTAGCCCTTACGCTGCATATGATTCATTCCGGTAACCATTTGGCGAGCACCGGTACAGCCGATGGGATGCCCGAGGGAAATCCCGCTGCCGAGCTCGTTTGGGCGATCCTTTTCAATTCCGAGTTCCCGCAAGCAGCCGATGGCCTGGGCCGCAAAGGCCTCATTGAGTTCAATCATATCAATATCATCTAACGTCATTCCGGCTGTTTTAAGCACCTTGCGAATAGCCGGCACCGGCCCCAGACCCATGTATGCAGGATCAACGCCGCCGGAGGCAAATGCCTTAATTTTGACCAGCGGTTCGAGTCCGAGTTCCCGGGCTTTATCCGCACTCATCAATAGCACAGCTGCAGCAGCGTCATTGATTCCTGAAGCATTGCCGGCTGTGACCGAGCCGTCTTTTTTAAAAGCCGGTCTTAATTTGGCCATTTTTTCAATATCAGTATCCATGGGACGCTCATCCGTATCAATTATGATATCCCCCTTGCGGCCTTTGATTACCACCGGGACAATCTCCTGTGCGAACAGGCCTTCACTCATGGCTGCTTTGGCCCGTTGATGGCTCAATACCCCAAGTTCGTCCTGTTCCCTGCGGCTGATATCGTACATCGCGGCAATATTTTCCGCAGTCACTCCCATATGGTAACCGTAAAATATCTCATACAGTCCATCAAATACCATCAGGTCATAGATTTCCCCGACCCCGGTCAACTCCATCCGGTGACCCCAGCGCGCCTTCGGCAATGCCATGGGCACCTGGCTCATATTTTCCTGTCCGCCGGCCATGACCACCTCGGCCGATCCGGTCATAATGGCCGATGCACCCAGAGCGATGGCTTTGAGACCGGAGCCGCAAACCTTGTTGATGGTGAAGGCCGGAGTTTCCTTAGGCAGGCCGCCGGCGATCATGGCCTGACGGGCTGGATTTTGTCCCTGGCCGGTTTGAAGGACATTGCCCATGATAACTTCGTCGATAGTGACCTCAGCGGCGTCATCACGCCAGTCATAAGATTTTTTTTCAAGATCAATTAGTCCCCGTTCTTTCAGTTTATCCGGTGCCGCTTCCAGCATGGCGCCATTGGCAACTGGCTTCAAATTCGCCTTTTTCAGCACGTCCTTCATGACGACCGCACCCAACTCCACCACCGGTACATTCATCAGTCCGCCACCAAAATTACCAATGGCTGTGCGAGATCCGCTGACAATCACGACCTCTTTCATGGTCAATTCCTCCTTTATTTTAAGTTAAACTCTCCAAATTTCAGAACTGAATTCTATAGCATATTTCCAAAGGCAGCGTCAATAAACCGAAATCACAAATCCCAAGCACCAATAATCAAATCTCAAACAAATTTCAGTGAGCCAAATTCAAAATTTTAAACACCCGATCCCCGGCATTGATGCCGCATGATAAAATGATTCATAGACAAAGGTTTGTGCCACGATAGGGTATAACTACGGTGAAGGTTTTGGTGATTGGATATTGAGATTTATTTGTAATTTAGTGCTTGGAAATTGGGATTTTTGATGTTTTATTTTCGCTATTGCTACTTTCTAATCAGTTGCATCATTTCTCGAGATTTCCCGATGTTTATCTTTCAGACTTCGCCACTTGTCCAGACGCTCTTTGACGATTTTTTCATAGCCGCGTCCGCTGGGCGTGTAAAATACCTGCCCCTTGAGCGCTTCGGGCAGGTAATCCTGGGCAATAAATGCATCCTTGTAGTTATGGGCATATTTGTAGTCCCGGCCGTAACCCAGATCCTTCATCAGGCGGGTGGGAGCATTGCGGATGTGAAGTGGCACCGGCAATGAACCGGCTTTTTGAACGACCTGCTGCACTTTGCCATAGGCGGCGTAAATGCTGTTGCTTTTGGGGGCGGTAGCCAGGTAAACAGCCGCCTGGGCAATCGCCAATTCCCCTTCCGGATGTCCCAGGAATTTAAACGCCGCCATGGCATTCATGGCAACATTGAGCGCCTGGGGATCTGCATTGCCGATGTCTTCAGATGCAAACCTCACCATTCGCCGAACAATATAAAATGGATCCTCACCGGAGGCCAGCATTCTTTCAAGCCAGTAAAGCGCAGCGTCAGGATCACTGCCTCTTAAGCTTTTATGAAAAGCCGATATGATATTGTAATGCGCTTCTCCGGATTTGTCATATACGAGAGCCTTCTTCTGGAGAGCCTGCTCGAGATCTTTTAGCGAAATTGAAAAAGCTGCTGTCTTTTCATCACTTTCGTTTGTTCTTGCAACCAGCGAGCCTGCAATCTCGAGACTGTTCAAGGCTACCCGGGCATCACCATCCGCAATGCCGATCAGGTAGGTCATGGCATCGGGCTCCAGCAACAGATTCAGATTTCCCATTCCCCGGTCCGAATCGTTTAAGGCAGCCAGAATAATAGCGGCAATGTCATCGGATGCAAGCATTTTCAGCGTAATGACACGGCAGCGGGATAGCAGCGGGGAGATGACCTCAAAGGATGGATTCTCGGTCGTGGCACCTATTAACGTGATCATCCCGTTTTCCACGTGATGCAAAAATGCATCCTGCTGGGCCTTGTTGAAGCGATGGATTTCATCTACGAAAAGAATCGTTCGTTTTCGATAAAGCTTTTGCTGATTTTGAGCCTCCGCGATAACGGCACGGATTTCTTTGACGCCGGACAGCACGGCTGAAAAATGAACAAAATAGGAACGGGTTTCGGTCGCAATGATCCTGGCGAGGGTGGTTTTGCCGCAGCCCGGCGGTCCCCAGAGAATCATCGAAAAAATTCGATCCTGCTCAATGGCACTGCGAATTAAAGTCCCCTCCCCCACGACGGGCGACTGCCCGATAAACTCATCCAGGCTGCGCGGCCGCATCCGCTCCGCCAGGGGGCGGCCGGCGTCCGCTGCTTTTTGAGCGTGATAGTCAAATAAGTCCATATTTTTTCGTTATTAGTTATAGATTATGGGTTATTGGTTATTGGTTTTGGGATATAACAGCTAATGACAGGCAATGAAATATTTGTCCAGGTTTGCACTGCTGGAAAATGAAAACTTTTGTGAATTCATTTGACTGTACCATCAAATACCAAATAACGAATAACAATTAACGCCTATGATCGAATCTCACGTTACCGCCTATCCATGAATTTTAGAACCGGTATCTTTACCTGGTTGATATTCCCCTGGTCCGTTTGCCTTCCCTTTGTCGCAGAACAAGCCGTATCGGTGTGCGGTCCAGACCGGCTCCCTCCCGCAACTGGTTGATCAGGTATCTTTTGTAGGAAAAATGGACGGCCTGCGGGTAGTTGACAAAGTAGACGATGGTGGGGGGTTTGGTGGAAATCTGAACGGCATAATAAAATTTAATACGGGTCCCCCGATGCAGCGATGGTTCATTTTTTTCTATGGCCCGTTCGAAGATTCTGTTTAACAGCCCGGTCCCGATGCGCCGTTGATACTGGTCATAAACCGTATTCACCAGCTGAAAGATTTTGGTGACCCGTTGGCCGGTCAATGCCGAAATGGTCAGGGCCGGTGCAAAGCTCAGAAACTTGGCCTGATCCCTAAGACGTTCGGTGTACACCTTGACGGTTTTATTGTCCTTGTCTACCAGATCCCATTTATTCAACAGCAAAATACAGCCGCAGCCGCGTTCGTGAGCATAACCGGCGATGGCGATATCCTGGTCGGTCACGCCCTCGCCGGCATCCATCACGATCAAGGCCACATCGCATCGATCCAGGCTTCTTAATGCTTTGATGATGGAAAATTTTTCGAGTTTTTGGGACACCTTGCCTTTACGGCGGATGCCGGCCGTATCGACAAGAAGGTAAGATTTGCCGTCCAGTTTACAGACCGAATCGATGGCATCCCGGGTCGTACCCGGCAACTCACTGACCAGCAGACGGTTTTCACCCAGAATGCGGTTGATTAAAGACGATTTTCCGACATTCGGCCGCCCCACAACAGCCAGCTTGATCCATTCCTGATCACTTTCCTCAGCCGCTTCAGTGGTAATAGCCTTCAGCGAATCGACAAGATCGTCCAGCAGGTCGTTAACGCCATAGCGATGCTCGGCCGACAACGGGTAAAGATTGTCGATTCCCAATTGATAAAAATCAGAGAGCATGACCTCCTGCTCGGCGCCGTCGATTTTATTCACCGTGTAAAAAATCGGCTTGTCAACGGTTCTCAGGATATTTATGACATCCTGATCAAAGGGTGAGACCCCTTCCTTACCGTCCAGCAATAAAACGATCACATCCGCATCGGCAATTGCCTGGTGGACCTGGAACCGGATCGCTTCCGCAAAATCATCGCCTTCGGTAAATCCACCGGTATCCACCAGCGTAAATTCAATATCATTCCAGCTGGCATCCCCGTAATGCCGATCCCGGGTGACACCCGGAGAATTATCGACCAGCGCATCTTTGCTGCGGGTAATGCGGTTAAACAAAGTGGATTTCCCCACATTCGGACGACCAACAATGGCAATAATGGGTTTCATAGACGCGACGACCTGATAATCAACATACCGTTTCAATTAAATCATTTTATGTGAGCACACGAATTTGTCAAAAAGGTTCAAGATTTTAGTTTTTCTAATTTATGGCAAAATGACATAAAATAGCAAGTGGATTAAAAAGAATTTCAATGACTGGCTGGCAATCCAAATCCTGGCAGGACACCACCATTTACGGCCGCAGATTGAAATCAACCGGGGATAAAAGGGTATGAGAATACCCTTTGACGCCTTGAATGTTAAGGAAAAGACGAGTCAAGAGGGGATCGACAACAGAAACCTGCTTCAGCTGCCAATCTGAACTTCATTCAAAAATCCCGATTTAAGCGACAACTTGGGACGGAAAAGCGCATCGACGATGTTACGCACATACTGTTCATCCGAGATACCGTCGGTGGCTTCCGGCGGAAAGGAGACAATATTTTTGAAGTAGGAAACAATGCTTTCAAATAGCTCCACCCGCGCCCGGGGCTCAAAATCATCCCGCCTTACCAGGGCCTGCAGCGCGATCTGAGCTTCCGAAGGGGACACATGCTGCCGCAAACGAGCCTCCAGGTGCGGATAATTGCGAAATGAATTGTATTTTCCTTCCAGGAGTTGATCCAGGTCGGGTTCATCAACCCGGGGATTCCAGATCACGATCGTATTGGCAGCAAAATCTCCCAGCCGCTGGCCGCGGCGGTTTATCAAACAGGCGGTTCCGCCGACCAGATAAAGCGCGGGCAAACTGTCCACGAAGCGCAGCAGGTTGCGAATGACAACCTGGCTGAATTGCAGCTGTAATCCGTATACATCCGTTACCCTTAAGCGCAGCAGCCTTTTTCCAAGTGTCTGGCCGTGCCAGTACCACTCCAAACAAATTCCATAACCAATGGAAACGACAAAATACCCCAGGATATTGGCGGCCATAGCCAGATCCCGGCTGAGGATCCCGACCAGCCCGAGTACGACGCCCAGCAGCTTGCTGAGAGCCAAAACAGCCAATAGATCAACCGACCAGGCCAAAAACCGGGTAATCGGACCGGCAATCAGGAGGGAAAATTCAATCCCTTCCGGTGTCCTGATGGTCAATGTATTTATTTTATCTTGAGGGTTCACGGGTTTCCCGTTCAACGTTCAAGGTTACATTTAATATTTTGCCTGTTATCATATCTGATACCTGAGGTGTCAGGTTTCGGGTTTTCCGCCGCAGGCGGATCAGCATGTCAACTACGAATCACGCTGAAGACGTGATCTGTCGACAACAGAACTGCAGCCTGCGACGAGCCGTTCGGCCCTGAGCATTGAGCCCCGAGCCTTGGGGTTTCCAACTTTCAGCTTTCACCTTTGGGCTTTGGGCTTTCAGCCTTCACCTTTGTCTTCCCCGATTTTGCCAGAAACAACACCAGCAGCATCAGTTCCAGCCCGCCAAACCCGATTTTGACTGCATAAGGGATGACCGGTTCATGATACTGTGAAAAAAACGCCTCGATAATGCCGGCCCAGGTCAACAGGATGGCAATCCCAAAAATCAGCGTGACCAGATCACCGCTTATCTTTCTCAGTCTCATTTTCAATGAGATCGGTTTGCCCCATCCGATGAGCGCTCCGGCCAGAACCAGGCCGGCTTGCCCGGCTAAGATGATCGCCGGTATTTCGATAGCCCCGTGGGGAAGCAGCCAACCCAGTAAGAAGGTCGTTTCACCGGCCAGCACATAATCCAGCGCCACGGCCCCCAATATGACGCCGTTGTAAAAGAGCATGATCAGCGTCCCGATGCCCCATGTCATGCCCAGGGCCATGGTAAAAATGGAGACTTTGGTATTGTGGGTCATCAAATAAGAAGAAAACGACGATTTCCCACCTTCCAATCGGTCTTCTTTAGCAGTCTCTTCTTCAGCAACCCTGTCGGACGGATTTCCCTGCAGGTGCGAAAACGGCAGTAAAATCTGTTTGGCGTCCGGGTCAGCCACCAGCACAAAACCACCGAAGAGACTTCCCACCATCATCGCCGCCACGCAGATCCAAAAGGCTCTTAAATGTCGACGAAAGGTTTGCGGAAAGGTTGTAAAAAACCAGTGCAGGGGGGCCAGTCGATGGGGTTTTTGACGAGTTTCGTGAATTTCTCCAAAGGCCCTGGCCACCATCGATTCGAGGTAGGTGCGCGTGTTGGGCTCAGCAGAGAAGGTTTTAATCTTGGCCAAATCTGCCGAAGCCCGCTGGTATAGATAATGAAAACGCTCCAGCTGCGAAAGGGTCAACTTGAGCTCCGGTCTTTTTGCAAGCCGATCCAGCACCCCCTCCAGTTCACTCCAGAAAGGTCGTTCTTCGGTTATGAATTTTTGTAAATCGATGATCATGGTTAAAGAAAATGAGCTAAAATTTCTAAATGCCTAAAATGATCTAAAATTAAGGACGTTAATCCTTTTTATCGAAAAGAAATATCAATTGTTTGAATTAACAGGAAAAGTTTCAAAGGCTCATGACTTACTTCCGATCGATGTGAATATAGCCAATAATTCGCTGCATTCATCATATTCAGGTTGCAATTCATCCCAGGATTTCCAGTCCAAATCTGCGATTATTTCTAACCAATATTGAGTTTCGCTCGACTCTCCTTCACATATTTTAATCTTATTTCTAAAATCAGCCTTACTTCTGGCCCGATTTGCTTCTCGATAATTTGCACCAATGGAGGTTCCCGCCTTTGTTAATTGGTTTCTCACGATTCTGCCTTCGGGAGTATCCGGCAAGTTCATTGACAGTCGAATTATGCTAACCGCGAAGCGTCTGGTCCTCTTTTCAAGATCTTTTGCAAATTTCTTCCGATCCAATATTTTCCTCCAATTATTCGAGAAGTACTATATACTTGACAATTTTAATCGTTTTATAATTATAGCAATGGCCTTAAGTTACTCCTCAATTTTTTTCTTTTCTTAAAAATTTTAGTCATTTTAGTCATTTCTCAATTTTAGTCATTTTATAAAACCTGCCTTCTCTTAACCGTTAAATACCGGGTAACCAGATCGTTGCATAAATTCTCGTTTTGCAGCAGATAAAATCCAATTCCGTGACGGTGAAGAAATTTTTCGGTTGCGCGCAGGTGCCGCCATAAAATGTGCCCGCCCAGCTTTTGAAAGATGTCGTTGGTAGAATCTACGGACGGGTTTGAAAAAAGTGGTTCGGCACCGTTTGGTTTCAACATATTGACTAATATCAGGTGCTTTCTGCTGATAATATCGATGTGGGCGGTAAAACTTTCGGCCAGAACCGGGTCATCCAGATTGGTCAAAAAAATCAGCAAGGCCCGCCGCCGGATTTTTGTTGCAATAAAGCTAAAAAGTTCCTCAAAATCCGGCGTAACGCTCCGGGCCTGGAGGGCATACAGGGCATCGCGGCAGACATCATAATGTGCCCGGCCGTTTTTGGCCCGCACGAACTTTCGCACCCGATCGTCAAATGCCAGCAATCCGAAGACATCACCTTGCCGGTCTGCAGCAAGCCCCATAACCAGTGCAGCCGCCGCAAATCGCTCCAAAATGGTTGTATATTGACTGTCGTCCGCCTGCCCCGCACTGGAAGGAGTATTTCCCATTGGATCTGAATTTCTGGCACTCAACCGGGATCCGTCAACAATGACATAAATCTGCTGGGTGCGTTCGATTTGATAAACTTTGGTTATCGGTTGACCGCGTCTGGCAGTGGCTTTCCAATGAATATCTTCATAACTGTCCCCGGGAAGATACTCTCTAAGCTGCTCAAATTCTTTTCCCTTGCCCACCTGGCGCTGGGCATGAATCCCGACGCCCCGGTTTACGAACAAACCGGTTAATTTTTTGCGCTCTCTTCTCAAATCAGGATAAACCCGAAACTCCGCCCGGGTAACCTCGACCCGGCGCAGGGCCCAGAGACCGAACCTGGAAGGCGTTTCCAGGTAACAATTGTCCAGATAATAGAGCCCCTGTTTGAAAGCCTTAAACGGCCAGTAAATGAGGGAACCCGCAGTCTCTGCCGGCAGTTCGGTGACAAGATCCTGGTTTGGTGAATAAATTTGGCGGGGAAAAGCCAGGCCCAGCCGTAATTGTTTAAGACGAATATCTTTATTCTCGATTGACAGCGTCATCTGACCATCGCGCCCCGCTGAAACCCTGACGACCTCCGGCAGCGACACCCGGACTCCGGTCAGACGGTCTCTGGAAACGGCCGCGTCGGCCGCAGCAACAATTACCAGCACCGCCAATAGCCCCACCCCGGGCCCGGTCGCAACGGGCATCACCGCAACCAAAATGGATACCGGCAGAAACGTAACGGCCGCCAGTAAAATCAGTTTTGTATTGGGGACGATCGTCATCTTGGCACCGCAATCCCCTTTAAAATTTCATGAATCACTTCTTTGACGGACAGGCCTTCAATTTCATATTCCGGCCGCAGTATTAATCGGTGTTCCAGTATCGCCGGGGCTATGGTTTTGATGTCGTCCGGAGTGACGTAATCAAGTCCGTTAATGGCCGCATAGGTGCGGGTGCCCAATATCAATGCCTGGGTCGCCCGCGGGCCGGCTCCCACCAGGATGCTGGGGTGTTGACGGGTCTGTCGCACGATATCGACCATGTAGGCCGACAATTCATCTTTTACCAGGATACCTTCCAGAGATTCCCTGAGTTTGGTTAATATTTCAGGGGTTAGAACTTGTTTGACGCAGCCGCTTGCCAGAACATTTTCCGGGGAATCCTTGCCCAGCATGCGCCTTGCCAGGGACAACTCCTGATCCCGGTCAGGATGATCCATGGTAATTTTAAGCATGAAACGATCCTTTTGCGCTTCCGGCAGGGGATAGGTGCCTTCGTATTCAATCGGGTTCTGGGTCGCAAAAACGGTAAAATTGGGCGACAGCTCATGAGTCTTGCGGTCAATGGTGACCGTTCTTTCCTGCATGGCCTGCAATAGGGCCGACTGGGTTTTGGCCGGCGCCCGGTTAATTTCATCGGCCAACAAAAAGGTCGTAAATACCGGACCTTTCACCAGAGAAAAGGAATCTTTTTGCAGGTTAAATACATGGGTGCCCGTAATATCGGTCGGCATCAAGTCCGGGGTGAATTGAATCCTGGCAAAATCGCAGCGCATCACATGCGCCAGGGTCCGGACAAGCAATGTTTTCGCCACTCCGGGCACACCTTCGACTAGCGCGTGGTGGCCTGAAAAAATGGCAATCAAGGCCCGATCCACGACCTCCTCCTGACCGATAATGACCTTGGCGACTTCCTGTTTGGTGCGCAGCAGTGCTTTTTTCAACAACTCTGTTTTTTCACTCATGTTTTTTGTCCTATGTTTGATTAATACACTCCAATTCGTTTGAACAATCTGCTGATTTTCCGATATTGAGCCACCGGATCAGATTTTTTTTTGGAAGATTGAGATTCCACTCGCAGAATACTTTGCATATGCTCCACAGCGTCCGGCTTGATGCGCTGATCGTTCTTAAATGTCTGCTCCCATTCCCGTCCGCAAACCTGCAAGATATCGCGTCCCCGGAAATTACGACGCAGCAATGCGATAAGCCCCCGGGTATAATCTTTTTCAGAGACAACTTCAGTGCGACTTGAAATATCTTCCCCGGGGGGCGGGATGAAATATACCGTGTTTTTCCACACAAATAAGAGCACCACCAATGCCAGTGCCCCAAAAAACCAGTGAAATCGATAGTGCCGCAACAGACCGGCAACCCCCGGCTGTTTGAAGATGCCGAAGTGCGATTCATCGAAAATGATATTCGAATGCCCGCCGATCAGCCATACCAGCAATTGTGGGTGCCGTTCCGATCGCAGCGCTTCATTGCTGATAAAAAAAGAATCGGCACACAATACTATCGTTCCCTTGCCCATCGGTCGTTCAATGATCACCGGATTATCATCGACCGCGTATAATATCTGCCAGCTGTCATCGAACAGTTCGAAATAAAGATTGGTGTGCCACGAGATTGCTTCCGGAAGATCCGGCCGAAGGGAATGGGCGACAAGGTTGAGAAATTTCTCGTCCTTGTTTTTGAGTGGCAGATTTTCACTATACGCAAATCCGAATCCCCAGTGTTCTTTAATGGATACCATTTTTTTCCCCGGAGAATCCTTCTTAAATGACGGATCTTTTGGGTCATCGCAATCCGGCGGCGGATTGGTCGCGGAATCCGGGTCCGGCACACGGTTTTGATCCTTCAGATCGGATTCGCCGGGCGCCTCCGGATCATCATTGCGGTCATTTTTTTCTTCGGAACAAGATGCTTTATCGGTTTTTTGGTTGACCGGTAAATACGAGATGACCAACCGTCCGCCCGATTCGGTTAGACGATCGAGGGCTTGACTGGTTATCTCCGGAATCGAATCATAAACCGGGATTCCGGCTCCCAAATAAAAAAAGGCCGCGTCCGGATGTTCAACCTT
>Ga0210122_1000078_pt1 | contig 26776 bp, 42 predicted proteins | sample Muzzi_CordB_D2_FD_185530 | JGI IMG/M metagenome (GOLD analysis project Ga0210122, IMG submission 185530) | Wetland microbial communities from San Francisco Bay, California, USA, that impact long-term carbon sequestration - Muzzi_CordB_D2 (SPAdes) | ecosystem: Environmental > Aquatic > Marine >... | reverse complement strand
CTGGCTGCGCCACAACAACTCATTGTACTCCGCTTCGGTCATGCCGTCGGGATAGACCGCCACAACCTCTATCTGTTTCATTATTGGCTTTTTATAGCGATTTGTCAATTGTCATTTCCAGCAGTCGATTTCACCCGCTCGCGTACAGGCAAACAGTCTCGGTGATAAACATTCTGCTCCCTCCGAAACCAGAGAGGGCCAGTGCCTTCCCACTGAGTACTGGTCGGCACATAACCCCATCTAAACATTTTTCCACAACCCGCGCACCGACTAAATAAAAATCGCTTTAGTTTTTGAACGGGATGAATTTGGAACTCCCAGTGATAGATATGCCAGCGCGGATGCCTCCACCAGGGTCGATGATAGCCAAGGTATTGGCGCATCACAGCATACAAAAATCGCCGGGTATTATATTCCGGGGGCGAATCCGGACTGGCCAGTACAGCTCGCAAATTATCATAGGGATTAGTCGCCAGGTTGAGGATGTGCTCAAATTCTCCAAACGTGATTTTCCTGCGCCTGTCACGCTTCCAGGCTATCTGCATCCAGGCAGTAACAATATAGGCGATGCAATCACCGGCCAGCATTTGATGATAGTTATATTTCGGGCTAGCTATTGTCACCGGCAAATAGGGCGTCATAAGATAAGGGAACTTTATCTCCCAATTTACGATCTCGTCAATAATCCTCTCGTCAGCTTCGCCAACTCTAGGCCAAGGCCAGCCGCAACTATCATCGGTCCCATCCGTCTCCGGGTCAACGTGCCAAATGGTAATAAGCCAAGTTTTCCCTATTTTGATTTCATGCGCCACCGTTTTTGGATCGTGCATAAATTATCTCCTTTTTTTAACCACCTTAAACGCCGCCCGCAGCTCCGCCCAGCCGCAATCGAACAACTGGGCCAGGGCGATCTCGCCCCAATCATTGCGGACCACCTCGGCCTCGCCCGCCTCGGCGAAAACCCACACCCCAAACGATTTCGGCCAGGGCCAGCCGCTCACAACATAGACCGGGTGGCCGTCCGCTTCGAGCACCTGTCGCGCCACTTTGATCTCGCCGGGGGTGGGCCGCTCGCTCTTGATCTCCAGCCAGGCCAACCGCTCCCCCAGCCAGAAGTCGGGGAGGTACCGCAAGGCCCGGGCCATCTCCGGCTCCAGGGCCTCGTATTTCCACATCACGCCCAACACATCCATCAGCCTGGCCCAGGCCGCCTCATTCTTACCTCTAAAGCTCACCTTATGATCAGCCAGGCCACCCCCAGCCCGCCCAGTATCACCACCGCTACCACGATCAACAACGTCAACGCCTCCATCGGCGATATCCCCGTTACGATCATCACGCTCCCCCTCTCTCACAATCCGATAATAATTCACCTGGCTCTGGCAATGCCGCCTCCACGTTGGCGAGGTGGCTGCCGCCAGCATCGGCTCCCAATAATCGAGCCAATATTCCGCATTGGTCATACCGCCTCCACTTCGGCCATCTCACCCAGCCGCCGTTCAACATCAGCCACCGGCAACTCCCAGGTGCAGGTTGGACAAAAGAAGATGGCGATCTCGCCCAGGCCCTGCCAGTTGTTCCGACCCTCGGCCACGTCTCCGCCACATTCCGGGCAGGTTCCCTCGGCGATTTCAAACCACTCCTCTGTCCGCCATTCCTCCGGCCCAATCACGCCGACCTCTGGCCTGGCCCGGGCCATCACCTGACGCTCACCCGTAATCGGCACACTTCGCACCGCGCCGTTAAGATTGACGTATGTCGCCATCACATCCAAATCCTGGCTCACCAGCAGCCGCGAGAGATACGCCCCCAGCCAACTCGCCATCATCTGGTTAATCATCAAACTCTGGCTCTCCTCGATAAGCAACTCCGCGCAGCTGCTCCCCTGCTCCCCTGCTCCCTTGCTCCCCTGCTCAATGATCCCCGGCTCCTGCACCGACGGCAGCGGCACCATCGTGGCGAAGCCCAACGGGTCGATGGTCGTCTGTGGCTGGTGCCAATTGCCCAGCAACACCTGGCCATTCGCCAGATCATTGCCGCTATCCAGCCACCAACACTTCGACCCCCACGGCATCTGCCGGATCTCCTGCCGTGCCCCCGGGCTATCCACCGCCCCGATTACCACCGTCATCTCATCATACCCACCCCGGCGAATAGCGTTCCCCACCAGCGCCTCGAACCGTTCCACCACCGGCTGAATATCCAGCCCGAAGGCGCTGGCATAACGCCAGGCCAGCGTCGCCGCCTTGGGCTGACCGATCTCCGCCGGGCAGAAGTTCTGCCGCCCGATGTTCCCGGCCTCCACCGTGTCGAAGTCCACAAACATCAGCTTGACCTCCAGCCCCTTCTCCTGCAACACATAGCCCAGCCGGGCCAGATGCAAGGCCGCAAAGCTGCCAGTCCCACCACACCCGGCCAGGATCAGCCGGACCTGGTTAAACTCACCGAGTTCGATGCGGTAACTACGCTCGATCAACCTCGTCCTCCCAAAATCTTATTTTCCTGCCGTGCTGTTGAGCATACTCCAGCTCTCGCGCCGTACTCTCGCCGATGTAACCACCAACATTGAGGATCAATACCTCATCGGCCAAATCGATCTTGCGTAAGTGAAGCCAATCAAGCTCCGCCTTTACCCGGTCATACTCATCGCGTGGCAAGTTTCCAAAATGATCGTCATCCGTACCGGTAGCCGCGCCAATGCCCAAGACAACTTTACCGGCCAAGGTCTCCTTCAGGCTCGCCTCCTGAAACGTACGCCAAAACCGCGTCGAACCGCACAGGCAAACAACTATTGGATTTTCCAGCCAATGGTCAGGCACAAACTCCAAAACCAATCCATCGCCGTCATCTAACACCCTGGATGCGAAGCACTCGCACCCGTAGAGTCCCTCGGTGCTATCCCACAAAACAAGCTGACCACACTCAATACAACTTTTTTCAACTGCTAATGGCCCGTCCATCATCGCTCCTCCGCCGGGTACAGGGCCGGGTTCATACGCAGTCCATACTGCGGGTCCCACCAAACCAGCATCACCCCGCCTCTAGGGGAGAGCAGCGTCTCCAGCGAGACCTCCAGGGCCTGCTCCACATCGATGGCCTCGCAATACAACTGCTCCGCCATTATCTCGAACATCTCCGCCGTCATCTCCCCGATCCGGCGCGTCCCAAGCTTGGTAAGCTTTCCGTTAGCCATCAATCACCTCCACCAGCGGACTATTTCGCCGCACCCGAAACACGGACCTCGACCCCATAAATTGAATCATCAGGTCATAACCCTGCCGCTCCAAAACCAAGCCAATCTCCCCCGGCTCGATAATGAAGCCGGTCACATCCCCCTGCAACCAACATTTAGTTCGCACTTTCATAATGCCTCCATAAATGGCCCCAGCCCCTCGAACAGGTCCAGGGCAGATAACTCGATAAAATCACCAAACAATCCCAACCGCAGCCGGATCTCAGGCCGCCGGTAAATCCGGCCAATCACCGCATAGAAACGGCAGCCCTGCTCATCCCGGTCATCCGTCGGGCTGAAAAACGCACCCAGCCGGTGGTGGCTGTGCAGATCCAGCACAATGCTCCGCTCATTGCCGCCCCGGTAGCGTACCCGGCTGCCGCTGGCCTCCTGCTTCGGCACGCTCACCTGCCACTCACCATCCAGCCAATGAAAGTGGTACATCTGCTCCACCGGCCTCAAAATGATATCCCGCTCATCCCCGGCTCGCTGGGCGTGCCGCAACACCTGCTCCAGCCACCGCGCCGGGATTTTGGGAACAGTCAATCGTATCGCCGCGTCGCCAGCGAAATCCTCTACGCCGTACACCGTTGACAGCCCAGCCACCCTACCCTCGGCCACGCGCACCCGGGCCTCATAAAAGGGCGTCATCGCCCGCTTCACCACCCCCCAGCGATCCAGCACATAATCATACGGACACGGCTCCGGCAACTCCTGGCCCTGGTAAACGTGATACGCAATCGGGCTGGGCAGAGTTTTCATTTCAACAATCCCTTCAACTGCATCCGCATCGGCACTAAATCAGCCAGCGGATATTCCGCCGCCTTGATCCGGTTCAACACCCGCCACATCCGCGTGATATCATCCGGATACTTCCGGCTCTTGCCATTCGCCAGGTGAGCGTTGAAGCCGCTCTCGAAAAACACCTGCACCGCCTCCCCCATCGTCGAGGCCCCGGCCACCGGAAACGGCGCATTCCCCACGCACACCTGCCCGCTCACATTCGGGCAGGGCGCCGCGAAAAGCTCACTCTCCGGGCCGGGCCGCCCCTCATCGGCCACCGCGAACAATTGATAATATTTGCGATACCCCACCAGCACCAGCCCCGGCAAGGGCACTCGCCAGGCCACCGTCTCCTGCCGGGTCTCGATCCGCACCGGCCACCACACCTGTGGCGGCAGCCATATTGCCACTCGCTCCACCCCCTCGCGCCGTTGCCAGAAGAGAACATTCTCCGGCAGCAACCCGCTATCAATATCGAAGCCATTCAACGCCTGAGCCACCGCCAGCGGATCCGCGATGAAGCTGGCCCCGGCCCGGCCCTGCTGATAGCGCGTCGCCACAATCCTATCGTTAAACAGGTCCAACCGCATCTCCAGTTGGGCATACTCATCCTCCCCAAACCTCATCGCCGGGAAGATACCCAGGTTGGTTAATTCAGTTGCCATCCGTCTCTCCTCTCTCCTCGCTCACCTCTCCTCTGTCAACCCCCATCAACAAACAAACCGCCTCCTCCACCTGCTCCGGCCCATCCGCCCAGGCCAGCAAATCCTCAATCTTCCGCCATCTCGGTTGAGCCTCGGCGCTCAATTGCTTGACTTCGGCCAGGTCGCTCTCGCTATCCCAGCGCCAGCCGGGAAACTCCCAATCGATGATGCCCACGCAACGATCCAGCAACTTGTTCCCCGTCTCTCTCCGGCAAAACTGCACCATCTCCGGCAACCAGCACAACGGCTGCGGCTGGCCCTCGCAGCGCCTTGGCAACCCGACCAGATCGATGTCCTGAGAGGCAAAATCATACAACTCATATTCAATCAACAGGTTCGAGATATTGGCCTCAAATCGCGGATCGACCAGCCCCCGCACCAGGGCTAGCAGCGGCACATTCTCGACAATCATATTAAACCAGTCCTCCTCACCATAGTTGTAATGCCGCACCGGGATATGCTCGACAAAATGAGTCATCCCCAGCAGCATCTCACTCTCCACCGCATCCGCCAGGTCATCATCGCCCATCTGCATATAAATCTCCCACATATCATCCAACGTCTCCCAATCCGGCTCAAACCAACCCTCGACCTCGGCCAGCCGGATCAACTGCCGCAGAATATCAAACCAGCTAAAATCACTGTCGATATCCACCAGGCTCTCCGGGAAATACATCTGGATCAGCTTCAGCCCATGCGCCTCTCGAAACAAAAAGCGCATCTGTTGCCGAACCCTGTTCAAATGGGCCGGGCGATAGCGCCGCAAAAGCGCCCCCGGCCTCAAAAGCCGGCTGGTACTGTCGTATCCGGTACCGGCTGCAACTCCGAGCATCGCCCCACCACCTTCCGAGAATTGGTCGCTATATCTTCCAACTCAATCAGGGCCGCCTCGATCTCCGGCTCCAGAGCAATCAACGCCTCATTCGAGACCCCCTCATCGCCGGTCAGCCGCTCGAACAACGCAAACGCCGGGACCGGATGGGCCTCCATCGCCAGCAGCTTCTCCACCACCAGCCGGTTAAGATTGGTCATCCGCTGCCTCTGCCTGGTCGATTGCCGCCGCTAATTTTTCAATAGCCAAAATTCTTTTAACCATCCCACACCTCCACCAGGCCGGGCAGCATCGAGGCTCCAATGGCACGCATCACCTGATCTTCCGGTACCAACTCGATCTCCACCCCATTCGGACCCCAGCCAACCTCCCGCTGATAAACCTTCCGCTTTCGCTCTAGCACAATCTCTTCGGCTTCCGCCGCGCTCTCGACCCGTACCAACTCCTCAACCCAGCTATGCCAGCCCTTCCCGGTCTTGAGAAAACCACTCACCCGCCACAGCGCCAGATCACCGCCCTTCGTCCCCGCCCGCTTCTCGAACGTCACCACCTTCTGCACCTCCACCTCGGCCCCCTCATGCTCAACCGTCTGCGCCTTCTCCTCGGTGCGAGCCGTGGCGTTGCCCAGCTCTGGAAACGTACTGGCCCAATGCTTCCGAACATCTTCCGCGGAGTAGGTATCCTCCGCATCCAGATACGTGACCTCCCGGCCACCCGCTTCATATTTATACAGCGTTGCCATTATTGGCCTCCTTGATCGCTAATACTTCATCAACCACCCGCTGCACCTCGGCCCCAATTTCGCCGAGTTCCACCGGCTGCGTCTCTAATGTTGTTGTCCCGCGCGTAGCCAGAATAACCGGCCATTTCCCCTCCAGCACCCGCACGCTGATGTGCAGTTCCGTCGACTCCCTGATCACCGGCGGAGGCGGAGGCGGTAGCTTCGGCGGGGGCGGTGGAGGAGGAGTTTCGGGCCGGGTCTCCCCTGCGCCACTGCTCCCCTGCTCCTTTGCCCCGCCATTAAACCCATTATCCGCCAACCACTCCGGCTCACCGTCCTCAATCACATCCGGCGTTGGCTCCGGCAATTCCTCAACCTTCGCCCTAGCCTCAATATTTCGTGGCCGCTCCACCCCATCAACCCCCACCAACTTCTCTAACCTCGGAATTTCCGAGGCCTCTTCCAACGCCTCCCGCACGCTGCGCACCGTCTTATCGGTGGTGTAGCAAGCCTCGGCAACGCGAGCATCGCTGTACTCCGGGTGTCGCTTGAGATACCGGCCAATCACCTTCCGCTTCTCCAGCCGCGTCAAGCGCAGCCCGTGGTGGAGGTTATCCAGGTCCGCATCCTCCTGCGCTTCCTCCCACGTGCCCTCATGCACCACAAAGTTAGCCTCATCCTTCTCGGCCAATTGATGCGCCGCGAAGCGATGAAAACCCCGCGTCAGGTAGAGCGTATCCTCAACCTTGAAGACGTGCATTGCCGGCAACGCCTCAACATTGGCCGCGTACTCGGTAATCGCCTCCTGGTCCAGCGCCCCCTCACGCGGGTTCAGCCGGTTATCAACCACCACCTCACTCAACTTCAATATCTTTTCCATTCGATACCTCCTCATCTAACATCGCTAAAAATATGGCAAAGGCAATCTCCGCCGCTAATGTCACACCCAGCCTGTCCACGCCGGCAATCAACGGCGCCATCACCGCTTGAATCTCCGGGTCATCATCCCAGACCCGCTTAATAATTGCGTTCCACGCCCGTGGCTCCATCACCGTGAAGTTCCGCAGCGCGTTCAGCCGCTTCTCGAACGCCGTCAATTCACCCATATCGTGTACCACTTTCGCCGCAAGGTTCGGGCATTGACCACTAAATAAACCAACATCCCATTATGAGGTCGTTCCATAAACTCAAATCGATATACCATCATTTTTTACCTCTTATAGAAAAAGATTATTATCTTATTATGTCGCTCTCTCCGGTGCGATGCCCGCAAACGCCAGCCAACCGCAGCCAATCGAGCCACCCCTTGGATGCAACTCATTCCCTGGCCGTGCCATCTTCTGCGGTTGCACCAGATGAGCACGGGAAAAAAATAGTATTTCGTGCAGTTGCACGAAAAAAACCACCTTCCGGCACTGGCAAGGCCACCCCCGCCAAAACATCCTCGCTGGGCAACGCCGCCAACCCGCTATAAATCGTCTCCCGCTCCCACTGATTTAGGCTATACTGCCAGCCGCCATTCTGCGCCTGGTGCGCCCGCAGCAAACCGTGCAACATCCGCCGATGGTCAATCCGCAACTTATTATCAAAACGCCCGGCCTGCTTTGGCGTGAGCACTGGCAACTGCTGGTACACCTGCACCGAGTAAAATGTGTTGCGCGGACTACTGCCCCGCTTCTGGTAGATCATCAGCCCCTCGGCCTCTAAAATCTCCAGCGCCCCATGCACCCAGTGGCGGCAGGTCGGACGGCCTTCGGGATGCTCCGCCGTGGGCCGGGTCAGTTGCGGCCACCCTTTGGTAGCCTCTCGATAATCGTACTGCTCGCAGCAGCGGCTCAACATCTGCCCCTCATCAAACATCGCCTGGTCAAACCGGGGGCAACCTCGCCACACCCCCGTGATCCGCTGGATGCCGCAATCAGCCCCCCTGGCCAGCTCCGCCCCGGTAAAGTCCCGCGCCGGCGTCCAAGCCAGGCTGCCATCCTTGCAGAAGCTCCGCACATACTGCCAGGTATCAAACGGAATGGCCCCAATATAAGCCCGCCAAAAACGGATCAAATAATGCGTGTACTGGTTAAACCCGGCCAGCGCGTGGTTCACCTCCACCAGCCGCGAAGCCGTTGTCGGAGGGGGAGTATCAAGCGCTTCGCCGTCATCCGTCGGTGGTCGGTCGTCATCCACCCCAAGCACAAACCGCACTCGCAACTGCCGCCCGGCCACCTGGCTCAGACCGCGCTCGATCTGCTCTTTCAATCGATACTCCAACCACTCTAAATTGGCCGGGCTATACGCCTGCAATGTCAACACATCAGCCTCCAGCGAGATCGTCCTGACCCCGCGCAACTGAGCCGCAAACGTGGCCTGCGTCATCCCCAACGCCACGTGGTCGATCTGGCTCCAAAATTCGGAAATATCAGAAATTATCATATTATAGAAATTGATCTCAATCCCAATGGCAGGGACAAATGTATATGCGAAATGACATAACTATGATAGGCCCCGTGGCTTATACCGCCGTCGCCCCTTGGCCGGGCAGGTGATGAAGTGTAGCCGCCCGTTGGCATCTCGTGGCTGTGGCCTCCTGGTTCGCTCGTGCGGCACCATTGCGATATTGCGCCCGCAAAATCGGCACTTCGTAATCGGATACACCTGCCCGCCGATAACAAAGCGTTGCCGCCCGTTAATAATCTGTGGCCCATCACTCAGCGCCATTCTCCAACTCGCTCCTCAAGCGCGTCAAGGCCAGCTTCAATGTCTTCAACTCCTGGCTCATCGCCACCGCCTCATCATAAATCCGGTCATAACTCCCCTCGTAAAGCGCCAACTGCTCAATCGCCATCCGTCGCTCCTCCACGTCTACCAGCAACGCCTGCCGCTCCTCAACCTCCCGCACCAGCCGCCACTTTCTACTGTTTGGCGAGGCCATTCTGCTCGGCGCTCCGTTTCCGGCGTCGATTCTCCGCCAGCTTCAAGCCCAGCCAATCGACCCCCCAGGAGGCAAAGGTGGTCGTCCCTCCCGCCACAATAATGGCCGATAACCAGGCCACCGGCCACAACATTTCATACAGCCAGCCCGTCAACAAAAAGGCCAGCCATATCGAGCCGGCGCCATACACATAGCCCTCCAGCCGGTGCATCTCCCGGCCCAGCCAGCGCTGCCAGGGAAACCAATGCCCCACCAGCAATAGCAAGGCCACCAAGCCGCACCCCGCCACCATCGGAAAGCTATTTGCAAAATTCATTGGCGCAAAACTCCAAAACTATGTTATCCTAAAATTAGCCGAGACCGGGCCGGAGCCAGGTAAGATGCCAGCCCCGACCCAGTTGGCAACCCTCCGGCAGATCGCGCCGACCAGAGGTTGCACTTTAAAAATTTAATCGCACCAGCCGCAATCACACTGCGGTGGCTGCCCCTGGTCGATGGCCGCCAGAATGGCCCGGGCCTTCGCATCCAGGCTATCCGCCAGCGCCGTATCGGGCCGCACCTCGACCACAAAAAAAGGCAGCGGCACACTCAACCTAGCCACCACCTCATAATATTCCTTGTAATCTACATCTCGCGGCGTGTAGATCACCAGGCAACGCTCCCAGCCGCCATGCCGTAGATACATCTGTACCTGGGCCTGGTGGCGTGGCTCCGCCTGCTGCGCCAGAGTGATCCGGCTAAACTTGGACCAGGTGACCGATTTGATCTCCACCAGATCACGCTGGCTCAAGGCCAAATCCACGTGGCCCCGAAACCGCTCGTCAAACCCGGCCACCACCTCTATATCTCGCTTGGTTCGCTCGGTCAGGTCGATAATAGCCGCCTCGATGGTGTACCCCATCCACGAATACCAATGCAGCCGGCCATCCGCCTCCTGGCCCTCCGTATATCTAAAATACAGCTCCCGGCTGCAATCGCCGATACCCGACATCCCCAGATAATCCCGCCGCTCATCGTGACCGCTTTGCCCCAGCAGGGCCTCACCCAATCGCCGCTGCAAACTCGCCGCGCTCAATCGTCTTGCCATTCGTCCTCATCCTCATCCTCATAATCGTTATCGAAAGGATCATAATCGTCGTCAGTCTCTACCTCAACCGGATCAATCTCAGGCTTCAAAAAGGGCAGCTTCTCCAGATCACCATCGCTGGCATCGATGAAGGTCCAGCCCTTCTCATTCGCCTCCGCCTGGGCCTCGGCCAATCTCTTCTCCGGCAACCGCCATTTGGTCCAACCAGAGTAAGCATCCCACCAGCCCTGGCCGCGCTCCTTGGCCACCTGCGAGCGATCCACATCACCCGGCAGCAACACCAGCAGCTTCTCAGACTCGTGTTCCAGAGTACCCAGCCAGACCAACTCCGGCAGGTGATCCACCGCACCAGCCACCACCTCAAAAAACCGATGATGTGCCATCTCGTCCGCAAAGCGACCCAAAATAAACTCCTGCCGGTGATTGCGCCAGCGTTCGTCTTGCTTGCGCCAGCACTCCGGCAGCCGGTCTCGTTCAGCCATCCGCACCAGTACCGCCAGCCTCTCGGTATCGTTGTAATACAGCAGATACCGCGCCCCGACAAAAAACTCCGGTGGTCGGTCCATCTGCTCCAAAGCTCGATCAACCTCCGCCTCCACCTGCCCACGTGCCGTCAGCATCAACGCCCGCCTGGCCTCAAGCTCATCCTCGCCCTCTTCCAGCGTCGCCGCCAACCCAATCGACGGCCTCACGTTGCTATAATTACCCAGATTGTAAGTCAGGCTGTAATCCACCCTGATCGTCTTCAACTTCATTATTCAACCTCCAATAATCCCCATGCTTGATGATGCCTCAATGCCTGAGCCGCATCCCAGCCCCGGCTATCGGCAATATAAATCGGACACTCGGTTAACGAATCCCGATTGTAAGTGCCCCTCGGTTGCAACTCCCCCTCCATCCTCACGCAATCCTCCAATGGGCAGCGATCACAGACCGCCAGCCAGGGGTCGGAAAATTTTTTAACCGACACGTACCGGGTTGTCTGCAATCCCAAATCAGGAAAGCGCGTCCCGCTGGCCATCGCCTGCATCGCCTACCCCCAAATCCACCAGGCCGCGCCTGCCGCCAGCATACACAGCGCCAAACCAACGCCCCCGGTGATCACCAGCAGCCGCCGGGCCGCCAGGCCCAACCCCTGCTCAATCGCCTTGATATCCTTACTACCGTGCCCGATACTCATCACCGTCTCCTGGTTAACAATTACCCACTCTCCCCTCCCGCCCGGCCAGCTTTTAATGGCTGACCGGGCTTCGCCAAACAAGGAGGAAAAAAATATGCTACCGGTCAAGCGCACCGGCGGGCGTCGTGGGGCTGTGTTTTATGTCAATCTATCCACGCTTTACCGGGGGTGACCAACCTCACCGGTACCACTGAGCCACGGGGCGGAGTTGAACCGCTTGCCCAATTATGCCAGACGCTGCAATGGGAGGGGACATCCCAGACTTTACGCCTGTCTCCCCGCGCATACCCTGCGCCTACTCGTAGCCAATTAAAAAAGCCGCCCTGCCGCTTGATCCCCTCACCAATTACCGCTGAGATCGCCCGGGCAGGCCAGCTTCTATTTTTTCTAAGGTCCGTCTTTGCCATTGCCAAGTAGCATCATAAGCGCCCGATCAACCTCCGGGCTGTCCAGCTTCACCCGCAACACCCCCTCGATGGCCGCCACCTGTTGCGGCGTGGGCAACATCTTCCCATTCTCAATCAAACTGATATACGTCACGTGGACCCCGCAGGCCCTCGCCAGCAACCGCTGCCGCCGGTCCTGCGCCGTCCGTATGATCTTTATTTTTTCGCCGATGGGTAAAGTGTGATTATCCATTGAGTGAAATATTACTATCCTTCCAGGTGAAAAAAAGAGAAAAGGAAAATCAAATTACCCTGACAGTATAATTCAATTTCACTATACTGTCAACCCCTAATAAACATTTTTTAAGGTACAGGGTATAATTTATATATGACCGACGAGTTAAACCAGGCTATAGGAAACCGAATACGGAAGCGCAGAGAGGCGATGGGGTTGACCCAATCGGATGTGGGCGATCATTTAGGCTTGACTAAAAACGCCGTTGGCAAGATCGAGAGCGGGTATAGCGCCCTGACCCTCAAAAACCTATTTGCGCTACCCCTGGTGTTGCATCGCCCGATAGAATACTTCTTGGGCCTCGACACTGCCCTCACCGAAAACGAACAGGAGATGCTAACCTACTTCCGAGAGCTACCCGCCGAATTAAGATTGCTGGCCCTGGACCGGGCCAGCCGCTGGAAAGAAGAATTCCCCCAACTCCTCGAAGTGATGGACCCCGGCTTTGCCCAGCAACTCCGCGAGCAAATGGGACCCTACAAAATCAAACCCAAAAAAAGACCCTAAAGGTTTCCGAAACCTTTAGGGTCTGGGTCTGGGCCTCCTAGCCCCGCACCACCACCACCACCGTCGCCAGCAGCGGATTATCTCCATCCAGTAGCAACGCCGCCCCACAATCGAGGCATATCTCCTCACCCGCCTCAACATCCTCACTGCTCAACGGCTCGCCGCACTCAACACAGGTGGCCTCGATACAGAACGATCCGCCAGTCTCAAAAGCCGCCGCGAAGAGGGCCGCGTTTTTGCTATCCAGCCGCCCGTAAAAACGGATCACATCAAACTCCACCCGCTTAAACTCACCCCACAGATGACCCCCTAGCTTGCCAAAGATCCGCCGGAATGTCTCATCATTGGCCGTAGCTCGGAAATGGGTCAAATTGCTCAAAAGTTGTTCAGCTTTCATCGTAAAATCTCCTTTGCTATACGGAGTGCGGATTGCAATCCGCACTCCAATCGTAAATCGTAAATCTAAAATCACTAATAGCTCCAACCGGGGCTTAATTTCCCGGCATGACCTCTACAGTACACCGGCTTGCCATCGACCATCACCGGCTGGCCATTCTCGCCCAGCACCTTATGGCTAAACCAGTGATCGCCTTGCTTCTCGCGGGCGTCCATTACCTCCATGTGTTTCGGGCAGATCGGCTCGCCTGATGGGGTCTTGGGATAGTGACGCTCGGCATTGGCCATATAGCCCGCCGCTTCGAGCTTCCGCTCCAGGGCTGGCAGGTGCTTTAGAAGCTCCTCTAACGGCTCCTCCGGCGTCTCAAAGCGGATTGCGTTGCCATTTGGACTGATAGTATCAATAATTGCTTTCATCGTGAAATCTCCTTTGCTATGCCACTAACCTGGCCCCCACGCTGGGCGTGGGGGCCAGAAATTGGTTAACTAAAACGGGATTTCCTCATCATACCCCAGCCAATCCTCCAGCCGGTCGGTGCGATCCACATAACTCGGCAATGCCTGCTCTCGCACCCCGTAATCATCCACGGGGTGACCCGCCTCCCACCTTGCCTGGCGGTCAGCGGTCGTCCGTCCGTCGTCGCGCTTGCGCTGCGTCTCCTCTGTCCACTCCGCTTGAGCCACCCGCTCGCTATCCTGAGCCAACCGCAGGGCAATCTCCTGAGCCAGCGCGTGCTTGCAAGCCGCCCCAAACTTGGCCCGTGGGTTGCGATGTTCGGCATCCGGGCATTGGCAACTGCGTAGCCCGTAGAAACCGCTGAGATCGTAACTGGTCTCGTAATGGGGAAACTCGGTTTTACCGGCCTTGACCAGCTCCACCGCCCGCTCCAGGCGACCCTCGAAATCGTGCCCATACTCGGCAATCAGTTCGGCGGCGGCCATATCAACCGGGTCCGGTATCGCCTGAGCCACGCCCATCACCTCGGCCACTTCGGTTAACCAGGCGATGATCGCGGTTGTGTCGGCTTGAGCGCCGTTTTGAGTTTCCAAAACCAGGGGCAGCACCACCGGCGAGGGCATCCGGCTCGGCATATGCTGTAAGGTCAGGCTGCCGCGCTGGTTGCGATGAAGGATGACCTTGCCCTGGTCATTCTGGTGGATGACCACGAAGCGGAGACCGCTCTGCCGGTAAGCCGTCACAACCTCGGCCACCGAATTGCTTTGTGATTGAACTTCTGCTAAACTTAACATCATACGCTCCTTTGTGAGTGTTGGTGAGGTCACTTGGTAACTTTGGCGGTTGCGAGTGACCTCTTTTTGTTGGTGAATTTATCGGTGTTACGATATAAGTATATCATTGTTTCGATATAAAGTCAAGCAGTTTACCTTAAAATTAGCGCAATTGCGATAAATCGGTATTGACATCCGGTCTAACTCGGTGTATATTGAAAGGTAGATATGGAGGTTTCTATGGCCATCAAATTCAGACTAAGAGAGTTGATGGAGGAACGTTGCACAACATTCGAGGCGGTCAGCCAGGGCGCAAATGTTTCCACCAGCACTCTCTACAAAATGCGAGAAAACAAACAGCGGCAGGTGGGCGTTGGCGTCATAGACCGCCTGCTCACCTTCTTCGACTGCGAACCAAACGACCTCATTACCCGGGTAAGAAATGGAGAGGTGAGTGACTGACGTCAAGCGCGGCTTCAATGTGACGCTCGGTGTGGTCATTGGTCTGGGCGTACTGGGCGCTTGCGGCGCGATCATCTGCCTTGGCTGTATGCTATTCCTGGCCCTGCAATCTCCCGCCAACGAGCGTGTCTTCGAGAACATTATCAGCACCCCCGCCATCCGAGCCACCGTCCCACCCCTCGACCCCCCGGCCACCCCCACCCAGGCCGGACCAACCGCCACCCCCACCCTTCTGCAAGGCAACGGCGATAACGTGGTACAATTCACCAGCCCTTCAGCCGGATTAGTCATCTTCAATATCGAATGTTCCGAACCTGCCGAGCGCCAATGTGCCGTCTGGCTGCTCGATAACCAGGGCAACAAATTGGATCTACTGGCTAATGACATAACCCCCTACAGCGGCAGCAAAAGCGGCCAGCTTCAACCCGCCACCTACACCCTCGAAGTTACCGCCCCTGGCCCCTGGGTTATCAACATCACCCTCCCCCTCCCCTAACCTCGTAAATTCCGACCTCTCCCTTGGAATCAAAAAAGGCTGGCCTCCCGGCCAACCCCTTTCAATTAACAATCCGTAACTTATTCGCCCGGCGTCGGAAACTTCGCCTTGATCGCCTGTCGTTTGGCTTGCAGATCGTCAAACTTGGTACTGTCAGCCTCGGCCAGCTTCTCGAACAGGGCCTCGATCACCTCGTGCAGGGGGAGTGCGGTTACATACTCCGCCAGCCGGTTACGGCTAAACTCGGTAGCCGCCAGGTGAGCCTCGTACTCCTGCTGCCACAACGCCAGGGTTGCCTCGTCCGGCTGGGCAATCGAGCCATCCAGCCAGGTCAAGCCCGCCGCCGCATCGCCATTGGGCATCTGGTGCGGGGCAATGGTCTCGCCATCACCCTGGTAGGTAAACTGTGCCTCCGGATGTTTCCACATAATAATATCAGTAATCACGGCTTCACCTCCGCAGCTAATATGGTACTCATCCCGCCACCTTGCTGTACGTAGGCGGTTTGGGTGACAGAATCACAGGCAAATTGAGTTTTATACGTGAGAGCCGAGACTGAAGCCGGGCTATCCAAATAAACGCTGCCAGCCTGGTTCATGTTATCGTCAGATTGCGCCGACGCGTGCTGGGTGAAACCAATGGCGTGGCCAAACTTAAGTAACACAACCGCGTCTCGCAGCAGCCACGCATCAACCCCCAACGCCGCCGCGCTGCTCCACACATTTTGAAACACCACCACCAAAACCTTCGAGTTGACCGAGCTGGGCGTAATCGCCACCGCCAGGCCGGTATCTGCCGGCGTGATCGTGGTATTGGCGGTCTGCGTGCCATAGGTGGCCGTCACCACCTGCAAAATCTTCAGCGCGGCAACATCAGCAACCACCGACGCCAGCGCCACGTCCAGCTCATCCAGCCGGTCGTTGACGGTGGTGGCCGTCACCGGGTCGTTGGTGGCGATATCGGTAAAATTAGTCCCCATAATGGATCTCCTTTGCTTACACCTGAATCCCCTGAATCACCGCCAGCACCTGGGCCTGAAATTGGATCTCGCCCCGGTTGCTGCCGCACTCCACGGTGATGGTATGCTCCTGTTGTAGCGTACCCGCCGCCAAAATCACGTCGGTGATGTCCAACTCATAATCATAGTCCGGTCCGCTCAATGTTACCCCGCTGGCCACCGTCGTGCCGTTCACTTTGATGGTCAAGCTATCGGGCCGCACCGAATCCTCAAAAATGCCATAGTTGGTGGTCAGCGTCGGCGTAAAGGTATGCTGGTGGTTGTCGATGGTGTGGCCGTGCACATTCTCGCTGCTGCTCGATGGCACGGTCTCGCTTGGTCCGCCATCGTTGGTGAAAAAATGGAACGTCTCATCATTTTGATGGATGTAGAGCGCCTTGTGGTTGCTGTTCTGCACCGAGATCAGCTCCCGGTTAAAGGTCACCGTATCGTGATTGTGAGCCGCCGCGTTTTGGCTGGTGCCGCCGCCGCCGGCAGGCGTGGTCAACTCACTGCCGGCAATGCTCTCGATGCTACTCTTCAGCGGCTCGCCTTTCAGCAGTAGCTTCACGTACCAGACATTAAGCGTCTCCGGCCCCAGGGCAAAGCTAAACACCGCATTAACCGCGCTGGGCGCAGCCTTCACCCGCTTGGTGTACGGGCCAACCGTATAACGGCTGATGGTCGGCTGCACGTGGATCTGCGCCTGCTCAAAGCCCTTGATCGTATCGGCCAATAACTGCTCCACCGTCTGCTCATGCACCGCGTTCTCGTTGATCTTCAGCCGGGTACTCACCCCCTCGCCAAAGTTCTCCTCAATCTCCAGCACGTAAAACTCTTTACCCTGGCCCGGTGTGTCGCCATCAATATCCAGCCACATCCGCGCTCCGGTTTCGGTGCTGGCCCAGCCGCGAAACAGAATATTGAGCTTGTCACCGGGCAAAAGCTGGCCCGGCTGCAAGCCGATCACATCCACATCGTAGACGGTTTGCCGGTCCTTCAGGTTGAGCAGGCTGGCCAGCGTCGCCTCGTAGAGAATATCCGCCGCGTACTGCCGGGCCGCTGGGCTGTTGGAAATGGGTCGCAAGTCCTTGCGCAAAAAGCGCCGCTCCGTCAACCCCCAGCCGACAACGCTATCGGCATCCTCGATGTAATAATACAACCCACCACCGGGCAAGGCCGCGCTTTGCACAGCGTACCCGGCCTGGGTATTGACCGTCTCGCTCAAATCGATGGTGGCCACCCCCACCGCCCCGCCAAAGGGGATCAGCCGGTTGACCACCTCTTTGCCCTGATAGCGCACATTAACATTGCTAATCTGGCAGCGAGTTTTGCTCTCGTGGCCGGGAAAAAATTCGCGGTGCCCGCCACCCACAGCCAGCACCCCACTACTGGCCCCAAACGCCCCAAAATCCAGCGTCTTATCGGCCACCCCTTGCCGAAAGTGATAACCAAAAGTCTCGGCCAGCAGACGTACGCCATCATAAATTGTCTCGTACCAGAAATCCATCGGCGCCGGGTTGGTGATGGTGTCCACGCTGCCCAGGCCCCAGCCAGAGCGCAGCGGCACAATCGTCGAGAGCACCGTGTTGACCGTGGCCGTGGCCCCGTCGAAGCCGCGCTGCAACACCGTCTGGCGGCCCAGATCGCGCAGCTTGCCCGCCGCCTCAATCGCCACCGAGGGCTGGTCACCTCCGGCCCGGATGCTGTGCTCCAAATAGCTGCACTGGCCCAGATACAGCGTTTTGCCCTGCCACTGCCAGTAAACGGCAAAATCCTTGCCCTCCACCTCGGCCAGGGACGGATCGACCACGGCGCAACTGAAGCCCCATGTATCAATCCGGTCCAGCGCTCGCCGACGAGTGACCTGCGTGGCCGTACTCAGCGGATAATCACCCGCCTTGGCCCCGCTATTCGGGTCAAGTAGATCAATTCTAAACGCGGTCATTGGGCCTTCTTTAGCACAAAATCCTTGCTATTTTTATAGGCCCCTTCGATGGCCAAGAAAATGGCCCCGGCATTGCTCACTACCGCCAGCGGGTCGAAGTTGGTGCCATACCAGGCCACCGCCGCCGCGATACCCACTGCAAACAGCAGGCTAACCAGAGCAATGTACTTACCGGATAACCCCAACCGCTTCAACACATCCAGCAAGGCATAGATAAACGGTCCCAAAATCGCCAAATTAATACTGTCCATCATAAAACCCCTTTCGCAGGCTGAAGCCCGCACTCCAATAAAAAATCGTAAATCCAAAATCGAAAATCAAAACCAGGTATCCGCCCAGTAAAAGGTAAACGTCAACCCACTGATCCCCGTCCCGGTAATCCGCATCGAGTTGGCCCCTGGCTCCAAGGCCATCGGTACCAGTTGGCCCCGGCCGCTCCCGACCGTCAGGCTGGGCCAGGCCGAAACCCCATCCACCTGAGCGCGAAACTTATGCGGCTCAACCGTTAAGCGGCCACCACTGGCCAAGGCCCCGCTGTATTGAAACCAATGGCCGTTGGTCAGGTTCTCCAACTTGGGGTTGGTCACCTGCCCGTTAAACTCGATTTGCCCCCAGAGGATGCGCGCATTGCCGCCGTTGGTAATGGTAAAGGTGTGCGGGCTGCTGCTCACACTCTCGCTGGTCACCCCGCCACCACCGCCGCCATCAAAATCCCAGTTGGCAGCTTCGGCCTCCGCAAACGTACCCAGATGGTCGCCAAAAAAGCGCAGATCCGTCGCCGTCAACCACTTCGGCCACTTCCGCTCAAAAGTCACCTGCACTGGCACCCAGCCCCGATTGACATTGAAATATTGCCATTGAATCTGCACATCGATGCACTTGGCCCAGGTCAAACGCTGCGAGCCATCCGGCATTGTGGCGAAGAGAGGCCGCGTGCCCTGTCGCCAATCGGTATCGCTCAACATCAGCCCGGCCTTAAGGCTATCCAGACTGGTACGCAGGGCCGTATCACTGCTGGCATCAAGCCAAAAACTTTTGGCAATCTGATCCACCGCCAACGGATCCGGCCCGGTCCCGTTGAGATCAACTACACCACCGGCCCCACCCAAAACCTGGCTGCTGGGTCGGCGGGCCACGCTCTCATTTTCGCTGAGTTCCAACTGCTCCGGCAGCGTATAGCCACCAAACTGCGTGATATACATTTATGCCATCCCCTCTATCGCATCCTGCACCGAGCGCCCCAAACGCTGCCCGGTGGCCGGGCTGCCCGAATCGCCTTGCAGGTAAACGTTGACAATCTTATCACCGCCCCCGCCACTTCCTCGTCGCAGAGCCTCCTCCTGCTCCGGCGTGCGGATCGTTTCGCCCCCATGCACCGTCGCCAACTGCGGCTGGCCTATTGGCCCGGGTACGGTGCCGCCGGTCGCAAAACCAAGCAGGTTGGTGGTGATGCCCGCCGGGGTGAGCTGCGCCAGGTTATCAACGATATCCAGCACATCCAGCTCCTTCACCGAGCTAATCAAATCGCTGATCGCCTCACGAGTGCTGCGGGTACGGCTCTCCACCTGCTCAAACCAGTAGGCGATCCCCTGCGCCGCCAGGGCGCCCGCCTGGATGGCTGTCACGGTCAAATCGAGCGTCCCCTTTAGCAGCCCCAACGCCAAATCCATCCCGGTGGTATCCTCGGTGGCAAAGCCCAGCGCCTCGGCAATGCGCAGGGCCGCATCCTCGATGAGCAACATCGCCGGCCCCAAATTCTGGCTCAAATCATCGGCAAACTCGGCAAAGATGGGCTGGGCCTGCTCCATAAATTGCAGCCCGATATCCAGCCCTTCGTTGAGCAGCGGTAATATCTCTTGGGCAATCGGCTCTGCCCCCACCAAAAACCGCCGCCACATCTCCCCAGCCCGCGTACTCAAATCCGTCGAAGAGTCGCTAGCGGCGGCCAGTGAACCGTTAATATCCTCCAGCGAAGTGGAGGCGGTAGTCAGGCCGGTGGTAAATGAGGCTCCCAAATCCTCTGCCTGTGTGCCAAAGATCGCTACCTGTGCCTGGCTGCGAGCAATCGGGTCCTCGATACCATTAATGCCGGTGATAATCTGATCGAAGGACGAAGCCCACGTTTCATCCCCGCTGGCCACCTGTTGAGCAGTTTGCTCAAAATCCAGCCCAATAGCCCCGAAGGCTTCACGCACCTCGTCGCTGCCCTCATTGGCCCGGATCTGAAATTCTTTAATAGAGTCCGCAATTTTATCCGTGCCGAGTACGCCACCCTCGGCCCCACTTTCCATCAGGCTAAAAAACTGGTCAGCCCCAAAACCGGCGTCGCCGAATAAGTTGCCATACTCCCGGATACTGTCTAGCAGGTCGCCATTGCGATCCAGGCCGCGCTGCGCGCCGGCCACCATAAAATCAAACGCCTGCTCGTTGTTCAGGCCAAACTCATCCATCAGCACCTTGGCCGCGTCAATCGACTCGTTGACATCCTTATCAAAGCGATCCCGCAACACCAGAGCGCCGGTGGTCAAATCCTCCAACTCATCGCCCACCGCGCCGGTATTGTTTTTAACGGTGGCCATCGTGGCCGCCACATCCTCAATCGACTCGCCCCAGTTGGCCTCGAAGACATCCAGGGCAATCCCCCGGAAGTCGTCCAGCTCATCGACGGCGGCCCCGGTCTGCTGCTGAAAAAGCTCCATCGCCCGGTTGGTCTGGTCGCCAAAGTTGATGGCCTCCTGCCCGGCAATAGCCAATCCGGTCGCCGCTGCGCCGCCAATCGCGGTAACAGCCGCCGCCGCCGGTCCGGTTGCCGCCGTCACCCCGCCCAGTCCTTTGCTCAGGCTGCCCAGACTCTTGCCAAAGCTCGATTGCTTCTTATCGGCATCGTCGATCCGGTCCTCAAGCTCGTCAAACGCATCCGAGAACTCATCCTCGACTATGATTTTTGAGATTAAATCTTTAAGTGCCACTGGCGTCCTCGAAAATCCTCTTCTTTAGCGCCCCACTCAGGCGCTTGGGCGGGCCTGGTTTGCCGCTGGCCCGCTGTAATAACTCATCGTAATAGTTAACCTGGGCCGCCGTTACGCTGCCCGGTCCGTTGCGGAAGGGCCAGCCCCGGCCTCCGGCCACCCGCTGGAGCTTGAACCGTTCAATCGCTCCGGCGCTGACTTTTTTTTTGCCTCTTGAATCGCCACGATCACCGGCCCCCAGAAGGTGCGTAGCCAGACATTCAATATCTCCGGCGGCGTAGCCTCGAACTCGGCCATGCTCGCCGGGTCGAACACATCAAAGACCGGCTGCCCGGCCTCATCCTCCAGCAGCAGCGGGATCAGATAGAGGGCCTGGGCCGTATTGGCCCGCACCGCCGCCTCTTTTTTCAGGGCCGCCTCGCTACCCAGCGAGCGCAACCGCCCATCACCCAGCACCGACTCTCGCGTCAGGCGGAAGGCGCTCAGGGCGTTGCTGGCCTCCTCCGGGGTGGGCTGGCGCATCTGCCATTTGCGGCCGCCATCATCGGTGCTAAACTTCACCTTGCCCGCCTCAATAATAAACTTCTCCATATAATCAGCCATAGACCACCTCGGAATTTCCGACTTTGTCCAGGGCGGGGATGGGCGGAGCCACCTGTTCCGGCATCTCCGGCACACCCAGCGCCCCCAGCCACCGCTTAAAATTGGCCTCATAGGTCCGCTCGCTCAACACCTGCGCCTGCAACTGAGCGCCCAGCTCCCGCGCCACACTCAGGTCATCCAGCAACATCGCCAGCCTCATACCCCACGTGTTGGGATGCCGGGCCAAAATCGCCCCGTCGCGCCAATGGCCATACGTCACCGTGCTGGCAATCACCGGCAGGCCCGCCGCGCCGTACTGTAACAGCTTGAGATCAGATTTCGACTCGTTGAAGGGGCAGGCCGAGGTGGGCGCTAAAGCCACATCAAACATCGCCACCAGCGAGCGATAGGCCGCCAGCTCCCCCGGCTCGATAAACGGGCCGGTAATCAACTGGCCGCTCTGTCGCAACTGCGGAAACAGATGGGCCAACTCCGGCATCCCCAGCAACGCCAGCTTAACGTGAGGTCGCTTGACAATCTCCGGCTCGATGTAAGGCGCGATGTCTCGCCAGTCATCCCAGTGGTTATAAATCCCCCACCAGCCAACCCACACCTCATCTTCAGCCTTCTCGATGCCCTCGGCCACTGGCATCTCTCGCCAGTCGGCGGTCACCACCTGGTTCGGCAGCACGATAAAATCATTCCGCTCCCGCAGGCTGTGTGGCTCACCGTTGCACAGTTGCTCGCCGAGCCGTTGGGTACTGACCGTCAGCACATCCGCCTCTTTGATATTCTTTTTCAGGTAATAGAGCCGGGCCATAATCTTGCCACTGCCTCGCTGGTGCCATGCGCTGTACACCCCGATACTCGGCGGCAGCAGAAACAGGTTGTCGTCAATATCAACAATCACCCGCAGGCCCGCCTGTTTGGCATAGGCCAATATCAGGCTATGCTCCGGGCTGTCGGGCCGCGAGAAGACAATCGCCTCGAATTTATGCAGGTGGTCAATGATCGTCGCCGACTCGCCATTGTCCTGCACCAGCTCAATCAAACCCGCCTCGGCCAGCATCCGGTAGGGCGTGCCGACCCGGTAAAACTCCGATACACCGCCCTGGTCACAGATCGCCAATACCTTCACTAGGCTAGCACCGTGTAGATATCCTCAACATCACCGCTCAGGCTGTGGACCTCCTCGCCATCCTCATCCAGGGTAAAGCTCCACTCCAACGCCTGGTAATTGTAGAGATACCCGGTCGATAAAAGCGTGGCCGAACTGGCCTCGCTGTCGTACTTCTTGATCTTCAGCGTAATGGCGCTGGCGCTCGGGTCAAGGGTCACGGTCTGGCCGCTGGTGGGCGCTGCCGAACGGTTCAACAGCAAGGCCAGTTCGCCCAGGTCGTTATCCGCCCACACCTCCATGCTCAAAGTCCCCTCTTTGGTCTTCTTGAGGGTCTTCTTGGTGGAGCTACCCACCCGGCCCGCCTTGGTCGAGTCGATGCTGATGCTCGGCTCGATGCTCTTCAGCTGGCCCAGCACCGTATCATCCTCCAGGGTGACAATGCTGTAAAACTGCGGACTAACATCAAACTGCGTTGGTAAACTTGGTCTCGCCATAATGGCCTCCTATACTAACTACATTTGTTCATTGTTCACTGCTAATTGTTCATTGATTGAGCGGTCTGCCGGCCTCATACTCGGCCATCAACCGCTGCATTATTTCCTGCGCCTCGCGGCGCGTTTCTTTCTTCCATTCGGCATATTCCGGATCATCATCCGCTGTAGCTTCGCCCAAGTGCGCGAAGCTGCGCCCCAAATCGCTGTGGTCAAAATAGACACACAGCCGCCCGGATTTCCGAACCTTCCAACCGTACAGGCCATCACTCTCGCCGTAGTGGGGAAGCTCCTCGTTGTAATAACCGCAGGCCTCCACCGTTCGCCGGGGTACCAACATACATGCCCCGCCCAGGTTGCCGGGCTGCACCTGCACCGTGCGGGCTGGCTCACCCAGCACGCGGGTGGGCCAATTGGTCGCCTCCATACTGTGACCGATGATCCCGGCCTGCGGTATCTTGTCGGCGATATCGACCAGCTTCCGCAGCCAGTCCGTCTCCAGGGCCAGGGCGTCATCATCAAGCAGCGCGGTATAATCGGCATCGCGGGCAATCCAGCCGCGATTGGCCGCCCTGGGCTTGCCCTGATTGCGTTTGTAAATCTGCAACTTGAATAGCTCCGGCCTCATCGAGCGCAAATACTTCGCAGCCTTATCGCCGGGCGCATTGGCTATGACTGTCAGGGTTAACGGCCAGGTGGTCCGCAACACCGCCGGGATGGTCTGCTTTAGATACTCCTCTCGCTCACCGTGAGTCACCATTACCACGTGGGGGATCTGCGGTCCGGCCTTTTTCTGATTGCGCAGCCATTTCCAGGCCATAAGCGAGCCGTGCTTGTCCGCCTCGCCGATGGTGGCTACCTGGTAACCCATCGCCTCAAAATCCGCCGGATACAACGAAGCCTTATGCTCATCATAGGGATTGCCCATAAACGGCCCCTGTTTGTACACACCCCAGGGGCAGCCCAGCACCACCAGCCCCTCGGCAGCCGCCTCCAATTTGGCGATGGTCGCCTCCAGCTCATCCCGCTCGATATGCTCCGGACCATGCCACCACAACACCACGTCAAACGTGCCGACCTTCAGCTTATCGATCTCCCGCACATCCCCCTCGATGGTCTCCTTCAGCCGAGGTTCATTCGCCCAGTGCTTCACATTCTCCGGCCAGGCTTCCAATAGCGTGATCTCCCGCCCGGCATTGTGCAACTCTGGCAGCAAATCAAACCGTATCCGGTTGGCCCCCACATTCAAGATCGAGCCAGGTCTAAATAGGTACGGCGTATAATGCTTCAGTTGCTTCAATCGCTCAGGGTGTATCATCCTTCATCCTTTCGCCTTCATCCTTGCTATTCAAACGCCACCACGATCGGGCACGTCACCAGATGGCGTAGCTCCTTCGGCGCGTCTTCATCGGGCGGATCCCGCTCGTCATCGCCGATATAAACGTAAATCTTCTGGCTATCCACCGTCAGGGTCACCCGGCGGCGGCGCATCGCTTGCAGCTTGGCCGCCAGGCTAAACAGCCCCACCTCATTATTGGCATAGATGCCCAGCGTCACCACCACCTGCTGCCTGGCCCCACCAATCCGCTTGGCCACTGTGCCACTCTCGGCCTCGGCGCTGCCGGCGTAAAACAAGGCCGCCACCGGCGGGCTGATGCTCGGCTGCCGGAAATCCGGGTAGCCCTTGATACAGGTGATCTCCAACCCGCTGGCGCTCTCGATATAGGTGTCCAGCGCGTCGATCACATCCTGCAAGGCTGGTGTGGTCATAATCAAAAACTCCTCTCCAAATTGACGGCCCGGCGGGTCTTCTCGATGCCCTTGGCAAAGTAGCGCTTGGCCCTGATCCGCACGCTCTTCACCCGCACCCACTGGCCCTGCACCTTAAAATGCAGGTAGCCCGCCCCCTTGGCCTTGATCGTGCCGCCCACCTCGTGGATCAGGGCATAGAGCCGCTGCTTGCCGGTGGTCAGCACCCGCACCGTGGCCGTCCAGCCCCTGCCGCTCTTCTTCGGCTCGCTGGCCACCACCTTCCGGGCCAGAGCGCCGGTGATGGCATACCCCGGAAAAACACCAGCCGGTTTCGCCTTGATATTGGCCCGCACATTATCTCGACCGGTGGCGGCAATTTTGCGGGCCATCTCTCGCGTGCGGATGTTGAAACGCCCCTGCTCATCCTTGACGGATTTCCGCACCCGCTTAATGTTGCTCTCAATCTTAGCCATCTTCGGTCAGATCGATTAGTGCTTGAGCCATAATCTGCACCAGCAATTCCTCTTCGTGTTCCAGCCAGCGATGGGTCAATGAGTTGGCTTGCGGAGCCAATTCTGGCAGAATATCGGTTGTCAAAATCGTAATCATCCGCGCCACCCGAATATGCAATAGCTCGTGCACAATGATTTTTTTCCAGTCTCTCGCCGTATCCGGGTCGACTCCATCCAGGCTAGCCGGTATATCGTCTCTAATTTCGAGCGTGGCCTGTAGCACATCCAGGTGTAGCTCGACACAGGCATTGGTCTCGCGGGAGCCATCGCCATTGGGATGCGCACTGAGCACGGTTGCAATTTCCCACTCCTGCAAATAGAGCCGCCTCTTCCACTCGGCAATATACTCTGTTACCCATTCTGGAAATTTCTGCATCAAGCCTCTCTCCGGCGCAACTGCGCCACCACAAACACCGCCGCGCCCCCATCCGGCGCGTTCTCCAAATTTTCCACCGTGTAGCGATCTCCGGCCAGGCTGCCGGTCACCACCTCCATCGCCCCGGCCAGGCTCGATTGGTAGGTCGCTTTAGCAATGGCCACGATATCGCCGCTGACACTGATCCCGGCCAGGCCCAGGGCAAACTGCTCGGCATCCGCCCCCCACAAGGCCGGAATTTCCGAGGTCGTCAACTCGGCAGGCGTTTTGGTCACCACATCGCCATTGCCATCCAGCCAGGCGTCCACGTCCGAGTCGTAGGTCAGGCCAGCCGGAGTTTGCCAGGGTACGGCATAAATCTTGGGCCGCCCCAGCAATTTCCACATCTCGTCGAACATCTGCACCAGCGGCAACCGAACTGAAGCCATTACCATTTGATCTCTTTCCTCTCCTGGTAATACTCGCTCTGGCTCTCCACCTGCTGGCTGTGCTGATCGTTGCTGTAGCCATCCACCCGCGTGGTGGGCACGCTACCCCCGGCATAAAGCGAGCCGGTACGTTTTCGCAGCTCTTCGCCCAATTCCTTGAAATATTTGGCCTGGCTGCGGGTATCGATACTATAATCGCGAATCTTCACCGACTTGGCCTGCCGCGCCCACATCCGGGCCAGCACCTCGCAGGCCCGGGCCGAGGCGGCCAGCACATCACTCCCCTCCTGGCTATAAAAATGGTTCAACTCCGCATCGCTGAAATTCGTGCCATCCGGCTTCACCCCGGCATCGGCGGTGTTGT